>Ga0180432_10004069_pt1 | contig 20338 bp, 30 predicted proteins | sample SS_ome_10_FD_132414 | JGI IMG/M metagenome (GOLD analysis project Ga0180432, IMG submission 132414) | Hypersaline lake sediment archaeal communities from the Salton Sea, California, USA - SS_1_MS_2 metaG | ecosystem: Environmental > Aquatic > Non-marine Saline and Alkaline > Hypersaline >...
CTTTTCCCACGCTTGCGTGACGATGATGGCAAGTACCTCAAGTTTGGCGGTTGGACCAAGTGGGAAGGAGGAAAAGAAAAATGAATTTAAGTTTTGAAGAATATCAAAAACGCACTGGTGATACAGCCATTTATCCTGGTCGCGGCGAGCTTACTGGCCTTCTGTATACTGCTCTTGGTCTCGGTGAAGTTGGCGAGATTCAGGGTAAAGTAAAAAAGATTCTGCGTGACGACAGTGGTGTTCTAAGCGACGAAAAGCGTCAGGCAATTCTAGATGAATGCGGAGACGCCCTGTGGTATCTTGCTCAGTTGACTGAGGAACTTGGTGGGAACCTGGGTGAAGTTGCACAAAAGAACCTCGACAAGCTTGCATCCCGAAAAGAGCGTGGTATGCTCAAGGGCAGTGGAGACAATAGGTGAGAAGATTAAACTCTAAAACAGTAGATAAAAAGGCGTTCCGTTGTCCTCAGTGTGGTCGTCACACCTTACTTAGACCTCTTGATTTTGAGCCTTCGCTTAAAAAGCAAGAATACAAGACGCGAGACGGTGGCTCTGTAGAGCTATACGTGGACGTTTGTTCTAAATGCGAGAGGAAGAACTTCCGCGACCATTTTGAGCCACGAAAGTCCGATGTTAAAAGGGTACTCAAGGGGTTGCACGGCGAAGACGCTAAAATTGGAGAAGGTGAGTCGCTAGAAGAATTACTGTAAATGGTTAAGCAATCGAATTATTGGTTCGATACTCACTCAACTCGCATCAAGCCAGCGTCCGGTGTTGTAAAAAACGCGGACGTTCTCATTATCGGGGGTGGTATCGCTGGAATTACGTTGTTATATCACCTGATTAATGCGGGTTTAACTAATACGTACTTAGTTGAAGAGGCGAGCGTTGGATATCATGCGTCGGGTCGTAGTTCCGGCCATTTGACTCTACGTGGGCAACCACTTTTTAGCGAGCTTCCCGAGGAGCAGGCCGTACCGTATGCCAAGTTTATCCATCAGGGCTTGATTCGCATGACTAAGGGTTTGCGAGAGTCTAGCTTCGATTCTGAGCTTAATGAATGTGGTGGCCTAAGGCTTGCGACCACGCTTGATGAATTTTCCCTTTTAGAGCAAGAGGCAAAGTTTATCGGTGATCACCTAAACATCGATTGCCCTATTCTTGGACGAAAGGCTGTTGCCGAGTTGACGCGATCTTCGCATTTTTTTGGCGGAATGTTTGTGCCGCACGAATGTGCCTTTAATCCTTACAAGGTAGTAAATGGAGTTGCTGATCTTATTTCGAGGAGAGGTCACAGGATTTTGTCTAACTGCCAGGTAGAATCTGTAGTTCCGACGAATGGAGATAGTTTAGCTGTTTCGATTCGTCATAAGGGCACGATTCGGGCCAAGCGTGTAGTGTATTGTACTAACGCCTATACGCACAGTCTTCTGCCTGATACGCAGGATTGCTTGCAACCATTTAGGGGACAAATCGCAATTACCGATTCTCTTGACAAAGAAGTAATTGACGCCTTGCCACCCATGGCACTTAGTTGTAATAACGGAAGCGAATATTTTCGCCTTTGTAATGGACGCCTTCTTGTTGGCGGCATGCGTCACAGCATTCGTGGTCAGCAAGAAGGTATTTTGTACGATGGTGAAATTAGTAGGTCAGTTTACGATCGACTCAGGGATTTTGTAATGAATGTATTGCCAGCTTTAAAAGGAACGAAGTTTACTCATACCTGGACTGGCATTATGTGTTCAACTCCTGATGGCCTTCCGTTACTTGGCCCCGTTCCCGATAAGCCTAATCAATTCATGATGTGTGGTTTTAACGGATATGGTTTTTCTCACGCCCTAATGAGCAGTCTTGTTCTTAAAGACTATCTTGTTAATGGTTCTAGTCACATCGTAGGTACTGATCTTTTTTCTCCGCAGAGGTTTATCCAATGAATTTTGATATTGCTCGTCACTCGTTCACGCTCCCCGATTCTTTTCTTAAGCGTTTTAAGAACAAACAACCGGATTGGGGTCCTCTTGGGTATTTTACTTACAAGAGAACTTATGCTCGTAACATCGAAGGGGAGGATAGAACGGAAGAGTATTGGGAAACTTGTCGGCGTGTAGTGGAAGGGTGCTTCTCTATCCAAAAGAACCATTGTTCCAGAGTTCACCTTCCTTGGGATGAGCGGAAGGCACAGCGTACAGCCAAGCGTATGTTTGAGCTTATGTGGGACTTTAAATTTTTGCCGCCTGGCCGTGGCATGTGGGCCATGGGCACTAAATACGTTGAGGAACGTGGTGGTGCAGCACTTAACAACTGCGGTTTTACAAGCACGAAAGACCTTGATGTAGATCCAATTACACCATTTACATTCCTAATGGATATGTCTATGGTTGGCGTAGGAGTCGGTTTTGATACCAAAGGGTCCAATAAAGCAGAAGTTCATTCACCCAATGCACTGTCAAACGACACCTACGTCATTCCCGATTCGCGTGAAGGCTGGGTAGACGCCTTACGCATTTTGCTTTCTGCTTATTTGATTGAAGGTGAGAGTTTACCAAAGTTTGATTTCAGTGAAATTCGTGAAGCCGGTGAGCCCATTCGTGGTTTTGGTGGTACAGCCAGTGGCCCGGAGCCGCTGCGTTTGATGCTTCAAGAAATCGAAGAGGTTCTAAAGAATCGTGTAGGAGGTTTTCTTACTTCTGTAGATATCACCGATATTCAAAACCTCATCGGTAAATGTGTTGTTGCTGGCAATGTGCGACGCTCGGCAGAAATCGCTTTTGGAGACCCGGATGATGTTGGGTTCTCGCTCATGAAGCAAGACAAGGAAAAGCTGATGAATCACCGCTGGGCCTCTAACAACAGTATTCTTGCTGAGGTTGGCATGGACTATTCGTGGCATGCAGAACAAACTGCGGTTAATGGAGAGCCTGGCTACATGTGGCTAGAAAATGCTCGTGCGTATGGACGTATGTGTGATATGCCAAATTGGCTTGATCGCGACGCTCATGGTGGTAATCCATGTCTTGAGCAAACCCTATTCCATTTAGAGCTTTGTAACCTCGTTGAGACTTTCCCTGCTCGTCATGATTCTCTCGAAGAGTTTATTGACACTCTTAAGATTGCTTATTTGTATGCTAAGACCGTTACTCTTGTGCCTACACACTGGCCAGAAACCAACGCTGTCATTTCTAAGAATCGACGCATTGGACTAAGCCAGAGCGGCATCATTAAGGCTTTTGGACGCCATGGTCGTCGCGAGCTAATTCGGTGGTGCGATAAGGGATACGAGTTTATCAACGGTCTAGATATTCAATACTCGAACTGGCTAGGGGTTCCCCGTAGTATCAAGAAGACTAGCGTTAAGCCAAGTGGTACTATTAGTCTTCTGCCTGGTGAGCCGCCCGGTATCCACTACCCCCACTCGCAGTTCTACATTCGTAGGATTCGTGTTGGCATTCATTCTAACTTGTGGCGGATCGCTGAGCGGGCTGGCTACAAAGTTGAGCCAGACGTTACTCAGAAAGAGTCCACGATGGTTGTAGAATTTCCTGTTCGTGAAGATTTTTTCCGAAAAGGGAAAGACGAAGTATCGATTTGGGAGCAAGTTTCTAATGCAGTCGTGTACCAGAAGTATTGGGCCGACAACCAAGTTTCGATTACAGTTTCTTTCAATAAAGACGAAGCTAATGACATTAAGCACGCTCTTGAATTGAACGAAGACTCTCTTAAGGGTATTTCGTTCTTGCCGCTGAGCGATCACGGTTATCAGCAAGCTCCTTACGAAACTATTACTGAGGAGCAGTATCTCGAAATGACAAAAGACATTAAGCCGATCGAGTTCGGCACCATGCAAGAAGATGCTGTCGCACCACGATTCTGCGATGGCGACCAATGTGAATTATGATTGAACCCAAAGAGAAATACGTTTTTACTTTCGCCCAAACTACTGACGGCGAGGATCTTAAGCACCGCTTTATGCTCACTCTTAGCAAGCCGTTATCTGACGACAAAATTAAGGCTGGCATGCAAAGTATTCTGAGTCCTCAAAATGGCATCGATAGCTATGGTGCTGGCGGTCAGTTTACTTTAGAGGTTGTGATTGCTCGCACATTCGATGCTGACGAAGTGATTGAAGTAATCAAAAAAGAACTTGATCGCATTCTAAGCGATATCATTCAGCCTTCTATTGTGACGCCGTGAAGATGTTCTTGATTCAAGATATTGAGCAACACCTTGTTATTGCCAAAAACAAAAACAAGGCACTCAATCTTTTCTTGAAAGAGTTTAAGTACGGGTCTACTGACGACTGGCTTGATGATGTCGAATTAGACGAGTATTGGTTAGCACAGTTGGACGACGATTTTATTCTTACGCTTATGTTCGAAGACCGGGGGTGTGAGACGCAAACCGTTAGTCAATGGATTGAGGAGCTAGGACCCGGTTTTCACATTTCTGGTAACTATGACGAAGACAATTTCTAAACCCGAAGGAGCCATCGATCTTTTTTCGAGCCAGGGGTTTATTGCAAGGCTTGACGACAATTGTGCGGGTTCCGATCTTACGGTCGTGAATGCTGCCCGCGTGTCGTTTGCCAAGCAATCCTATGAGCTTGATAAAAACGACGAAAAGCTCCTGAATTTCTTAGCGAAACACAAACATATGTCGCCGTTTCGCCATCCACAAGTCTCTTTTCATTTAAAAGCACCCGAAGCTATTATGCGTCAGGCATATAAGCATGTAGTAGGCGTGGACTGGACTTCTGGTGCTCCCGCAATCAAAGATCACGCTTGGAATGAGATCAGTGGTCGTTACATTGTTTACGATTCGGTTTACGAGCCGAGTGAATTCCGTCCTCAAAGCGACGATAACAAACAGTGTAGTGAAGATGGCGACCTAAGTGACGTTCGCATTGAAGGTCGCATTAAGGATTTAGGGCTCGATAGGGGTGCTACTGTTCGTGACGTTTATGAGCACGCCATTGACACTTGCAGGGTTGCCTATAAACTTCTTCTTGACGAAGGTGTATCAAAAGAACAGGCCCGTCTCCTTATGCCGTTTGCTACTTTTACCGAAGTCATTTGGACATGTTCGCTTGAAGCGGCTGCCCATTTTGTTAATTTACGTACTCACGCGGGAGCCCAATGGGAGATCCGCGAAATGGCTGACGCGGTAGATAGGCTGTGCCGCGAACGCTTTCCTAAATCATTCGAAGCCTTAATTAATAATTTATGAAATTACTTCCTACTCTATTTCTTTCTGTAGTCTCTGCCGCTTGCGGTAGTGCTATTACGGCCGTTTCGGCACCTGCTCCAGCACAATTTACTGCTCGACACGAACTTCTACTGAGCTACTTTGATCTTTCGATGGAGACCGACTGCAATGGCGGTCAGTACCCTACCATTACTATCGATGGTGCTAATCTTCGAATTGTCAATGGCCTTGGCTCAACTGAAAGCACGAATGGTCTTGGCAACTTGATTCTTGGCTACAACGAAGACACTGGTGCCCTTGAGTGTCGTGGTGGTTCGCACAACATTGTTGCTGGCACCGACAATGGTTACGAGGGCTTTGCTGGCGTTGTCCGTGGTCGCGACAACTTTGTTGACGGTGGTTACTCGTTAATCATGACTGGTACTGACAACGAGATTGTCGGTGACGCTTCCGCCATTGTTTCCGGCTGGGATCAAGATGTTACCGGCGATAGTGGTGCTATTCTTGGTGGCGTTGGAAACCAAATTGCGGACGAGTCCGTTGCTGATGGTGTGATCGCTGAGAACTTTAACACCATCGTTGGTGGGTACAATAGCCGCATTGGTGTTCTGGGTTCCACTAGCAACATCATTCGTTCGACTATCGTTGGTGGTAACACGAACATCATTACTGGAAATGACACTAACGTTGTTTCGAGCACAGTGGTTATTGGCGGCGAGTTCAACATCGCCTCGACCACGCTGAACGACAACAATAATTCGGTAATTGTTGGTGGTACCGGCAATCAGTCTCGTGGTGGTTCGACCTACGCTAATGGTGTGATCGTCGGCGGTAAGGACAATCAGCTTCCGCAAATCAATGATGATGCTTTTGAAAGCGTAATTGTTGGCGGTGAGGGTAATGCCGTTACTGGCAACCGCAATGTTCTTGTTGGTGGTCAGTTTAACACCATTGCCGAGAACACCGATTGGTCGGTTCTGAGCGGTGGTTTCCTGCGATTCATTTCGAGTCTGCCGGGTCAACCATTTGACGGTCAGCACGACTGGGTATCCGGTGGTCTTGACCAAAACAACTGATTTATAGCGGCTTAGCCGCTAAAGTTTCGGTATCTAAGGCGGGGTCTTCTGGCCCCGCCTTAGTGTATTCTATGAGTAGGTTCTGTTCAGTTTTGTCCCATTTTTAGGAGGTATAAGTATGAACAGTAGAGTTGCTGCCCAGATCGGATCTGGAACTATCCCGTACACATACGGGATTCTTGACCCTAGTGAAAGAGGGTCACAAGAGGGTGCTGGCGGTGTGCGAGAGGGCTCGCAGGTAATCATCGCAAATCCTGAGGACATGGTATCTGTTGATGCTTTTGCTGCATCCGGTATTACCGTGGGTACTTCGCCAATTGAGATTATTGGCCCACATACAAATCCATTACCGCGTTGTCGTGCTGTTGTTATTCAAAATTCAACAGACAATACGACTGTAAGAATTGCTCATGATCCAGACAAGGTTGTTAGCGAAGGATTTGTTTTAGAAGCTGGAACGGTCATTAATGCAGATCGTCATATTGTACTTCCAATCATGCATAACGTTAGTGTTTATGCCGCCGCCGCCACTGGTACTGCTACTATCAGGATGCTGATTTACTGATATGAGTACCAGAGTTGCCGCCCAAATTGGATCCGGCACTCTTCCATATACTTATGGCATTCTTTCGCCAGAACAGCGAGGGAATCAAGAGGGTGCTGGTGGCGTTCGTGTTGGAACGCAAGTTGTAGTTGCCAATCCAGAAGAGTTAAGTGCTCAACCGGCATTTGCTTCCTCTGGTGTTGTAGTTGGAACTTCGGAAGTTGAGATTTTGAGCCCGGAGACTAACCCCCTTCCTCGTGCTACAAAAGTCGTTATTCAAAACGTCACTGATACAAGAACGGTCCGTATTTCTCATAGGCTTGGAAATGTTCTTTTGCAAGGATACAGTCTTGAATCTGATGGTGTAATTGGTTCAGAAAGACGCATTGAAATTCCGCTTATGACTAACAGTAGAATTTATGCTCGTGCAAACGCCGCGAATTGTCAATTGCGATTGTTAATTTACTAATGGGCAGAGAGTATACAACTTTTCCGGGGTCTGGCACCACGCCTGCATTGGCGTATGGTCCGCCACATTCGTTGCCTGAGAACACTTTTCCAGTTCCTTCGCAGCGTGAAAGCTTGCGTACATTACAGGGCGATGGATCAGTCATTCTTAACCCGGAAGACTTTTCGGTTTCAATTGGACTATCTACTTCGGCTGTTACTGTTGGAGGGGTTGCTGTTGCACTCCCAGCCAACCCACTAGAGTTTCGCAGAGCACTTGTTGTGCATAATAACGGAAATGATACTGTCTACTTGGGGGATTCCAGCGTTACAACCAACTCGGGACTTCCTCTAGCTGCGGGCGAAAAGATTGCATTCGATATTCAGAACAATCAGAATGTTACTGTCTATGCGATTTCAAGCTCAAGCGTAAACGTGAGATTAATGGAGCTAGCATAAAGTGGTAGGAGTTGGTAACATTGTTTCCGTTGGTGGTTCTGGTGGGTCGGGAGGATCCGGCGGAAGCAATAGTGGTATTCAGGAACTAAATGGGCTGACTGGTCCGGTTATTACTCTTGTTGGCACTAGTGGGATTGTAGTAAGTCCTGTTTCGGCTAGTCAGATTAATATCGGATTCTCTGGCGATGCTTCACAATCTGGTATTGTTGGCGTCAATGGAATTGACGTTGAGCAAATTGGCGGTGAGTTCGTTGTGGATGGAGCGTCCCTCAGTGGATTGTCTACGGCTACCTTGCAAACCGCTTACGATAATGGTCGTGAAATCAATATTGACCCAGGTTTTCCAGTTTTAGTGGGTCTTATTACTCCCGGCGGTCAATGCATCGAACCATTAGAAGGATTTGATACTGCTGGCGGCATTGCCGTTAGTGGACACACCCTTACTCCAGAGAATCCAGATAGTTATCATTATCTTAGAATTGGAGCTAATGCCGTTGAATTTAGGGGATCCGGCTCTCCTGGTAAGCCAGCATCGACAATGTTTGTTGGTTATGATGGATGTAGATCATCTACACAAACTCCTGGACGTGGACTGATTGTAACAAGTGGTGAATTTTATCTCGAAGCACACGATGAAACAAAGTTTCTTGTGTGGCCGAACGTAGAAACTCGTAGTCTTTACGGTGATGTAATCAATCGCAGTGTTCGTGGCGACATTTTGCTTGAGGCCGCTACCATTCCAGCGGCCTCCGGTGGCCAGATTACTCTTTCAAGCTTTCGTGGCAGCGGGCAATTGAGATATGATTTTGGACCGTATGAGTCTTGGCATGTAAGCCCTAGCCACACATCTGATTTCTTTCCAATTCCGCATTCTGGACAAGTCCGTCAGATGATTTTAGAGAATCTAGATGGAAGCGGCATTAACGCCATCAATGGCGATACAGGACCAAATATTGATCTAATAGGAGTTAATGGCATTGACGTTACTCCGCTTGGAAATGGACAAGTTCAAATCGATGGTGCTGGAGCGTCGGGGGTCAAGAAGTTTGATCAGTTTTTTACTGGCGTGACGGAAGCTACTTGTGTTCATAACTTTGGAACGATTGCCGTTCAAACGCAAGCAATCCGAGCACCTGTGGGCAGCGACCCTATTGAAGTAATTATTCCAGATCGTATTATTTTGGACGATATCAATACAGTTAGGGTATTATTTAACAGACCCTTCCGGGGTAGAATCGTAATTGTGGGGTAGACATGACTTTCATTAACGGCGACCTAATTCCCTCCGCATCGGGAGCAGCAAGTCTTGGTGTAGACCAAGGCACAAACGCGGGTGAATTTGACATTTCGAGCATTGCTCCATTTTTACACGTTCACCAAGTTAGTGGTGTTTTCCACGATTCGCTTGCTGGACAATCTGGTGTTTTACGTTTTAATCACCAGGCTGGTGCCTTTGAGGTTTCGGTAGACGGTGGTGCAACTTTCAACTCTCTGTCTGCCGGTGCGGGCGTTGATAGCGTTGGCGTTCTTGGTGACACTAACCTTACTGGCAATATTGATTTGGCCTCGGCTGCCAACAGTGGTTTTTTAGCAATCTTTGACACCGCTAACGCTAGCCCGATTCAATTTGCGGTAGATCACCTTGGTCTGTCTGGCCTGTGGGATTTCCCGACCCAGGGCTTCAATGGCAGTATCGTTAATTCTCTATCTGACGAAAATGGCACGACTTCCCAAGGGGCAATCAGTGTTGTCGGAGCGTCAGGCATTTCGGTAGATATTGTTGGTCAGACGATGACTATTGGTCCAGCGTTCGGGCAAGGGTTTGCTACTTGCTATTCTGAAACATTTACAGCAGCAACTAGCTGGACCGTGACTCACAATCTTGGAACGCCAGACGTATCCGTCACAATTTTCAATAACGCTGGTCTTCCTCGAAGAATTATCTTCCCTGATTCAATCAACATTACAAGTAATAATCAGTTGACTGTAAACTTCAACACTCCACAAGCGGGCGAGGTTCTAGTAATCGCTTGCGTATGATAAATGGCACAGTTCGTAGGTGATTTAGCTCCGCGTGGTAGCGGTACCGCCAGCCTTGGCGTGGATCAAATTGGATTCGGTGGATTCAATCTTGCCGAATTATTCCCATTTGCCCATGTTCATGCGAACAGCGGTATTCTGCATGACCCAATGATGGGTACTTCGGGCGTTTTTCGTTTTCGAGAAGGTCGGGAATATGACAAGCTACAGTTTCATGGAAATTACTCTGATGCTGGAGCCGATCTTTTTGGTTATATTCCCGTTGTAACAGGAAATGACCCTCTTGCTGGTGGGGATTTTAATGTTCATGTGCCAGCAGCAGCAAACATTTTAACTGGCACTGAGCTTAGGTTAGAGGCTCCCGAACTTTTTATCAACGGAGATAATATTCTTCGAATCAGTGGAAGTGGGGCCTTTGGTGTTATTTTAGAGGCCCCGAATGGTCAAGTCAATATCAATGCTGAATCAATTGCTGCATTTTCAAGCAACAATAACACTCGTGTTAGGTCTGATCAACAGACTATTATTAGTAGCTTTGGCACTTCCACTACCAATGGCAGTGGCAACCTAAGATATGAATTTGGTCCAAATGAGGCATGGCATACTTTTGTTGGTGCTGGAAACACTGATTTAGTGCCGATTCCGCACTCTGGTCACGTTCTTCAAATGATCTTAGAAAATGTTCCAGATCCAGTTTCACTTGAGCAAGCATACACAAACGGGCCAACTATTAGCGTAACCGGCGATGATGTTGCTATTACAACAGATGATGCTACTTTTGCGTTAGGAACATATAGCGGCGATAATCCTCCTTTAGTTGTATCTGGCATTACAACTGTTCCACAAGATGATCGACGCTATGGCATTACCATGATGACTCATGGTGAAATGTTCCGCAATGGTGGCCTTGGCACAAACGATGATCCATCAGTACTTTCACTTGGTATCGATACTCCTGTAGTAACTACTGGCTCTGGCATTATTCCATTGGCTCATTGCTCTGGTATTCAAAAGTTTTCGAATGGTGCGGCATCCCAGTCGATTACGGCTGTTCTTCCGTCATTTGATACTGTTATTTTTTCTGCTGGCGATCGATTTGGGCCGGATAAGTATTGCACTTGGGACTCTTCTGCAACTGGCGTTAGAGTTTTTGCTCCAGGTATTTACCGTGTAGCGGGTTGTGTTACAAGTTTTATGTCTGGTGCTGGCATTGAGCATAGTATCTGCGTTTTTGTCAATGGTACTAGACAGAATGGTTCTTTTAGTGCTCGCGTTAACAATGGAGCAACTATGGGAATCGGTTTTTATTATCTTGTGAACCTAGACGCCAATGATCTTGTAAGTATTGGCATTGGAAAAAGAAGTGCAGTTGGATCGGCGGCAGTTTTTGCTCGCGAATCTAACATCTTTTTAGAATACGTTGGACCAAGGAGATATGAATTATGATTGTATTAATGCAAGAAATTGTGTCTGACGCGACATTTTTTGAATTACTAAAAACACTTGGTCCAAGTGGTGCTGTTACTACTATTCTTGGTTACTTGTTTATGCAAGTACGAAAAGAACTAAAAGAAGAACGTGATCGCTGCGATGCTCGAATTAATGATCTTGAGAATAAGCTTGAGACTAGTAATATTCAGCACATTGAAAGCCAAAAAGAAACTACAAAGGAATACGCGGATCTAGTCCAAAAGACTACCCGCGTAACCGCCGACCTTACAACGGTCGTTCGTAGTATTAATTCTACGCTTGAGAGAATGGAGCGTAAGTCAAATTAAATAATTTGGGGTTTTCCATCTTCTCCAGGTGCTCGCCCTTCTTTGCGAGCTTGATCGGCTGCGATACTCGCAGCCGGTGTCATTACTGCCGCACCAAATGGCTTTTTCTCTGGACGCTGGAAGAACGCTAGGATTTCGTCACGCAGAGATTGGCGTACTTCGGTCGGTACTTCAAATTGATCGAGACGTTCTCGCAAAATACGATCTAGCGTAGTAGGTAAGTCATTTTTATTCATTGAACCAGTTCTCCTTAAATCTCTTTACAGTCTCTCGTTTCTTTTGTTGCGATAGATCCTGTTGCTCTGGGAGAGACGGCCTTTGCTTGGGGATCATTTTTTCATGAGCGGTGCTAATGTCTTCGTTAACTGGTTTTTTGCGAAAAAAGACAACAGCCTTGATTTGTGGCAAAATGTTCCGTTGAATTGATTGTACCCACTTAGCACATACCTCATCGAGAGGGGCAATGACACCATTGAGTTCGTCAATAATTCTGGAGTCACTATAGATCATAATGTCTTCCCTAGAAGACTTGTTGCGGATCTCGATGAGTGCTTCGTATAGAATTCTATATGTGTGATGAAGGGGCGGAAAAATTCTATCGCCTTCAATAGTCGTAGCGGGGGAGAAACGTCTACTTGCTTCGACGCCCTCCCCCGAGATGTAGTAACCGCTTTCGTTAAACAGAATTACAATCAAAGTTGCATTGCGTTAATCTGGGCTTCTTCCTCAAGCGTAATGGCTTGGGCGGTACGAAGCCCCTCGACCACATCACCAAGCAATTCTTTTGTACGAGGCGACAATCCAACGCGACCCGTGACTGGATCTAGCCAATCAAGGGCACCGCGACTAATAAGCTCTTGTTCTGCAATCAAAACGATAAGAGCGATTTCGTCATTTGTGAGCCCCTGTGCTTCCAGAATAGGCTCAAGAATTGAAGTGGCACCAGCCACAACTGGCGTTTCGATAGCTTGCTCAACAATGTCGGCAACCATTAGAACTTCTTCCTGGGTGACAACGCCCTCCGTGAGAAGGCGATTTACAGCAACTTTCACGCTCAGCCGCATGTAGGTCTTAAACTTGAAAAACTCTTGCTCGTCATACGATTCAATAAACTCAAGTCCTTGGCCATCAGGCGTAGTAGTACACCCGGTCATAGGAGCGAGTCCAAGAACCGAAACAAGACCAAGAGCAGCTAGCCATTGTTTTTTCATATTAGTCTCCATCAAGCCGGTGGCTTGGCACTTAAGTAATTTTGCTTATCCCTCGTTTTTTGGAGGGGCAGCTTTTCTCCACAGTCGCGACATACGACATATGGTACAGCGTTCTTACCTTCGCCGCTCCATTGAACGGGGCCGCGATTCGGGTGAGTGCATTTGACTCCCTGCTTTCGCTTGGGGTGATCTTTTGCTTCTGCTTTCTCCCTTTCTTTCTTCTTTTTAAGAACCTCACGAAGCTGAGCATCGTCCTCGGTTTCGTTTTCGATCCGTGGCGATACCATCCAGTCTTCTTCTTGCTGAACTATTGGAGCAGGAGCTTGTGCAGTAAAATCCCAGCCTTCTGGAAGTTCGTCACCCGCTGTCAATTGACGCTCCAGCAACTTAGCCGCTTCGTCTGAAATTTCGTAAGCACGACCTTTTTTGCCCTTACGTGTGATGGTGATCTTAACGGTTTCGTCTGGATCAAATTCACGTTTGGTAAGATCGCATTCGTAGATGGTTCGTTTAGCCATTTTCTTTGTAGTGCCTCTTGTAAGCACGGATAATTTCTTTTACAATGCCACTTCTTTGGATTGTTTCGATGTTCTCCATTTCTACGATACCAATGTTATTGATGCCGTCGAGAACGTTTAGTGCTTCAATTAAAGCACTATCCCTGGTGTCAATATCACATTGGTCCAGGTCGCCCGCAATAACCATCTTACAGTTTTTGCCAACTCTTGTCAACAACATTTCCATGGCTTTTCCACTGCAAGGCACATTTTGAGCCTCTTCTACAATAATAAAACAGTTATTGAATGATCGACCACGACACATACTTAGAACTGTAAACTCAATCTTACGCATTGAGTCTTCAATGTCTTGTTTGCGATGTAAGATTTTTTCTAAGTTGTCTCGCACTGAAAGAGCGAATGGCGTAACCTTCTCCTTGAGATCGCCTGGAAGTGCTCCAAGCTTTTCTCCCGTGTTCGAGGGCATGTATGGCCGAATAACAATGATTTTTTCGAAGCCACTCTTTTTGTCATTGAGTAGCCTAAGCCCTTCTGATAGGGCCAGAATCGTTTTGCCCGTGCCAGCGTAGCCAGTGCAAAGAGTAATCGAGTTATCTCTGATTGACTTTACGTACTCCTCTTGACCCTCCATTGGAAGAAGGGGAACAAACTTATCCATATGACCTCCCGGTTCATCTGTTTAGTCGCCTTGCTGCTTTAGCTTGGCGGTTTTTCGCACGACGTTGTGCAATCTGCTTAGATTTTTGGGGGGTAAGTTTCATTCCAAAATCAGTGCGAGGCACATGCTTGGAAAGTTGTTGCTCAAGATGCTTGAGGATTAGTTTGCCATTCAGGTGATCCATTTCGTGCATTACAGCACGAGCCCAAAATCCAGTAAATGTTTCCGTTTGAACGCTACCATCAATATCAACGTATTGCAACGTGACAGACTTCGGGCGTTTTGTTCTTGCGACGCCACCCGGAATAGATAAGCACGCTTCGAAATCATTTTTCATGCGGGTGCTTGATCTAATCACAATCGGGTTAATGTAGGCCGCATTTTCCCCATTCTTACGCAGCACAAACATTCTTTTTGGATATCCAACCTGAACAGCGGCAAGGCCAGCAGCTTCATCGTCAAGCTCGTCTAGAACGTCATTCATTAACATGAGTGCGTCTTCGTCCTCGCTAGTCAGGGGTAGCGAACAATCTGACGATTCCATTTCAAGCAGAGGGAAACGTTGATCGTTAACTCGGATAATCGCCATCCGTAGGGCGTCTTCTCTCGTGACAGCCGGGACTTCCGGCACAGTTTCGTTTTCATTCATGATAGAATTTCGAATCCCTTCTCAGTTACTAATACACATCGCTCCTCGTGAGCGGTCAGTGATCCTTCTAATTGTTTAATACTCCATCCGTCTTCTGCCAGAAACATAGCGTCTTCACCATAACTGATCACAGGCTCTAGACAAATTGTTTGGCCAGCACGCAATACAATTCTTTCATACTTTTTTAATTCGAGCTTGTACTTAAGTGCTCCCATCCTACTGTCAATACTAGCAGGAATCAATGGTTCGTCATGCAGCTTTTGTCCAATTCCATGACCACACCAGGGGGACATGATCGTTACACCCAAAAGCTCTGCTTGTTTTTCTGATGCTTTAATTAGGTCGCAAATAGAAACGCCGTCTCTTACTGCTTCAATCTGTGCGAATAGAACTGACTCAGCGGCTTTGGCGAGTTTTTCAGCATGGTCGTTAGCCCCAACTACCGTTGTTCTTGCAGTGTCAGCAAACCAACCATTATATTCGCTACCAACATCCACAGTAACAATATCACCATTTTTTAAGACATAATCATTCGGTACGCCGTGTACCATTACATCATTAACGCTAATACATGCTGTCGCTGGAAAAGGACATGGGGTACCCTCTGGATGGTATCCCTTGAAAGCTGGAATGCATCCCGCCTCGCGAATTGTGTTTTCCATTTTCGTATCAATCTCGCGAAGAGATACGCCTTCTAAACATTCTAGAAGTCCCACTGAAACAGCTTTACTGTTAGTGCGGCAAGCATGCCGCATATCGTTATTGATGTTCATTTAGCCATTTCTTTAACTGTGTCCAATGCGATAAGGTTACTTTATATGCTTTATTTGGTGATCTTAAATGATAATTAGGATGATAAGTAACCATAAGTAAGCACTCGTGTTGGTCTGTTTTATACTTAATCCAATCTCCGTCGATTTTGTCTGGAAAGAAACCGTTGAGTGCTCCTTTAACTGGCTTACCGTTTAACTGCTGTAATGCCGCCCTACCGAGAGCTACGATTACATCCGGTTTTAGAATGTTAATCTCCTCAATCAGTCGCCATCTACAGGCTTCCATTTCCTCTGTTCTGGGAAATCTGTGCTGCGGAGGAGGGCATAAAACGGTATTGGTCACATAGACTTCCTCGCGGCTAGTGCCAACGTACTTGAGAATACTGTCCAGTTTTTCTCCTATCTCTCCGACCAAAGGAATGCCCTCTCGGTCGTCTTCCGGTCCGGGGGCCTCACCGACTAACATGATCTTTGGTTTCGAATTACCGTTGCCAAATACGATCTTAGTCCTGTATTCGCATAGACCACATTTGGTGCAGTCTTGCATTTGCTCTTTTAAGTCTTCTAGTCGCATAAATGACCTAAGTAATAACCACGAAACCACTTCTCGTCCTGTGCCTTTGCGGTTTCGAAAATACCTGTATCGATAGTTGAGGCTAGGCTAGAACAACTATTGGCAATTTTACCTTCTAGAACTTTAGGGTCCTTCGTTCCGCAGCAATTGACAAGTGCATCGTACTTGTGCTTAGGAATGGAGTCTCTATTGCTATAGAAAATCTGCGTCAAGACTGCGAGTGTAGAATTCTCGATGCCATTCAAGCCATAAGTATCGCGTGCGACTAGATTTCCATCAACGAACTCAGTGGTTGTGCAATAACCAATTTTCCTAAACACGCTTGCCATAATGACTAACGATTCGCTCATGTTCGTTTCAAGAACCTTTGCTTGATTGCAGGCGGCATGAGCCAAGCGAACAGTGTGAACAATATGCACTAACAGTCCACCACGATATGCCAGAGGTCCCTTGAGATCGTAAGGGGACTGTCTTAGTAATTTGATTAAATCGTAGTGGTGAATAGCAATACAGGCAAAATTTCTGTAGTCATCGTCCTCAAGATACTCTAGTGTTTCCTGTAGCTCTTGGGCATAAGAGTCTAGTTGCGAACTTGTTACGCCATTAAAGTAATCGTAAAAATTCTCTGGCGTAGCGTCTAGTTTAGTTATGTTGTAACCCTGGCAATTGAGTTGAGGATTACCCTTGAAACTTTTGCACTCTGTTTTAATGCTTACAAAATCTCCCGGCTTTAGAATGTCTGGAATATAGTTCCAGACAAGCAGGTTAATTTCTCCGCTTACATCTGACAATAAAATGTTGGCAAAGACAACTCCATTTGAAGTTACCATTCCGGCATTATGTTCGATGTGTGCGATGTAAAAGACTTGCTCGTATGCTTTCCCTTCTTCCAGTTGGGAAATGTGAGTGTATTCGTTATCGCTCAAACTTCTTACGCTTACCGCCATAGGTTCTATCTTCTCGTTCTTTGCAGCTTTGGCATTTTGAAACTCGGCGTGATACTACCGAAATTTCATCTGGCAGAGTACGCTCGTCGCCAGCGTGCAAAGTAATGTTTTGGTCGCCACCGTAGTAGCAACCATTACAAGTGCGACACTCAATTAAAACAACTGTCTTCGGCGTTTTCATTTTTCATTTTGCAACGTAGGATATCCAACATGCTTTTAATGATCATGTGAATGCGAGCATGGGAAAGATCGTACTCGCTGGCAATTTTTCTGATCGACTTGCCGCTCATGAAATACTCCAGGAACATGTCGATATGCTTTTGTTCGCCAAGGTATTCCAGGGCCTTTTCCATGACCTCGCCCTTGCCAACATCATCTTGCAAGTAATAGTGCTCGTCGTCAATCACTTCTTCGCTAACATTATGTGGTTTAATGTTCAGCTTGAGTTTGCGATTGATAAGGCGTAAGATATGCCAATTAATGTAGTTGATCGCAAATACGTGAAACTTAACGCCCCTAGAGGGGTCGTACTTGTCTCGTGCATCCAAAATGGCAATCCAGGCTTCTTGCTTTAAATCATCGACAGTCAGAATGTTATCCCTAGTGCATGCCGGAATGTAGCGTCTGATCGTGGTGTAGACAATGGCGTCCCATTCGTTGTAAGGAATGGTTTCAATTAGGTCATTCTGTTTGTGCATTGATTTGTGATACCAGCAGTTTTAGGTAAGTATCTTTTTCAAGTTCTGAAAACGTATTCCACCTTAAGACAACATCACCGTTTCCGCCTTCGGGGATCTCCTCGTTGCCGCGAGTTAACTTTTTATATCGAAATAACTCTTGGCCAGTTGGGTCTTTTACGATTAAGCCGACAATTTTAAACTTCTTTTGTTCACCGAGTTTCCATAGCGTAGGCAAAAAGTCTTGAGCATGAACCATCAAGTTCTTGATGCTTTCGTCTTTCAGGAAAATAAAGAAGCTAAGTTCGTCCTTAGGATCGAATTCAACTAATCTTCTGTTAATCTCAGTGAGTCTTTTCCAATTGAATCTAAGTGTCATCATGGGAGCCTCCCTACCCACAATTACACTAATCTGGGGCCACCTGGCCGTCTTCAATGTACACGCCAATACGATCTCCGCTGTTTCTTGAGGCGTATTCAATCCACACTTGGAAGTCCTGGTCTTCCGCCATGTCTCGAATGATTTGCATGCTATTGTCGTCAAGTAGAGAACCGTCGGCAATGCGGATCACTCGCAGCTTCGGGTTCATCGCCATAGCAATTCCAAGCGAAATCTTGAGTCTCTGTGCAGCCGACGCCTGGCAGAATGGAACCTCATGTCCTTCGTCGTTTACTACCATAACGCCATCGGCAGTGATACGCACATTTTTGACCGGAAGCGGCGAATTCTCCAGAGCCTCATCTTTGTTGATTTGGGCAAGTTCGATAGCGTTCGCGTATTCTTTAACCTTGATTTCGGTATCGGCCAGAGCATCACGATTACGCTTGTAATCCTGGATCTCCCTCGCCCGCTTATTCACTTTTTCAAGCGACTCAAGCTTTTCTTTGATTTCATGCTGGGGAACATAGTCAGGCAAGTTGCTATCAAGCCATCCCTCAATCATCTTTAATTCTTTTTTGTAAGATTCGATGGCTTTTCTGATCTCTTCGGCTTTCTGGATCGTTTCTTCTACCTTCTTGGATTTCTCCAATTGGTCAACCAAGTCTTTAGAAGAAACCTCCTCATCTGGTTCGCCAGCACGCGGCGGGGCAAGGCTGCTTAGAACTGTTTCAAGCCTTTTCTTTTCACGATTAACTTCGCGACGCTCCTCTTTAGCTTGTTCGATGAGTACATCGAATGAAGCTAAATCAACCTTGCCTTCTGTTAGCGAATAAACAAGATCGCCAAGTAGTTGCCTTTGGTCAGCCTCTTTCATCCGGGAGAATTCCCAGGGGTCGAAAGACAGATCGCCCATAAGGCCGTCTAGTAACTTTTGAGGCGAAGAGATTCTGCTGCCGTCAGGAGTGCGAACCTCAAGACTTACCTTGTCACCTGAAATTTTACGTTTAACAATGTAATCACCAAGATCAACTTCCATCAGTGCTTCGTTCTCGCCAGCACGAATAGGAGTAGGAATGCCTTTTGAAGCAGCACGATAACGTAATGCTAACCAAATTGCATCCAGCACTGATGTTTTGCCATTCTCGTTTTCACCAGAAATAACAACAACATTGTCTTGTGGTGTGATTTCTACCGCCTTAAGACGTTTGACATTTTCGGCGTATAGTTTAATAATTTTCATTTTGCAAAACGTTGTTTGTTCATTTCTTCTTGAGAATAAAATGTCAAGACAAGCTTAAGGGCTTCATTGCGTTGCATTTCTGGAACACCATGATAATCATTTGGAAGCTTGTATTATCCACAGCCCCAGCCTTCTTCTGCTAAACCACATAAGCGACATACTCGAAATGGCGGATCTGCATAGCCAATATCAAATCCTTCTTTGTATTCTCCTTCAATTACAAATTCGATTGGATGATCGCATGTTTCTTGCATATCTTTGATAATTTGCTGGCGTTCATCCTTCAAACTTTGAATAGTTCTATCGAGTTCTTCCACTTTTTGTTTTGTCATCTTTCAAACTCAAATGTAACATGGCTTGTCTCAATGGCGACCCCACCATTTTCTAGCATAGTTTTCCAGAGCGTATGATCATGATTGTCTTCTGGTAGCCAGTACAAGTCTTCCGTTGTCTCTGGGTGCTTATGTGCAATTCCTACCGTGAGAATATCGTCAATATTGGGTGGTCCATACTTCTTAACCTTTTTGGTGCTTCGCGGAGAACGATGTTTCCACCAAAATGGCCTACCTGCTGTTCGAACCATTGTGACCTCTGAATTATCATCAATGATGTTTTTAATTGTTTCAAGATGATCTGGCAGCCAAACATCATCATCATCAATGTATGTAATCCAACACTTAGTGGACTCTAACCTGATTTTACTAAGTGCCTGATTGCGAGCCCACGCTCCATGATCTTCACGAATTTCTGTATCTTGCACAACCAAGATTTCAAAATCTTGATACGTTTGGTTTTTAACTGAGTCGATAGCAGCTTTTAAAGTGCTTCGTCCAGTTGTAGGCAAGATCACATAGAACTTCATTTTACTGGTCGCCAAATATACTCTGAAACCGGAATCTTGTAGGAGGGTTTACCGCCAAACCCCTGAAAGTTAATCACGGGATATGAATCGATAATCTCTTTCAAGTCTTCCGGTTTCAGCATGGTGAATACAGGGATTTCTTCTCGACAACCATTAAACATCAAGACAGTCGCACCCATTTTTTCGTATGCCTTAACTTGGTTTGCTTTCAAATGGAAACAGCGAGTGATGAGGGGGTCGGAGTATTTGACCTCCACATGCCCGAAGCCGTCTACATTAAAATCTGGGGCGGTTGATAC
>Ga0180432_10004070_pt1 | contig 20336 bp, 12 predicted proteins | sample SS_ome_10_FD_132414 | JGI IMG/M metagenome (GOLD analysis project Ga0180432, IMG submission 132414) | Hypersaline lake sediment archaeal communities from the Salton Sea, California, USA - SS_1_MS_2 metaG | ecosystem: Environmental > Aquatic > Non-marine Saline and Alkaline > Hypersaline >...
GAGACCAATGCGAGAGTGCTGACCAGCTTCATCAAGACGATCCCCAAGCCGCGGCACTTGTGTCTGGAGGAAGGAACACATGCCGGCTGGCTCCACGAAGTGCTGGCGCCACATGTTCAGGAGAATGTCGTGGCCGGGATTGAGAAGAACCGCGGTCCGAAAAGCGACAAGCGCGATGCGTTCGCCCTGGCCGAGGCGCTACGCATCGGAGCAATCAAGACGCAGGTGTACAAGGGACTTGGGCAATTCGGACAGCTCCGGGAGCTGAGCCGGGGCTACTCAATGGTGGTCAACGATTCGGTCCGGGTGCAGAACCGGATCAAGAGCCTCTATCGTTCGCGGGGGATTCCTACCGGTCGCAAGGAAGTCTACGGGCCAGCCGCCCGCGAGGAGTGGCTGCGCAAGCTTCCGACGAGATCGCGTCCCCTGGCGGAGATCCTCTACCAGGAACTGGACGGAGTACGGGATCTGCAGAAGCGGGCGGAGAAGGAAAAGCTTGCCGAGGCCCGCAAGCACAAGATCACCCGCACCCTGATGACTTGTCCCGGGATGGGATCGATCCGTGTGGCACAGATGCTGCCGATCGTAGTGACGCCCTACCGGTTCTCGAACAAGCGCTCCTTCTGGGCATATATTGGCCTGGCGATCGTCATGCGCAGTTCATCGGACTGGGCCAGGGGTCAAGATGGGAGCTGGGTGCGGACGGCGGTGCAGCAGACCCGGCGACTGAATCGCAATCACAATCACACACTCAAGCGAATCTTCAAAGGCGCGGCCACGACGGTCATCAGGCGTGCCTGCCAAGACGATCCTCTGTGCCGACACTATCAGCAGCTGCTCGACGGGGGGACGAAACCAAATCTGGCGAGGCTGAGCATTGCCCGCCAGATCGCATCGATCATCCTGGTGATGTGGAGATCCGAGGAGGTATACGACCCAGGGAAGTTGAAGAAGATGGCATAGCTTTCTTCCGGGTTGGAATGCGCGATGGTGAGGCAATCCGTTCTCCTTGGCGCGGAACCTGGAGACGAGATGGTTTCGGGGGTAAGCATCCACTTCTGACCTGGTCCCGGTTGAATCCGGAGTCCCCACTGAAAGGCTATGCTCCCCCGGAGAGCCGAATAAAGCAATGGGCGCAAGAGTCCCCAATAGAAGGGTGGTTCCCACTACGGTGTGGAGAACGCTGCTGCTGCGATGTCATCAGGGATGCCAAGGAAGAATCCATTCCCAATCACTATCGACCAACGCGTGCCGGGAATACCTCCCAGATCTGGCGCGCGTACTCAGGTCAAGCAGGCCCGAACCAGTCCGCGAGAGCAACAGGGACAGACGCCGGATGCAAAACGACAAACATCCGGTGGATGGGGGATACTCGTATTGACATCCTCCCCCATAGAAGGGCAGAAGAAATGCCCTTTCAGGCCACCCATTCCCATCTCCACTTCTCTCCCCGCTGAAACAGGCCAGGAGGCCATCTAGAGTGCCGCACCGCAGCGTGGCCATCAAAGGTTGGTCGGATTCTCATGGAAGGGATGTCTGCGCCCCACCTGCGCCGAGCGTCGTATGTCCCATACTCCGCCTGTCTGGTCGATCAGCTCCTGCCCGAGACCCCCGCTCTTCCCGTCGGAGAGGACTCGCCCAATGCACCCCGAGCCACGACTGAAGGGGGGCGTAGAGTTGTTCGATCTCGATGCCCCGACCTTCCTTGATGGGATGCGCTTGCCGCGGGACAGGGCGATCCATCCCGAGCGATTGATGGCAGCACCACCGATGGTAGCAGTCGAAGTGGCAAGTGAGACGGTGCTCTAGGCGTCTTTCGCCGGGAAGCATCGCCCGAATCGCCACCTCGGGTCTGTTGTGTCGCAAGAGTACAAGCGAATGTCGCCTCCGTGCATGGACGCTGCCGGCCTGAATAGCGCCAAATGAGATCACCAATCGCCGACACCCTCATCATCCGGCGCTGCGCCGGCCGGGGTCCGGCATCGGAAGAACCAGAGGTGGTCGGAGGCTGCGGACCCCGATCCGGAGGGCGCATGAAGGGGGATAACTGTCGAGTGACATGGGCGCTGCGCCTCAGCGTCGTGGCGATCCTGGCCGCACTGGCGATGGGAGGCGCGCTGCTCTGCAACCCGCGCGAACCGACGGCTGACCCTCCGCCGTGCGGGTGGGAAAAGGAAGGAGCCCGCCCACCGCCTCCTCTGTCGACCCATCAGAGGTGATACCGATGGCATCGAGATACATCGAGGACCCAGACGGCCGTGGCCGCTCGATCGCGGTGGCCAGCCGGTGACCCATGACCAAAGGAGGTGCATTGTGAATCGTCTTGGCGCTGTTCTGCTGATCAGTGTGTTCTTTCTACTGCCTGCGGCCACCGTCCATGCCCAGGACTGGAATGTGCAATTGGTCGATGACGCGGGCGATGTTGGATACGGGTCCCAAATCGTGACGACCAGCGACGGCACGCCCTACATCGCCTACATCACTTCAACGCTCGGGGTCAAGCTCGCCTGGTGGGTGGATGATGGAGATGCGCGGGGCTGGAACTACCGCAACCTCACCAATGTGGGTCGCGGATCTGAAGCCATGGAGATGCGGGTGGATGCGGAAGATCGCCTGCATCTGGTCCGGTGCACCGCGTCTCCGTACTGCGTTCGCTACGCAATCTACGACCCCGAGACCGACGAGTGGATCCTAGGCACGAACGTGTCGGGAGCCAGCCCGGATCAATGGTTCGTCGACTTCATTCTGGTGCAGGAGGGTCCCGATCTGATTCCGTACGTGCTCTACAGCTCCGACATCGGTGGGCCCCTCTATGTGAGTCGCCGAGATCCGGAAAGCGGGGACTGGACGACGGAGACCGTCTCCGACGGCATGTACGCCTATGGTCGATCGTCGATTGCCGCCGACGCCAACGGGGGACTGCACGTCTGCTTCTACGAGTTCGTGGGAGACAACCTGATGTATGCCTACCGAGCGCCGGGGGAAACCGCCTGGGCGCTGCAAACTGTCGACATCGAGGGCGATGTCGGTCGGTACTGCCGTCTGATCCTCGATGATGAGGATGGCATCCACATCGCCTACTACGACGTCACCAATGGCGACCTGAAGTTCGCGACGGCGATGCTGCCGTGAGGGGCGACCCATCCAGCCCTGGAACACTCTACCAGGAGGTGAGATGTGATGAATCGACCATCCGTTTTCCGGGTCGTCCCCGTTGTGGTCGGGCTGTTTCTGGCAGGGACATCACCCGGCAGGGGTGTCGACCTCGATTGGCAGATCAGGATCCTAGATTCGGAGGGTGACGTGGGCAGCTGCGTCGACCTGCAATCGGATGATACTGGAGATCTGCACGTCGTCTATTGGCGGAGCGACGACGGGACCCTGAAGACCATGTCGCGAAGCGATGGCGTCTGGGGCGCACCGGTTGTGGTGGACAGCAGCGGCTCCGTTGACGGTCACTGCGCCCTGGTGCCGATCGCGACCGGGCAACTCCCGGTCTCCTATCATCGATCCGACGTCGGTGCGCTGTGGTACGCCGGACCCGAGATACCGGCCCTCTGGACCACGGAGCCCATCACCAGCGAACCGGATGACGTTGGCCACTCCTTGCGGGTCACCAGGGGACCCGCAGGTGAGGTGGCTCTCGCCTTCCGCAATCAGACCCAGAGCAGCCTCCTCCATGTGCGTCGCACGAGTGGCGGTGGCTGGTCTCCGATCTCAACCGTGGATGCCGGACCTGGTCGCGGAGCGCACTGCGATCTTACCTATCGGGACGGGGTAGGCTACGCCTTCTCCTACTACATGGAAGACGGTGGACGTCTGGCGCTTGCCGACCCGGTGCTCACCGAACCCGTCTGGGTCGTGCGCGCAACCGGCTACCAGGGAGACATCGGTCGACAGATGTCGATGATCCGGGGACCCGGGAATCGGTTCGACTACATCTGCTCTGGGTACGACTCGTCGAATCTAGGGCAGGTATATGCCGGGGCGATTGCTCCCGATTCGATGCGCATCTTGGACGTCGTGGAAGACTCGGTGGCGACAAGCACCAGCGCCCACATCTACCCCGATCTCTTCCACACCCCCGATCACGACTGGTACGTCTCTTTCCGCAACGCCACCAACGGGAACCTTTACATGGCGACGATCCACGACTGGCAGCTCCTGCTGCAGGATGTGGCGCAGGATCCGACCGGCGATGCCGGCCATCCCGAGCCCCGGCTCCCTCACCTGCTGAGTCGACTGCCGAATCCGACCCTCGGGCGCGCCCGCATCGAGTACTTCGCTCCTGCCGAAGCACGGGTCCAAATGCGCACGATCGATGCCGCAGGGCGTGTTGTGCTGACGAGGGACGCCGCGAGCCGCGCGGGCGTGAATGCGATCGATCTCTGCGGGAATGGAGGACCCGGGAGCGGGCTGCCCGCCGGCGTCTATTTCGTGCAGCTGCGCGTGGCCGAAGTGGTTCTTGGGCCACAGCGGATAGTCATCGTGCGATAGGGGCAGACATCTGACAGAACCGGCACCTCCCCGTATGTCCAGGCGGGGAGTTGCCGAACTGATTGGGATCATTCTATCTCTTCCTGGAACGATACGCCTTCGCTGCGAAATGTTGGAGAAAGACCGTGATTTCGATCATCCCCATGTATCCCATAATCACAAGGGCGCAGGTTGTCCCTGCATGACGTATGAACATGCCCGGAGCTTGCCTTGATCCCTCGGTCGGCCGCGCGTGTTCTACCCCTATAGTCGGCGTCACGTTCACCCGGTCCACGGGAACAGAAGGAATAGCCATCATGTCAGGCAAGCATCTCTGCATGGTTGGGTGTCATGCGACCAGCACTGCCCTGAATGCTCTGCGGCACCGAGTTCTGCCTCCGGCAGGTCGGCGATCTCCGGCTTGAAAGGGAAGAAGGAACGCCCTTTCGGGTCACCATTTACCAGCTCGCTGTTTCTGCTCTGAATAGGGTTTGCAGGCCCTCTAGAGCACCGCGACGCTTGCAGAACGGGGCAATCCGGCACTCCCGTCACCCAACAACGCTCTCTCTCCGACCCGTACGTCGTCATGCGGATCCTCTGCCACCTACGTCTCCCAACCGTGCCGCCACCGGTCGTGCTGGCGCGCGGAAGCCGGGTCGGGGATCTCTGGGGTTTCAACCCGCCGCGCGAGGCCGATCTCGCCGACGGCGGGAACGTCTCCCTTGAGGTCAGCGAGGACTGCCAGCCGCCCCAGGCCCGGGTACCCAATCTCCCGGATGGACTCTGCATGGTCGGCTACATCTGGGCCGTCCTCCAGGGACCGGAGGTCATGAACGGTGACGTGTAGGCCGAGGAAGCTTCGCGTGTTCGGAAACCGGTAAGATGGATACGATAAGGATGAGCAAGGAAGGCCGGCACGATCTGGAGAATGCGCGGGTGCGGTGTGCGATAGAGATCTTCGGATCTCAAACTCGCGATATCAGAGAGCACACTCTCCCGACGGATCACAGCCATGCGGCTCTGCCCGGGACGCCGGTGCAACCCGCGAATACTAGCGTGACTCGTCGTCGCAGCGCCCGGCCTTCCTGCCCATCCCTATCTCATCCGAAGCGAAAGAGGCGATCCTCCTCTTCAAGAAGAAGACCGCCTCCAACCTCAGTGCTTGACTGAGGGTGTCGTTCCATATCAGCGCAGTAGAATGACCCGCTGCGTGCACTCCGCTCCGTGGTGACGAAGTCGAAAGAAGTAGACGCCTCCCTCCGCCGCCCGGCCGGACAGCGTGACCCCATTCCAACTCGCCGCATAGGTTCCGCCCGGCAGCACCGAATCGACCAAGCGGGCAATCCGTCGTCCCGAAGCATCGTGCACGCTGAGATCGACGTGCGTGGCGGCGGATGATTCGGGGATCGCGTAGGTGATTCGCGCGTCGTCGATGAACGGGTTCGGGAACGGCGCCCCCAGAACGATGCGATCGACGGCAAGCGGGGGACCGCCAATCGCCGCGCCCGCGCACCCCACCGGCCAGGCGCCGATCAGGCCGCACGCCGGATTGGCTTCCGGAGCGCAGGGAGAGGCCTCGTCTAGGGTGAAATCGCGCCCCTCCCGGTCGCAGAAGAGAGGATCGGCCGACAGGTTGCCGGGCAGGTCCCCCTGCCCCGCGATGCAACCGGCCCAATCCCCCCCCGCGTTTCCATAGACATCGCAACACGTGAGGGTGGCCCCGGCGTCTCCGCTGCAGAAGACCGCCGCCCCTTGATTTGAGAAGACCACAATCGAGCGATCGACCATGATGGTGCCCCCCAGGGCCCCCGCGATCGCTCCCCCCTCGGGCGCCCCGTTGTCGCAGAAAGTGCAATGGTGGAGTTCAGCGGAGCTGGTCCCCGCGACCAGCAACGCTCCGCCCATGTTCCCCCCGGAGTTGCTGGCGAACGTGACGTACTCGAGATAGGCCGTGCTTGCGCCCCCAATCTGGAGGGCCCCGGCGTGATGAACGACGCTGTTGTCGATGAACGTGCAGTGCTCGATCCGAGGTGTCCCATCGATGGCATACATCCCCCCGGCCCCTCCACCCGTGTGGCCGCTCAGGATGCAGTTGCGGATGGTGGGTGACGCGCTGTTCGTGCATCGGATGCCGCTACCGTAGTCACCATCCGGTCGGTAGCCACCCACAATCGATAGGCCATCTATCACGGCCGCCGCGGTCTCCCCGGAGTGGAGATGGAACCCACGATGCGGATCGGCGACGCTTCCCTCGCAGTCGATCGTGCAACTCGCCGGTTGCCCGCTCTGCGATCGGATCGTGAGATTCGTACCGTGGAAATCGAGGTCGCGGTTCCCGTCACCGCGGAACGTACCGTCGGCGAGTTCGATCGTTCCGCCATCGGTGCTGGCATCGATGGCGGCCTGGATGGTGGGGAAATCGCCGGAGCCGTCCGGGCGCACGACGAAGACCTGCGGCGCGGTGACCGTCACCTCCCACCAGGTCATGGCTGCGTTCGCGGCGGCGTCGGCAACATGGGCATGGACGGCAAACGTGCCGCTCTCGGGGAAGGTGACCGACCAGGTGTCCTCCGCACTGCAGCCGCTGACATCGTGTTGAGCTTGAAGATCCTCGCCGAGGATCCAGAGAACCTTCGCCAAATCACAGTTTTCGTCACCCACCGCGACGCGGAAGTCGAGGGACCCACCCGCCGGAACCGTCACCGTCCCCCCCGATGGGGAGAGGCGCGTGATGGACGGGGCCTCCGCCGCCGACGAATTCATCGTGCTGTGGCGAATGACGCCCTCGCTGCGCATGTCCTCGACCAGACTGGTGACCGCGGCGGTGGAAAGCCCGAAGTTCTTAGCGTGGAAGACCCAGTCAACCTTGATGGTGGAGGAGCGGGTAGCCGATCCGGCGCCCCGATTGAAAATCCAGTGGGCCAGCGCCAATTGCATGGGGGAGTCGGGGTAGACCGGATTGTCGCCGTCGGAACGATCATGCTCCGCCCGGAGGACGCCATCGATGTAGTAGCGCACGAAGACGCCGTCGACGGCTTGGAAGAGGAGAGTGTGCCATCCTCCCAAATCCGCCGGGTAGATATCCGTGGCTCGATCGGTATCGGTCTCCCAGGTCACCATGTACATGGCGTTCTGCGTATCACCTCCGCCCCACACGTTCCAGGGGAGATACTCGAAATCGCATTCGGCGTGCTCCTCCGATCCGGGGGCGTTGTGAATCGCGTAGAAGGTCTGCACGTTGCCGTCCTCGGAGACCCGGGGCGCGTTGTCGAAGCGAACTCGGGCGGCATAGGTACCCTCGAAGAAGATGTGGTCTGCGGTCTCCAGCCGGGCGAGCCGCATGTCCTCGAACTCGTTTGTGGTTTGCGTGCTCAGCTCCGCCAGCCGGTTGATCGGCTCCCCGGGTTCGAATGCGAAGGAGACGTTCTCGGCCGTATAGCGGGCACCCTCGGGGGGACCATTGATTCCATTCACGACGCTCCAGCCGTACTGGGACAGCTGAGGATCGGCGTGATCGGCGTACTGGAAATCGTCGAAGAAAGCATGCTCGATGTCGGGCGGATCCCCCACCGAAACTTCCCACCAGATGAAGTTCTGGTCATCATGGATGTTGTAGACGTAGGCGTAGACATGATGGGTGCCCGGTTCGTCAAAAGCCCAAGCCCAGTTGTCCTCGTCGTAGTATCCGGAAAGATCGTGGTGCTCGTGGAACGTGCTCCCCACATACCACTCGGCGAAATCCAACCCGTAGGGATCGGCCGCTCCGATATGGAAGGTCACGGCGGTTCCCAAAGGCACGGTCACGCTCTGATCCGGAGGGGAGTAGCGGTAGATCATCGGCGCGTCCTGGACGGTGACCTCCCACCAGATCATGTCCTCCTGGGACGCCTCGTCATAGATATAGGCATAAACATGCACCACGCCCGCATCGTCGAAACGGTGGGACCAGCTGTCATCGTCACTACAGCCCGAGGCCTCGTGGTGCTCCTGGAATGAGCTTTCGAGATACCACTCGAAGAAGTCGAGGTCGCAGTCTTCGTCCGTAGCCCGCACGCTGAACGCCTGGACCTCGCCCTCGATAAGCGTGATGCTCTCCGCCTCCGGGCTAAGACGAACCATCTCCGGTGGATGGGTGACTGGGGGCTCGACGGTGATTTGCCACCAGGTCATATCGTTCTGGTCTTCCTCATCATAGATGTAGGCGTAGACGTGAAAGGTCCCCGTCTGATTGAAGGTGTAGCTCCAATCGTCCTCATCCGAGCATCCGGACGCAGAGTGGTGAACCTGGAATGAGCTTTCGAGGTACCACTCGAAGTAGTCGAGATCGCAGTCAGCATCGGAGGCGGCGGCGCGGAACGTCTGTTGGGAGCCTTGCGTGAGGGTGATACTGCTGCTACTGGGTGAGACGCGGGAGATCGATGGTGGATGGGACTCGACGGTCACCTGCCACCAGATCATGTCCTCCTGATCCTCCTCGTCGTAGATATAGGCGTAGACGTGGAAGGTTCCACTGGAGTTGAAGGTATGGCCCCAGCTGTCTTGATCGGAGCACCCGGAAGCGCCGTGGTGCGCCTGGAAATCGTTGTCCAAGTACCATTCGAAGAAGTCAAGATCACAGTCCGGATCGCTGGCCGAGGCGGTAAAGGATTGATAGGAGCCGATCGCGATTGTGATGCTGCTGGAGGATGGCGAGACGCGGGAAATAGAGGGAGGGTGCGAGACGACCGTGATCTCCCACCATGTGAACGCGTAATCGCCATGTATGTTGTACACATAGGCATAGACGTTGTACGTGCCAGAACTCGAAAACGTGTGAGACCAGGTATCTTCATCGTAGTATCCGGACATTTCGTGGTGAGCCTGGAACGTACTCCCCAGGTACCACTCGGAGAAGTCGAGACCGTAGGGATCATCGGCCCCGATGGAGAAGGTGATCTGGTCCCCGACATCGATGGTGACAGAAGAGCTGCTGGGGTAGTAGCGGTATACTTCGACGGCCAGGGCCGAACTCGGAACCAGAGCTACCAGGAAGCCGATCAGTATCCGAGTCGAGGACAGATGCATGGCGATTCCCTCCCTGGATTGGAGTAACACACATCGCTAGGTTGTCGAACGTCTCATACCGGGGATATTACACCGAAGCGCGGAGGGTCACAATGCCGTCTCCGCTGCTAATTGATGAGTACCAGCTTCTTCGACAGCGCCGCTTCGGCCGGGCGCTCAATCTCCACCATCATGTTCACAGCTTACTGCCCGATGGCCTCTTCGTGGAGACATCGGAGGAACGGCTCGCCTTCGTCCCCTTGCCCGCACCTCCTATGCCTCCGGCCACTGACATCGGGATGCCCGAGAGCAAGCTTGTCGGGGATCGTCGCCCGCAGTCGGGTGATGCCTCGCCGACGGTTCGTCGCCGAACCCCCATGCCCTGGGCGCGGCTCCTTCACCGTGTCTTCTCCATCAACGCCTTGAGGTGTCCCCACTGCTCGGAGGCGATGGTGATCCTCGCCCCTCTCCGACCCACCCGTCGTCACGCGGATCCTTCGCCACCTACGTTTCCTAACCGTGCCGCCACCGCGGCCGCCCCAGCGGTCTCCACTCCCATGGCCGACCAGCGTATCTGGTGGGGCTGGGAGAACTACGTTCCGGGAGCGGGAAACCGGGGGATGACAGGCGGATCCGGTGCAGGTCGGAGCCTGACACCAGTGGAGCGATGGCCCAAGGGGCCTCCGACGGTCTGGACGCGCGTGGCGATGATGGCCGGATAAGCCGTGGCGGGGCGTTTCGAAGTACAGGCGTCCTATGTGCTACCAACAGCGACTCCCCGCACCACGGTGCACGGTCGCCTAGTACGCCTGGCGATGGGCATCCAGGGCGGATGGTCGCCGGGCGGGGGTGGAACACCGGGGATGCCGACACCGCCAAGCGCGCTCGCGGTCGGGGCGTTCCCTTCCTTGACCCGCTGTTTCCCGCCCTGCTATGATGTGACACCCCTTGAATACGACTTTGAAGCCGATCTTCGCATGTGTGGGAGGGCACCTTGGGGACTCGGGCCGTTTCGGCAGCGACGGTGGTAACCGTTCTCGTCTCGCTCCTGCTTCCGGGTATCGGGTTGATTGCACTCGCTGCCGGATTGCCCTACGCGTTCCGGACCCAGATCAACAAGGGTTCGGTCAATCCCGAGCTCGGCGAGACCTGGTGGCCCATCGACTACGACGGCGATGGCATCGAGGAGCGTCTGGTGTTCCGCGATGGACGCATCCTGCAAGTCCAGTCGGCCGGGCAGGACCAGTGGGGAACCGTTGAGGCCTTCAACTTGCGCGAGGAGGCCTTTCTCGAGGGCAATGCCCGCGCGTGCTCCTGTGGTGACCTGACGGGTGATGGCAAAACCGAACTCGCGGTCACGGCAGCCCGCGGGGATTCGATGTGGATCGACGTCTATAGCGCAGGCGGCCTGTTCTGTCGGTACGGGCCCTGGCCCTGTCCCGATTCGTCCTCCGAGAGCGGTGAGGGCGGGTGGAGCGCTGACGGTAGAAGGGACAGCCGCCTGGTGCCGGTGGGAGTGATTCGGCATCCCGAAAGCGGCGAGCGGTTGCTCATCGTGGCCGCTATCGCGGGGCACGATCGGGGGGAGCGAGGCATCTTCGCGCTCTCCCTGGAGGACGGTGCCGAGGCCTGGCACTTCGCGTCTGGCTCCAATCCCTGTGAATTGACCATGCAGTTGGTGGATCTCGATCTCGATGGACACGCGGAGATCCTGTTCACCATGCCCTCCCCGGGCAACGGCCGGGCAGCCGGCGGGATCGACGATGCCCATGCCTGGATCGTGGTGCTGGGGGGGGACGGGCGGCTGTGGTGGCTCCGTAGGCTGGGTGAGTTCTACCACCATCCAGATTGGTGCGAGGTCTTTCGCCCCGATGGCCGGCGCGCGCGGATCGTGACGTGTACAGCCGATACACAGGGAGCCGCCACGACTAACGACGCATCGCGAGCGGAAGCGAACGCGGCATCCCCGGCCGGATCGTCCTCCTCTCCGACCAGGGTGAAGGTGTTGCGCGACACCCTGTGCGTCTGGGATGGGCTCACCGGTCGAGAGCTCCACGCCCGGGCATGGGAAGAGCCGTTTCGATCCATGCACAAGCTGGATGAAGAGCGTCTGGTCGTGACCACTTCCGGTGGTCTCATGACGGCACATACGCTTTCGGCTTCGGGGAAGCTTCACGAGACCCAGCGGCGGCGGATCGAGCCGCCGCCACGGATCACCTTTGCGGATGACGTGGATGGGGACGGGATCTCGGAGCTGGTGGGCCAGCAGGAAAGGAACTGGACGACCTACCTGCAGGTCTATGGCGACGCCTTTCTGATCATGGCGGAACTGGAGCTCTTTCGGGGGGCGAACGTCCGGAAGCTCAACCTGCTGCGGCGCGCGGGGGAGCGGCCGCTGCTGCTGGCAGAGATCACCGGCAAGCTTCTGGGTTTGGAGATGGTGCGCAGCGATGATCCCCTCTGGGATCGGATTCGCGCTTGGGTGGCAGGACACCGCGTCCCGGCACTGCTTGTACTGGCTTTGCTGGTCCTGATGACCATCGGATTCGCATTCGCGCGCAGGGGTGTGGGTTCATCCCCACCACCGCAGCCCGTCCGTCCCGTCGGCAACCTGCGTGATCTCACCTTGGCACTGAGGCACGATTCCAAGGCCGTCCAACACGGTGGCCTGGCGGGACCCAAGGCGGTAGGACGGGTTCCTTGGTTGATGGAGGCCTTGGGAAGGAAGGCGGAGTTATCCCCTTCGGCGCGCAATCGACTGCAGAAGGCGGCTCGTGACTTCCGCGAACGTACCCTGCCGGTGATCGAGGGCAATCTGGCCTTGGCGACCGCGTTGCGGTTGGAGCTCGAGCGCGTACATCAGATCCGCGCCGGGTGTGAACGTCTGTCGCGCGCGGCAGATCAGGTCTGTGAGGGTGAGTGGAGACACCCGGTTGACCCATCACACCTGGAGGGGTTGAGAAGCGCTGTCGAAGCCATCAACGGGGGTCTGAAAGCCATCCGGACCGCCGTGCTCGCGCGCCTCACGCAACCGCTGACGCCGGGTATCGAACACGCGGTGGAGGAGTGCGCGGAGTCGGCGGAGGAGGCAGACGCCGAGATCTCCGTCTTCAACGGGGACGCGTCGGTTCAAGCGACGGTCCTGGCCTATGCGGGAGACCTGGACTACATCTTGAAGAACCTCTTGGAGAATGCGGTGTACGCGGTGGCCGGACGGAAGGCGCGACGGGTGACGGTTTCCGCCCGCATCGAAGGGCGCTTCGCCTACGTCGAGGTCGAGGACACCGGGTGCGGGATCGAGCGGGATCAGTGGGAACGGATCTTCGAGGAGGGCGTTTCGTCGCGGCCTAGGGGAGGAGAAGGCCTGTACCGGTCGCGCCGGTTGCTGAAGGACCTGGGCGGTCACCTGCGCGTCCGGTGGAGCGAACGGGGGAGAGGCACTGCGATGGAGCTGCGTCTGCTGCTCGAGCCACCTCCCGACGGAAGGGAGGGGGCTTCGTCGTCGGTTCGGGCCAAGGTCAACCGAACACGCAACGATGCGGTGGCCGAGAAGGAGGCGGTGGGTTCATGACTGCCGAACCATCCGGTACCGTTCCCCGCGTGCTCCTCATCGACGACGATAGAGAGTTCTGTCAGGATCTCGACGTTGCTCTGGAAGAGCGCATTCGGTTGGAGAGCGCCTACTGCGGCGATGACGGGCTGAAGCGGCTGGCGAAGGGGGGCATCGATGCCGTCCTCCTCGATCTCAAGCTGCCCGGATCGGAAAGCGGGCTGGATGTGCTCATGGAGATTCGACGCCAAACGCTGCACCCTACGGTGGTGATGCTGACCGAGGAGAGATCGGTCGCGGTCGCTGTCGAGGCGATGAAGCGTGGAGCCTTCGACTACTTGGTCAAGCCGCCTGATCTGGATCGGATGCTGGGTGTGATTGAGCGTGCGATGAGCGATCTCAGCCAGCGTCGCCGGCTGTGCTCGCTCCAGCGAGATGTGGAGTCGATCAGGGGTGACATGGTGGCCGAAGATCCCCGAAGTCTCGCGCTTCTCCGGCAGATCGAGGAGGTGGCGCCGACGAACGCCTGTGTGTTCATCACGGGCGAATCGGGGAGCGGCAAGGAGCTGGTGGCGAGTCGTGTGCATCAGCTCAGCCAGCGCCGGGAGGGTCCCTTCATTGCCCTCAACTGCGCCGCGTTCCCCGCCGGCTTGATCGAGAGCGAGCTGTTCGGGCGCGAGAAGGGCGCCTATACGGGTGCCGACCGGCGAAAGCTGGGTCTGTTCGAGCTGGCCCATGGCGGTACGCTCTTCCTGGACGAGGTGGGCGAGAGCCCTCTGGCATTCCAGGGGAAGCTCCTCCGGGCCATCGAGACCGGCGATTTCCGCCGGGTGGGTGGCGAAGCACTGCTGCACGCCGATGTGCGTCCCGTGTCGGCCACGAACCGGGACATCGATCAGCTCCTCGCCTCGGGCGCACTGCGAGAGGACCTCTACTACCGGCTCAACGTCTACCCCATTCACCTATCGCCGCTGCGTGAACGTCCTCGGGACATCTTGCCCCTGGCCCACTACTTCGTCAGCAAGGTGGCACCGGGCATGGGCAAGCGTATTCGCGAGATCTCACCCTCTGCCCAGAGCATGCTGCGGGAACAGCCATGGCGCGGAAACGTCCGCGAGTTGGCCAACGCGATCGAGCGGGCGGTCATCCGCTGCCGGGGTGAGGTGCTCGATCTGCCGCACTTCTCGTCGGGGGCCGCAACCGCCTCATCGCTGGCGCTGCCCTACAACGAGGCCAAGGCCAAGGCGCTCCTGGCCTTCAAGCGCGACTACGTGACCCACCGGCTGCGCGAGAGCGCAGGCCGCATCGGGGAAGCGGCCGAGCGCAGTGGGGTGCCTCGACCCAGTTTTCAGCGCATGGTGAAGGACTGTGGGATCGAGGCGGCGGGCTTCCGAACCGCGCCGGATGCCTAGCGCGGCCATCGCTGTCTCCGCCGCGAGGTCGCTTCTCGGGATCCTGCGATGGGTTGCCGCCACATCGATGTGACCTCCATATCTTGCTTCTAGAGAGACGGTTGGGAGTGGTGTCCGGCATGGCCGCCTCATCTGTGTGGTCGCCGTGGCCTTGGCGAACGGGCTGCTCGGCCGGACCCCAACACCCAACTCCCACAAATGCCACTAGCTAGAGCTGTCACCCCCTGCACCCTGCTCCTGCTCCCTCCCGGCACAGTCCGTGCGAAGACGCCCATGAGGACCCAGGAAGTGTCAGGAGTGCACCAAGCAAATCGAGGAGGAAGGAACATGCTGAGGATGACCATGGTGTTGGGTCTGGCGCTGATGGTGACGGCTGTCGCCACCGCCACGACCTACAGGATATGTCCGGATGGTTCGGGCGACTTCGAGACGATTCAGGAGGCGTTGGATGTGGTGGCCGCGGGAGACAGCATCGCGCTGTGCGATGCGGTGTTCACCGGGCCCGGCAATGTCGATCTCCTCATCGACAGCAGCCACCACAACGGGATCGTCATCCACTCTGAAAGCGGAAACCCCGAGGCGTGCATCATCGACTGCAACGGCAGTCCGACGGACCCGCATCGGGGCATGCGCATCAGCTTCGTGGATTCGACCTTTGTCTTGAAGCAGTTCACGCTTCGAAACGCCTGGGTTGCAGACCATGCGGGCGGGGGCATCTACTTCGCAGGTTCATCGTGCAGGGTAGACAGTTGCATTTTCGAGACCTGTGCCGGGCAGCACGAGCATGGCGGTGGCGGAAGCTACATCCAGATGGGTACTCCCACTTTCACTCACTGTACCTGGCGTGGCAACAGCGCACCCTACGGCGCGGGCGTCCGGACGTTTACCCATGTGAGCCAGCCACTCCACGCGACCTTCATCGACTGTGTATTCGAGGACAACCACGCCAGTATCGATGGAGGTGCAGTCTATTGTGGGCTGTACGGTGCCTCTGCGAACGCGGCAATACAGACCTTCGAGGACTGTGACTTCATCGGCAATACCGCAGTCGAGAATGGCGGTGCCATCTATCACGACAGCCCCAACGGCGGTAGCCTTCACATCGATCAATGCACGTTCGCCGAGAACAGCGCGGCGAACCACGACGGCGGCGGGGTCCTTGTCCGCGACGAAGGGAATATCGCGGCCTCCGTCTTCTGCAGCAACACGGCCGCGGGCGAGGGAGGGGGGCTGCTGATCGATGGCGCCAACTGCCACGTCAGTGAATCGGTCTTCTACGGCAATGCCGCCGCGACCGGCGGGGCCGTCTTCGTCTCCGAGCACAGCTCGAATGCCTTGATCGACGGGTGCACTCTGAGCGACAACGATGCGCCTGTCGCCGCCGGCATCCGTGTGTTGCAGCCACTGGAGGTCAGCAACACCATCATCGCCTTCGGGGCGCAGGGCGAGGCGGTTTCGTGCGAGGGCGCGGGGAGCCTGACGCTGACCTGCTCCGACGTTTTCGGCAATGACGGGGGCGCGGGATGTGCGGCCCCATTCATCGGCATCGACCATAACATCGCCCTGGATCCGCGCTTCTGCGATCGAGATTGTGATCAGCTCTATCTGTGTAATACGTCTCCCTGTGCGCCGGACAACAATCCCTCCTGCGGGCTGATTGGGGCCTTGAGTATTGGCTGCCAGGCTGCGCCCCTTGAGCTGATATCTCCAAACGGGGGTGAAGATCTATGCGTGGGGGATCTGGTCACGATTCAATGGGATGTGACGCCCAATGCCTGTAATGGAGAGGAGGTATCGCTAGAGCTGGTGCGGGAGGGCGAGGTCTGTCTGGAGATTGCCGCGACCGTTCCCTTGGAGCAAGGAGTCTACGACTGGGCAGTGGAGCAGTGCGGCACTGCTTCCAGTGGCTATACCATCCGAATTAGGGACCTAGAGACCGGCACGATCGAGGAGAGCGACGGTCCATTCTACATCGGCCGAACGACGTTGTTTGTGACTCCGGATGGCAGCGGAGACTATCCCGCGATTCAGAATGCCCTCGATGCCGCCTGCTCCGGCGATACCGTGCTGCTGGCCGATGGGATCTATACTGGTCCCAACAACAAGAATCTGTCCTACAGGGGCAAGGATCTCACGGTGCGCTCGCTCAGTGGTGATCCGTTGGCCTGCATTGTCGACTGTGAGGGTGATGGGCGCGGCTTCTACTTCCACAATGACGAGGACCGGGATGCAGTGCTCGACGGGGTGTGTATCCAGAATGCTCACTGCGAGGACCGTGCAGGTGCGATCTACTGTGAAAGAGATAACAACCCGTGGACGCTGCCGGGTCCGACGATCAAGAATTGTATTCTGCTTGATAGCTACGGCGCTTTCGGCGGCGGTGGGTTGTACGCCTTCCATTGCAATCCGCTCATGGATAGCTGCGTTGTATGCGGCGATAGTGCTGGATCCTACGGCGGCGGGATCATGGCGGGACGTGGCGCGACGATTACCGTGCGGAACTGCACGTTGGCGTCCAACTGGGCAGCCAATGGCGGCGGTGGCGCATACGTAGGGGACGGTGGCCACATGATCCTGGAGAATACGATCATCGCCTACAGCGCCCAAGGTGAGGCTGTACTCGAGGATGAAGGTGACCACGCGGAGCTGGCGTGCTGCTGCATCTCTGGCAATGAAGGTGGACCGGGTGACGCGGGAGATGATCTTGGCATCGATGGCAATTTCGCCGAGGATCCGCGTTTCTGTGGTTTGGCGTGTGAGGAGCTGTATCTGTGCCCGTCCTCGCCCTGCACGGCCGAGAACAACCCCACCTGCGGCTTGATTGGCGCGTGGGGTGTGGGCTGTCAGCCGGGGCCGATCGAGCTGGTTTGCCCCAACGGCGGCGAAGACCTCAGCCTGGGCGAGCCTTACACCATCGAGTGGAATGTCGTACCGAACGCTTGCAACGGCGACGAGGTCTCGATCGAGCTACTGCGAGAGGGCGAGGTCTGCCTCGAGATCGCGGCAGCGGTGCCGCTGGAGCAAGGCTTCTATGAGTGGGTAACCGAGCAATGCGGCGAAGAGACAGAGGGTTACACCGTCCGCATCACGGATCTGGAGACCGGCGTGAGCGAGGAGAGTGACGGTGCTTTCCGCATCCGGCCGCACTACCGCCTCACGAGCATCACCGATTGCCCCAACGACCAGGGCCGCCAGGTGCGGGCGTGCTGGCATAGGGCCGACGACGACCAGAGCGGCACGCCCTACACCATCACCCAGTACTCGGTGTGGCGCCGGATCGACCTGCGGGGAACCGGCCAGGAGCACGACATCGACGCCGACAAGGGGGCGCAGGCGCTGGTCTATCCGCCGGGGGACTGGGAGTTCGTCACCGAACTGCCCGCCTGCGGTGAGGACTACTACTGCACGATCTGCCCGACCCTGTGTGACTCCACCATTGCGCATGGGCCGTGCTGGTCGGTCTTCTTCGTGCGGGCACACACCGAGGATCCGCTCGTGTTCTTCGACACCGCACCCGATAGCGGCTACTCAGTCGACAATCTGGCTCCAGCGGCACCCGCGGGTTTGGCGTGGCTGGTCCAAGACGAGATCATGACGTGGGAGGAAGCACCGGAGGAGGACTTCGACTACTTCACGGTCTACGGTTCGGACAGCTACCTCTTCGACGTCGAAGAGGCCGAAGTCATCGGCCACACGGCGGGCACGGAGATGGATGTGTCCAATGACCCCTACCCCTACTACCACGTGACGGCGACCGACTTCGCCGGGAACATCGGCCGGGCAGCTCCTCTCTGCACCTACAGCGCGGTCCCACCTGTCCATGATGACCTCCCGCCGAAGCAGACCCTGCTCCATCCGAACACGCCGAATCCCATGACCTCGGAGACGACGATCCGTTTCGATCTGGCGGTCGACACAGAGGTTCAGCTCGTGGTCTTGGATGCCACCGGGCGCATCGTCTCGACGCTAATCGAGGGTCGTCTCTCGGCCGGCCAGTATCGCGTCCCCTGGTCGAGCGCGGACTTCTCCGGCCACCCGATGCCGTCGGGTGTCTACTTCGCCTGCCTGAACGCGGGCGATACGCGCCAGATGAGACGTATGCTGGTGATCCGGTAGGCCAGCGTGCAGGGTCAACCTGATGCCGAGCGGGCACGAGGAGGCGGCCGTTGCTCCGCCTCCTCGGCTCGCTGCAGTGGCCTTCCCTGGGCACGGCGCGGCAGCGACCGTGCCGCGGACCAGCGACCAGCGACCGGGGAGTTGTGACCGTTGGGCAGGCGTCGTGAGGTTGAACGGGCAGCCGCGTCGTACCAGGGAGGTGAACGGATGGCCGCGGCCGAGTGCAGGCAGGTGTTGGTCATCGACTGCGATCGGGAGTTCGCCGAGGATGTGGCCGTTCTCCTGGAGTCCGAAGCCCGGGTCGCCGTGATGGAGGATCTCGGCCGCGACCGCGGAGGGCAACCGTGTCCGTTTGATCTGGTCATCGCGGCCGAGGAAGCACTGATCGAGCGACCGGCGCTGAAGGCGTGGCTCGAGCGATGGACGGAGGTGGAATCCCGGGAGCGGAGCGCTTCCGGAGTCCGGGTGCCGATCGTACTCCTGCTGCGGCACAGCGAAACCGGCGGGGAGCGCTCTCTACCCTCGGGCTGGATTCCAACTGCTCGCCACCCTCGACCCTTGGATCTGTTGGGCCAGGTGAAGAAGCTGCTCGAACGGTCGGAAAGGGAGGTATCGGGGGGCAACCAAACGCCGATGCGGCCGGGGCGGAGTCCCAACCCTTGAGCAAAGCGCGGCGAGGAGACCCATCTCATCGGAGGGCTGCCTACGTCCGGGGCCTTTGATCGCCAGGATCCTCGACCCAGCCCCCTGCCTTCGAGGAGCTCTCGCAACGCCACCCGCCCGCATGCATCTTCCCCGAAGCCGTGTTTCGTAAGGGCTGATCTTTGGCGCCCCCAGTCAGGCATCGATCCACCGGAGCGGCAGCGCCTGAATCCGACAGACGGAGGGGCAGCCTCCTCCACCAGGGGCCCGGTCGCTAGCCCGCGTCCGACTCTGCGGCAATGGCGGACCCGGGACCGGGCTGCCCGCCGGCGTCTATTTCGTGCAGCTGCGCGTGGCCGAAGTGGTTCTTGGGCCACAGCGGCTTGTCATCCTGCGATAGGGACAGACATCTAACAGAACCGGCACCTCCCCGCATGTACAGGCGGGGAGGCGCCGAGCTGACGGCGAGATTGATCGCGGGATGCGCCGTTGCCTCAAACAGCACACTGCCCGTGGGCTGCGCCGATTCGTCGCGTCCGCGCTGGAGAGGCATAGGGAGTGTCTTCTCAAGAAACGGAGTCTCCGGCGATTCCGGGACGGTTCACTCCGTTGTAAGGGAGCTACGGGCTTCTCGCGAGCACCGGAGTAGCCACGTATTCCATCTCGAGAGCCTCACTCCGGAAAGCGCCGACTACCTATAGCCCCGGCCCAAGCATCAAGTGCAAACCGAATCCAATTCCCAGGTCCGCCAATCCGGAAGACTCCTCATCGGCCGAGATCACGGCATCCAGTCCGAAGTGCGGATCCGGGAAAAACCGCACCCCGGCGGCGCCTTCTAGTCTGTGTTCCACCGTCAGTTGAGCTCCCGCAGCTCTAAATGAGACCTGCGGGGCAGTGCGGAGTTCAGCCAAAAGCAAGGTATTCGATCGTGCCATGTGATCGATGCCCACACCGAAACTTGTGTACACCTCCTTCTGGTCGGGCCCGGTGTTCACGTCCTCCGGAGCGGTGGCGTAATAGTGGATGTTCTCCGCCCGCAGATCGGTTACGTGCAGGATGGCATGGACGCGTGTCTTGATTCCGTGCCAGGTGCCGGC
>Ga0180432_10004071_pt1 | contig 20333 bp, 11 predicted proteins | sample SS_ome_10_FD_132414 | JGI IMG/M metagenome (GOLD analysis project Ga0180432, IMG submission 132414) | Hypersaline lake sediment archaeal communities from the Salton Sea, California, USA - SS_1_MS_2 metaG | ecosystem: Environmental > Aquatic > Non-marine Saline and Alkaline > Hypersaline >...
CTTCGTCCACCAGCTCTTTGGGATCCAGGTTGGTGGCGAAGATGATCAGCTGGTCGAAGGGAATCTCGAACTTCTTGCCGGTATGCAGGGTTAGAAAATCTATCCTTTTCTCCAGGGGAACAATCCAGCGGTTGAGCAGATCGGTGGGGTGGACCCGCTGGCGCCCGAAGTCGTCGATGAGCAGCATGCCTCCGTTGGCCTTCACCTGGAAGGGGGCCTCGTAGAACTGGGTGTTTTCATTGTAGATCAGGTCCAGGGTCTCCAGGGTCAACTCACCGCCCACCACCACCGAGGGCCGGTGGGAAAGCAGCCAGCGCCGGTCGAACTCCGGCCCGGCCTTCTTGGTCAGCGGGGCGCCGCCCTTGGCTCCCTTGATCGGCGGGGGCTGGGAGCCGATCCGCTCGAAGTCCACAGCGTGGTGGCTGAGGGGATCGTAGACCTTGATCACCTGCCCGTCTATCTCGATGGCGTGGGGCACGAACACCTCGCCGCCGAGGATGTCGGCGACGATCTCGGCCACGGTGGTCTTGCCGTTGCCGGGGGGCCCATAGAGAAACAGCGACCGGCTGGAGTTGATGGCCGGCCCCAGCTGCTCGAAGAACCCCTCCGGCAGCACCAGGGACTTGAAGGCTTCCTGGATCATCGGCTTGTCGATGAAGGGCACGTCCTGCATCATCAGCCGCACCAGGGAGGAATACTGCTCCAGGGGAATGGGCGCCCGGCCGGTGTATGCGGTGCGGCGCACCGCCTCGCGTGCAACCTCCCGGCCGCGTTCGGTCAGGGTGTAGTCGAAAGATGCGCGGCCGAATCCCTTGCCCCCGCGCATGTCCACCAGCTTCTCCTGGGCCATGAAGTCGATGATCTCATCGACCACCCCGGCGAAGGGCAGCCCCATCTCGTCGGCGACGGTAACCCCCGACATCAGGCCACCGTAGTAAAGGAACTTCAGCGCCAGATCGGTGAGAAACCCGATGCTCAGCCCGGTCTCCTCGATGTTGCGGGGCTGGGGGGGAGCCAGATCCAGAATGTCCGGCCGTTCTAGTCCGTATGGATTCTTCATGATTTCCTACCTACCCTTTAACCCCGCCGGCAGTCAACCCGCTGACCAGGTGGCGCTGCAGCAGGAAGAACAGGGCCACCACCGGTACGGACACGATGATGGCGCCGGCGGCGAAGTGCCCCCACTCCACCGTGGTGGCCGAAACGAAGCCGTTGAGCATCACCGGAAGGGTTTGGGCGGTCTCGTCGTTCATGAAGGTGGCCGCCAGGATGAACTCGTTCCAGGCGGTCATGAAGGAGAACAGCCCGGTCACCGCGATGGCCGGCTTGGCCAGCGGCAGGATGATCGACCAGAAAATCCTGAACCGGCTGGCCCCGTCGATGATGGCCGATTCCTCCAGCTCCTTGGGGATGGTGTCGAAGTACCCCTTCAACATCCACACGCAGAACGGAATGGCGGTGGTCGAATACACCAGGATCAGCCCCAATAGTTGATCCAATAGCCCCAGGCTGGAGATCAGGATGTACAACGGAATCATCATCATGGTCCCCGGAAACATCTGGATCACCAGAAAGCTCAACAATCCGGCCCGCCGCCCCGGAAACCGGAACCGCGAAAACGCATAAGCCGCGGTGGTAGCCAAAAAGATGCCCAGAATGGTGGTGCACAAAGCCACGATCAGACTGTTGAGCAGCTGCCTCCCGAACAACCAAACCGTCCGGCGCTCCATCGCCCCGGCGGGATTGGACAAGGAGGCATGAATCTTATCTTCTCCCAGCGCCGCCACATTCCGCAGGTCTCCCCCCAGCCCCTCCCTCCCATATTCACCCAGCATGTCACAGGCAAAACACCCCCGGGTTTGCATCCGGTTGGCGATGCCTTCGGGAACCGCCCACTCGTCGTCGTCATCGTCGTCGTCGTCGGTTTTTGCAGGTGGTACAGCAGCCAAAAATGAACTTAATACCTCGACATCTTCTTCAGTAATCTCCGGCCCCAGCCCCTCAACCTTCGATCTCCCCACCACGTAGCTGAAATTATCCACCGAAAGCAGATCGCCGTCCGGCACCGGCACCAGGCTCATGTCGAAGGTCTGGCGGTCCTGGAAGGCCACCTGGATCACCTTGGCCACCGGAAACAGCACCCCGGCGGTGAAGATGATCAGAAAGGCGTGGGTCATCGCCCGGCCGGCTCTGGTGGAGCGTTCCATCAGTCGAAGGCCCCCTCGGTCGCCCGGGTCATCCGGTTGGTCAAAAGCGTGTAGGCGAACAGTATCCCGAATATCAGCGTCGAGTAGGCCGCGGCGTACCCGTAGCGGTCACCGCGCTCGAAGGCCCACCTGAACGCCTCGATCACCAGGATATCGGTGCCCCCGTTGGGCGCGCCCCGGCTGACCAGGTAGATGATATTGAACATGTTGAAGGTCCAGATGGTCCCCAGGATCACCGCGGGAAACAGCGCGGGCTTCAAAAGCGGCAGGGTGATGTGCCTGAATTTGTGCCAGCGCGAGGCCCCGTCCACGTCGGCGGCCTCGTAGAGCTCGTTGGGGATCGACTGCAGCGCTCCCAGGGCCACCACCATCATGAAGGGAAAACCCAGCCAGCAGTTGGCCACCAGGTTGGCGAAGAATGCCGACCAGGTGCTCTGCCACCAGGAGAACCCCTCGATCCCCAGCAGGTGGTTGATCACCCCGTCGTCGGCGTCAAACATGCCCCGCCAGATGATGGCGGTTATGTAGTTGGGGATGGCCCAGGGAATGATCAGCAGGACCCGGTACAGCCCCTTCATCTTGAGCAAGGGATTCTTCAAAAGCAGAGCCAGACCCAGCCCCATGGCCAGGTGGATGAAGACGTTGGTGGCGGTCCAGAAGATGGTGATGAACAGCTTGTAGTAGAAACTGAAGGGATCGGTCACGGGGTACTCGCGCGAGGAGAGTATGTCGGCGTAGTTCTGGGCTCCCACGTAGAAATACTCGCCCTGGTAGTAGCGGAAGAACCCCAACCCCAGCCCCACCATGAAGGGAATGAAGACCAGCACGATGATCCCCAGCATGGCCGGGCCGATGTATCCATAGGCGCTCTTCTTCTCCCAGGCCTGTTTCAGTCCCCGCTTGAAGCGCTTGAAGAAGACCGCAATCATTATCAGCAGCACCAGCAGGCCGCCCCCCGCCCCCCAGAGGAGCGCCCGCAGGAACTGATCCCGTCCGCTGCCGGCGGCCTTCAGCGCGCTGCCCTTGCGGAACTCGTCGATGCGGTGCCCGGCCCGCTGCTGGGCCTCGGCCAAGGCCTGCTCCGGCGTGGCCCGGCCGGTGACGGTGTTGACCAGCGCGTGGTTCATCGGGACCCAGACCATCCGCATCTCCGGGCTGTTGCGCATGGGCACCGCGTACTTCAACTGCTCGCGAAAGACCCGCAGCACCGGGTCCTTTTGGGCTTCGGGATCTTCATACAGTGCCAGATTGGCCACCGGCTGGTATCCCTGCCGCATGCGCACCCGGGCGGCCGCGTCGCGGGTTAATGCCTCCATCACGATATAGGCCTGCTCCGGGTGCTTGGACCGGGCCGAAAGCATGAAGGCTTCCGATCCCACGAAGGGCCGGGCGCGCATCCCGCTCTGGCTGATCTCCGGAAGCAGCGCCACGCCGTAGTCCACCCCCTCTTCGATCTCCCCGCGGAACCAGGGCCCGTTGATGACCATGGCCGCCCGGCCGGTGTTGAACAGGGTGGTGACCTTTATGCCGGTGACATCCTGGGGCGCCAGCCTGAGCTCGTGAACCAGCTTCGCGGCAAAGCGCAGCGATTCGGCGTTCTCCGGTGAATCGAGCACCAGATTCTGCCGGGCGTCGAACAGGCTGCCCTTGAACCCGAACAACCAGCCGGCGTGGAAATACAGGTCGGAGTGCTCGTACACCAGGCCGTATATCTGCTGACCATCATCATTCTGCCTGCCGGTCAATACCCGGGCCCGGGCGATCATCTCCCCGGTGTCCGCGGGCGGCTTCTCGATCAGGGCCCGGTTGTAGAACAACGCCGCGCTCTTGAAGGAAACCGGAAGCCCGTACAACTGGCGGCGGTATATCAGGGGATCGACGGTCTTCTTGAAGAACCGCCCCATGGTTTGCTTTTGTATGTATCCGTCCAGGGGCGCGATATGGCCCGAGTCGGCCCAGCCGCCGATACGGTCATGGGCGGCGATGAAGACGTCCGGCCCGTGCCCGCGGGGAATGGCGGCGGTCAGCTTGTCCAGGTAGGCGTCGTAGGGGACGAAGGTGGTCTTGATCTGGATGTCGGGGTGCGAGGTGTTGAAGTCCGCTATGGTCTTCTCCAGCGCCCGGCGCTCGCGCGCCCGGTAGGAGTGCCACAAATCCACAGTCACCTGCGCGGACGCGGCCGGCGCACAGAAAAGCACTGCCAGCAGACTTGTCACCCAACGCTTCATACCGTCAGAAGATCGCCTCCTGGGTCTTTTTGTCGAACAGGTGCGCACGCTGCATGTCGAAGACCACCCCCACCCGGTCGCCCACCTTCACGCTCGAGTGGGCCGCGTCCCGGATGGTCAGCAGGCCCCCCGGGTGGGAGGCATACAGGAACGTCTCGGCCCCCATGGGCTCGCGCACGTCCACCTTCGCCTGAAGCACATCGTCCCTGGGCGCCTCGACCTTCAGATTTTCCGGCCGAAGCCCCAGCTCCATCTCACCGCTGTGCCCCTCCACCGCCCGGCGGTGCGTCTCGGGAACGGAAACCTTAAACCCCTCTCCTCGCAGCAATGATCCGTCCTCCAACTTGCAGGCGATGAAGTTCATCGCCGGGCTGCCGATGAAGCCGGCCACGAAGCGGTTCCTGGGGTGCTCGAACAGCTCCAGGGGAGTGCCCACCTGCTGGACCACTCCGCCGTCCATCACCACGATGCGGTCGGCCAGGGTCATGGCCTCCACCTGATCGTGGGTCACGTAGATGATGGTGGTGCCGATGCGCTGGTGCATCTTGGCGATCTCCGCCCGCATCTGCACCCGCAGCTTGGCGTCCAGGTTGGACAGCGGCTCGTCGAACAAGAAGACCTTGGGATCGCGGACGATGGCCCTGCCCATGGCCACCCTTTGGCGCTGCCCCCCGGAGAGCTCCTTGGGCTTGCGCCCCAAAAAATCCGTCAATTCAAGCACTTCAGCGGCACGCCTGACCCTTTCTTCGATCTCTGACTTCTTCATCCGGCGCATCTTGAGCCCGAAGCTCATGTTGGTCTTCACGTCCATGTGGGGATAGAGCGCGTAGGACTGGAAGACCATGGCGATGTCGCGGTCCTTGGGATGGACGTCGTTCATGCGCCTGCCGCCGACCAAAATCTCCCCGTCGGAGATCTCCTCCAGCCCCGCCACCATCCTCAGTGTCGTGCTCTTCCCGCACCCCGACGGCCCCACTAAAACCAAGAATTCCCCATCGGCGATCTCCAGATTGACGTCCTTCACCGCCACCACATCGCCGAACCGTTTGCCGATCCCCTTTAGCGTCACTTCAGCCATATGTCCTCCCGGGAGGCCGAAAAATACCACCGCATTCCTGGGCATGCAACCGGACCATGACAGGACTATAGCGAATCAATTTCTATCCAACATCGTCACCAGTCGCCGGGCATGCTTCTCGATTGAAGGGACCACCATCTGAATAGCGGGGGAGTCCCCGTAGCGCGACCGGAACTTAGTTGCTACACGTTCAGTCGCCTCTAGCGTACACTCGGCCACCTCCCTGGCCAGATCCAGCAGAAAGTTCCGGCCGACGCCAATGCTTTCGGCCAACATATTCCAGTCCCTTGCTCTTATCTGGCCGGGATCCGCGGTTTCGCCAATTCGCATTGCCAACTCACGACCGAGGCGTTTGTAGGCGCGAGTGCAGACGAGATCATAGAAAGGAGCCAGACGAATCGAGCCCCCTTCCCCGTACAAGAGCGACAGGTTCTTGGCGTGCCCGTCCGCATTGCCCACTGCAGCATTGAATATCAACCACTTCAGGAGCTGCTCGGCGTCCAGTAGTGGATCCACGCTTGAACTGCCCACCAAATTGAAACAGGCCTCGAACGACGGCCCACCCTCTTGCTCATACTTGGTCCTGTGGCTGAGACCTAGCGCCTGACAGAAGTCTTCCTGATGAATACGATGTATTTTCCCCTTGTCGTCACGCCTGCGATCGTAGCGGGTAACCCGACAAACAGGTTCGCCCTCGACGTCATCTAACTCCATCTCAACCACTCGCAGGCCCACCTCGGCCGCGAGCATTGTGTTCAACACTTCGTTGGCTTGCAAACGACTAAACAGGGGATCGGGAAACTTCAATATGTGCGAACTGGGCGAGTTGGCGACCGGCAGGAAATACTCACCGTCCTCGAAATAGACCGGTAGCTTGTTCTGGGCACCGGCGAGCGATAGTCGAGCTTTTCCTTCGCCGGCTACGAACGCCAGAGCATCTCCGACAGCTACCATCTCGGACAGCGCCTTTCTCGAAAGCGGATGGTACTCTTCCTCGGCTTGAGTTAGGCCGATTTCTTCCTCCGGCACAATGGAGAGGGCTCCAGCGCATTCGCCGCCGATAGCCTTCAACAGGACGAAGTCGTTTTCCCCTGATATACCGAGCCGCTGTGTGACCAACTGCCGAAGTCTGCCTTCGGGCAGCAGATTCGCGAAGAATCGGCCGGCCCTCACGTCCGTGTAGATTTCCCTTCGAAGGGGCAGGCTCAACGAAATCGCAAGAGCATCTGGGTCGGCAAGCCACGAGTCGGTATATTCGAACACTAGCCGCTCGCCAGCCTCAGTCCATAGCCGACCCACCATGCAACCGGCATACAGCACCGCGAGGCGTTCTGGATCCGCCTTCAAGATCCACCTCTCTTCGAACTCTGGAGGTCACCTGGACTCTTGCCTCGAGGCAGAATCCAGACTTCAAGACCAAGCCTCTCAAGAACCTTGAGAACCTTTCCCAGTTCGACAGTGGGTTTTCCCCTCTCCAACTCCGAGAGGAATCGAATGCCGACGCCGGCCAGGCCTGCCGCCCTGGCCTGGTCGACTCCGGATTCCTTGCGTTTTTTACGTATCAGCCCACCCAAGGCGTCGGGAGTGGATATCTTACCGTACGGGAGTATTTCTAACTTCAAAGCGTTTTCTCCTGTATTATTTTACCGAACGGTAGAATAATAGCACAGCGACACAATATGTCAATAATATTTTACCGCTCGGGAAAATTATTACAGGAGGCTCAGGGCTGCAAGCGGATGATGTTGGCGCGGCTGCCGGCGACCCAAACGGAGCCGGTGGGCGTGCCCCAAACCGACTCCAGCGTCTGATCGGTGCCGCTCTCTTGCGGGGTCCAGTTGCTGCCGTCGTAGTGGTAGATGACGCCGGAGTCCCCCGCGATCCAGTAGTCGTCCGAAGCCCGGCCGTAAATGCTGTTGAAGTACGCCGAGGCGTCGATCTGCATTTCTGTCCAGTCGTTGCCGTCCCACGAAAGCGCCCGCCCGTCGCTGACCGCGGCCCAGGCGTCGTTCGGACCGGTGCCCCAGACGTCCATGATCCAGCCGGTAAACCCCGTGGGCGTCCGGTCTACCCAGTTGAGACCATCGAAGTGATAGACGACGTCGCGGCCCACTGCCCAGATGTCGTTCGCGGCGGTTCCCCAGACACCATAGAGAGTGTCGGGCAGATCGGTCACGTCCTCCCAGCCGCCCGCGGTCTTGTGGATGGCACCGGCCGCCCCCACCACCCACACGTCGCCGCTCGCCGCCGCCCAGACGCCCTCCCAGTGATCGAAATCCCCGCCGCAGGACTCGGTGTGCATGACGCTCCCGTCCCAGTGAAAGATGTTGCCCGAGACTCCCACGATCCAGACGTCGTTCTGGGCAATCGCCCAGGCATCCAGCAGGTTCCGTTCGGGATCCGTTTTCTGGTAGGACCACCCGTTGCCGTCGTAGCGCAGGATCTCGCCGAACGATCCCACCACCCACACGTCGTCGTCGCCCGTTCCGGTGATGCCGTAGCGGTTGCTGGTGGTTCTATGCGAGAGGCACGACCAACCCGCGGCGTCACGGTGGGAGATGAACCCTCCCGGTCCTACCGCCCAGACATTGTCGTCGGAGGTCCCCCAGACGCCTCTCATTCCCGTGAAGCTGAACTCGGTCCAGGATACGCCCGGGTTTTCGTAGAACAGCTCCGTCCCGTCCCACTTCCTCAGGCTCTCGCCCGCGATCCAGACGCTGTTTGTCGCAGTCCCCCAGGCGTCATAGTAGCTGGTGAACCCGTCGTACTCCACCACCCACTGGCCTCCGGTCCAATGAATAATGGTGGTGGTGCAACCGGACCACATCTCTGCGTCGGTCAACCCCCATATACTGTAACAGGTCCCCCCGATCCCGGTGTCCACGTCCTCCCAGGTGCTGCCGTCGTAGTGGCGACAGAGCGCGGCCCCCCCACCCCATCCGACCACCCAGACGTTGTCCGCCGAGAAACCATGGATGCCCTGTAAAATGTGCCCGGTCCCCCAGCCGGTGTCCTGCCAGGCTCCACCGACGGTGCGCAGAATTAGCCCCGGCGCCACCGCCCAGGCGTCGTCAGCCGCGGAAGCCCACACCGCCAGGAGATCCTCGCTGGAACTGCTCTGCTGGGAGACCCACTGGCCCCCGTCCCAATGAATGATGCTGCCGTTGTCGCCCACCGCCCATACGTGGTCGGCGTCGACGCCGTAGACGTCTTCGAGATCCTCAAGGGTGGGGCCCGCCCGGATGGACCAGGCGTCGCCGTCGAAGTGCAGTATGGTGCCCTGATCCCCAACCGCCCAGATGTCATCACCGCCGCTTCCCCAGACGGCGTTCAGATCCCTGCCGGTGGGCTGGGGATGCATCCAGCACCAGTTGTCCACACTGCACTCGACGGCGCCCATCACGCAACCGGCGGCCTGCAGATCGGTCAGGCCGTCGCAGTTGTTGTCCTTGGAGTCTCCGCAGGTGGGATCGCCCGGGGGACCCTCCAACACGCCGGGATTGACTCCGGCATCCTGATCGTCGCAGTCCTGCCCGGCGCAGCTGTCCGAGACGAAACCGTCCTCGTCCTGGTCGAGAGGCTCGCCCGTGCAAATCCCCTGGGTGCAGGAATCGTTCATGGTACAGGCGTCCTGGTCATCGCACCCGGCGCCCTCCTGCCGGGGAGCGGCGACACAGCTATCGGCGTCCTCGTCGCACAGGCCCAGGTTGCACTGGTCGCCCAATGCGCTGCAGTCAATATCCGGGCCGCCGCACATCCCGTTTGTGCAGACGTCGGATTCGGTGCAATACAACCCGTCGTCGCACGCGGTGCCGTTGGTCACCGGCGGGTTCGAGCAGAGGCCGTCGGTGCACTGATCGGAAGTGCAGGGATTGCCGTCGGCGCAATCGGCGCCGCTGGCGCACTCGAAGCAGTTTCCATCCTCCAGATCGGTCAGTCCGTCGCAATCGTCGTCCACCTGGTTGGAGCAGCTGGAATCGCCGGGGGGGCCTTCCGCGTCGGGTATGGGCTGCAAAACGTGATCGCAGACGTCGGCGTCCTCGTTGCACCCGTCCGCGGTGCAGCGATCCCCGTCGTCGCAGTCGCGAGCGTCGCCGGGCCGGCACACTCCCGCCTGGCAGCCGTCACCCACCGTGCAATAGGCTCCGTCGTCGCATACCGTCCCGTCGGGTCGGGGCTCGGCCGCACATTGTTGCTGATCCTCCTTGCACAATCCCGTGTGGCACTCGTCCGAAACCCCCGAACAATCCCGCGGCCTTCCCGCGCACGCGGCGCCGGTGCAGACGTCCTCCACCGTGCAGTAGGCCCCGTCGTCGCACGGGGAGCCGTCCGTGAGCGGCTCGTTCCGGCACTCTCCGCTCTCGCAGGCGTCCCGAGTGCACTGGTTGTAGTCCTCGCACTCGGCGTCGGTGGTGCAGGCGGAGCAGTTGGGATCGGCCCCGTCGGTCAAGCCGTCGCAGTCGTCGTCCACCCCGTTCGTGCAGGTGTTTCCCAGCGAGAGCTGCTCGGCGCCCGGATTGGGCTGCAGGGGATAGTCGCAGCGTTCCTCTCCCTCGTTGCACACGTCCTGGGTGCAGTCGTCGCCGTCATCGCAGTCCAGCGGCGCCCCCGTGCAGATGCTGCCCTGGCAGGTGTCATTAGCGGTGCAATACAACCCGTCGTCGCACCCGCTCCCGTCCGGCGCGGGCTCCTGGGTGCAAGCCCCCGTCTGTGGATCGCAGACTCCCTGCAGGCAGATCCGGTTGAATTCGGTGCAGTCCTTGGGTTGGCCGATGCACTCCCCGTCCGCGGAGCAGGTGTCGTTCAGAGTGCAGGGATTGTTGTCGTTGCACAGGGTACCTTCTTCCAGGCCTGGATTATGACACTCCTCCTGCAGGCAGAGGTCCATGGTGCAGCCGTTCTGGTCGTCGCAGTCCTCGTCCCCGCTGCACTCGTTAATCAACCCGTCGCAATCATCGTCCGCGTCGGTGGCGGGATCTTCCCCGTGGGGGTCGGGCCAGCAGACCTGCTCGAGCCGGATGGTCACGCGAACGGTCGCACCCGCCTTGACCTCGCCCGGGGAACAACCCCTCAGGATCTTCGCCCCGACAGCGTCGCGGCCCTCGGCCACGAACAAGAAGCCGCCCGCGGGGACCTCCCTCAGGGTAACCCGGCTCTGGGGGGGGACCTTGACCACTATTTCCGCGACGGGATCGAAGCCCCCGGGATCAACCAAGTGGGACATGAAGTCGTCGCACGATCTGCCGGCCGGCTCCAGAATCCAGATTGCGACCTCGGCCGTCCTCAGTCGCAGCGCGTCGTCCGGGAATTCGATCGACAACCGGTAGCTGCCATTTCCACCGCAGCCGACGACCAAAACGGCGAGAAGAAACCACCGAACCGCTCTCATCATTTTACTCCCCCGTTCTGTGATCCTCACTCAACGGTACCATCGGCGCCATGACCCGCCTGCCCGCTTCGGGATCATAGTCGCGCAAGATCCTCTCCTGTGAGCCTGCGGGCGCAAGCAAGTCTATCACGACAGGATGACCCCCACAGGGATTACACCCGGAGAAACTGCAGTCCATTCCCTCGGGATCGTCCAGGCGGCATTCGCCCGCCGCGCGGGTGACGTCCATGCACATCCCCTCCGGCTTCAGGGTGTCGCGCACCCGGTCGGTGACATGGAAGGAGCGCCGGAAGCTGGTGCCGGTGATCAGCACCGACAGCGTAAAGGGCAGGTGCTCTCCCAGAAACTCGGCCGGAATCTTGGCCCTGAGCCGGCGGCCGCTGTGGCGCACCCGGTTGGGGACGAACACGTCCGTCGAGATTTCGGTGGTCGATTCCAGCGCCCGGCGCAGCTCGCGGGGCACCGACGAAATGACCACCGCCTTGTGCCACCCGTCCTCGGGGGCGAACCTGACGTTCCGGCCCGGCAGGCATTCTTCGTGACCCGGGCCGGTGCCCATACGGAAGTAGATATCCACCGCCTGGGGAAACAGCTCGCGCCGGTCGTCCTGGCGGACGAACACCAGGGCCTTTTTCAGCCGCGAGGCGAACGACACCTCAACTGCCCAGTCGTCGCCATCCCTCGACAGGGAAAACTCCCGGAGATCGAAGCTTCCGGGTACAAATGCGGGATGGTCCGGGTATCGATAGGAGCCCGGACCGTGATCGTCGCCGGCCGGGTCTTCGAGCACCAGGAGCTTGCTGGTGGCGCAACCTCCCAGGGCCAGACAGATCAGTACTGCCGTCAGGTGCTTCACGGCGACGAAGATATCACCGGGAGGGAGTGAAAAACTAGCGGATTATAAGGGCGCAGGAGGGGGGCGGGGCGAATCCCTTGATCTCCATGGCGGCGTTCCAGACCTCCTCGGCGCGTAGCCTGATACTGGAAAACTTGGTCTCGCGTTCCGACTCACCCAGGTCGTCGTCGATGTGCAGCACCATGTTGTACTCGTCGTTCTGTATGGAGTAGTAGACCCAGGCGGTCTCGTCCAGGCGCACATGCAGCGCGTCCTCCAACTCGGCCACCTGCAGACCCATGCTCTTGGCCACGTACTTGATGGCCGGGAAGGTGGCCCGGGCGTTTACCACTCCCACCGGCAGGCGGTAGGTCTTGAACGATCCGCAACCGACGGCCAGCGTCAGTAATAGCCCCGCGATTATCCAGGGAATCCTCTTCATATCCTGTATTAATAATATCACTATCGGGCATCTGCGGCCAGTGTAAGCTCCCCTCCCCCGGTTCGTTATCCATACAAAAGGAGGGAAGTGCCATGAAAAAGAAATCCTATGTTTACGGTATCCTGTGCGCCTTCTTGATCGCGTCCTGCGCGATGTATTCATCCAAGGCGCCCCAGTCCACACCGGTCTACCAGGTAGCCCAGGAGGTGGTCCCCGGGGCCGAGCAGCCTCCGTTCAACACCGAGGCCTACGACCGCATCTACGAGAATCCCTTCCTGGCGGTGGCCGACAACCCCCTGTCCACCTTCTCCATCGACGTGGACACCGCCTCCTACTCGAACATGCGGCGCTTTCTCAACATGGACCAGCGGCCGCCCAAGGACGCGGTGCGGATCGAGGAACTGGTCAACTACTTCTCCTACGACTACCCCGAGCCGGAAGGGGAGGCCCCCTTCTCGGTGGCCACCGAGGTTTCCTCCTGCCCCTGGAATCAAAAGAACCGACTGGTGCACATCGGACTTAAGGGCAGAAGCATAAAGAAGAAGGCCATGCCGCCTCGCAACCTGGTCTTTCTGCTGGACGTGTCCGGCTCGATGGGCTGCGCCAACAAGCTGCCGCTGCTCAAATCGGCCATGCACCTGCTGGTCGAGCAGCTCGGCGAGCAGGATCACGTGGCCATGGTGGTCTACGCGGGCTCCTCGGGCCTGGTGCTGCCGCCCACCTCCGGCGACCGGAAGAACCAGATCCTCGAGGCGCTGGACCGCCTGGAGTCCGGCGGCTCGACCAACGGCGGGGCGGGGATCCAGCTGGCCTACAATGTAGCGCGCAAGCACTTCCGGCAGGACGGCATCAACCGGGTGATTCTGGCCACCGACGGGGACTTCAACGTGGGGACCACCAATCAGGGCGACCTCATCCGGCTGATCGAGAAGGAGCGGGAGAGCGGGGTGTTTCTGACCGTGCTGGGGTTCGGCATGGGCAACTACAAGGATTCAACCATGGAGAAGCTGGCCGACAAGGGCAACGGAAACTACGCGTATATCGACACGATCAACGAAGCCCGCAAGGTCCTGGTGACCGAGGGCGGCAGCACCCTGGTGACCATCGCCAAGGACGTCAAGATCCAGATCGAGTTCAACCCCACCTACGTCAAGGCCTACCGGCTGATCGGCTACGAGAACCGCATGCTCAAGGCCGAGGACTTCAACGACGACAAGAAAGACGCCGGCGAGATCGGCGCCGGCCACACCGTGACCGCCCTCTACGAGATCGTCCCAGCCGGCTCGCAGAAAGAACTACCCAGGGTGGACAAGCTGCGCTACCAGCGCACCCGCGAAACCACCGCCGAGGCCAACTCCAACGAGCTGCTGACCATCAAACTGCGCTACAAGCGGCCCGACGGCGACAAGAGCCGGCTGATCTCCGGCACGGTCCTCGACCGCAGCGAGGACATCCGCCGCTCGTCGGACAACCACCGCCACGCCGCCGCGGTGGCCGCCTTCGGCATGCTGCTGCGCGACTCCGAGCACAAGGGAAAAGCCAGCTTCGAACTGGTGCGCAGCCTGGCCGAAAGCGCCCGCGGAAAAGACCCCAACGGCTACCGGGCCGAGTTCCTCGAACTGGTCGAAAAAGCCGAAAAACTGCAGTGAATCAAGCCACCCGGTGAAGGTGGACGTCCTGCTGCGGGAAAGGAATGCTGCAGCCCGCCGCCTCGAGCTCCTCTTTGAACCTCCGGGTGAGATCGAAACGCAGTGAGAAATAGTCCGCCGGCTTGCACCAGGGCCGCACCAGGATGTTGACCGACGAGTCCGCCAGCTCTCCGACGGCGATCTGCGGGGCGGGATCCTTCAGCGCCCGCGGATCGGCTTCGATGACCTTCTTGATGGTCTCGATCGCCCGGCCGATGTCGTCAGTGTAGGAAATACCCACCACCATGTCGTTACGGCGTTTCTCGTGATGAGTAAAGTTCTTGATCAAGTCCCCATAGACCTTGGAGTTGGGCAGGTTGACCCGGATGTTGTCGGGCGTGTCCAGCTTGATGGAAAACATGCCGATCTCGGCTATTACCCCGATCACGCCCGCCACCTCGACTACGTCGCCGACCCTGAGCGGACGGAAGATCAGCAACATGACCCCGGCGGCGAAGTTCGACAGCGCGCCCTGCAGAGCCAGGCCGACGGCCAGACCGGCAGCGCCGATCACCGCCACCAGCGAAGCGGTCTCGATGCCGAACAGCCCCAGGACGAAGACCACCACCACGGTCATCAGCACATAGTAGGTAAGGGCGGCAAAGAACAGCGCCAGGGTGCTGTCGAGCTTGGTCTTGGCCAGACGTCTCCCCATGGATCGGCGCACCGACCGGGCTACGATCATGCCGATGATGAATACCGCCAACGCGGCAACCACCTTGAGGCCCCAGGTTGAAAGCACCTCCGAAATCGTGTTCAAGACACTCGTAAAGCTGAACCCCTCATTACCCGGCATGGCTCGACTCCTTTCTTGGATTTCCCCGCAGGCTTCTATGGATGATATACTCGCCGCATGCGCCGCTGTCTACTGCCGTTGTTCCTCTTCGCCGCCCTGGTGGCGGCCACGCCGGAGGTCAGCGAGGAGTACCCGGTAATAGTGGTGGTGCCGCTGGGGGAGCCCGGCGAGGACCTGGTGGAGTTCATCGCCGAGTCGCTCAAAAGCCGCTTCCGGTTTACCGTCCGGGTCACCGATCCGGAGCCGCTGCCCGAGTTCGCCTGGTACGAGCCGCGCAAGCGCTGGCGGGCCGAGAGGCTGCTGACCCACCTCAAGCAGATGGATGTGGGCGATGCCTGGCGGGTCTGCGGGATCACCGAGGAGCCCATCTCCACCACCAAGGGCAAGCGCTACGACTACGGCATCGCCGGCCTGGCCGACATGGGCGGCAAGACCAGCGTGCTGACATCGTATCTGTTCCGCCGGGTGAAGAAGAGGAATCGCAAGCGCTACCTGCGCTACATGGAGAACCTGGTGCTTCACGAAGTGGGCCATACCCTGGGGCTGGACCACTGCCCGCTGGCGCGCTGCATAATGGCCGACGCCAAGGGCAACGCCCTGAAGGCCGCGCGCCGTTCGATCAACGAGTTCTGCCCCCGCTGCAACCGCCTGATCCGGCGCCACCTGCGGGATCCCGAGGTGAAGGGGAAGTGGACCAATAGAGAGCGGGCAATCCTGAAGAAGCTGTCCTCTCAGTCAAACCGGTAGTGCAGAGTCTTCCGCTGGCCCCCGCGGGTGAACTCCACGTCCAGCTCGCGGGCGGTTTTCAATTTCTTGTAGATCTCCAGGATGCGCTCGGGCCCGTTGATTGTGTAGGGGCCGATGCGGTGGATGACGTCCCCGTGCCTCAGGCCCGCCTGCTTGAATATCGACGCCGCGCGCCCGGTAACCAGGCGGATGCCCTGGATGCCTCCCTTTTTATCGAAGGCCAGGGTGATGCGGGTCTTTCTCAGCAGGTCCCCCGGCTGGGCCAGAATCTTCTGCAGCTCTTCTCGGTCGACTATATAGCGTCCCGGGCCGTCCGGCTTGACCACCGCGGCCGCCCTGAGCGGCTGCTGGATCTTCTGCACCGCCACCCGGGCGGATACGTTCTTTTCAAACGAAATGTACTCATGAGCGTCCCCGCGTTCCAGGATCACCTTGTCCGACAAAACCGCCACAATCACCGCCTCCTCCAGAAGCGGATCGCCCAGGCGATACAGGCCGTTCTCGCCGCCGGCGGCGATCAAGGCCAGCGACCAGTCGTCCTGGGAAGCCACCACCGTTCCGATCAGCTTGGCGGCCAAGGGGCTGGGCTGGCCCTCTAAAATCTGCCTGCCTGGCACTGGCGGTCCCGGAATTGGCGGCTGCAAGGAGGAACAAAAAAAGTTGCGCTCGACTACGATGTGGTTGTCTTCGGCCTCGTCACCCGGGAGGAAAGCGGGTGCGGGGCCGGTTTGGTTAGGGAGATGGAATGGATTGTCCCGGAGTGGGTCTGCCACTATGACCCGGATAGTACCCGCCACCAACCAGGCCGCCAGTGCCAGGCAGGGTAGAACGAATATCCATTTTCTTTGCCGCGCCATATCCGGCGCTACCTCCTTGCCGCTTGAATAAAGCAAGGCCCGTGCCAACCGGAACCGGAAGTTCAATCCGCTTTGCTTCCGGGGTCTTGGTACGACGGCATTAGTCCGGCGGCGGCGCGAGTCCCGACAATATGCCAATTTGCATTTCGCGGGACTGTCCAAGATGACAAAAAGTCATTGACGGTCTAGAATGCTCCGCCTGGTTGTCCGGAGGACTTGAACATGCGATTGGCTAAGACGATTGTGGTTCTGTGTGCCGGTCTGGTCTTGTCTTCTTGCGGGGACAGTTCTCAAACCGACGGGGGGATCATTTTTTGCGACACCAACGAAGAATGCCCCTTGGGCCAGTTCTGCGACGACGGGATCTGCAGCGAAGTGCGTGACGGCGGCGAGTGCACCCGGGATCTGGACTGCAGTCCGGGCGAGGTTTGCCTAAACGGCACCTGCGTGCCCGGACAGGTGGACGGGGGCGACGGGGGGGACGGAGGCGACCTGGGTCCGCCGATCCCCGACATCCAGGCGGAGCCGGAGAGTCTGAACTTCGGCAACGGGCGCATCGGGCAGTCGGTGGAGCAGCAGTTGCTGCTGCGCAACGACGGGGGCGCAGAGCTGACCATCTTCTCGGTAACCATGGAAGACGGCAGCAGCCCGGAGTTCAGCGCCCACCCCGAGGGAACCCTGAACGCGGCGGTGGCCCCCGGGTTCGACCTTCCCATCGTGGTCCGCTACCTGCCCACCGACGGCCTGGTGGACACCGGCGCGCTGCTGATCAGCTCCGACGACCCCGACCAGGCGCTGCTGCGGGTTCCGCTGTCCTCCTCTTACAAGGGCACCTCGGAGATCACCGCAGTAGAAGACGCCGGCGAAGTGGAGCCGGAGGTGCTCTCTTTGAACTTCGGCAAGATTCCGGTCGGCAGCACCAGCCTGCTGACCACGTACGTCAAGAACACCGGGCGGGGCAACGCGGTGCTGACTATCGAAGACGTGCGCACCGAGCCCCCCTCCAGCGTGAACTTCGACCTGGAGGTCTCCCCGGATCTGCCCACCCACCTCAGCCCCGATCAGGGCCCCTGCGCCGACGACCCCGACTGCCCCTCCGGCCACACCTGTGTTTCCGGCGCCTGCGTAGACGCCCAGGGCGAGGTGCTGGGTGCGGTCACGGTGAAAGTCCGCTTCACCCCCCAAAACACCGGCGCCGTCTCGGAAAGCCTGGTGATCGCCAACGACGAGGGCGACGCCGGAGGCGACGGACTGGAGCACCCGCTGGTTATCGATCTGTTGGGCGAGGGAATCCAGCCGGCGCTGGAGGTGGCGCCCGATCCGGTGGCATTCGGCCAGCGGTTCGTCGGTCACCAAGCCGAGATGGAGGTGATCCTGCGCAACAACGGCGGCGAGGTGTTGAACGTCTCCGCCGCCGAACTGGAGGACGGCAGCGGCCCCTTCACCCTTGACAGCGGCGGAGCCGGCGAGTGGACGCTGCAGCCCGCCGAGGAGGCGGTCTTGACCGCGCGCTATACGCCCACCAGCCCGGGTTCCCACCAGGACGTGCTGGCGGTGCAAAGCGACGATCCCGACAGCCCCCTGCGGGTGGACGTCCTGGGCAGCGCCGTCCTGCCCCCGGTGCTGGAGATCGTCCCTCCCGCGCTGGACTTCGGCGAGGTCCAACTGGGCGAAGTTTCTTCGGCGCACCTCACCCTGAACAACAACGGCGGCAGCGATCTGGTGGTCAGCCGCATCGAGGTGGTGACCGGCAGCGCCACCGCTTTCACCGCGCTGCAATCGGCGTTGCTTCCCATTCCCGCCGGCGACAGTGCCAGAGTTGACGTGACCTACGTGCCGGTTGACCCGGTGGGCGCCGACAGCGGGGCCATCCGGCTCACCACCAATGATCCGGCGGCCCCCGATATGGATGTGGATATAAACGGAGTGGGAACCGACCCCCGGGTGGAAGTGACCCCGGCAACGGTTGACTTCGGGTCCATTTATCTGGGCTTCGAGACCGGTCCCGCGACCATCACCATCCGCAACACCGGAGTCGGCTCGCTGTCGGTAACCGCGGTGGGCATCGGCGCGGGTTCGAACCCGGATTTTGAGTTGCGCAACACGCCGGCGCTGCCCGCCGAGCTATCCCCCCGCGAGTCGCTGGGCATCGACCTGTACTTCACCCCGCTGGCCTCCGGCCTGCGCTCCGGGGCGGTGCAGGTGCTCAACTCGGATCGCGACTCGCCGCTGGTCTCCGTGCCGGTTGCCGGGACGGGAACCGACTGCCCCCCCGGGTTCTGGGACATAAACGGGGATCCCGGCGACGGCTGCGAGTACGCCTGCGACCTCACCAACGGCGGGGTGGAGGACTGCGACAACCTGGATAACGACTGCGACGCGCAGACCGACGAGGGCCTGACCACCCGCACCTGCCAGTCCACCAATGCATACGGCACCTGCACCGGCATCGAGACCTGCGACGGAGCCAACGGCTGGGTGGGCTGCGATGCACCCGACGCCGAGGAGGAAGTCTGCGACGGCCAGGACAACGACTGCGACGGCGCCACCGACAGCGCGGACAACAGCCTGCGCCAGGATCCCTGCGAGAACCAGTCGGGCGCCTGCCTGGGCGCGGTCCACCGCACCACTCTGTGCCGGAACGGCTCCTGGCAGCCCTGCGAGAACATCGACTACCTGATCAACCCCGACTACGGCACCGAGATCTGCGACGGCGTGGACAACGACTGCGACGCGGACACCGACGGGGGATGCGACGACGACTCGGACGGCTGGTGCGACGCCGACCTGGGACACAGCGGCTCGCCGGCGGTTTGCACCAACGGCTTCGACGACTGCGACGACACCGATCCCCTGGTGCACCCCGGAGCCCAGGAGGACTGCGCCACCGCCCACGACGACAACTGCGACGGGCTGAGCAACAACCTGGATGCGATCGGCTGCACCGACTTCTACCACGACGGGGACGGGGACGGCTTCGGCACCGCCGAAGCCCAGTGCCGCTGCAGCCCCCAAGGCAACTACTCCGCGGAATACTCCGGCGACTGCCTGGACACCAACCCCGCGGTGAATCCCGGCGCCCTGGAGATCTGCGGCAACTCGGTCGACGAGGACTGCTCCACCCAGACCGACGACCGCGACCTCGACGGCGACTCCTACATCGACGCCGATCCGTCCTGCGGCGGCGACGACTGCAACGATCTCAACCCCCAGGTCCACCCCGGTGCAACGGAGATACAGGACACCTACGACAACGACTGCGACGGCCTGGTGGACGAGGGCCTGATCCCCGCCGGCGCCGTGGTGGTAACCGAGATCATGAAGGATCCCGACTCGGTAAACGACAGCTACGGAGAGTGGTTCGAGGTGACCAACGTATGGACCGACCCGGTCAACCTGCACTCCTGGAGTATCAGCGACGCCGATCTGGACTCCACCACCATCAACCGCCCCGCCGGCATCGTCATCGAACCGGGCGAGTCGGCGGTCTTTTGCAACAACGCCGACCCGGGGCTCAACGGAGGAGTGAGCTGCAACTACGACACCGAGAACTTCATCCTGGCCAACGAGGCCGACGAGGTGATCCTGGAGCTGGACGGTGTGGAGATTGACCGCGTGGAGTACAAGGGCTCCAATCCCTGGCCCGATCCCACCGGGAAATCCATCAGCCTGGATCCCAACGCCTACGACGAATCCGGCAACGACGCCGGGGCCAACTGGTGCGCCACGCCCACTAATCCGGCCTACCAGCTTCCCGCCGGCGATTACGCCACCCCGGGGGATCTCAATCCATCCTGCTCTGGTGAGCTTGCGGTGCTGGACGCCGACCCGGACTCGGGCATCGACGCGGGCGGGGAAACCGTCATAATAATCGGGGGAGGCTTCACCGGCGCCGACGTGGTCAAGATCGGCAGCCTGGACTGCAATTCGTTCAATGTGGTCGACGACAGCCACATCTCCTGCATCACCCCGGCCCAGGCGCCGGGAGACTACGACGTGACCGTTGAAAAGGGAGTCAACTCCAAGACTCTTACCAGCGGGTACCGCTACACCGGCGAAGCCCAGA
>Ga0180432_10004072_pt1 | contig 20332 bp, 16 predicted proteins | sample SS_ome_10_FD_132414 | JGI IMG/M metagenome (GOLD analysis project Ga0180432, IMG submission 132414) | Hypersaline lake sediment archaeal communities from the Salton Sea, California, USA - SS_1_MS_2 metaG | ecosystem: Environmental > Aquatic > Non-marine Saline and Alkaline > Hypersaline >...
CAGCCATATACTTTTGCTGGACACGCCGCATTTATTATTTTGACACCCGCGGATCGTCAGTGAAATTCTTCCCAAACGCCAAAAGAGTCTTGTCTTCGCTTATTTTCATGTCAGCAGCCATTGTAAACGCAAAATTACGGTGAGTCGCACAAAAGTACACAATACCCATGTCTCCGCCCTCCTTCCAAATCAACTCCAAATCCTCATTTCTGTCGGTGTCGCATGTAGCACCCTCCTTCCCAAAGTAGGCACATTTCCGTTGCGTTCGTGCGCGTGCAACACTTTTCTCCAGGTTGGGCCAAAGCCGTTCAGCCAGCAATGGATTGGTGGGGCTGACATTAAACAATATTTTCTTACGCCTTCTCTTCTTGACGGGTCGTGTGGTCTTTTCTGATGATCTCCTAAGCTCAAGCAGGGACATACGCTTTACGGCAGCCATAACTGAGGGACATAAGGGTCAGAAATGAATGCGTGGAAATGGAAAAGAATGCATCACTCACGGCAATGTTAACACGTGCTGGCATTGTGACCAAGCTGATAATATTGATATACAGGGGGTTGCCAAGCAAAATAGGTGTTGTTCGTCTCAGACATGTCGGGTGAGGTTGTGAAAATTGTGGTGGATAAACGTTTGGCGCGCTCACGGGGTTGGTAGCGTGTGCTGTAGCATGTAGCAATTCCAAAGAAGCGTTCATCTTTCACAGTGAACTACAACCCTAAAATAATTGTATTTGATCTAAATATTCCACTTTGGGATAAAACGGTGTTGTCAAAAACTGAGCGTGTTTTGGTGTTTAAAATGATATATTTAATGGTGAAAAAAGGCTATGACCAAATGCTTATTATAGACGAACTAATTTGGTCATGAAAAAATTTTTTCATCCTCTCAAAATGACAGTTGCACTGACTCTTTTGGAACCCGTTTAAGGCGGCTTGATCAAAATTCAATTTTGAATTTTTTTCTAAGAATTTTTTCCAATTTTCGAATTGTGGTTACGCCGCCTTAAAAGGGTCCGAAAAGAGTCAGTGCAACTGTGAAAATCTGAGGATGAAAAATTTTTTTCATGACCAAATTAGTTCGTCTATAATAAGCATTTGGTCATAGCCTTTTTACATCCTTAAATATGTTAGAATATATATTAAAACACGCTCAGTTCTTGGCAACACCGTTTTATACCAAAGTGGGATATTTAATATATTATATTATTTATGATATATTTTTGTGTGAAAAGAACCATGACCAAATACTCATATGGACGAACTATTTTGGTCATGAAATGCAACATTTCACCCTCTCAAAATGACAGTTGCACTGACTCTTTTCTACCCCGTTTAATGCGGCGTGATCATTTTTTATTTTTAAATTATTTTTTTTGGAATTGGGGTGGTTTTATTTAGGGTTTGACATAACGAGTTTTATAATAGTGGATCATTTTACTTGGCATGTCGGGTCGACCTGAGTGGATTGCAATGGTTCCTTCGGAAATATTAACTATGATCTTTTCTTTTGTAATTTTTGCGCCACCCAAGTCGATGTATAGGTATACTACGCATTTAAAACGGGATAAGTTCTGGAAAAGAGAGCGAACTGAACGATGTTCGACGTTGAGATTGGTTTGTAAAAGCTGGTCAGAAATATGTGGGTCTTTTAGACCTATGGTCGAACATAAGTTATCACGCGATGATTTGAGTCTTGAGTTAATGATTCGGCCGTTTGTTGACAAAATATCAGCGTTTCCGATGACGAAGAAATTTACAATAGATATGTCTTTGGTATCTAGTGATATATTTTTTGCATTGATAAGGAAGATGAAAGAGCTTTTACCGAATTTGGAAGAATTGGTTTTAAAATCGGAACTTTCTGATCCTAGCAGACGGGGATCGAAAGTTTACACGCGAACGCCCGTGATCCCAAATTCACACTGGGGTTACTCCCATCATGGGTTTTTATTTGGTGACTATTCTGAAAAGCGGCATTTCAAGCATATGCGTAAGCTGACTTTACACGGGGGCAATTTCGGATGTTTGAATAAGTATATGGCTAGATACCTTTTCAACTTTGACAATAGGCATTTAACGGAGCTACATCTTCCACAACTTGGACAACGTAGGTCGATTTGGAATCATGCATATCATCGTGGCTTTTATTCTACTACCGAACATGCGTTTTGCAAGAAAATCCTAGTGCGTAAAAACAACCAATGGTGTTCTCCGCGAAACTCGAGTACGCATTCTGGAAAGACACCTATTTCTTTGAAAACGTTAATGTGTCTCAAAGTACTTACGGTTGGTAGTTTTGATTTGAGATGCCATGATTGTCTGTCGTGTTTACCGCATTCACTCGAGGAATTACGGATTGCCTATCCTGATGTTACAAATTTGGTTTTCCCTTCTATACTTCCAGACATATGCAAAATCAAAGTGGTTGTTTTGAAAGCGGTAATTCAAAAGTTTATTCAGTTCAACGGAACGGAGTTTTCTGAATGTTGTGTCGGTGAATTCGATATAAGCAAAAACAAAGCAATTAGGGCATTGTTTGATGATAAACAAGAGTGGAACGCCTCCGACGATCCTTATACTCGGTTTCTGACTACTTTTGACTGTGTATCGGCTGTTTCATCTTCACGCTGTAGGGATTCGTTGCTTTTATCTATTTATGAAACTTTGGGAACTGATGAAAGCAAGCTGATGGATTATCGGGTTTATTTAAATACCCCGAGAACCGATATTTTTACAGAAAGTTTTGAATCGTGTCGATTGAAGAGGGGTGCAGACATATTATGGCATCAAAAAGAACGAATTAAAAAGCGCAAATAACGGGTCCTCTATAAAGTTGTGTTTGAAATAAAACTGCAATACATACTACTCAATCATCTTTGTTTGTTATATCTTGAGTAGGCACGATCGCACTTACGGTCGTTTCTAGAACAGTTTTTATAGTAGAGTCATGACTTGGTGTATCCTCGTCAGTATTGTAACCAGTGAATGTTTCAGGATCCGGACCCAATTCTGGGGGTTCAACGTGAGGAATTACTTGGTTTTGATGTCTACCCCCCTCTTCGAAACGCTCGGGGTCATCCATATGAGTATCATGATCCCAGGGGTTTTCAAAGTCCACGCCGGTTTGGACTTTTTGAATGACACGTTTCATTCCATGAGGCATTATGTGATAAAGGACAATGTTGTAAGAAGGAAGAGACCATAGATATATAATAGCGGAAAGAAACCATACACCGTACTGCACCACCACAGTAATAAACGATGTATACATGTCTGCATATGAATAGATATCCAGCACTGCGTGGCAGGCAAAGAATATGAAGAGATTGATGCTACAAAATACTATGGTTACACATGTGGACCGAAATATCGTCGTAAGGATTAAACAAGGGTCATTATAAGGGTTAGTAGTCCTCATGCCAAGTTTTTTGTAAATTCTTATTCCTTCTTTGGATTGTGTGGTTTGTTGGTGGGTTGAATGAATGATCGTCAATATGATCGCGACAATTACAGTCATAATTGGAAAAAATACCCAGGCTTTGGAAATAGCCATAAGAGTCAAAAAGTAATGGTTCGTATGTATAGCATAGGTCAATCCGCAAAATGTAGCGGGTAATTGCTTTGAAAGTAGACTTTTTGGATTTCCATCAGCATCCTCGAGCAACAGATATGCTGGGTTAATATCCCCGGGGCTCAAGTAAGATGAATGTGTTTCAAGAAGTTTTCTACCGCGTGGTTTGGAGTCTTCAGTTGTGTCGTGATTTTGATTTTGATCCCATTGAACCCAAGGAGAGATGGCAGGTCCAGCGGAAGATCGGATCGACACAACAAAGTAATTGAGCAAGTTTGCAAGAGAAGAACGGGTATATTCTCCCCCAAACAATTCCATGCTATACTGATATCTATTGCTATAATATTGATCTATATCTTGAAGGGTACCGTCTTGCGTTTCATGTAGACAATGTACCTTATAGTTCAATTTCAAAGCAGTGGGTAATTTAGGACTCGAATGACAAATCCAATCAGAAAAGGATTTTCCTACAATTTTTCGCGTGCATTTGAATTCGTCAATCAGGATACCGTCGAAATGACCGTGAGTATCAAATGCATGAGCAAGTGTCGTGCCCTTGCTAAGATGCATTACACACGGGAATCCGCATGCATCTCTCCCACTGTCTTCTGCAGAAAAATACAAGAAAGTATGGTCTTTGCTTTTCGGACAAACCGGATATAAGTTTTGTTCGTTATCATACATATGATGTGCACTCAATGTTTCGCATTTTATCCAAGATAAAAATCCTACTAATATTAAAAACGTCGCTGTTGCTTTTTCCATTGTGTAGGAAATTTGTATGTTATGGATTTTTGACTTTCCTCCAAAAAATCGGTTTATTTTTTTTTGTCATATTTATCATTAATATATAACTTACAATTTTCGAAAACACATGTCAATGTGTGTCTCGGTATGTTATTGACATCCAGATCAATGTGCATCATATATCCAAAAGTGATCTAATTATTATCGGTCAATCGTCTTGTGGTGTGGTTCATTGCATTCAATGAGAGTTTTTGTCTCGCATGATTTTTTTCTTAGTAATTTCACACAGTCCGAACAAATCCCGGTTTTGCGTCCTTTGATAAATAGGAGACGTTTATCTTTGAAATTCCTATTGCAGCGACAACAGGTTAAAAAAGTACCGCGTTTTTTGATTGTCTTGAACACAGTCGGGTCGGTTGTTATCACATTCCGAGAAAGAAAATTTTTCAATGTTGTAAGATTAGTCGAGGTGTCGTCATGCTTTGAGCAGTTGAAAAGTGATTTTTTCAACCGTTGTGTTTTTTCTGAATCACTGCGTATAGCAATGTTGAATAACTTCATAAACGTACTAAACGTCATTGAGATTAATTGGTCAGGCCGGGCTTTACCAATGAAATCTTGATCAATAACCAATTGGCCTCGTTCTAATTTCATTTTCGCCATAGAAATAGCGTCTGAATCGACACATATCAATTTCGGTTTGTCGTCCATGGCGGTATGCGGATAATGACGGTTGATGATAAGTTTATTACACCGTGTAACATATTCACTGAAACTGTTACCTAAATACATTTTTTTTGCCCGTTATATAAATATGTGGGTAAAATTGGATAAGAATGATGACAGTTTCGGTAAATATGTTTATTTTGTTATGTGAATTTGTAAGGAACATTTGAAATAGTTTGTTCTCTTAAAATTTCCTCGATTTTTACACGTCTGATTGCAACGATTATTGAAATGATCGCAATAAAAGCATATAGTCCTACTCTTAAAAGCAACGTGAATTCCACTGTTACGCTTGTGAAGCGTACCAAAAACGGTTTCAAAACGAATATATCCATGATGAGGACGGTTGATATAATCAAATAGATATAAAACATCCAAAATAATGCCCATACAAATGTGATACCGTTCCGTGCCCCTCTAAGTACTAATCCAACGAGTCCATAATAAAGAATCCCATAAATTAGAAGCAATGCTGCTGTTGCGGGTCCTAGACTACCAAAGGAATCGACACGTGTATCTATGACAAGTAAGAAAATAGTCAAGGCTACTATACTTTGCCGCGAAAGGCATTGAACGACCCATAAACGTGGATGGGCAATTCCAAGTAAAACACTTTGGAAATGCGCATGAACAAACGGAGGTCGATTGGCCCCGTTTCCTATATTTTGTCCCAGACGCTTGATATTTTCTTGTGATGTTGGGTACGTTGGCCCTATGTGTTCTACAGGAAATTCTCCAAACATATCTTTTCCGCGAAACACAAACACAATGCTTCCCAATAATTGCCACATGACCAATAGGATGACGGTAAACAATACATAAGCTCCTACTTCCGGTTGGGCCCACAATGCATTCCATGTACTCGGTACAAAAACGGAAACAATACTTAAAACAATAGTAAGACCATCTGCAAGTGTTTTCCAATGAATTGGTTTGTTCTCAAATGTCCAAGCTCCGGCAGGATCCAGTGTCCAATAAGAATATAATAACGACATTATGATCAAAGCGACGAGATTATATAAACTAGCACGTCTGTGTACGGTCCATTGCACCACCTGACCTGTACCGTCGAAAAAGAACCGTTTGAGCATCATACAATCCATAGCAGCTTTGGACAATACGACAATATTAGGATCGCCACTCCCATCCAACAACAAATCCAATTTGCCTTTTCGGGATTGGGTAACGATACATTGTGCTTTCAGGGACCAGTGGTTATCTTTTCCTTTTGAACCGGGAACTTTCGGAAAAACGAAATCTATATTGCCCCAATCTTCAATATTTGGATTATTAGTAGTCGACAACCCGTTGACATAGTTGTCAAATATATCGACAGGAACTAATGTTTTCGGCGAGTTTGTACCCATTATAATCGTCATATTCGGGGTGCCGTCCACAGTTCCAAGCGCGGTACATATATTTTCATATAATGGTAAGCATGCAAATCGACCTAGATGTTTTGCTGAACGAATTCTTTCGTATGTCGGCAAACCTTCTTCGATTGCAATTGCGCCAGCTGTAAATGTAGCGTCCCTTCCATACAACCAAAGTTTTGAAGACGGTCCGACGCCTAATACGCCTTGACACGAGGAGCATCCCAAGGCCATAGCGCGGCTACCATAAGTATCCGTTGCAACAAGTATGCGGAACTTTTTTCCTTGAATATGTACAACGTCACTCATACCGGCAAGGGTAGTTTCTAATGAGGACGAAAATGTGCTAAGTGGCGTTCTTGTCAATAACTTGTGTGAAGTAAAATCCAGTACTAATTTTACGGTCCGTGGCGGAGTACCAACTTTCAACGATACCGTTTGGTAAGATTCTATCCGGTATCTTCCTTCTGTTTTGCTGGGAACCAAAATACCGTGTACATCTTGTAGACATAGTAAAATTGTCAAAGCAATAACATACATAACAATACTATAACACTCTTCGATTCTGACTTTATACCCCACAACCAACGTTCGATTAGAGTTTGTTTAAAGGGAAGGCGGGCAACTCGTAATATTTTAAAGGTTCCGGTGCCGTTATGTTTTATTAATGAATAGAATACTTGTTTGTTACTCTTAATTTTGCGTAAGTTCAATTCTTTTACAATTCAATCTTTCTTTGTAACTTCTAGCTAGTGCTATGGCAAATAATGACGCCAATACCATACCGACCACTTCGAATATAAAACCGATCCACCAATGATCGTTTTTACTGCTATTCCACATTTTTTTGGTTTTTTTGGTAACTGCTTTTGTTCTTTTTGTTCTAAAGAAGGAAAACTTGATTGATTATAAAAAGAGTATAACTCTTTCCTTTTTTGCGGAGTAATGTAAATACTATTATCACAACCAACGGCGGGATAATTGGTCCTATATAATATTTAAAAAAAATGCAACCCGCACAGCCCCGTCGTTCTACTATAAACGGATGGATGACATGCCTTAGCTTGATCTTTTTATGTTGTGTGGCCGCCGGTCTTCTTGCGTTGGGAGCTCTTATTGCTTCCATTTTTGCAGCTGTACACACGGACCATGTCTTAGAATGGCACAAATGCGATCGCTGTGGTCCTAGCAACAACCCCTGCGTCCAAGGTCTCAAACATGATCTCCATGGATGCCAGTCATTTCACAAACCTACCGGAACATCGTGCGAATCGGTATGCTATAGACCAGAAAACACCACCAATTCTTCACGAGATACTCATATATGTATCAATACACACGATGGTCATAAAGGAACGCATATGTGTGTAGGATCCGAGTGTCAGGGAACCTGTAACACCGTGAACGATTGTCCTGATTTGACAGAAATCACCGTGGATTTCGATAATACAACCATCTTCGGACCTCTTGAATTCGGTTTCAATAAGAGTTGTGAGTTGAATATGTGTGTCTACGAATTCGACGTCGCCCTTATCCCAGGATTCGGAAACACAACCACTGGATGTTCCGATGACCCGTTTTATCATAAACAGTGCGCAGGGATCATCGACCCCGCCGAACCCTTCAAGGACTGTCTAGAATCTACCGCCGTATGCCGCACGTCGGGTCCAGACGCCGACGACACGTTTGCTGTAGACGCTTGTTACTTTACTTTCAAGTGTGCCCGTGCTCCAGGACTTCCTCAGTTTAACATTGATGGTTTGTTTTTCTTCGACGACGACGATGGCTTCGATGGTTTATTGTAATACGGATCATTAATTATTGATATATAATAAGATCCGATATATATCATTCGCTTTAATTCATAGGAATACAGAAAATTCTGGTAAACATGACCCTTCTCTAAAAAGAGCAATGAATGGTAGGATATGTTTGTCCGAACAATGTATTCCCGATGCAACAATAAAAGGGAATGAATCAATCAAATTCTCAATCAAAAATCAAATTTAATATATCATAAGTTAGTAAAATCTAATCGTCTTTTGGTTTTACCATATTGTTCGTTCGATTCATCTAATAGTATTCACAATATACAAACTTATATCAAACACTCATAAAATGTTTCTTATTCGTTCTAAATCTTTTAGTGGGGTTCTCAACCGAAAGTCAGATGATCCATTGACCAATTCGAAAAGGAATACATTACCTAAAGCATTTTCGGCGAAACCTTTAACAACGTTTTTTAAAAAACAAAGTTGTATGTCCGCCGTTGATCCGGAACGTACACCTTTTATCTCTGGAAATCACCAAGTCGTTTCAGAAACAACGTCCGAACACGAAACTCATGTCACTTTCGATTATAATCGAATCATACAAAATCCTTCCGGTGGAATACCAACAACCCGTTCAGACGCTTATAAGAACTCGAGTGCCAACCATTCTTATTGGAAGGTTGTGACGTCTTCTTCTGAAGAAGACAGTGTTTATTATAACTGTTTGAGTACAGGATATACCGTCTCATCTTCTAGTGATTATTCATTGGACGATACATACACACCAAATTCAGGTCAAGATTTTACACTACGGAGTCCTACTAAAATCAACTTTGAAACAATGAAAATCCATGAAGGCTTCTTTCCAAATGGGGGAAAAGAAAACGATAAGATAAAATGAATACAGATGTTTGTTCATTGGATCATAATTTTTTTTAAATCAAACCAATAGCATTTACGGATCCTTGTATTTCGTAGTCCTCAAAGTTGTGGTCACGCATTTCTGAAACGATTTTGCCAGACATTTCACTGAAATAAACCTTCCGTTTCCGCCCTTCCGTAGTAAAAAAGGTCTCTATACGCGCCGTTCTTACTTTAGCAATCTTAAAAATGTCGAATATATTCAAATCGTCAGTCCGTGTGAATTCAGAATCAAAATACATCAAATCTTTTCCTTCTTCTTCCCAATTTACCCCGGAAAATCCACGATATAGTGGTTTAAAATTTCCCTTGTAATATTTGTGTCTTTCGAAATTCCGAAATGGGGGATCATACTTGTTGAGTTGTTTTCTATATGAAAAATTCAAACGTCCTTTGGGTGTAATATGTATAACTCCAGTTAGGAATCCAATTTCTCCTTCACCAGCAGCTCTTGTCGGAGGTGCAAAAGGCAAGTCATCCCTGGACGTGTATGGGTGTATAAGATCTACTATTTGTTCGAGCGAAAAAATATTCTTTCTATCACGCTTGTAATCGAGTGCTTTTCGCATAACCAAATATTGATCAATAAATCTCTCCATTTTGTCTTCTCGAGTTTTGTTTTTTTCGATCAATTTCGCCATATTTCCTGACCATCTCTCGATTGCGATACGACCTAACTTATCTGGATCACCACTGTTACCCCATCCATATTTAAGAAATTGATATAAAATGGATGCTAGATCTCTTTCGTTTTCCAATTTTAATTCTAAGTTATTATCTAGGAAATTCTGTAACGTTGACATCACGCGATAGTATAAATACACCGTGTATATGTAATATTATGAGTGAACATTACGTTTAAATATGAACATTTTCATTTTTTATTACGTTCTATAACTATTTTTTAAGCATCATGATGTATTATTTATGAAATTGAAAATAGATAGGTTGATTAAAACATGCCTGTTTATGTACCCATAATATAAATTATCTATTAACAAGCGTTGTATTATAGTGTGCAATCTCCACAACCGGTCAACTCGGGATTTTATTTGGAACGAGACACAGATTTTTTCCGGAATATGGTTGGTATGAATGATTGGGGTGGGTTCAAGTTTAAGCGCGGGACATTTTTTTGAATGAGATTTCGTCTTTTTTGATTCCTTTCCAATCCGACATATCTACGGTGAATCCGAGGCGAATCATGGCCATATTTTTAGCGTAGGCTTCTAAGTGTGGGGTTACGGCAAGAATATGGTCGTTCGTAGCTGCTATTTTTGCGATTGTTTGTATTGCCTTTGGGTTGTAATCGGCCATTCGTATAAAATATGGGATGGTTTTTGTTTTGACGGTATTGATACGTCTTTTGTGTCTCAGTTCGTTTGAAAGTATTGCTTCGACATTCGGGATAATTTCAGACTCCCAATAATTTCTTTGTTCTGCGGATACCGGCTCCATCGGTGTGATTGGAGGAAGATGTTTTGATATTGCATAAATAGCTGACAATTGGGCGTTTGTGGGCGCCGGGGAACGAGTAAGGCCTACAAATTTACGTTTGTTTCGTTCGTCGGTAGTATGGACGCCTACAGTATGTTTTCCGGACGCATCGGAGCCTTCTTCTTCTTCATACTGGTCGTAGACACGTGGACGTGGTCCGATTTGGACAGGGGTTGATTGTAGCCAATAAAATTCGGGTGTCTTAATGTTGATACTTACCAAACTTTCCTTAGATAAAGCTGATGTACTTTGAGAATCACGAGTTCCGATGTTAACAAGTATCGAGGTTTCACCGGTTTCGATATCTTCAGAATCTACGGATCTTGCACCGATTACATATGATGCGTTGTCGGATTTGTCGTTTCTGGCCTTTTCAAAGGAAGTTTTGTCGTAAAATTCAGAAAAGGCTTCTTCTCCAACCAACGCGACCGGATCTTTTTTGGCTTTTCCGAAAATTTTGGAATACAATGGATCGGATTTTTCAGGAATGAAAAATTTGCTTCTAGACATACGATAGAAATCAGAAGCCAAAACATCTGGATCATTGATGATGTTTTTGTTGACACGCATGAATTGGCCGATGGTATTAAACACAGAAGGATCATACATAGCAGTACCTCCTTCGTACATTTCTTTGTATGTTTTTCCAGTAACGATACGAGTGTATGCATCGAGATGTTTCAGTTGTTCTTCGACCGCTTTGAGTTTCTGATCTTTTCTTCCTCTATATGCCTCATCTGGAAGTATCAACGGTTTTACCATACCAGTACCCTCACAGTCAATCAAGGGTAAATACCCTTCTTCTTTAGGAATATCCCGCATCAAACTCCCGTCACTCCATCTCATTGTGTCTCGTTCTGAAGGACTAGTCCGAGATGCCCATTCGTACACGGTGCGTTTAGGGATGAGTTGGAGGAATTCGTGGGCACCTGGACGCATGTTTACATCTTCTGGGTCACCTATGCGTAGTCCTATTGGTTTATATGTCGCGTCCATACGTTTATCTTTTTCTTCTTTGGTGATAGACGCGGCAGAATGTGATTCGGAATCTGTCACGTTTCTCGCTGTAACGGTTACAAGGTTTCCAGCGGCGGCGTATTTCTTTGCCAATTTTTGTAACGATTTTGATAGAGGGTGGGTCATATGACTGTCTCGTACGGCAACAAACATACGTCCATTGAAATTGCCAGAGTCTTCACAATCACCTCCGCTTTCTACTTTATCCGGGCCTAATTTACCGAAATCTTCCACAACTCTTTCTTTTGGAAACGAACGAAATGGCCCTGTAGTCACGCGTTTATCGCTAATGTAATTGACAGTTGCAGATGGCGCGGATACGACTTGTCCAAGTATGTTGGCCGCAGTAGTCAAAAAGTTCATATCTTCAAACGAATCCAGTTGTTCATCGAGCGATTTGGTAAAAGAACCGGGAGAAATTTCATTTCTATCCAATACGGCATGGGTAGTGTCTAATACTATTTTCTCACCCCACGGTTCTTCTTGAGACATATTCGACCAATATAATGGACCAGGAAGTACACCGGCCGCAGATACGTAATAAGGGGCCATGACATGACGCATTTCTTCATAAGTTGGTGACATTTGACGTAATCCGATTTCTGAAGCTTTTTGATTATCAAAGGGAGACATGGTAGTCGATACACAAGCGCGTACAAGAGCATCGGTGTATTGCAGGTTTATACCAATACGGTCGGTTAAAGAAGCTGGAAGAAATGCTTTTGAAGGTATCGGATTATGAAGGGTTACATGTACGACTCCCTTTTCAGGTGGGCTTTCTCCTTGGAGAGCCAATGATTGGAGAATCAACGGAACTTTTTCAGTGCGTTGATGTGTGTGTTCTGTCATGGTATTCAGGTATACCATTCCAGACCCATCTTTTTCATAAAGTGCTTTCCCCTCACTGGATACTTGTTGTGCGTATCCCTGAATCCACAGAGCCGTATCATTTTCTAAACTGTTTTTGGGCAATTTGAATTGTCCTCTAACATCATATACTTTTTTCGTTCCGTGTATTAAATCCAACGGAACGTTGACTTCGAACGGCTCCCCTTTATAATCATTACCAAGTGCGATCTCGGTATATTTAGTTCTGGGTAAGGTTTGTCCGCTAGTATAGAATCGTAATACAGGGTTGGCTTCTAAACTAGTCAATTTGCCTTCATATTTTACCGTTGCGCGAAGTATATACGAATCCGGAAAACGTTTTTGGACATCTGAAAATGATTTCATAATTTTCACGAATGGATACAATATATAAAAACTATTGTCTCTGTGCTTGAAAAAAGCGGCGCGGGCTTCTTTTGATTATGTTATCTTTTTTTTCATTTGATATTAAATACTAATTAATTCATTTGTTTAGAATAATTGGTAATTTATGAGACAACTGGTTATCCAAACAAGATTACGTTGAAATAGATGGTGAAGAAAATCCGTAACCGCTTCCCATGAAACTAGAACATTGTTCGTCGCTATAAAGGGTACCTTCCTTGGGCAGAGGCACTTCCGGACGTTCATTCATGCTGTCTACAATGTTGTATACCTTTCCAAACATACCAAGTTTACCATTGGAAAGAACTTCTCTGGGCGTGGGCATGCCCATTTCTTTCCAGCCAAATTGATCGTGTTGGCCATATTTGATTTCATCATGAATAATATCGGCATAAGGCCTATACCCGTCTGGATAATTGGTTCTAGGGTGCTTATTCCACGTAGCACTCGCGAAAGTCTGAAATTCGACAATCTTGCGCTTGACTTGTCCTTCGCTATTAGAAGAATAAGAGTAATCGTCGTCTTCACCAACTGCCCGCGAAGCTGCCTTGCGTACTTCTTCAGCGCACGACCTAGGGGTCATAACACTTTTTTCACTTGATTTCCAAGCAGGCGATTTTCCCTTGGAAGAAGACGAACTTTCGCTAACACCACTCTGGCGTTCCTTCAAACGCTTCTTGAGCGCTTGTATCTCCTTTTCCTTTTGAGAAAGCTGACCGTTCAAAGAAGCAACCTTAGAAGCAGCAGTTCGAACCATCTGTGCAACAGGCCGATTTTGTTTAATCAGTTCTTCCGCTCGTTCCGGGTCAATTTCGCTTCCAGTAGCAGCCAAACGCTCAAGCAGTTGCTTGCGCATCTCCGTTGTTGTAGTTTCGTCGCCCTCGGCGTCCTCAGTTTCTTTGAAAAGTGCCGAGGCGTACTTTTGTGCATCCGCAACTAGCTTTTGCTGTTCCTTACGTTTCTTTTCCTCGCGTTGTTTCAACTTCTCCAGGCCTTCATCGATACCTTCTACCTTGGTAGCAAGTTTAAGAAATTCGCCAATTTTAGCCTTTTCTCGTTCCATGGCGCGCATTTTATCTTCCATTTCCTTATATTTACTCTGCATGTCAGCAGTCTGTTGGCGCAGCCCTTCGACTTCAGATTTAGAATATACTTCCGGGTCGTCTACAATATGTTCCTCTTTTGGAGCTTCATTTTCTTGCTCGGTAGCTTCCGTAGTTTCAACATCCATAGCTTCTTCTGCTTCAACAGGCGCAGCTTCAACGCTTTCTTGCATCTGCTTTTCACGAAGAGCAACAGCATCAGCTACATGTTTCTGAACCAGTTGATTGATCATCGAATTATCAGGTGTAGAATGCGCCAAAGTCGCTTCCATCTTGTCGCGCATTTGTTTCAAAGCAAGTTGTGCCACTTCATTAGCGGTAGCAAGATGACCACCCACTCCAGAACCAAGTTCTACTCCCACGCGGGGAGCTATATGAGACTCGGGTGGATTATCAGCTTTCTTACTTACAGTTTGTCCTCTCAATTTTGCTATCTCATCATCAGAAAGCGAACCCAAAATTTTCTTCAACAACTCCTGATTATCGGCCATTGTCGCTGATTCTCGATTTTCGGACACTCTAGTTACTGTAGGAACTGGATCAATTAATCTATACATATCAATACTTACGATAAGAAGGGAGTGCCCTTTTCTTTTTTTTTTAAAATTTGCTTCCCTTTACCTTCTTCTCTCTTTAAGGGAACTTCAAAATTGGCAATCATATTGCCAAATTTCCCCCACTCCCCCCCAATCACTCAAAAATATATACGGGTACATAACAGAAAATACGTACCGCTTTCAGTTTCTTTTCCCGAGGATAAAGGCAAAAAAGTACTAGACGGTTTTTTGACACGATCTTTTGTAACCGGTTCTAACTTAAACATATCCAATGTAAACGGTTGTGAAAATCCTCCGTTCTCTTTGCTAGCTAATGTATGAACATAAATAGGTCTCTTGTCCCTTTCGAGTCGTTCATCCAGTTTCCTATGATCATCCACAATTTCATTCTTATCGTCTCGTTTCAAATGAAATATACGAGTACCAGGTAAATCTCCTTCTGGACAAACACTAACTTCAAGAATAGTTTTATCCATAACTTCCATAGTTTCAGGATTCACCATATGTTTCAGTCCAAGAGAAACTCCTGAATATTCTCCAGTTTCAAGTTTCCGTGCAATTTCTGGATGTTCTTTAGCATTCAATTCTAATGCAACTACCAGTCGATTATTATAATCTTTATATGCTCCAGCTGCCCTCCCAATCTTGTTTCCATGATTGTCTGCTACATATGCAGCTTGAAGAATTTTTTGGTCAATATTGGCGTCCATATCTTTAGAGTTCATTAACAACCCATTATAATCGTCGTCTTCTGCAATGGGATGTGCATATGCATAAATTGTAATTACGTCCGAAATATTACGCGATTGCATTGTTCTTGATCTTTAGAGAAAAAGAACCAACACAAATTATCAATTCAATATTGATATTAACTCATTGATTCCCGTTATAAGTAAACATCAATTGTTAATATATATAACCAACTTTTTGGATAACAAACACCCAGTGATTAAAAAAAAATAGTTTAAATCACAACTATGTCTACATTTAATGATGACAACGACGAAACGGACCGTCGTGAAATATACAATCATGAATTTCAACGAAATCCTTTAACTGACGATGATTCTGAAGTAGCCGATATAGAAATAGATGATGTTCGTGAAATGACAGACGAAGAACAAGAATTTTCAAAGCTTATAGATGAAGAACGTCGAAAAATTAAACAGTTTGTAAAAAAGCCGAAAATACGAGAGTGTTTAACAACTCAAGAAAAACGAAATTGGAAACTAATACATTCTGAAAGAATGTTCAGGGAAAGTGTAAAACGGCCTAAAAATGTATACATTTCGGAATTCACACAAGTTCGTTGGAAAAATCTTTCCAAGAAAGTCAAAGCTGGCTTCATATGTTTCGTAGTCACATATTTATTCATGGCATTCGTGTGTGTGTCAATGACCATTCTTATACCTCTAATTATCCAAAACACTAACGGTGCTAGAGATTTACGCGCCGATCTTGATCGTTTTTCCAAACGACTAGACAAAGCTAACGAAGTGTTGAATGCAATAGAATCTGACGTTGAAACTGTGAATGGATACACAACTATCAAACAATATGTATTGTGTATGCGTGAATTTTTCATTGGTTGGGGCAAAGGCACTGACGAATATATATTGAAACAAAATGTAAACAAATGTTTGGTGAATATTATAAACATATGAAATTTTCGGAAAAAGAAAGGAGAATAATATTTCCTGATGTATTATAAGTATTAACCATTTTCAATGATAGAAAGTGCATCAACGACGGGGCGTCCGCGTTATTCTATATATCTATGCGTTTTAGTGGTTTTTTTTTATTTCGTGAAAGAATTTTGACTAACGATTTTGCGTTTTTCCTTTATATGTATTCGTCCTATAAACTTTAAGAGGTACAGGTGGTGAAAACCAGAGGGCCCCTGGAATTATTATGTGTGAAGAAATGGCGTTTATGGACGACTCGTTATGGGATGTCATTTTTCCTTTAACCGGACGTGACAAAGCTACACTAATAGGAATAACCACAATGGATTCGTATTACAATCCTGTAAATCAATTGTTCGAAATGAAGGATGAAAACGGAGAATCGGTTTTTAGGGTGATTTCGTTTGATTTTGTATGCGACGAATGCAAAGAAGCGGGAAAGGAAATGACTTGTGATCATTTGAACTCACAACTTCCGCCTTGGCTTGCAGGCAATCAAATGAAAAAGATGCAACGTGTCTATGAACTTGGAGAAAAGTCGCAACAATATTTGGCCGAGATGAAAGGCGTGTTATCTGATCAACTTATCCAACCGCTGTTCAATGCTAGGGCCCTAGATCGGTTTGAAAAAAAACCGTGTGTGCCTGTAGACGGGTTAAGTGCTTCTAGACACATATGGGTTGCATGCGATCCATATGGACAAGGCACTGCTAGCGACTATGGCATAGTGTCTATGATTAGCGAAGGACCGCGAAGAATCGTAAGTTTACTCAAACATACTATTAGCTATTATACATATTATACATTTTCATTTTATATTTGAATTCTGGCGTAAATATACAACGAGACAAGTGAATGGTATACACGTTATATGCAGTTATGTTTGTGTTTGTTTGGCTATCAAACGGTTGTAAAATCCCTGCAACCCCCCGTCGCGTAGCATTTGTTGCAAACGACGCACGAAATGTGAATGATTCGTCACACTTGCTTGGACAACATCTTCAAATTGTATGGGGTCCTCATAACATCTGAGATTGAATTCTCTACGTGCTGTTTCAAATTCGTCCGATTCAAAAAATGCATCAATGGCTTGTGTGGAAGGACGAAAGTAATCGGTTTCTAGAAACGTTCCATCACACACCTGTTTTCGTATTTGAAAACGTGGTCCATAGATTCCTAAAATTCGTTTTTGTCCCAAACTTAATGGGCCCCGTGCTGGACTAGATATCCTAAAAAGTGTAAATATCACCGCTATTTTCAAATGGACGGTTTGCTTTTCTTCGTTTGCAAGAAGATCGTTATAGGCTTTTCGAACTGATACATAAGCCTTTTTCCTTATTTCGAGACGGCGCTTTTTCCCGCCAGATGAAACGTCGCCATCATAATGAATCAATTCGTCCCATGGAACAAAAGAAATAGCACGTTCGAGTATATCATTCACTTCTTTCGGTTTTCCATGGAGCAGGCTTTGAAACAGATCAAGTTTTCCCCCGGCTTTTTTCTTCTCTATCGGATGTTTATATTCCAGCGCACCAATAGTTGTATGCGATTCGTTGAACATTTTGAACCATTCTTCAATTTGAGGATCCGTATAATTATCATTGTTCAGTGCATCGCGTTCTTGTCGTTCAATTACCCTCAATTCATTTCGTGAATGCCAACTTTTGTCCTCAGGGGCAATGCGTGCAATCCGTTTACGCTTTTCTCCGCGGATTCTGCGTTCTTTCTCCATTCTATCTTTAAATCGTTTACGTCGCTCCAATATGGATTTTGTCCTTGCAATATCTATAGTTTTGTTCTCTGTCGAGCCAACATGTATATATCTACGCATACCACGTTTCTTATCTTCTTTTGAGGAGTCTTTCTTCATGTGTTCTTAGTTTCGGGAAATTGGTTTCTTACAAATATTGTTGATATGAACGTGTATCTTAACTAAGACAACGCACAGATTGTTGGACTGGAGTCTTATTACAACAAACACGCCCTGGCAGAATATTCCGTGCTTTTTGCCCACATAGCAGCTTTACGAGAAATTCCTGGATTACAACGTTCTATTGTATGGCTTATCCCTGAAGACAATATGGCTGGACACGCTGCCTTACACGAAATTGTGGCTCATAAGATACCTAATTGTAAAGTTATGCACGAATCAAGCTGTCATTATGGATTTGCTGGAAGTTCGTCTGGTGCTGGTCATACTACCAAAGGACCTGGGTTTCATACGGATGAAAAAAGCAAACGTATAATGGCAGAAAATTTTGCCAAGGCATTAGAAAATGACCGTATTTATTTATATGAAAAGTTTGTAACTGTAGGTGGCCGATCGCCCGCTGATATGAGAATGTCGTTATTCAAACAATATCGTAATTATTCCAGAAAAATATACCCTGGGAGAAATCCTGAAGACAAGGTACGCGAAAAATTGACCGGTAAACTAAGAAGTGGAATGAAAGATGATCTGGCAGTAATGTCTACAGCGGTACACCAAATGATTAATAACTTCTATATAGATGAAGCCCAATATTCCGAATATTGGTAATATTAAATCATTTCTTACTTTATTTTTTTTGTCACATCCACTCAACAATTTGGGAATTTAAAAAGAGACAAATGTTTAATCGTCACTGAGGGTTTCGCACCAAACGGAATAAACTGATTTACACGTTTGTGGTATCCAATTATCCGCCGATATCAACATAGAAACCTCGCTAGCAGACGGTACGCCAATATCCAAAACTGTACCAACAGAGAGTTTCGCGCGTTTACATTGCGTTTCCTTTTTTTCGTCTTCTTTCAGTTTCGGTGAATGTATAAACAGATTTTGTCCAAATACGATCCCCCGTTCGGGTGATACGTCTGTAGGTAAGATTTTCAATTCTTTACCTCCAAAGTGTTCAAAATAACGCGAATCGGTGGCGATTTTCCTCATATTTGCACCCAATACAGCATTGCATGATTCCGGACGAACGACTTGCTGGCCTTTTTCAGTGGTATAATAGTTTTCGCCTGATAAAGGTTCGAAATGTGTGAATGTTGAATAAAACGAAGAAAATTTTCTGCGTTTTTCAAGTTCGTCTTTCGTAATGGGTATTTTACCCTTAGTCGCAGTGACGGTAGAACAAGATCCTTGAAATTCGTCTAAGAATGACAGTAAATATTTCGGATCTGCAAAAGGGATATCGAAAGTTTTGTTTCCACGAGCAGATGTGTGAACAAGACCGTCATTAACCATATTTCCATACGTAAACGCATCAAGATTAGTATACTTGTCAGCTTTCGAAATCAAAAGTTTAAGCTTGGCGGTATCGACAGAAATCTTCAGATATTTCCGTTTGTACGCGGTTTTGTTGTAATTGCACGAAACAAAACCATCACCATTGTTGATCATAAGGAAAATCCTTGGAATTACTAAACGATAATCAATAGCCGATTTCTTTGAACCTTTTTTCTGACGGGTAGTTTGTTTGTAAGATGTCGATTTTTCGAATCCAACACCGGCATGATCTAATAATAAAGTGTGAATCCAACCCGGCAACTCAGAATCTTTAATCATCTCTCCGCTCCTCGTATATGCGATCTGCTTTGCAGCAGCAATTATCAAGGAAGATGTCTGTACTCTTTTTTTACCAGTCTGTTTCACCAAAAACTCTTCTTCAAGAGTAACAGGATTAGGTGGAACCAGAACGGCTCTACCCGAAGAAACAATATTCGCCGTAGACATACGCTTTCGTTTGTTCGTATTCATATCAGATATTTGACTAGCACCGCAACAATACACTCCTCCTGTTCTGAACTCGCCCCAGTCCCTAACTTGTGATGTGACGCCCCCAAGCATCTAATGATCCAATTTGTCTTAAATTGTAAAACGGGCAATCCATATCACTCTAACTGAAATATCCCACTTTGGTACGAAACGGTCATGTCAAGAACTCAACATGTTTTAGTATATATTTTAACATATTTAAAGATGAAAAAGGGCTATGACCAAATGCTTATTATAGACGAACTTTTCCGGTCACGAAAAAATTTTTTCATCCTCAGATTTTCACAGTTGCACTGACTCTTTTGGAACCCTCTTAAGGCGGCGTGAC
>Ga0180432_10004075_pt1 | contig 20330 bp, 10 predicted proteins | sample SS_ome_10_FD_132414 | JGI IMG/M metagenome (GOLD analysis project Ga0180432, IMG submission 132414) | Hypersaline lake sediment archaeal communities from the Salton Sea, California, USA - SS_1_MS_2 metaG | ecosystem: Environmental > Aquatic > Non-marine Saline and Alkaline > Hypersaline >...
CCCACCTGCTGTCCCAGCGACACTCCGGCCCGAAAGCTATCTATGGCGACGAGAGTCGTAATCCCTGGAAACGGGATGCTCTCGGCGATGACGGGGATCGATTGCTTGGTGGAATCCTGAACGATCATCCGTGCCATCCGTTGATCCATGGGGTTCAGGATCAGCACGTCGGCGCGGTCGACCGATTCGGGGCCCTCATCCACTTCGGTAGCGGGCCGCGGCGAAGAGTCACTTTCGACGCACTGCTCCGCCAGGACGACCCCTCCCCACACTCTGCGTACCTCGCCCGTCTCGTCCAATGCCGTCAGATCCCGACGGATGGTCATAGCGGAAACGCCAAACCGGATGCTCAGTTCCTTCACAGAGCTCCTACCGGAATGGCCCAGGAATTCAAGGATCCGCGTACGTCTCGACTCAGCGAAGGACGCCAGTCTTCCACCAACCCTTCTGTCCAGGAGTGCAAGCGAGAATCTCAAGAATCAACACAACGAACATCCCAAATCGCCATCGCAACTACTAATTCGAACAGATACATTATATCATGTTTCTTTTGAGAAGTCAAGCATCTTCATGCTTATCCAAAGTGATCATATCGCACACAGACTCCATTGCAGACGCCCGATTAACGGTTTCGAGTGATCGATATGGGTGATGGACGCGGGACCGCATCGAACCGGCCGATGGCAGGCGCTCATCACGATGTGTTGAGCGCTTGCGGGCCGAGGGCTCTTCGGAATAGCAGGATCAGGAGTGCGAAGTCGGACCGCGGTTCCGAGGCACAGCCCACTAGTGGGAACGAGAGAAGAGATTTCGACACGGCGACCACTCCGCCACCAGCATCCGCACCTCGATGCGGACAATGGCGGCAGAATCGCCACACTGCGGGGCCACGAAGCGCCCGGCGCGACCGATCTAGGGACCGATCGCCCGCACGTAGTCCTGCACGTCCACGTTGTAGACCACGTCCTCGACCGTGAACACCGCCCACGGAGTGCCCTCGTCAAACCAGGTGACGGCACCGATAGTGGGGATGGTGCTGCCGCCGACGGAGTTCCATTCAAGGGCCTCGTTCAACCAGAGTGTCTTGCTTTCGCTCGACTCGTCTCTGTAGCGCATTGATTCCATGAAACGCAGCATACCCGTGTCGGGATCGAATCGCACGACGAATCGCTCCTCCTCCTCGCCGAAGGGTACCACCAGCACCGCGGTGTCGTCGTCCACGGGCTCCCAGCTCACTCGCGGGTCCGTAACCAGAACGGTCGGGAACCACATGGATTCCGCCCACAAGGCCAGATTGGCCCCCTGATCCACCTTCGGCTCGCCCTCGGTCACCCCAAAGGGCAGCTCCAGGCGGCTCTTGCCGTCCAGGAAGTGCTCGCCGATCTTCATGATCGGAAATCCGAAGAGGGTCGCCTCGATGTAGTGGCGGTAATCCTGCCCGGCCACGTGCGTGAAGCGGAAGCGCCCGGGAAAGGTGATGCCCTTCACCCGCAGGGTCGCCCGCCCCGTGATCACGGCGGATTCGATCACCGGCACGTCGTCGCCGTACAACCGGCGATAGAAGCGCTCTACCGGCACGGGTAGGCCCTGTGGAAGGGGCACATTCCCCAGAACTGACGTGCGCTCGGGGAAGGGCGGAAAGCCGCGGGGTCTCACTCGCAGTCCAAGCCAGCTCAGCAGAACCAGGCCGGCCACGGCACTGACAAGGATGATGACTATCTTCATGGGATTCCTCACTTCGATCTGGTATCAGATTCGGCCGGCGCCCGTTAACCTGGCGGAGTCCCTACGTGCACTCGGCTCCACTTGGATGGGCCGGCCGGGCAGGCATTCTGGTGCGAACCTCCTAACCGGTCAGACCTGGCGATGGGAGCATGGCAACACCGCGCAGGCGCGATTCCTGTGGAGTGGTCGGGCACGTGCGCGAAGGGAAACGGACCGCTCAACCAGGCTTCAAGGCGACCTGGCCCAGTCCCGTGGCAGTGCAGCACAATCCGCCCCTGCTTCCTGGCGAGCAGGCGTGTACGCCGATCCGCGTTGGACGGTGCATCGCTACGCATTGGGTCCCGGGCGGTGGTTACTCGGTGACCAGCAACTCCCGCATCTTCTTGAGTTTGCCCAGGTGGATCCTCGGGCACATCAGGGCATAGTGGGTGCCGTCCTGGAACACGAAGTGCGCCGTCGGCATCATACCGCTCTCGATCTCCAGCGTCTTCACCTCGCTGCGGGGATGCTCCACGAGCAGCTCTCCGAGCGATGGCTTGAACAGACCCCGTTTCATCGAGAAGAAGCCCAGCTTCGTGGGCCCGGCAGCCACGTAGTGGACGCCTTCGTGATCCCCGGGGAGCGACGCCGGCTTGAGCTCAAAGCCCGTCAGCATCCCTCCGATGATCCCGCCCACCACGCCTTTCACGGCCGCCTGGGCCTCCAGCGTGACTGCGGCAATCACCGACTCACCCAGGATCTCACCGGCCTTCTTATTCATGCTTGCTCCTCCTTCTGCAGTGCGCCAAGCACACCGCCGCAGGTCTCCCCCTCGTGAAGGTGGTTGGTGTAGAGACGCAGCATCTTGCGTCTCCACACCAACCACCGGGCCGCGGGACCACCGCATCATGGGCCCACATGCCAGAATGGATGACACAGACAGGTTCAAGAGCAGGTACCGCATCCCCAGCACCCGTTGGCCGGTGTCGGATTACGGCAGCAACGCTGCCCATTCCTTCCACCATCTGCATCGACGGCCGGTGTGCCAACGCCTCCTAGGCCGCTCGCAGTGCGGACCCATTGCACAACGGTACCATTCGCGCTGCGAAGTGGCGTGCGATGGTACTACATTGAGACTATCATTGCATATGGCGGCATTGTGGCGAGGTGGCATGGATGAGTTGGACGCTGGATGCTCGGAGCGGGTCCGATAGACCAAGACAGCCGACCATTCGGCGGGGTTCGTCCCGCAAAGGGGTCGGCTGCTATCTGGGCATCGAGCGCTCCTCGTTGACGGTGTGGCTGCGACGAGGGCTGCGATGTCTCACTACGTGCTTGCGCAATCATTCTACGGGAATCAGGCTCACCTGTCAACTGATCGCGCGAATTCACTCGAAACGCTACGGAACACGGTGATTCGCTCGGAAACACTTTGCTTTGTATGTACTATGCCATAGAATCACGAACGCGGGAGCCCGAAGCATGGAAGAGCCTCGGGGTCTCAGACCCTGCGGGCTTGATGGTGCTCGCGCGTGAACGCTGACCGGGCGCGTTGCTGCTTCAGTAGAGGGCTACCCGTAGGGCATACCCTGAAGCAGCCCTAGCGCCTGACTCCCTCCTCCCGTGCCGCCCCACCCGTACAGCAAGCTTTCGGGCGACCGATTGGGTGGGGATGTGGGCCGCCGAGCGGCCCCAGACCCACAGGTTACGGGGAGTGCGGTTGCTCGCATCACTCCCTCTTGGCCTGTCACCGTTGCTTGAGCATAAGCGGCTGATCCTGCCTTCGGATCCTCAGACTGGCGCGGACCCTTGCGGATCTGGAAAGTGCGAAGGATATCGCCACGTACCGCCTGGCGGCGTCAGCGCGGTAGAAATCGCAAGCCCGCTTCAAGGGCAAGGGCCTGACCTGCAGCGCCGGCACGGGCGTGACGCAGGCGAGTAGGTTCTGCGGCGTGGGCTCCGAGGACTGCATCCTCAATCTGGACTGACGAACGCCCTCGGCCCCGTTCCTTCCTCCCGCCTCCCACAAAGCGCACACTCTGACGCGCAGTTCGTACTCCCCACCGATCAGCCGCCAGGCAGAGCATTGGCAGCACCAGGCTCGGTCACAAGGTGAGACACGGGCTTTGGTCCTCACCAGAGGCGCATTCACCCGCATTCGGCAGGCGCATGGCTGACCAGTGGATGCCGGTGTTGCTCCCAGCCCCAGCCCTGGCACTTAGTGATTGGCCGGCAGCCCCCGTTCGTGGCCAACACCCGGATGTAGCAGATTTGACGCTCCTTGCGGCCTGTGGTATCATGGCGCTCCTAACTGAACGAGCGTTCAGTCAGGGTAGGCTCATTTCAGCCAGAGGATGTTGAGACCACGATGGCAGCAGGCAGGCAGGCAGCAGGGCGGCAGTGCATACTGAATCAAGCGCAGCGACTGTTTCTCGAGCACGGTTACCATGGCGTGTCCATCCGCGATATCGTCCAGGCTTGCGGACTCTCCAACGCGGCGCTCTACTATCACTTCGGGAGCAAGCAGCATCTATTCGTTGAGGTGTTCAAGGACTATGTCGCTGTGCTTGTCCAGCAGTTGCATGAGGCAGGAGCGGGCAGAGGCTCCTGTCGCGAGCGGCTGGCGAGCATGGCTGAGGCACACGCCCGGTTCATGCTAAGATCCCGGAGCGAGCTGCATGGCTTGCTGCGTGACCTCATGCATTGTGACAGTGAGGAGATACGGCAACTGGTCCCCGAAGCAAGAGGGCACATTCCGTCCATGTTTGCTGCCGTCTTGGAGGAAGGCATCGCCGATGGCGAGATTCGGCCGGTGGATACGCAGAGTGTCAGTGTTATGCTGCTGGGCATGATTAGCTACCTGACCTCTCACCGGACCTATGACAAGGTAGGTGAGACACTGACCGAGGACGTGGAATTGGCCATCAACACGCTTTTTGGGGGCATCGGCGCTTGATGGTGCGAGCGGGCCAAAGCTCGCGCACAGAACGTGTTTCGTCAACAGGAAGGCAATAGGAGCATAGTCTGCTATGATTCGACTGAGAAAATACCTGAAACCCTATCTGGCCATGGTGCTACTCGCCATTGTCTTGCTGTTCGCCCAGGCGAACTTTGATCTGGCTCTGCCTGACTATCTCTCTCGGATCGTCAACACCGGCATCCAGCAAGGCGGCGTGGAGAACGGTGTGCCGGCTGCAATCCGTCAGAGGGAGATGGACAAGCTCGTCATCTTCATGAGTGCCGAGGAAGAAGCAGCCGTGCTCGGTAGCTACACCTTGGTGGATCAGGATTCGCCTGAGTACGAGACTGCCGTTCGTGACTATCCCGTTCTGAGAGAAGAACCGGTCTATGTCCTGGAGAAGGTTGATGGCGCAGAGATCGATCGTTTGAATCCCGTGATGAGCAAAGCGATCCTGGTCGTGTCCAGCATCGAGCAGATGATAGCTGATCCATCCAAGGCCGCAGCAATGGGTGGGGATCTCGGCTTCGACCCGAGTATGATCCCACAAGGCATGGATGTGTTCACCCTGCTGGCCCGTCTGCCTGCCGCCCAACTACAGCAGTTGACCGACGTTGTGGGCCAACGATTTGGAGCACTTGGGGAAGACATGGTCACTCAGGCGGCTGTGGGCGCCGTCAAGGCAGAGTACCGGGCTCTCGGCATGGATACAGAAAGGCTCCAGAGCAACTACATGCTGCGCGTCGGCGGTATCATGTTGCTGCTGACCCTCCTCTCCGGTGCCTGCACTGTCGCCGTTGGCTATCTATCCTCCAGGATGGCGGCCGGGTCAGCGCGCGACATACGCCGGGACGTGTTCCGCAAGGTCGAGAGTTTCTCCAGCACCGAACTCAATACCTTCTCCACCGCTTCGCTCATCACTCGCTCGACCAATGACATCACCCAGGTCCAAACGGTGATCGTCATGTTGGTGCGCATGGTCTTCTATGCGCCCATCCTAGGCGTAGGTGGCGTCATCCGTGCCGTCGGCCAGGGTGGATCGATGTGGTGGGTCATCGCCGTGGCGGTGATGATGCTAATCAGCTTGATCCTGATCGTGATGTCTGTCGCCCTTCCCAAGTTCAAGGTCATCCAGAAACTGATCGACCGACTGAACCTGGTAGCCCGAGAAAGCCTCACAGGCATGATGGTCATCCGGGCCTTCAACCGGCAGGCCTACGAGGAGGACCGCTTTGACGTGGCCAACCTCGATCTGACTGCTGTGAGTCGATTCATCAACCGGGTGATGGTGATCATGATGCCGCTGATGATGCTCATCATGAATGGGCTCTCAATCGCGATAGTCTGGGTCGGGGCTCACCAGGTGGCAGAGGCGAACATGCAGGTTGGTGATATGATGGCCTTTATCCAGTATGCCATGCAGATCGTGATGTCATTCCTGATGCTGACCATGTTGTTCATCTTCCTGCCGCGCGCTGCGGTCTCGGCCGATCGTATTGCCGACGTGTTAGAGACTGAGCTTGTGATCCGCGACCCCGAACACCCCAAACACTACTCCGGATCATCCAGGGGACTGGTAGAGTTCCGTGATGTGTCGTTCCGTTATCCCGGGGCGCTCTCTGATGTGCTGCACGACATCACCTTCACGGTCGAGCCGGGGCAGACTGTGGGCGTCATCGGGTCGACCGGCTGCGGGAAGTCGACCCTCGTCAATCTGATCCCGCGCTTCTATGATGTGACCGAGGGCGCTGTTTACGTAGATGGTATGGATACCCGCGAGGTCAGCCAACATGACCTGCGCGACAGGACTGGCTACATTCCACAAACTGGCACCCTCTTCTCCGGCACCATCGAGAGCAACCTGCTATACGCCGACGAGAACGCCAGCGCCGGTACCTTGCGAGAAGCCGTCGACATCGCCCAGGCGAGCGAGTTCATCTTCGACGACCCTGAAGGACTGGGCGCCGAGGTGTCCCAGGGCGGCACTAATGTGTCAGGGGGACAGAAACAGCGGCTCTCCATTGCCCGTGCCTTGGTCAAGAATCCCCCTATCTACATATTCGATGACAGCTTCTCGGCGCTGGATTTCAGAACTGACCGCGCCCTGCGGGCGGCGCTCAAGGAGAAGACCGGTGAGAGTACCGTCCTCATCGTGACTCAGCGGGTTCCCACGATAAAGGATGCGGATCAGATCATTGTGCTGGAACAAGGGCAGGTGGTTGGCAAGGGCACACACCAGCACCTGATGGACACCTGCGAAACGTACCGGGAAATCGTACTGTCACAGTTGAGCTCGGAGGAGCTGGCATGACAATGAGCAACAGGAACCGATCAGACAGTGGAAGATCCAGGCCGTCGATGGGTTCTGGTCGCCGGCGTGGCCCCATGGGTCACAGAGGCACCATGGCCATGATGAAGGGTGATACGGCCCGTGACTTCAAGGGCACCATGGCCAGGCTGATCGACTACCTGGGCAGATACAGGTCGACTCTGTTGATCGTGCTTGTGTTTGCGGTTGCCTCGACGGCTGCCAATATCGCCGGCCCCAAGATCCTGGGTGGGGCCACGACAGAGCTGTTTGAGGGAGTGATGGCCCAACTGAGTGGCATGGGGGGGATCGACTTCGAGGCCATTGGCAGAATACTGCTGCTAACGCTCGGCCTGTACCTGTTGTCAGTCATCTGCAGCTACGTCCAGGGTTGGATCATGGCCAATGTGTCAACCAATATCGCCTATCGATTTCGCAGGGACATATCTGAGAAGATCAACCGCATACCGCTCAAGTACTTCGATGGCACTACCCACGGAGAGGTGCTCTCCCGCATCACCAACGACGTGGACACGGTCAACCAGACGCTAAGCCAGGGCCTCACCCAGATCATCACCTCGGTTGTGACGGTGATCGGTGTCCTGATCATGATGCTCACCATCAATTGGGTTATGACCCTGGTAGCTCTATTGATCCTGCCGCTCTCAATGGCCGTCGTTGCCCTGATCGTGGGGCGGTCTCAGAAGTACTTCAAGCAACAGCAGGAGTACCTCGGGCACCTCAATGGGCACGTGGAGGAGATGTATGGCGGGCACACCGTGGTGAAAGCCTTCAATGGCGAAGAGAAGAGCATTCAGATGTTCGACAGGTTCAATGATACCCTCTACGATTCGGCCTGGAAATCCCAGTTCCTATCTGGCCTGATGATGCCGATCATGATGTTCATCGGCAATGTGGGCTACGTGGCGGTGGCGGTTCTGGGCGGCTGGCTGGCGATCAGGGGCTCCATTACCGTTGGCGACATCCAGGCTTTCATCCAATATGTTCGCTCGTTCACCCGACCCATCCAGCAACTGGCCAACATCTCAAACGTGCTCCAGCAAACCGCCGCCGCCGCTGAACGGGTCTTCGAGTTCCTTGACGAAGAAGAGGAGCCCGCAGACACTTCCGACCCCGTCGAGCTGGGAGAGATAGAGGGGCAGGTTGAGTTCGAGAACGTGCGGTTTGGCTACGACCCGCAGAAGATCGTCATCCACGACTTCAGCGCGGTTGCCCAGCCCGGCAGGAAGATCGCCATCGTGGGACCAACGGGCGCGGGCAAGACGACAATGGTCAAGCTGCTGATGCGCTTCTACGACGTGAACGGTGGGGCGATCCTGGTGGATGGCCACGACATTCGGGACTATACCCGGCACGACCTTCGCAAGATGTTTGGCATGGTGTTGCAGGACACCTGGCTCTTCAATGGCAGTATCATGGAGAATATCCGCTACGGCCGGCCAGAGGCAACCGATGAGGAAGTGATCGAGGCGGCCAGAACGGCGCATGTGGATCACTTCGTCCGCACCCTGCCCGAAGGCTATGCCATGGAACTGAACGAGGAGGCCTCGAATGTCTCGTATGGGCAGAAGCAGCTACTGACCATCGCGCGCGCCGTTCTCGCCGATCCCAAGATGCTGATCCTGGATGAGGCCACCAGTTCGGTCGATACCCGCACCGAGGTGCTGATCCAGAAGGCGATGGACAACCTGATGGTGGGCCGCACCAGTTTCATCATCGCCCACCGCCTGTCCACCATTCGCAACGCTGATGTCATCTTGGTGATGAATGAGGGTGACATTGCAGGGACCGGCAAGCATGAGGAACTACTTGCGCAGGATGGCTTCTATGCCGAACTGTACAACAGCCAGTTTGAGAGTGCCCCGTCGAACTAGGGCGGTTGAAACACCGCCACTTGGCGGAGGGACGCAACGCCAAGGCGCTGGCGCTACCTTCAAACACCAAGTCGCAATGTATTTCGTCTGAGCACATGACGACCTCGTGGTAGAGGCAGATCTCGGCCATCTGCTCCACTTCCCCCATCGAAACACACCGCACAGGGGATTGTGCGGGTTGCGCAGGATGAATACGCGTACAGCAAGGGTCAGCGGCTCGATCTGCTCGTTCTCGAAGTGTAGTAGGGGCTTGATTCTCAGCGCAGCGCCCACCCACCGTTTGCTGTTGTGGCCCTTCCGTGGTACAATACCGCTTCGATACCCCACCCGGGTATCATGCCGAGCCGTCGCCGTTGGCCGGGTATGGTGATGCACGTCCCTTCCCTGCGAGACTTCAGGCGACACTCGACGTGGTTGAACGCTCCACCCGTAACGCAGATGCGTACGCACAACTTGCCGACGCCAATACCTCCGCAGTCAAGGAGTTGCTCCAGCGGAAGACCGCCCTGTTGGCGCGCCAGTCATCCGTGCTGACGGGAGAGCAGATCAAGAGAGTTGAACGAAGCAGAACCCGGGCAAAGAGCCAGACTTGCACGCGATTGGCCCGCAGCCTTTGCTAGAGGCTGTGAGCAAACCGGGCAATTGTCACACTGTCCACCGCGCGGAGCTGGCCGAAGGAGGATCGCCGATTCTTCTTCCCGTAAGCAAAGCCACCTGCGTTGTTTTGTCCGCAGACATCACCAACCGAACCGGCACGAGCCGCTACGCTGAAGTAACCAGCGGCAGTGCCACCAGTACCAGAGCTCATGAAGGGGTTCTGTGAAGGAGAACATAAGTTATGCAATATCGAGCACGAAAACTGAGCCTTCTTCTGATAGCAGCAACGATTGTGACGACTCTTCTTGCCTGCGGTAGTCCTGACACATCGGCCAGGCAGGATCAGGCATCATCTACCGCCATTCCTGCGGCTGCTCGCACGGCAGCATCTGATACCAACCCTACATCAACTCGCACGGAAGGGCCAGCCGGCACTCCAGAACCGAGCAACACGCCGACACAAACGGCTGTTCCCACGACACCCACCCCTGCCCCTATGGGAATGTCCAGGAGCAATCCGTTTCCTTTCTCGGCAGTCGCGCCTGTGCCTAATTGGGACGTCCAGGTACTTGACGCCGTAAGAGGTGAGCAAGCCCGGCAAATGCTTGCCGCAGCCAATCAGCTCAGCGATCCGGTGCCCGAAGGCATGGAAAACCTGCTGGTCAAGATACGCGCCAAGAGCACCAGCCAGGACGCGGGCCCGCACTACATCGCCGGCCCCGACTTCCGATTGACCGGTGACAGGCTAGCCTTGTACCACAGCGATTTCTCCGTGGTTCCCGAAGATGAGCTGTTCGCCGGCCTGGCGCCAGGGGAGGAGACGGAGGGTTGGGTTGCTTTCCTGGTCGGGCAAGGAGAAGGCAACCTCCTTCTGGTTGCGCACGATCCGCTCGCCGGCTGGGGCCCCGATAGGGTCAGATTCATTGCCCTGGAGGATGGCGCTGCCCTGCAGGTATCGCCAGACTTGGCCGACATCCAACCGACTTACACAGAGCTGACCAGAAGCGCGCCGGTGCCACTGGGCGAGACGGTTAGCACCGAACAGTGGTCAGTCACAGTGCTGGAGGTGGTCAAAGGAGACGAGGCCTGGACGATGGTGAAGGCCGCAGATGAATCGAACCATCCCCCCGTGGAAGGAATGCAATACGTTGCCATCAGAGCACGCGTGCGCAACATTGATGCCGAAGGGGGAGTGAGGTTCATGATGAGCAACGACTACTTCAGGGTTACAGGAGATGCCAACGTGGTGTACCCTCCGCCCTCGGTTGTCGCCCCATCACCTATCCTGGACGCTAACCTCTACCCAGGAGGCGAACATGAGGGCTGGGTAGTGGAACAGGCCGCTGAGGGAGAAACCAACCTGATGGCTCGCTTCGATGACTGGGTTGTCAGAGACGAGCTCAAGCGCTATCTAGCGCTCGAAGACGGGGCTTCAATCACCTCGATCGGCACCCCTTCTGAACTGGCCGGCATCGAGCCAGAAACCACCGGCACAGATTTGAGTGGCCCAGCCCCTATCGGTGAGAGGATCACCACAGAGGATTGGCAACTTCGCGTGGTGGACGTGATCCGTGGGGAGCAGGCATGGCAGATGGCAGAGGAAGCCCACCGGCTAAACTATCCCCCAGACGAAGGCAAGGAGTTTGTTGCTGTGAGAGCGCATGCGCGGTATATTGGGACAGAAGATGGGCCCGCACATATCGGTGCTTCGAACTTCAGCACCATCGGCAGCGCCGAAACAATCTACGGTTCGCCCCCGATTTACGATCCAGACCCTGCCTTGGACGTCGAGCTATTCCCGGGGGCCGAGTATGAAGGCTGGGCCATCCTGCAGATAGGCAAGGATGAAACCGGCCTGATCGCGATCTTCGAGCCCGGCGGGAGCGCAGAGAGCGAGAAGAGGTTCCTATCGCTCGAGCCGTGACGCTCTGCCAACAGCGGTCTGGTCGCCGCCACGACGTAGTCGGTCGACTCTCCGGCCCCCGATGCGCGGGCCGCAGCCACGTCGAGGCTGGCCCGGTCCCTGGACTACAGGGTCTTCCTCGAGGCTGGGCACGGGCACAAGGGGCGCAGCGCGACCTGCGCCCCTTGAGGGCAGGCCTGCTTACGAATCCAGGTTCGATTGTACGCGCGAGACCACACCACGCTCGCCGGTCGCTACTCGGGGAACAACAGCTCCCGCATCTTCTTGAGCTTGCCGAGGTTGATTCTCGCGCACATCAGGGCGTAGTGCGTGCCGTCCCCGAAGACAAAGTGCGCGGTTGGCATCATGCCACTCTCGATCTCCAGCGCTTTCAAGTCCCTGCGGGGATGCTCAACGAGCAGATCCTGAAGCGAGGCCTTGAACATTCCTCGCTTCATCGAGAAGAATCCTATCTTGGTGGGCCCGACGGCCGCGTAGTGCAGGCCTTCGTGGTCGCCCGGGAGCGACGCCGGCTTGGCATTGAAGCCGGTCAGAATCCCTCCGATGACGCCGCCTACGACGCTCTTGATGGACGCCTGGGCTTCTAGCTGCACTCCGGTAATCACAGACTCGCCCATGATCTCGCCGGCCTTCTTGGCCATCTCCGTTCCTCCTTCCTCACGGAATGTAGGGACTGCAACGCAACTGCCCGACGATCTCTAGCTTAAGCGCATCGTACGCCATGCGGCCACAGACAAGACAGCCGACCCCAAGCGGTGTCTCTTCCGCCAAAGGGTCGGCTGTCAGTTCGTCATGCGGCGCTCCTCGTTGACGTTGTGGCTGCAACGAGGGTCACGATGCATTTCCGTGCCTTGACAGGGCCTGGTCACTCCTCGACTGGGGGTCTAGGGACCCCCTCCCTGGCCCTCCCCCGTTCACGGGGGAGGGTTCTCGGTACCTGGGCAGGCTTGGCTGCTTCTGCTACCTCATACTCTTGGGCTACAGAGCAACGCCCCATGAATGGGGCTCCAAGACCCACCTCAGATCGATCACCCCGTCGCCTGGTCGGCCCAGCATCGCGGAATGTCGAGACTCCTAGCACACCAGGCCGCAGTCCCCTGGCTGAGAGGACAACACCCCTTCAACGCTCTGAGCTAGCCGGCGGCCGCAGATCGATACGACCCGGCCAAGTGATTAGCCGGATTCATCCGGCGCCGTTTCGTAGCCCTGGCATTGATGCCAGGGCGCTCTGCTGACTGCGGTGCGCTGCCCTAAGGGGCCTGAGTCATTCCTCGACTGGGGGTCTAGGAACCCCCTCCCTGGCCCTCCCCCGTTCACGGGGGAGGGTTCTCTGTGCCTGGGCAGGCTTGACTTCTTCTGCATCCTCTTCGTCTCGGGCGCACTTGCCCGAGATGAAGAGGCAGATTCAGTGCCTTAACAGGCTTGACCGCTTCTGCAACCTCATGGGCTCGGCCGCAGTTGGCCGAGACCTATGAGGCGGTTTCAGTGCCTTAACAGGCTTCACCTCTTCTGCAACCTCATGGGCTCGGCCGCAGTTGGCCGAGACTATGAGGCGGTTTCAGTGCCTTAACAGGCTTCATCTCTTCTGCTACCGGCCAGGCTTCGACTTCCTCCCTACTCCCCTTCTTCGGGGTCCCCAGAGTTTCAGTGCCTTAACAGGCTTCATCTCTTCTGCTACCTTTCACCCCAGTTCGGAGGTGACTCGAGTAGTGGGTTTCAGTGCCTTAACAGGCTTCATCTCTTCTGCTACATTGGCGGTCGTCATCATTGGGTTTATGTACCAGTTCAGTAGAGTTTCAGTGCCTTAACAGGCTTCATCTCTTCTGCTACTGCTGTATCCCCGCTGCAAACATGCATATCCGGGGTCTGCAGGTGCTTCTACGGGCCCCGCGGCTGCGCTTGGACGCCGCTCCGATGTAGAATGAGGGGCAAAGGATGCGTTTTCGAGCATCGTGAAACAGCCGAAAACCCCGTCGATGCTCGTTTCTTCTCACATTCGCTACTCCTCTCGGGCCCTCTGTGGGCGACGGATAGGGCGTTGGAGTGGTCATAATGTGCTGTTTTGAGGTGTTATGTACGGTTGTGCGGGCCCAGAGCGGCGTTCCTCGGCCTTCGAGGGACGTGTGGTGGGAGCAAAAACCGAGCATCGCCCAAAGGGCACCTACCCCCCATGATGCTCGAATTCGGGTGGCCGGCCCACTCATAGTGTACCACACCGCACGGGAGAAGACAAGGGTCAGTCGGAATCACGCTATGAATGCCCCCCATCTGTCGAACGATCATCACCCGCTACCTCAGTCCCACTCTCCGTTGCTGGCCTGAGCCGGGCAGAAAGCGCCACTGTCCACAGTGGGCAGGGGCATCGGAACGTCGCGGGCTTCGTGGCTGAAGGCACTGTCGGCCGGGGGGCTTCGGCGGAATGTGGTGGGGGACACGAAGCGAGGGGTGACGTCACGCGGGGCGGGTCGCACTCAAAGGCTGCCTTCGCCCGGCGCGATGTTGGTGATCGGCTCTCCGTGCACGATCGCGGGCGTGGCCACGCGGCGAGCCACGCAGTTGCCCAGGGTGCTGGGGCATTCGGATCGAGATCGCTGCTTTCCACGTACCACCAGTAGCGGAGTGTTATGGAGGTGGCCTCTGGAGGGAGGGTGATCCCGGCGAAAAGCTCGTCAACAGCATCGTCGGCGCCACCCAGCCGGCCGCAGCCAGGAACGCCTCACTCACCCAGGGAGATCACTATGCTCATGGGGGCTACCCCACCCACGGGATCCGTCTCATCCGTCAGTTCTGATAGTCACGCTCATACCTGGTCACGCGGAGAAGCGCGACTCTAGCACTGACCTGAAGTCCTGCGCTTCTCCTACGGCAAGAAGCCTCTGGCTGCAACACGACCGTCGGGTCCGCGGTGTCTGGCAGCTCCTACTTGACGATCAACACGCCATCACGGGACGACTCGCTGCGACTCCTGACCGATGAGCTTTCACTCCTATCCTGCTGGCCGCCTCTTGCCCAAGCCCAGTCACTGCCCATGCCGCGTTGAACCGTCAGGCTGATCCGTGGTATCAGCGGAAAGAAGTGCGTGTGCCAGGTCATCGTCGACGATCAGAACGTTGGCGTACCCACCCTGGATAGCTGCAGACGTGACCTTGGCCTTGTCAGCACCCAACGCAATGAGCACCACTCTCTTGCCCGCATTCACCAGCCGTTTCAGACCTCCAAGCCCGATTGAGCAGACCAGTTGCTCGTTGCGCTCCTGAAAGTCCGGCAGAGGACTTCCCTCTTCATCCACCAAGTGGTACAGGATGTTCCCGACGGGGTTGCTCCTCTCCTGGATCTCCGAAAGATCAATGCCTGCCAGCCAGAGATAATCTCCTCTCTCATCAGCGATGTCCTTTGCCAGAGCACCTGTGCCCGGCGCACCTGCTCCCATGAACACGAAGTCAACGGTCCTTGCCTCCTCGAGGATGCGGTTGGCAATGCGTCGTGATGGCGATAGCTGCTGGTCGGCCGAGTCCTCAAACGTGACTGGCAGCTCACGAGCAGCGACCCCAAGGCCGTGATGCCGGTACGCGAGGGCACCTACCAGACTGTTGGCACTGACATCCGCCATCTCAAATACCGGGCTCACAGCTACCGGAAGCACTCGGATGCCGGCCGGACACTCCCCCCTTTCGAGGGCGTACAGCATGCGACTCACGGCGAAGCCGCCACACAGACCCACGCTGTCACCCGGCCGTACCTTCTCGCGGAAGTACTCCTTGGCGACATGCCCTAGCAGAACGAACCGAACTAGTCTCGAATGAATGTGGCCTAGCGTCGCAACGCGAACATCTCGTGGAACGAAGCCATCATACCTTCGTCTAACGTACTGTTTGATCTGTGCCTCCAGTTGGTCGTCCCTTCCCACCTGTTGGATGCTGACTCGATCATGGAAGACGAGATCTCGCACGCAACGCTCTACGTCGTTGGGTCCCACGTCCAGACTCCTGGCTACCGCGTTGATGCTGTCCCCTTTGATCAACCGGTGCAGGATGTCTGCCGCCACTACATGCTCTGGGCGCGGTTCTGACCAGGCCAGCCGCCACCTGACGCCTCTCTCTTCAAGGCACGATGGTATCGGCTCTACGCGCTCAAGCAGATAATCAGTACTCGTGTCGTAGTAGTCTGCCAAAGCGAGAAGTCCTTCCAATCGCGGGGCACTCTTGCCCTGCTCCCACGCGGCGTAAGTGCCGGTGGCCACGTCGAGCGCCTCCGCGGCCTCCTCTTGCGTGAGCCCCCTCTCTGCACGTAGCCTCCGAATGCGTTCAGCGAACTCGTAGCGGACTTGCTGTGTCTCCACCGTATCCATTGGGGTCCCCCCTTGACAATGCATGGACTGATGACAAGAGCGCTTCTACAAGAGCGATACTCCCCGGAGCTGCCGAGCCCAACGCTACAAAAGCACTGATAGAGGATCACTTGATTCCTATCTGCTGATCTGATCCTCTGGCCAAAAACTGGAAAGATGTGATAGAAAGGATTATCTGGTTCCGCTCTGGCGCATGAAAGTTGCTTATGCTATACTGAAAGAGGTTTGGAGCAGCACACAACCGCAGGAAGCTGGCTCCAGGCTACTCCATCATATAGTTTTCTGCTAGTGCTGTCAATACACTGCTGGTTTGCGCCACACACAGTGCCATCATCGGACAATCCGTGATCGGGGCGGCACAGACGCACATACCTTGGCACCTACTCCTCTTCGTGTCTGCGACTTCGCATCGGCACACAGAGTGACGCCAATGTCTCCTGTGGGCCAGATCGGTACAAGCGGGTCTTCCGGGACGGAAATGCTCTTCAGCGGAGAAGCATCTTGGCTGGAGTGTCCGGTCGGCTTCTCTTCTCTATCCGTGGCTTGCGAGATCATCTGGTTCCTCTCGTGATGTCAGTTGGCAGTGAGTATCGGACTCGCTCTTGCATTGTTTCACTCCAAGGAGGTAAGAAGGTGAAGATCCTAATGCTGACAGCAGAGGCAAGACCCTATGCTACAGCCGGAGGAACGAGTGCCGTGACGAGCGCCTTGTCCCGGGAGTTAGCAAGGGCCGGACACGATGTTCGCCTGGTGATGCCGTGCTATCAATCAATCGTGGACAGGTTCAATCCCCAAGACTGCGTGACTGAACTACACGTCCCCGACGTTGGAGGCGGGCTGAAGGGGTATGCCAAGGTAGACGAAGGGGCATTCGCCTTCCCGGTCTTCTTCATTGGAGGCGATCCACATTCGTACTTCAGACGAGTCACCGGGGACGCGGGAGCCGCACCGATCTACCCACGCTACCCAAGTGACGAAGCCGGCGAAATCTATGCGTTCTTCTGCCGAGCTGCCCTGGAGCTTGCTGAGGCCTTTGCGCGGGGAGGATGGACAGCCGATGTGATTCACTGCCACGACTGGCCTACCGGACTAGCTCCCGCCTATCTGAAGACAGTGCTCGATGGTTCGTTCTGCTTCAAGGACACAGCAGTCGTGTTTACCTTCCACAACATCAGCGACGTCGTCTATCAGGGGGGATGGTTTGGACGGCAGCTCCTTGATTTCGCCGGTATTCCGCCGGATGAGTCCATTCGCAACAGGTTGATGGACAAAGGCAGCGTCAACTTCATGAAGGCGGCTATCAGTTTCTCCGACCAGGCAAACACTGTCAGTACCACCTATCTTGCCGAGGTCAAGGGCGACCAGCACTACGTATGTGGCAGAATCGTTGAGAGTAACCTGATCAGAACCCGGATGCAGAGATACGGTGCAGGGCTGGAGGGCTTTCTGTGCCGCGAGGCCGGCAAGTTGCGTGGAATCAGGAATGGTATCGATGTGAAGAGGTTTGACCCCCGGGAGAGCACAGGGACCGAGTACATCACAGGGGATAACTCCACGATGACGTATGATCCACATCAACTGGATGAGGTGCTGACCGCGAAGAGGGAGATCAAGCGGTTGCTTCAGACACACTGCCGAGAGGCATTTGGAGCGGCTCTGGAAGTTGATTCGGAGGTTCCGATCATTGCCGTGAGGTCCCGGTTTGCGAGCCAAAAAGGGTTCGACCTGATCACAAGCGCGGTACCAGACTTCATGCGCATGAAGATGAGCGATGGTCGGGAGCCGCAACTCGTCATCGCTGCATGGGATCCGGACACAGAAGAAGCTGTTGAGCGACTCGAGACACGTGTACGTGAGTTTGATCCCGATGGGAGAAGAATCGTCCTGAGAATAGGCAGACGCGAGCACAAGTGGGCCGAGATTGGCATCCATGAGTTTGCCCACTATGCCTGCTGCGACATGCTCCTCATGCCATCGCTGTTCGAGCCCTGCGGTCTGCCTCAGATGCTCGTCATGCGTTATGGCACGATACCCATCGTCCGACGGACCGGCGGACTGGCGGATACCGTCCAGGACTTCGATCCCATAGCCAAGGATGGTAATGGCTTTGACTTCGTCGCTGAGGATCCCAGGGAGATGCTCAGAGCCATCGGAAGAGCGCTTGGGGTCTATGAGAACCAAGCTCTATGGGCAAAGCTGATGGAGAATGCCGTTCGAGACAGCGACAACTACGGTTGGGCGACCTCGGCAGGGGAGTACACGAGGATGTACGAAGATGCCAGGGGCATAAGCTAGACAACCCGTGCGGTGTGACCCTTCGGGGTGTGGCAACAGGGTGACGTGTTCCCGCTGACCGTAACTGGAGTGACTTATCTCTACAGCCGGACCGCGGTTTGCGCCACCGGCTAGGCGGCCGCAGCCAGGAACGCCTCACTCACCCAGGGAGATCACTAGCTCATGGGGGATACCCCACCCACGGGCTCCGTCTCATCCGTCAGTTCAGATAGTCACGCCCATCCTGATCACGCGTACAAACGCGACTCTAGCGGCAACCTGAAGTCCTACGGCTCTCATACAGCAAGAGGCTTCTGGCTGCAACATGACCGTCGGGTCCGCGGTGCCTACTTGACGACCAACACGCGATCCCGCGACGACTCCATGCTCACCGATGCAGCGTGCCCAAGCGTCGCCGAATCCGCAATACCAGGAATGTGATCCAAGGGGAGGGGCGCTTCTTGTCGGCGAAGCCCCAGCCTGCCCAGGCACGGTACATCGAGCCAGGTCGGTAGCGCCCATCCTCGTCGGCCTGGCCGGTCACGGTCTCCAGCATCTCTCGAAAGCGGCGATCCGAGTGAACGAAGGGAAACCGGCTCAGTACGTCCACTACGTGCAGGATGTCGTACCACACGAAGGGATACTTCAGTCTACGAAATGTGGTGCCGATGCCAAACATGTAGATCTTGCGCTCGCTCCGGTGTTCCCAATGCCACAGGAGCATCTCGGCGCCCTTCCGCGTCGCCGGACTGTCGAGTCGCTCGGGCACCTGGGTCAGAGCCTTCAGGGCGTAGACGCTGGCGATGGGGCAAGGGTCGGCCTTGCGCCCCGGGCCACGGAACTTGCCCAGCTCCGGCGCGCCGACGCAGCGCCATCCATTCTCGTCCACCAATCCCACCAAGTGCTCCACCGCACGCTTCACCCGCCCATCGTCGCCCAGGCCCATCGCCAGCAGAGCGTATAGCAGCACCGGCGCATCACACAAGACCCAGGTCCACTCGTCCTCGCCCGTCCCCCCGAAAGTCACGGGATAGTTGGCCAGGGTCCGAAAGGCTCCCTCCGAAGACTGGTGAGCCAGAACCGCATCGATGGCCGCCCCCATTCCCGCGTCATCGGCCCTGAGACCGAAGTCGGCCAGGGTGCTCAACTTGTGGATCGGGTGGCAGGCGTCGTTGTGGCGCTTGAGGACCTTGCCTGGCCAGGCAGCAGCTTCGCCGATGAGTCCCCGAACCCTCGAATCGCTCAGCATCTCGGCGCGGGCGGCTTGCACCTCCGGGGCGTCCTCCGGACGATCCAGCAAATCCACCAACGCCCGGTAGCGGGTCCAAGGCTGATCCGATTCCAGCAGCCATTGATTGACTTGTGTGGTCATGACCTCTCTCCGCCTCGCCTGGTTCGTCTTCGTGTCTAGGCGGCAACGCGATGGCCCCTGCCGGGCAGCTCTCGAATCAGAGCCCGGGCCAGGGCGGTCTTGCCGGTGTTCTCGTGTCCCACGACGCCTATCGCTCTCAACGCTGCTCCTCCACGCGAGCCCGGCCGGAGCTCCTGCGGGCCTACATTGCCACCGACCTCTCCCACGAAGCGAGAGCATTGTACTCGCTACCGTAGGAACTGCCACCGGGGCGTTTGGGACCGCTGCACGAAGAACCTGTCAGGCAGATGAGGCACAAGCACGCATGAGGCTGAAGCCTCATGCTCAAAGAGCGAAGCCCCTCCGGGGCTATACTCCAGCCCCTACTTGATCACCAGTACGCGATCCCGCGACGACTCCATGCTGATCGACACGGCCCGCTCCGCGTGGTAGCTGACCCCGGAGGCGACGCGAGCCTCGCCCGCTGCGTCCTGCTGTGCCGTGCTCGACGCGCTGTCCGTAGCGAACGGAATCGCCGCCGGTATATCGACCGCCAACGTGTAGCGGACGGCCCATGCGCTGGCCGAAAGGTGGATCAGGTAGTCCTGAGTGATGGGAAGACTCCCCACGAAGTTGGGATCTTCGCCCATGCCGCTCTTCAGCACCACACCATCGGCACCGTAGATCGATACGCGCACCGAGTCGCCGTGAGAGGAAAGGTTCACCGACATGGTCTGACCGGCCGTCGCGTGCAGCACGTAATGGTGTGACCCGTACCCATCCAGCTCTCCTTCTCTGGTCGCCGAGGTGCTCCCCGGCGCGAAGGAGATCCTCTCCGGTATGGTGACGTTCAGACGATATCCGATGTCTACGTGCGAGGTCACGTGGATGATGTAATCCTGGGTTATGGGTACGGCACCTCGATAGCCCGGTCCTTCGGCCATACCGCTCTTGAGCACGGTACCGTCGA
>Ga0180432_10004076_pt1 | contig 20317 bp, 16 predicted proteins | sample SS_ome_10_FD_132414 | JGI IMG/M metagenome (GOLD analysis project Ga0180432, IMG submission 132414) | Hypersaline lake sediment archaeal communities from the Salton Sea, California, USA - SS_1_MS_2 metaG | ecosystem: Environmental > Aquatic > Non-marine Saline and Alkaline > Hypersaline >...
CCAACTCCAACGCCAACGCCAACGCCAACTCCTACTCCTACTCCAACGCCAACTCCTACGCCAACGCCAACAGAAACTCCACCCCCAGCTGGTGGATTACAGACCGTTACTGTTGATGACGTGGCGGAGAGGGAGATGTCAATTGGTGTTCCTGAGGGCTGGACCTCGGATGCTGCTAAACAGGCAGCGTATGACGCCTACTATGAGTCGGTAATGGTTTCCGGGTATACCCTGGCAGGTGCTTGCTTGATGTGCTACAGTTCCCCAGCCGACGACGCTTATATTTACGTGGTCAATGTCGACTCGCCTTTGCCACTAACAGTGGACAGGGTAATCGGCGGTTCTCCTGAATCAATGTATCAAGATAGGTTCCCAGGATATGCTCCGCCGGCAGGAGTAGACCATGGTGACAATGCAGTAGAGCTAGATAAGATGACTGCGGTGCTCACCTTCACTTGCGATGACGGCAATGGAAAACAGTATATAGAGATAAATTCCGCCCCGCCGCAGGTGTGGAACGTGAACATCATTTATGCAGATGGAGCCATCGACGAGTCCACAATTGACGACATCTTTGCTAGCTTCACAATCCTTTGATTGAGAGCTGACCTTTTACCAGACTAGAAAAACCCCTCCCGCAACCAGGGGAGGGGTTTTTTGTTTCAGAAGCAAATTGTGTTCATGCTCCCCGGCCAGATTGAATTTCAGGCTTGACACACAATGAAAGAACTTATTGAGGGAGCAACCAAACTTGGGATAGAGCTCAATGCCAGACAGGTAGAGCAGTTTGAGCTTTATTATCAAGAGCTAATCGAATGGAACAAAAAATTTAACCTCACGGCCATAACAGATTACTCGGAGGTACAGGTAAAGCATTTCCTTGATTCCCTGACCATCACTCTGGCTCTGCCTAAAGAAGAGGTAGAAAGACCAGATTTCAAAATTATGGACATAGGCACAGGTGCTGGCTTCCCTGGAGTGCCGCTCAAAATTCTTTCCCCCCAGCTAAGGCTGGTGCTCACTGAACCCACAGCCAAAAAAACAGCTTTCCTCCATCACATTATCCGAAAACTGGAACTGGCTAACATAGAAGTGCTGAATAATAGAGCTGAGGAACTGGCTCACTGGCCATCGCATCGTGAGCAATTTGCCCTGGCTGTCTCCCGCGCTGTGGCGGCATTGCCTACCTCGGCGGAACTGACACTGCCCTTTTGCCAGATTGGGGGACGCTTTGTCGCTCAAAAGAAAGGAAAAATCGACCAGGAGATAAATGAGGCGAAACAAGCCATTGCCACACTGGGTGGCAAACTAGACCAAATCAAGAAGATAGAATTGGACGAATTCAGTGATGAGCGTTATTTGGTAATTATTGATAAAATACATCCTACGCCGAGTAAATATCCTCGTCGTCCTGGCATGCCAAGGCGCCGACCAATCTAAATCATCCTAGGGAGAAATCTTGTGATTTTCTTGGGAACTGTGCTTAAATTTAGCATGAGTCTATATCGGGGTCCCCAAAAAGTCTCGCGACTTTTTGGTGTTAGTTCAGGAGGTAAATAGAGATGTGGCGTAGGAGATCTTGGAGATTCTACTTTGGTTTTCCTCCCTTCGGTTTCTATTTCCACGGCTTAAAACCCCTTCCCAGCAAGAAAGAATACCTTGACATGCTTCAAGAGTACAAAAAAGACCTGGAAGAGGAACTGAAGGAGGTGGAAAGAGAGATCGAGGAAACAAGAAAGAGCCTCCAGCAAGACTGACTTCTCTTCACAAAATTGGAGGCGAAGCGAAGTTTAACCCGAAAGAAATGCTAGAAGATGTCCAAGGGCTAATCCACAGCCAGGCGGACTTTATCGTCAGTCAACAGCTTCCCTCTGGGGCCATCCCATGGTATCAAGGCGGTATCACAGACCCTTGGGATCATGTGGAATGCGCCATGGCCTTAGATTTCAGTAGTCGGTTCAATGAGGCCAGCTCAGCCTATAGATGGATGCGTGATACGCAGAATCCTGATGGCAGCTGGTATTCTAGTTATCTCAATGGCGAAGCTCAAGACCTGACCAAGGATACAAATTTCAGCACCTACATAGCAACAGGGATGTGGTTTCACTACCTGCTTACCCAAGACCTGGACTTTCTCCGCCATATGTGGCCCACGGTTGAGAGGGGCATAGACTTCGCCTTGAGTCTACAACAGCCAAGCGGGGAGATTTATTGGGGACTAAGCAAGAATAATGAAGTCTGGCCAGGGGCGATTTTAACCGCCTCAAGTAGCACCTGGCTCAGTATTAAATACGGCACAAGAATTGCCAAGAGCTTGGGGCTAGATAAGCCTGCCTGGGATAAGGCATGCCAGAGGCTAGCTAGAGCAATTAAGGAGCATCCCGGACTCTTCGACAGGTTGGGCGAGGATAAGAGCGGCCATGCCATGACCTGGTATTACCCTATTCTTGTCGAGCTGATTGAGGGGAAGCAAGCAGAAAAACGCATCCTGGAAGGATGGGGGGATTTTATCATCGAGGGTTGGGGATGCAAATGCTTTGCCGACAGACAATCAGTGTGCGTAGCCGAGACCTGTGAATTGATTCTGGCCTTAACAAGGATGGGCTCCAAAGCCAAAGCAAAGATGGTATTAAACTGGACACTGCAATTTCGGGATAATGACGGCGTGTTTTATCGAGAGGTATATTGGCCACACGGGGAAATAAGACGGTCAGAACTGAAACCACAGATTCACGAAAAGAATACCTGGACATCGGCAGCAGCGATACTGGCTATGGTGGCTTCAGACAAGATTAAAATACCATAGCCAAAAAATTGGCCCGTAAGATGAGTCTAGAGCCCAGCGTTAAAAGAGTTTCCTGGAAGATTCCACCTTTAGAAGACGACCCCGATGATTTCGTGCGGTACGAAGTCCTTATAGAATTTATAAAGCAACATGCATTACACGAGCTAGAGGGAGATATCATCGAAATCGGTGCCTATATGGGTAGAGGTACTGCCAAATTGGCAAAGCTTGCCCAAAGATATAACAGGAAAGTATATGCCATCGATGTTTTCGACCCCAGTCTTGATAGAACTACGAGCAGAAGTGGAATCAAGGCGGGTGACGTTTATGAAGCATTTCTTAAAGGCCGCTCAATGTTAGAAGCCTACCAGGAGTCAACTAGAGCTTTCGGCAACATAATAACCGTAAGGGAGGATTCTAAAAAAGTTAGCTTCCCTGAAGGACAAAATTTCATCTTTGGATTTATTGACGGCTGTCACCAGGAAGCATACGTAGAAAATGATTTCTATGTAATTTGGCCCCATCTAGTTTCAGGAGGCGTGGTCGGTTTACACGATTATAAATTTGACGATTGGCCAGAAGTCACTGAAGCCGCTGATAGACTAATACATAAGCACAAAAGCGAAATACGCGAGGTGTACGAGATAGAAGGAAAGTACAATATCCTGTCTCTTCTATTAGTCAAGAAATAGCATTCATCCCCCCCTATCATTATCCCTTCGGGGCATTTTGACCGAGTCAGTCTTTAACAGAAGAGTAGATGCTTTTCCTTCACCTACCCTACTCTGGTACACATAGGCTAGTGACATTTGAAGGAGGATGATGAGTGCTATAAGCAAAGTAATAGAAGGAGGCTTTATGCCATTAGGGCAGTGAACGAGGACACGAAAGTCTATTCTAATTGAAAAATTAGCCTAAACGAAAGCTTTCAAGCAACCCGGTTAGCAAATCTTATGATTCGTTGAAAGAGCTTGGAACGAGCATTCGCCATCCTTTCTGCAAATTGATTACCGCTCATTTGATTGGCGATTGTACCCAGTTTTTCGATAGTCACGCCGGGACGCAGATAGCTTTGGGCATTGGATACAGTTTTCAGCCGTTCACAGGGTGTCATCACCTCCCTATAAGGATAAGTTTTCTTGATCTTGCCTCTACGGGCAATAACAGACACAGGGAAGAAACAAGGCCGATGGAAATCGATATAGGGGTTTAAGTAGCGTTTGTGATACTCGTTAAGCAATTGGGCGCATCCTTGGGGGATATACACGTATCCCAGGTTTTTACGCAATATTGATCCGGAAGAGACTCCAAGTTGACAGTGCAAGAGCTGGTGTGGTACACTACCCCATTAACCATCGAACCTCGATATATATTGAGCTATGTTATAATTCCTCGATGCCATTAAAGGAGGTGCCAAGATGAGAAGTGGGATTCTACGTGGAAAAGGTCTTTGTATCCTGGCTATAGCAATAACGGCTATTCTCCTGGTGACTGCCTGTGCCCCGCCGACAACACCAGTGTCGGAAGAGAACACAGTGGAAATTGGATCCCTGACTCCGCTTACTGGCCCGGCCGCGGCTGCTGAGCAACCTGGCTTTCAGGGGACCCGTGACTATATCCAATACTTCAATGAGGAGAAGGGCATCCCCGGGGTGACTATCAAACACACCTGGATAGATATGGCACGGGAGATGGGCAAGTTTATCAGCGCATATCGAGTGCTTGTCGAGCGCGGCGTACTAGTCATTTCATCAGACGATACCAGTTCCTTAGAAACACTCAAGCCACAATTTGAAAAGGACCAGATACCCTTTGTTGCAGGAAGCACTACAGGGCCCATGGTCTACCCTCCGGGCTGGGTTTACGCTGCCTGGGCCACTCAGGGCGAGGCAGCTGTAGCTGTGTTAGACTATTTTTTGGAAAACTGGAAGGAAGAAAGTCCCCCCAGGTTGCAATTCTGCGTTCTGGATGGTGCCTTCGGGAGAGGACCAGCAGAGGAAGCTACGAAGTACGCTGAAAGCATAGGCTTTGAAGTGCTGCCACTTGAAGTCCTCCCTTATGTGGTCATAGACGCGACTCCTCAATTGCTAAGGATACGAGAGCATGAGGCAGACCTGGTCTATATTCAGCACATTATTCCGGGGGCTGGACCTTTCATGAGGGATGCCGAGAGGCTGGGGCTTCAGGACGAAATGCAGTTCGCCGGCACCGAATGGGTCGTGGGAAAACCACTGATTGACTTCGCTCCAGTTGCAGTCGAGGGTTTTCTTTGTCCCAGGAGCCTACCCTGGATCGATGAGATGCAGATTCCAGGCATAAAGACGATGACAGACATACAGCTTAGGTACCACGGGACAGTGTATGAAGGGCCCGAGTATCAGGCTGGTTGGGTCTACGCGGCCATAATGTGTGAAGCTGTGAAGCAAGCTCTAGAAGAGGTGGGTTATGAGAACATCGACGGCGCCGCGGTAAAAAGGGCGCTGGAAAGTATGCAGGACTTCGATGTTGATGGAATGGTGAAAATTACCTATGGACCCGAGCGCCGCAGGGGCAACCGCAGTTATGCAACATATCAAGTGCAGGGTGGAAACATAGTCCCTGTGTCCGACTGGCGCGAGGTTCCTATACTTGTGCCTTAGAAGAGACAAAGCATTACGTCGGTAAGGCTTGGTTGACTGTAGCGAACCAGCGGGCTTGCTGAGTAAGTGTGATGTGAGCAGTCAGAAGAGCACGGCAATGTGAGCTCTGAGATGGAATTGCAGAGAAAAGACGACCTTGCAGCATCACTCGAGGCCAGTGCTGTGGTTGCTTTAAGCTCACTTAAGAATAGCGGGCATCTGGCTAAGCCGCAATAAATAAGTGATCGACTCCGAGGTTGTTTCACCTTTGAGACAACAAGATAAATTGACAATTCATGTTGCGAACTCCACAATGGAGCAAGCCATGCTAAGACGGAGGGTGTAATGCCTGGATTTACGAAGCTATTTGAACCGATAACGGTAGGACAGGTCGAGCTAAAGAACAGGCTTATCTGCCTAGCCATGGGAACTGGCATAAGAATCCACGATGCCGAATTTTCCCACGAATTGATTAGCTTCTACGAGACTCGTGTTAGCGGGGGCGCAGCAGGTATATTTGTGCCTATGGTGCCAATCTATTCCGGTGCCACCTTCAACATCATCTTCCCGGGGGCATACGAAGATAGGCTCATTCCCAGCATGCGGGAAATGGCCAAGGCAATTCATGCGCATGATGCTAAGGCTGGCGCCCAGCTGTTTATTATGGACGACCAATACGCCAGGGGCAAAGGTGCCCCGGCGGAGATAGTAGGCCCTTCGGTGGTTGCCAAACCCAGAGGCAAACCGTGCAGGGAGCTTAGCATTGAAGAGATTGAGTATATTGTGGATGGTTATGCCGAGGCGGCAAGACGAGCCTGTGATGCGGGCTTTGACATGGTCGAATTCCACTTTGGTATAGGATACCTGGTATCCAAGTTCATTTCCCCCCTGACCAACAAGCGCACTGACCAATATGGCGGCGCCCTGCAAAACAGGATGAAGCTCCCGTTGGACATTCTGGCAGCAGTCAGGAAAAAGGTTGGAACCGACTATACACTCAGCGTGAGATTTGCTGCTGATGAGCTAATGGATGGCGGACTTAGTTCTGAGGATGGGAAAGAGGTGGCGAAGTCCTTCGAGGAGGCTGGTGCCAATCTTCTCGACGTGCAGTGCGGATGGCATGAAAGCCCCATTCCTATGATCCAGATGTCTGTGCCGCGGGGCCGCTGGGTATATCTGGCAGAGGGCATCAAAAAGGTGACCAATATTCCAGTGGTTTGCGCGTACAGGATTAATGACCCCGTTCTGGCCGAGGAGATAGTAAGCAGCGGAAAGGCGGATATCGTAGGCATGGCCCGAGCCTTCCTCGCCGACCCCGAGCTACCCAACAAGGCAAAGGAGGGGCGCCTTGAGGATATCCGTATTTGCCCCGCCTGCTGTTATTGTCTGGACCAGGTGCATGCAGATATGGTCGATATTATGAACAACGCTCCTGTGGCCTGTGCCATCAATGCCCAGACAGGAAGGGAGACAAAACGTCTGATCAAGCCGGCAGCTGAGCCCAAGAAGGTAAACGTCATTGGGGGAGGCCCCGCTGGCATGGAGGCTGCCAGGGTGGCGGCGTTAAGGGGACACAGGGTAACGCTGTATGAAAAGGAGCATAAGCTGGGAGGTCTCCTCAACGTAGCCACACTTCCCCCTCACAAAGAAGAACTGGTCAATCTGATAAACTACCTGTCTCACCAGGTCGAGAAGAACGGTGTTCAGGTCAAGCTCGGTCAAGAGTTCACCGAGGATACCCTTAAGCGAGATATGTCAGAGGTAGTGATTGTAGCCATTGGCCGTACGGTTCCTCAGCCTGATATCCCAGGGGCTGACAAGGACAACGTGGTCAGTGTGGTTGATGTTGTGAACGGCGCCAGAGAAGCGGGCGACAGAGTGCTGATCGTGGGTGGCGGCAGGTCGGGTTGCGAGACCGCTGACTTCCTAAACCTTAAAGGGAAGCAGGTGACCATATTGGAGAAGGAACATCGAGTAGGCATCGGACTCGGGCCGACCAGCAGATGGACGTACATGCTCAGGTTTATATCGGCTGGCGTCAAAATGGAGAGGGATGCAGAAGTGACAAGGATAACCGAGAAAGGTGTGGAGGTCAGCCGCAATGGCGCCACGGAATTTTTCCAGGGTAATACTGTGGTCCTGGCTACAGGCACGAAGCCTAACAACAAGCTGTACAACCAGCTGAAAGGCACATTTCCCGGGCGCCTGGAGAAGATAGGGGATTGCGTGGAACCACACGGGATAGCAGAGGCAATAGAGACCGGATTCCTCGTCGCCTCATCTCTATAACGCAGCTTGCTGGACACGGCGGTTCTGTGCTCAAATAACGAAACGAGGTGGTAACAATGACTAAAATCAATATGCTGTTCCAACCCATCAAGGTAGGCCAGGTTGAGTTGAAAAACAGGATAGTATGCCTGGCTATGGGAGCTGGCATGAAAATCTACGATGGGGAAATTACTACCCAGTTGATTAATTTCTATGCGGCGCGCGTCAGCGGTGGAGCCTCGAGTGTATTTTTGCCATTGGTGGCGAAGTATCCCGGTGCAGATTTCAACCAGATGATGCCCGGGGCCTATGAGGACAAGTTTATGCCTGGTATGAGAGCAATGGTGAAGGCAATTCACGCGCAGGATGCCAAGGCCGGGGCTCAGATGTTTATGATGGATGACCAATATGCCAGAGGAAGGGGTGCCCCAACAGAGGTGGTTGGCCCATCTGATATCCCAAAGCCAAGACAACCTATCCCCAGACCACTCAGCGTGGAGGAGATTGAGAATATAGTAGACAGCTATGCCGAGTCCGCAAAGCGGTCCATGGATGCGGGCTTCGACATGGTCGAGTTTCACTTCGGCATAGGATTTCTTGTGGCCAAGTTCATTTCGCCGCTAACTAATAACCGCAGTGACCAGTACGGCGGCAGCCTGGAAAAGAGGATGAAGCTACCCTTGGACATCATAGCCGCCGTCAAGAGAAAGGTAGGCAATGACTATCCTCTCAGCGTCAGGTTTGCTGCTGATGAACTATTAGAAGGGGGACATACCGCTGAGGACGGGAAGGAGGTGGCCAAGTTCTTTGAGAAAGCGGGCGTTCATATGCTTAATGTGCAACCCGGTTGGACTGAAAGTCCGGTGCCTATGGTCCAGATGTCCGTGCCCCGGGGGCACTGGGTATACCTGCCAGAGGGAGTCAAGAAAGTGGTCAAGGTGCCGGTGATTGCCTGTACCAGGATCAACGACCCTATTATGTCTGAGGAAATCCTGACCAGTGGGAAGGCAGACCTAATCGGTATGGCCCGCCCTCTCCTTGCTGACCCTGAGCTGCCAAACAAGGCGAAGGAAGGGCGCTTCGAAGACATCCGTACTTGCATCGCCTGCTGCTACTGTATGGACCGTCCTCACTCTGACATGCGCAATGTCCTGAGCAATCTCCCCGTGCTCTGTTCCATTAATGCTCAGTGTGGCAGAGAAGGCATATACACGATTGAACGGGCATCTAAGCCGAAAAGGATAGCTGTTGTCGGTGGTGGACCTGCTGGTCTGGAAGCTGCCAGTGTAGCAGCGTTGAGAGGACATCGGGTGACCCTGTATGAAAAGGACAACAAGCTTGGAGGCCTTCTTAACATAGCCAAACTCCCCCCTCATAAAGAGGAGTTGGTCGGTCTGATTGACTACCTGTCTCGCAAGGTCGAAAAGAATAGTGTGAAGATTAAGCTTGGCGAAGAGTTCAGCGAGGCCACTCTTGAACGGGATAAACCTGAGGCAGTGATTTTGGCCACTGGTAGTGTGCCACTTGTGCCTGACATAGCAGGGGTGGAGAACAGCAATGTTGTTGGATTCAGGGATGTTTTGACCGGTGACAGGGAAGTAGGCGACAGGGTTGTCATTGTAGGCGGTGGCATGGTAGGTTGTGAGACCGCTGAATTTCTGCATTCGAAGGGAAAACGGGTGACCATACTTGAGATGCTCCCCCGAATCGGTGTTGACATTGGCGTGACCGATAGATTCGCCATTATGGGCAGGCTCAGAGAGGCTGGCATAATAATGCGGGCGAAAACGAAGGCTGCGAGGATAACCGAAAAGGGAGTAGAAGCCACCCGCGATGGTGCCACGGAGTTATTCGAAGGTGACACAGTAGTGTTGGCCACGGGCATGAAAGCAAAGAATGAACTGGCCAAGAAGCTTGAACACAAGGTAGAGCTTCTTTATAGCATAGGGGATTGCTCAGAGCCCCACCAGATAGTCGAGGCAATAGAGAGCGGTTTTCGCATCGCCTCTCAGATTTGAGCCAAAGGCGGAGTGCACTTCCTATTTGGCGATAAGAGAGCCAGTCTGGCCATTAACGAAGTCGATCACGGTGCTAGCCAGGGTATGCGGCGGGAATGCCCCTTTAGCTCCAAGTGCCTTCAAGGTAGGAATGTCCCTTTCAGGAATCAACCCACCCACTACTAATGATATATCCTCTGCCTTTTTTTCTTTCAGTAGTTCTATTATCTTCCGAGACAGGGCTATGTGGCTACCCAGATGGTCGCTCAAGAATATGAAGTCCACGTCCTCCTGAATAGCAGCGGCGACAATAGTTTCCGGCGTCTGAAATCGCCCGGTATAAATTACCTCCATGCCTGCATCTCGCAATCTCGCCAACAGAATGGAAACACCTCTGGTATGCGCATCTGGCCCTGCCTTAGCCAGCAAAATCTTTACCTTCCTCTTAGATTTCATAACTCTGTCTCCTTGCGCTGTAAAGCTTCATATCACTTTGCTCAGATTATACCAATTCTTCCGCTTAAGCGATAAGCTACGCGGCCCTGTTCCATCCAACCCTAGCCTACCCATTCCGCCGGCACCAGGCAACTCGTATCTTCGCCAAACACCTCCCTGAGAACACCGTAGACCTCGCCGATGGTACAATAGGCTTTGCCTGCCTCGATATAGATAGGCGACAGATAGCCATCTCCTGAGGCAGCCTCCTTGAGCTTGGCCAGTACCTCTTCAACCCTGCCCTTATCCCTCCTGGCCTTCAACTCGCGAAGTCTATCACTCATTATCCTATGCCATCTCTCCGGTTCATGTTCTGTGATCTCACCAGCGTATCCCTTTTCCCCCTCTTCTGGCTGGAACTTATTCACGCCAACAAGTACCCGCTTGCCGCTATCGAGATCGTAGGAATATTTGGTGTTTACTGCGGCAATTTCCCGCTGAAGATAGCCGCTATCCAGGGCAGTAATATAACCACCCATGGCATCAATCTTTTCGATGTAGTCCCAGATAGCACTCTCCATTTCTCTGGTTAAGGACTCAACATAGTATGAACCCCCGAGCGGGTCAGTCACATTCTTAATACCGGTCTCGTGCTCCAGGACCTTGCCTGTGAGCAGAGAAATACGCCCCGATTCCCCTAGTGGCACAGCACCCAAGCACTCGTCGAAATTGGTAATATTCAAGCCGCTGGCCCCGCCAAAGATGGCTGACAGACCCTGAAAACCCGCGCGAGCGATGTTAAGCAAAGGATGCTGGCCTGTCAGGGAGGCCCCCGATGTCTTAACCTGCATCCTCATTCGGTAGCTTCTTTCCTTTTTAGCCTTAAATCGCTCCCTCATAACTTGAGCCCATACTTTTCTGGCAGCTCGAAACTTAGCGATCTCTTCAAAGAAGTCGCTGGCACCGGCAAAGAAGAAGGTGAGGTGGGAAGCAAGGTCATCAATATCTAAGCCCAAGGCAAGTGCGGCATTTATCACCTCTACCATATCAGCGATAGCAAAAGCCACCTCCTGGGGGGCGTTGCATCCTGCCTCCCGACTAGAGTATGCCTGAACATCGCAAGCCCTGAAATAAGGCATCTCCTCAGTGACTAACCTCAACGTATCTACCACAAGCCTGAGGCAAGCTCGAGGAGGGAAAACATGGCAGCCCTCGCCGATGAAGCTATGCAGGGAGTCATTTAGAGTAGCTCCTGCTAGCCTATCCCTGGGTATACCCCGATTATCAGCCATGGCAACCAAGAGGTTGAGCCTCCAATTAGGGGCATAACCTAGGACGCCATGATAAACGCCCTCAAGAGGGATGCCCTCCAAGATGGCCTCCAGGTCCTCTATAGAATTGGTTGGCGGCCCATTGACACCCACCCAATGGGCAAACCTGGGGTCATCAGAGTCATAGCCTAAGCCTGTAGCCATATCTGCAGTAAGGTTATAGCTCGGCATGCCACCCGGGGACGCCATTCCATACTTAAGCAAAAATTTAATTCGCTCGTTGGTTTCCTCAGGCAGACCATAACCCAGAACAGGCCTTTGGCCCCAGACAAAATTCTGATAACCGGTGCGATATGCATTTCTGGTAAAGGGATACTCCCCAGGATTACCTAGATCGGTGGTGTAGTTTATCTCTTTGACGTCCTCCGGTGTATAAATGTCTTTTATCGGAAGTCCGCTAGTGGTATATCGAACTTCTCCTTCCGGACTACTGGAACCATCCTTCCGTTCTTTACCCATTCGGATACCTCCCTCAATTTCGTTCAGTTGGCTTTCCAGCCTCAGTTCAGCCTATCTATGCGGCCTATTCTATCTGCATTTCCTGTCTGAGCCCTACAGAGGTTCAAATTCCCTGCCTATGATTTCACGAGATATGATGAGCTTCATAATCTCAGCAGGGCCGTCTCCTATTTCGTTGCCAATCGCGTCCCTCAGGTATTGTTCCACGGGATAATCTTCACAGTAACCATAATGGCCAAAGATGAGCAACATCTCGTGGATGGCCATAACTGCCATTCTGGCGCCATACCACTTGGCCATGGCTGCCTCCTTAGTATTGTTAACTCCCTGGTCCTTGAGCCACAAAGCTCGGTAACAAAGCAGCCTGGCAGACTCAAGTATAGTAGCCTGTTCGGCGATCCTGAAGGAAGTTCCCTCGAATCTGGCTAGTGGCCGGCCGAACGCAGTGCGCTGCCTGGCATATTTGATAGCCTCGTCCAGAGCGGCCTCAGCTTTCCCTATCGCCAGCAAGCTTAGCAGCGTTCGAACGCAACCGATAGCACCCATCGCTAAATAGAAGCCCCGCCCCTCCTCACCTACCAAGTTTTTAGCCGGGACCCGTACCTCGTCAAAATTGATTGAAGCCCGCTGCATGGGAATCCATCCGATGTCCCGCATGGGAATCCTGCTTACGCCGGGCAAATCAAGCGGCACACCGAAGCAGCTTACCCCCTTGGCCCCAGCCGCAGGGTCAGTCTTGGCAAATATAAAAGCAATGTTAGCCTGCATCCCAATCGTGACAGAGGTCTTTTCGCCACTTATAACATAGCTGTCGCCATCTTTCACCGCCTTGGTCTTTATAGCCACGGCATCCGAGCCACAATCGGGCTCTGTCAAACAGAGACAACTGAAGGCGTCAACGTTAAGTAAAGGTGGGTACCATTCGTCCTGCATCTCCTCAGGGGCATATGGCAGCAACTGGGCCAGGAACGCAGGCCCCATTATCACATAAATCCCCGCTGAAAAGTCTGCCTTGCCCAATTCCTCAACAGCTATGCCTTCCTTGATCCAGCTAGCAGGAATGCCGCCATACTTAGCGGGCGCATTCATACTTAAAAGCCCGATGCTGGCCATCTTCTTCGCCATCTCCTTGTCTATTCCCTCTTTCTTGACTCGCTCCTTGGCTCCAGGTGCCAGCTCCTTTTGGGCAAATTCCTGCAACTGCCGTCGAAACATCTCCTCTTCTTCGCTGAATCCGAAACCTGCCATCTTAATTCTCCTTTCTAAAGTTATTGCCCAATATTATTCCACAATCGAGCAAATTCCTCAACGGTATGAATCATGGGCTACCATTTCCACACGGCACAAGTATACGAGCCTCCCGCCAATGGAACACCCGAACTATGCCCTCGCTTTGTACTTGATACATTCTTCATCCTATTGGAGTCCTTCTCGGTCAAATAGCTTTGGGCTTATTAGCTTGAAATCAGACGCGGTCACTTAGCTTTAATGTGTAAATACCCAGGCACCGCTCATGGTCGCAAAAATGCCAACTACCCGCGAATGGAGCCGACAAGATTCCAACTTTGGTTGAGATTGATGTGTATAATGGACATATATCAGGTCTGAGGCGAAAACAAGAGACTATTCCATCATTTGCATCCCTGGTCCATCGCTTACAGCCGTCATTTTGCCAAACCAAGGTCCTCGAATTGGCGCCTCTCCGCCAGGCATGCAACCAATAATGGTGTGACAATCACATAGCTTCAGGGTGGTTGTTGTTCCGGAGTAGCGGTGAATTGCACAAAAGATGCTTTGCCTGACGATGATAACTTACACAGCCTTGCCCGAATCGCCGCTGGTGATCAATGCAACTTTGTTTTCAAATCTTTTACTGTTTGAGGTTGCCATATTACCCTCCTTAGATTTACTAAATTTTTAATTTCTATGATTTAAGGTACCACAATAGCCTTGGCTACATCGCCATGTAACGATGCTTCAAAGGCTTCCCCGACATCATTAAGACCGACCTTGAGTATAGGAATGCTACTGATATCGACTTTCTTAGACTTCAAGGCTTGAATTACAGTCGGAAATTCCCCAAAACCGGAAAGAGACGCATAAGCTACGGACCCCTTGATCGTGACCTCTTTGGTTGACACCAGTAAAAACATACAGGGCGTCGGCTCGTACCCCATACCTAATAGGATTACCTTGCCCCCTCTTTGAACAGCCTCGATAGCCTGATTTTGAGCAGTGGCGTTTCCTGTGCATTCGTAAATAATGCGGGGCCCAATATTATCGGTAAGCTTGGCCATCTCCTCGACCGGATTGACTGTGTTAGGATTCAGAACTACATCGACCAATTTTTTACCTGCTTTTATTCTGGCTTCAACTACTTCCGTAGCGATGATTTTGTCTGCCCCCAGCGCCTTCGCCCATACCGCGGAAAAAAGGCCTAGTGCTCCCAAGCCGAATACTGCCACACTATCTCCAAACCTCATGTTCGAAACCTGTACACCACGCAGTGCAACTGCCATAGGCTCAATCATTGCTCCACGTTCATAGCTTATTTCATCCGGTAAACGGTGCAACTGGTAAGCGGGAAATTTAACAAATTCCGCCAGCGCACCATCGATCGATAAACCAGTAAATCCACCGCTGAGGCAGAGATTTTGCCGATTTTGTTTGCAAAAGTAGCATTCACCACATGCAATTTGTGGTTCTATAACTACCCTGTCTCCAGCTTTCCATTTCTTTACATCCGCTCCTATTTCAACCACTTCGCCCGCGAACTCATGCCCAAAAATACGATCAGGCACACCATATTTATACATGGTCAAATCCGACCCGCAAATAGCGCAGGCCTTAACTTTAACCAGTACCTCTGATTTATCAGGGGTGGGTTTCGGTACATCTTTGATTATGAATTGTTTTGGCCCTGTTAAAAATGCCGCTTTCATTTCAGATTTATGCCTCCTAATTAAAATTTAATAGCAAAATCATGCCGCCTGCAGTTAACTGTCACCCCACAGCATCAGCACCCCCGGCTAGCTTGAACGCTCCATCACCGTTGGCGCAATAAATACTAATCTCCCGATGTTTTAAGCTGCGCCAAACGTGGTATAAGGCTCGCCTTTCTCGGTTGCAGGAAGCGTCCACCACGGCCAGGGCTGAATATATATATTTGGATCAGTAATTACATTTACTATTACAGGCTTCTTCTCGCGCATAGCTGTTTTATAGGCTTTATCTAAAGCAGGGCGGATCTTGCTTGGTTCAGTAACAAACTCACCCGGTGCGCATCCCAGGGCTTCCGCTGCCTTTTCATAGTGTATATTCTCGGAAAACCCTGAACCTGCCCTCTCTTCGTGGCCCCAGATGCGTCTTTGATCAGCATAGACCATACCCCAGGCACTATTATTGTGTAATACCACAACCATCGGGATATTTTGTCTGGCAAAAGTCTCCAGCTCAATAAGATGGTATCCTATAGCACCGTCACCCATGGTAGGAATAAATGCAAATTTCCCCGGGCGGGCACAAGCGGCTCCAAGAACCAGCCCGAGTGCCATACCAACCGAGCCCAGAGTAATTTGAAGTGAGGCAGGACCTTGCATCTGGCCAGGATATTCCATGGGTACACCATAAGCACCGGACAAGATAGCATACCAGAAAATACTATCTCCCCCATCCATGCCCATTACTGCATTTTTATTGATTTTGTTTTCAATCATCCATTCAATAGTATCCTTGGTTAATCGAGCAGGATGAATAGGTATGTTGTCATTGGCCCCTATTCCTGCAAACATTGCTTTGGCACCCTCACGTCGTTCATGAGCCGATTTCACCCATTCAGAATTATTTGGAAACTTGACTTTCTTTGCTTCTTCAACCATCTGCTGCATAACCAGCTTTACATCGCCGACAATCCCCATATGTACTGGATGGCATCGACCAATATCTCCCGCATCCGGATAAACAGAGATTATTTTCCCCGTGTACGCGTCAGCATTTAATGCACCCGCTACACCCTGAGATAATCTGCCTAGCATCAAGACCACATCCGCATCAGGACATACCTGTAACCCTATATTATGCTCGTCTGGCCCCAGACAGCCGCCGCACGCATCGACAGGGATACCCGTAATTTTCACAAATTCCTTGATTTCCTCTCTGAGACCGGAAGCTACACCCATACGCCAGATAGTTATGATGGGACTTTTAGCAGAAGCCAGTAATTTTATGGCTTCTTTTATCAGCTTGGGATCACCGGCCGGTTTAGCACTTATGACACACGTCTGATACTTGGCAATCTCACTGATATCTCCTCTGCTGCAAAGGACATCTACCGGAAAATCAATAAATGTACAACCAGGAATTCCCGATAGGGAGACTTTGAAAGCCCAGGTCAACATCTGTGGTATCCTTTCCCATTTCTCACAGTGAAAGGCTTCTTTTACCTGAGCTGCAACAGCAATCGGTTTCTGATCAATCTCTTGAAGATCTCTCAGCCCGTCAGAAGTGGTTGCCGAAGCTCCTGCGATCACAACAACCGGAACCTGTCCCCAACTTGCCGTCAGCATGGCAGCATGTCCATAACTGAGCATGCCGGCAGTAATACAGGCAACACCGACTTTTCCTGTTTCAACAGAATAGCCCGTGGCTGCCAAAATCGCTCCCTCCTCAGTCCTTGTACCAACGACCTTGATCCCCTTTTGCTCTATCGCAGTCAACATGGGGATGATATGCCCGCCGCACAGGGTGAATACGCATTCTACACCCTGTTCGGCCAGTGTATTTGCAACCAATTCGTTCCCCCAGGGTTTCTTTGGATCCCAATATACTTTTTCGGATGACATCTACAACCTCCTTTTTATTATAGTCATCTACAAAAATCAATATATAGTCATTCCGTTTAAGTAGGACAAAATATCATTTGCACGCCATATACCACTTGATAATTTTCTTTAGCTTGCCCTCGGCTGAGGTTTACCTCAGCGCTAGTGGCAAGGCTTGAGTATCTCATCGGAGCTCGCTCTAGCCTGAAGGCAAAAACATCCATCATTTTGGTGGCTCAGGGATCTGGCATCGAATTGAAGCTTAAAGTTATCTCCTAAACAACAGCAGGAGACGCTGTCTCTTTTCAAATGACCTGGGGCAGGTCTCGTATTTGTATTAGCACTACTTAGCCCTTAGTTTGACTCCAGCTAAAGCTACGCCAATTCCTGCTATAATTGATGGGATGGCTAACATGCCTATTTCTGGCATTGCTTGCATAGGTATCATTACTGCCCCGACTATGACACCAATAGCACCCAAAGCTATGATAGCGTAACACATCTATCTTACCTCCTTAGCTCTTTACATTTAATAACGTGCCCTCCACCGACCCTAGGGCTGGATTCCTCTTAGCTTGACTCCAATCAAGACTAGACCAATCCCCAAGACAATCCCTGTGATCCCGAATAGACCTATCTCTATCATTGGCGCTTGAATTAAGATCAATAACCCAAATATGAGACCAATGGCACCTAAGGCTATAACGGCATAGCGCATCTCGCCCACCTCCTTTTTCAAGCTAGCGAATATCCTTAGCTTTATCTCTATTGCCGAAGCCTAGCGGCGAGGTCAGACAGCCCCAGGCTATTGAGCTTCTCCGTCAACGGACGACCGTTGGCGTCCAGTCCCCTCAGCTCATAGTACTCCTTTAGCATGAGCTTCAAATCAGGCACTAATCCAGCCGCTGGGCCATCCTTAAAGGGAGTCATGATGTGCTCGGGGAGTCGGTCATCTGCAGCAGTGATGCCCATCAGGTTGTTAAGACCCCTTTTCAACATCCAGATACGCTCGCCGCAACGCATCATTTCCTTCAGGTCGTAATCGAAGCCAGTTGTGGTCCTCAGCATATCGAGGAGGTCGGTTGTGGAGAGAGAGCCTAAGGCATAGTGACACGTGATGGCAGCATTGCCCAGGCTGCCCAGGTCCTGGCAAAGGGAAACCATCTCAGCCATTCCCTCGCTTACTTTGCCGTCATAGCCACCGGGTAGTCCGATTTCGGGATAAGTACACGCGCCCTTCATCACAAAATCGACCAGATGCTCAAGGTGGCAGGCACCGCGGTTGGACATAGCGTAGGCCAGGCCAAGATTTTGAGTGGGGCGAGGGTCATGCATGGGAACCTCAAGCCCCTTGACCTCAACGGCGCAGCTGGGAGCACCCCTTCCGATGCTCTGCGCGGCGTGCCTGCTGCCCTCGGCCAGCACATCCCCAAAGCCCCGGCGGTGGGCGATCTTATCCACTATCGCCAGAATGTCATCGGCATTGCCCCACCTCAGCTGGCCGCCGTCAAGATCCTTCGAGGTGATGAGACCCTTCTCGAAGCACTCCATAGCGAAGGCGATGGTACCGCCGCAACTGATACTATCTATTCCATATCTATTGCACATCTCGCTCATCTTGCAAATCGCCGCCATATCCCCGTTCATGAGCAAGCTACCCAGGGAGGCAATGGTCTCATATTGGGGGCCAGGTCCCTCCGCCATCTGGTAGGGCCCTGCCTCAACCTTGACTGCCTTTTTACAGGCGATGGGGCAACCCTGGCAGGCATAGCTCCTTGCCACGTAGGGACTGAATGCGTTCACGTCTATCTTCGAGATGATCTCTGGATCTTCACTCAGCGTCCAGTTCTTAAGAGGCACGTCTCCCATGGAGGCGAACATCATGCTTAAGTCTGTTCCAAATTGGCGGAGAGACTGACTGGTTAGACTCTCGTTCAGCTTCTTGATGACGGTCTTGCGTATCTGAGCATACTCGGTGGGCAAGGCAGGCCTGACCTTGCCACTGCCGCGTACGGCGATGGCCTTGAGTTTCTTTGAGCCCATCACTGCTCCACCACCACAACGAGCGGCAAAAGCCCCCTTGTCGTTTACCAGCGTGGCGTATCTGACCAGGTTCTCTCCTGCCTGCCCAATACACAACACCTTCACCTCTCTCTTTCCTCCGAGTTGCTTCTTAAGAAGGTCAGAGGTCTCATAGCTGTCCTTGCCCCAGAGGTCGGAGGCCTCCCTGATCTCGACATTGTCGCCATCAACCAGGATATAGACAGGTTTTTCGGAAATGCCCGTTATTGCCATCCCGTCATAGCCAGCAGCCTTGATCTCTTGGGCGAGATTGCCGCCGGTGCAGGCCTCGCCCCAGATGCCGGTGAGGGGAGATTTGAAACACACGGAAAATCGCGAGACTGAGGGAAGGGTAGTCCCTGCCAACGGGCCGGTCATGACGAAGAAAACGTTTCCCTCAGAAAATGGGTCAACATCTGGCGGGACACGATCAGAGAACAGCCTGGCGGCTAGTCCGCTCCCGCCGATGAAGTTCCGCAGCATCTCCTCGTCAAGTGCGAAGGTCTTGATGACGCCGGAGCTTAAATCTATGTCCAGTATCCTTCCCAGATAGCTTCCCATTTCTCTTACTCCTTTCTTTTTGTCTGCAATCCGCTAGCTGTCATCTATGGTCCAGAGCTGGGCTGTCCGCTGATAGCAAATATATATTCAGCTCTGGGGGCTGCTACCCAACAGCTCGACCCGGTTGCGGCTCTCCTCGACTCTTCATCTTCTCTGTGTCAAGATTTCGCCACCATCACACTGATATCTGACTGGATCCTTCTCACCATTTGCGCCTCACCCTCGTAGTCTCCTACTACGCGCCCAGCGCTTCCTGTACCCGCTCATAATATTTGGGCAAGCCCATTAAGGATAGGCCTCCATCCACGACAATCGTCTCTCCGGTAACCCATTCGGCATAATCCGAGGCGAGGAAAAGGCAGACCCTGGCGATATCCGTCGGCTCGCCGAGCCTGCCCTTGGGCGTGCGCTCTAGAAATTCTTCTTTGACACGAGGGAAACCGAAGAATAGCTCCGTGCCGGGGGTCATCGTTCCCCCTGGGGAGATCGCATTGACATTGATTCCCAGTGGTCCAAGCTCCACAGCAGCCGCCCGAGTGAACATCTGTAGGCCTGCCTTGGAGGCGCTGTATGCGGAGAGGCCAGTGGTGGGCATAAAGCTATTGATGGAGGATATGTTTATGATTCTCCCCTTTATCCCCTTTCCAAGCATGAGCTTTGCCACTTCCCTGGTGCAGAGAAAAGCACCCCTCAGATTTACATCAAAGGACTTGTCCCATTCCTCATCAGGCATCTCCCAGAAGAGGTTCAGTCCCGAGAAGCCCGCGTTATTAACCAGGATGTCGATGGCACCGAACTTCTGGGCGGCCTCCGAGACCATCCTCCTGACGTCTTCAGGCCGAGCAATATCAGCAACTATCCCCGCGATGCTAGCTCCAAACTGAGATCGTAGCTTCTCTGTCATTTCCCTCAAGCCCTCTTCGTTGATATCAGAAATGGCAACTTTTGCCTTAGCATTGAGAAATTCCTCAGCGATGCTCAG
>Ga0180432_10004079_pt1 | contig 20298 bp, 13 predicted proteins | sample SS_ome_10_FD_132414 | JGI IMG/M metagenome (GOLD analysis project Ga0180432, IMG submission 132414) | Hypersaline lake sediment archaeal communities from the Salton Sea, California, USA - SS_1_MS_2 metaG | ecosystem: Environmental > Aquatic > Non-marine Saline and Alkaline > Hypersaline >...
GAAATCAAGCGCGAAGGTACAGGCGGGACCGAGGCGTTCGAAAGCTTCAAGTATTACGCCTTCGTTCTCAGCTACGTACTGTCGAACGCCAAGCCACAGAAGAGCCCTGACAATGCCTCCAAGACCAGTCCAAGTCTCGGGCTGCAGTGCAAGCAAGACCTCAGTCAGTGCCTGCGCAGCATCGGTGCGCCGCGAGAAGGCATGGAGCAAGAAGATCTCAGTGTCCTGCTCGGCGAGCAGTGGCAGGCAGGTGCTAGCGACGTCGGACCAGGGCATGACGACTGGATCAGTCAAGAGATCGACCAGGATGGCAGAACGAATCGGATGTAGTCCCTCTACAAACTGGTCAGAACGGCTGCGTCTGACCAGATACTCTCGTTCAAACAGCTCGAGAGTTCGTATTGGATTGGTCAGTTGCAGCTGCTCGAGGAGCGTCTTCAAATGAACCCGCGCCCCATAGGCCGAGGCAACGGATACGATTCGAAGCAATCCGAGCTCACTGGGATGGAGTTTCCCTACGCGGACCCAATCCTGTAAGCGTCGAACCTGGTCTCTCAGCCGCTCCCGCAAGGATGCGTCTTGGGTGACGAGATAGACGAATTCCAGAAGGGGACCACCAGAGCCGAATCGTCTCCAGGCGTCCTCAAAGCTCAGAAACCTGTCGGGAGTCCTGATTGACGCAAGATTGGGGTACAGCCGATGGGCCTCCTCTTCATCGAACGTCAGCTCAACCGTGCCGAACGGGAAGCCTGCATGTGGAGTGCTTGCCCTTCGCCAGTCCTCCTCGCGTATCGCTACCAACACGCGTAGGTTCTCATTCTGTGCCAGTTCACGAATCAGGTCAGGCCAATCTGCATCGCGAGGCGCGACGTCAACGAAGACGACCATCGGGGCACTCACAGCATTGGCGTGCCCAGACAGCGCTCTGGCGATTCTGACTGCATGCTGTCGATCCTCAATCAGGCGCACTTCAAAGCGCCATAGCTCAGGAACGAAGTCGTGCAAGTAGCGGTATGCCAATGTGGTCTTGCCCTGGCCAGAAGCTCCGTGGATGATGACGACTGTCGCGTCTTGAAAGCGTGCTTCAATCTCGTGTAGTCTATCATGACGCACAACGTCAAGGGCCAATAGAATGTGCTCGTACCTAGCAGGGATGCCTTCATAGAACTCCTGAGTGAGAGGCTCTCGGCGAATGTCAGGGATAACGGCATCTTCAATGGGCACAATGGACGTGAACCACTCCTGATGGTAAGTCGCGCGGTCTGCAAGATACCGCCCCACGTTGCCGATCTTCGTGGCGAAGGACCCGTGGGCTATTCTCTCCCGTCTCTCTGATGCCAAATACAGCCAGTGGTTCAAGAGGTCGAATGCATGTTCTGGCTCACCGCCGACCAGGCTCGCCCTAAGAAACGCATACACGTCAGCTTGCAGTTCGCTTTCATCAACTTGTCTAAGTTGCACCGTACAGAGTATTGTCTCAACGTCTTCCGATGAAAAGCCGGAGTCCAGGAGCTTCTGAGTGACAGTCCGTCGTTCCTTGGTCCGTCCGTCCCAGGCCCTGGCCATCTCCGGACCTATCGGCCCATAGCTGATGATCTTGATCACTGCCTGTGAATCTCTTCTGGACAGCTCAACCACTCGCCGAAAGAATGAGTTGGGCTTCGTCGGCGAGAAGTCCGAGATCGTAAGATTCTCGCTGCGTGCTTTGACTTGGACCACTTCCATCAACTTCCCATCCTCTCCGAAGATCGCCAGGTCTTCGGTCCCTTCGGGCTGAAACGTCGTCTCCTTGTTGTCGTCCGGTCTCAGTATCCTGGATAGCGTGTAGAGAGCCTGCAATCGATATCCGCGATATACTGATTCTGCGCCCACAGAAGACATGCTAGGTCCTTTCAAGGTTTCCGCGAGAGGCGGTCACGTCGAGGTCCCCCACGGACGGATGTGCCGTGGCCCGCGAATCCCTCCCTGGTGGTCAAGAGACAGCGCAGCCGTGACTGCCGACCCGGCAAGGACAGGCGGAGGGAGTCATGCTTTCAGAACTCACTTGGGCCTCCCTGCACGTGGCGCCAGCCTGGCGGTGTCAGGAGTCTCCTGACATGTGAGTCCTTATCCATGACCGCCGGCTCACACACCGGTCTGAGCTCAAGGTGTTAGCCGACTCTGGCGCCTATGCAGGCGTCAGGGGCGATCCACAGGGCGACTGCAAGCTGTTAGGGACGTGCCAAGGGAATCGCTTGGGACTGCCGTTACCCAGTACGTCGCTTGTTGCCATTGGACACCTATCGTCCTGGCGTTCACACTGGGCTGCGTGCGGCCCATAACCCTGCCCTGCAGCCGCTTCACGCCGAACATCCGTACGATTGGCTGCGCACTATGTTGGCCTCAGTCTCTATGAGTCACCGCTACCAGTGTGCCACTCTGACAGCAGGATCGCAAGCAATCGTGCGAATCATGGTGGGCACGCAGATCCCCACTCACGGAGCGGTTGCGCGTACCGTTGCTCCTGAAGTCCTAGCTTGCAGGACAGCGCGTTCATGCCCGACTAGCCACCGACTACTCGCATGATGCGCGCCAGTAGCACCGCGCTAGCGCGCAACCACCGCTCAATCCACCGTGCCGCCGCTCGCTCTCAATCCGCGTACAACTGCGATGGAGGCCCAGACGATCCCCGCTGCGCAGTAGAGGTGATTCCACGTGAAAGGGCCGAAGAGCACGAGCATGTCTGCCCGCCAGAACTCGAACAGGAACCTCTGCAGACAGTACAACTCCGCGTAGGCCAGGAAGAGGAACCCCTCGAAGGGCCATCCCTTGCTCTTTCTTTTGACCGCGTAGCGCTCGAAGGCCACCAGGATGAGGAAGATCAGGACGTTTGCGGCTATGCTGACTATGCGCGTGGGGTAGCGGCTGGCCCAGACTCCGCTGTAGTCGGGCAGAACCATGGCCGGCCAGGCGCTGGTCTCCTTTCCGTAGCAGCATCCGGTCAGGAGACACCCAACCCGCCCCACCGCGTGCGCCAGTGGCACTACCGGAGCGAAGAGGTCGAAGGCCTTCCCGGCCGGCAGATCGTTGCGGCGACAGTAGAGATAGCCGGCCACCGAACCGCCTGTGACGGCACCCAGCCAATTCAACCCGCCATGTAGAAGATCGGTGCCGGCACGCCGACCGAGCAGGCACTCCACGCCCATGGGCACCCTGACTACGAGCCAGGCCCCGATGGCAGCACCCAGCAACGCTTGGAAGATGGCGTTGATGGTGTCGTGGATCGAGCGGGAGTACTCCCAGGTGTGCGTACGGAGTCTGACTCCCACGAAGACCACCACCACCGCCAGCCCGTTGAAGATGGCGTACAGACTGATGGGCCTTGATCCGAGGTTGATCGCGGGGTGCACGTGCTAGTTCTCCTCTCTCCAGACGAGGACCGCAGGCTTCGAAGTATTGACCGGAAGCGCGAACCACGAAAGCGACTGAATCGGAACTGCCGTTCAGATCTCGAGGTCGTGTGATGCCTGGTGTCGTCGTGGCCATCCAGGAAAGGCTCTCTCTCCGGACACCGGACATTGTCGGGCTGTCCGACGCGGGTGAGAGTGCGTACGGACAGCCACATTGCGCTGTATCAATCCTGTTGAGAAGCCTGATCGGCGCGCTGCAGTGCTTGTGGGCCAGTGTTCCTCAGGGTTTCGCGACCAATGGAAGGAAGAGCAGGCCCGATTCACCTTCGATGACCACCTCGAGTGGTCCCGCCTGGTTATCGTAGAGCCTTAGGTCGAAACCGTTCCTCGGCTGAACCTCGGACAGATTGCTCAGAGTCGCCCCCCAGCTACTGACTGTATGCACGTTGTACTGCTTGACCTTCGATCCGCCCGCTGGCACATTCCAGACCTGGCACACGATCTGGCCTCCGTTCCGCTCGCAGCCCTGTGGCAGGGTGACGTTGGAGATGGCCCAGGAGGGTGAGAGTGTGTCCGTGATGACAACGTGGACGGGTTCGTTCTCGTAGTTGGTGACCGTAAGGGTAAACCTCACCGACTCACCCGCCTCAATGGTCTGCGCGCTGGCCTCCTTCGTGATGCCCACATCGGCGGCGTTGCCCTGGCTAGGATCCGGGAATCCGCCTATGTAGCTGGTGGCCTGGGCCTTCAGCGAGGGATCGGATACGCAGGTCGCCGTTAGATGGATGGTATCGAATCCCTGGGCATTGGGGGGAATCGTGCCCAGCACCCTGAGATTGACGGTCCACGGCTCGGAATCCGCAGGCACCTCCATCTGAGTGATCGGGTTGTCGTCGAGGTCACACCAGGCATAGGTCCAGCCCTTCTCAGACTCTATCGGCTCCAGGTTGAAGGTCTTGGCCGACTCCAGCGTGTGCCCCAGTGCGTATTCTAGTCTGACGTCAGGGCCGTACTGGGAGGTCAGTACCGGGCCTCCCCAGGGGCTGAGCCAGGCGGCCGGAGCCGAGGGCAACGGATTGCCCTGGTAGTCGGTGATCCGTATGACGGTGGGGATCGGATCGGTGCAGGTCAGGCACTCGTCGCTGTTCCAGTGAAGGCGATTCAGGGCAGCCCTGAGCAAGGGATGGCTCGACGTGGACCGCACCGGCAAGGACTCGGTCGGCGTGCAGAAGACTAGCTTGACCACGCAACCGTTGCACAGGTTGGCTCCATGGAAGTCGAGCGCGTAGTACAGATATCCCCCGATGTCCTGGAACAGAGTGGTCTCTGTTGGGATATCGGCCAGATAGTCATCATTGGCCGGTCCCAGCGCCTGCCAATGCGTACCTGGGTCGGGCGGAAGCACGTTGGCGATCTGGGCAGCCACATCACTCCGGGTGGTCAGAGGCACCTGGTATCTGTCCCACTGCGCTCCGAAATGGAGCGACAGCTTGTGGTTGTCGTCGGCCAGTACTCCTGGCTGGACAGCGCCGGGCGCGGTGGGTATCTGCAAACCCATGTACGCGTTGCCCGGCAGCCACTCGCGTATGAAGCCCAGGTCCTTGCTATTGAGGGTGAAATCGGACGCGTCGATATCGTGGTACCGTTCAAGCACATGCTTCTCCCCACTCTGAAGGAGATAGTCACGTTGGACATCTTCCGATTTCTTCTCATCGTGATCGGAGCCGCTAATCCACCAGCAGATGCAGCTCCAGCAGTTGAAGCTAGAGGTGGGGGGGCTTGCCGCGACCGAGAGGAAGACGGCCAGAAGGAAGGTAACCTGGATCAGTGAGCGCACAGCTTTCCGGGTCATGGGACCTCCTACGACTGAGTAATGCGTGCTGCAGGATCCGGAGTGCTCTCGCCGAACTGATGCAGTGGGAGCCGGGGTTAGCCGACCTGGGATCACGTCCATCCGGAGCATCGATCCCGGACGCGTGACGGGCTCTTACACCAATAGAAGTGTATCAGAAGCTGGAGGGGGTGTCAAGAGCACCGTGTTCTTTCATGCAAGACCAAACCGTGGCAACATGGTTCCTCCAAATGATAATCGTACCGGAGGATCCCGGGCGCGTTGCAGGTTTTCCCGAGATACGGTCACCGCGGGTCCGGAGACTCCAATCCCAGTGGCCGGCAGAGGCCGGGCGCGCCCACGCTTGTTGCTCCGCGGGCGCCAGCCTGCGGGCAACGTGAGGCGCGGGCGCAGGCTCTTGACCGCCTTCCTGCGCCCTGATATACTGGAGTCCAGGCAGAGCACGGTGCGAGCTGCCGAGAATCACGTGTCGCCTGCGGGAGAGCGGTCACGATGGCACGCGGTGCCCGCCGTGCAAGCCCGTCAGTCCGGATTCACCAGCGACGTCCTGAGGCCTGCCGGGCAGAAGTGCAGAGCACTGAAGAGAGGGATCCCGACGAGAGAGGAACCCAATGAAGCAATCCAGACCAACGCCATACGGCGCCTGGAAGTCACCGATCACCTCCGACCTGATCGTCTCCGAGAGCATCCGTCTCGTGGAAATCGCTCTCGATGGTTCGGACACCTACTGGATCGAGTCGCGCCCTGCCGAGCAGGGCCGCTGCGTCGTCGTCCGGCGTTCGGTCGATGGGAGCACATTCGATCTTGCACCGGCCCCGTTCAACGCCCGATCGCGAGTACACGAGTACGGTGGCGGAGCCTTCGCCGTGGCGGACGGTACCGTCTTCTTCTCTCACTTCGGGGATCATCGCCTCTATCGCCAGGATCCGGGGGGCCAGCCCTTCGCGATCGCGCCCGAAGGGAGCATGCGCTACGCAGACATGATCGTCGATCGGCATCGGGATCGGTTGATCTGTGTGCGCGAGGATCATTCCGTCGAGGGACGGGAGGCGATCAACGCTCTGGTGAGCCTGGACGTCGACGGTGGCGGAAGCGCGCGAGTGGTGGCGGAGGGCAATGACTTCTACTCGTCTCCCAGGATCAGCGCAGATGGCTCCCGCCTTGCCTGGTTGACCTGGAACCATCCCAACATGCCCTGGGATGGGACCGAGGTCTGGGTAGGAGACTTGCAGGAGGATGGCTCCGTGGGCCGCGCGACCAGAGTGGCTGGGGGGGTGAGTGAATCGATCTTCCAGCCCGAATGGTCGCCCGACGGTACCCTGTACTTCGTTTCGGACCGCACCGGCTGGTGGAACCTCTATCGGTGGAACGGGACTTCGGTGACGCCGGTCTGTCCCATGGAGGCCGAGTTCGGCGCGCCCCAGTGGGTCTTTGGGATGTCCACCTACGCGTTCTGCTCGGCGGATCTGATCATCTGTACCTACACCCAGCGGGGAGTCTGGCATCTGGGTAGCGTCAACACGGCAAGCGGAGAGATCAAGCGGATTGAGACTCCGTATACCGACATTGAATGCGTTCGCGCGTCGCCTGAGCACGCCGTGTTCCTGGCCGGCTCCCCAACCGAGGTCACATCCTTGGTCGAGCTGGATCTATCCACCGAGGAGTTGTCCGTGCTCCGTCGCTCGAGCGGTGTCGAGCTCGATCCGGCCTATCTTTCCCTGCCACGGGCGATCGAGTTTCCCACCGAGAACGGCCTGACGGCGCACGCGTTCTTCTACAGGCCCCGGAACCCCGAGCACGTGGGCCCGCCTGGAGAGAAGCCCCCACTCCTGGTGGTTAGCCACGGTGGGCCGACGGCGAGCGCTTCCAGCGAGCTCAGTCTCTCGGTCCAATACTGGACCAGCCGGGGCTTCGGGGTGCTGGACGTGAACTACGGCGGCAGCACGGGCTACGGGCGGGAGTATCGCCAGCGACTGGAGTACAAGTGGGGCATAGTCGACGTGGATGATTGCATCAACGGTGCCCTGTTCTTGGCTGACCAGGGTGAGGTGGACAGCCGACGTCTGGTCATCCGAGGCGGGAGTGCGGGTGGTTACACGACGCTCTGCGCCCTCACCTTCCGAGACGTCTTCAGAGCCGGCGCGAGCTACTACGGGATAGGCGACTTGGAGGTCGTGACCGAGGATTCTCACAAGTTCGAGTCCCGCTATGGGGATCTGATGATCGGTCCTTATCCCGAGGGTCGGGACATCTATCGGGAGCGCTCGCCCATCAACTACGTCGAGCGTCTCTCGTGCCCGGTGATATTCTTTCAGGGGTTGGATGACAAGGTCGTCCCGCCCAACCAGGCGGAGATGATGGTCTCGGCCCTGCGCAAGAAGGGGGTGCCGGTCGCCTACCTGCCTTTCGAGGGCGAGCAGCACGGCTTCCGACAGGCGGAGAACATCAAGCGCTGCCTGGATGCCGAGCTGTACTTCTACGGGAAGGTGTTGGGCTTCGAACCGGCGGGGACCATCGAACCGGTGCGGATCGAGAATCTCTGACCGGGCTTCGCTACGTCGGGAGCCGTTCGGAGAGAGGCAAACAGATCTCTCCAGCGTGCTGGGCCGTTGGGGGCAAGGAGAGCGAGGTGAGGTGTCAGTATCCCAAGGGGGTCAACGACAAGAGGAGCGCGGATGGTCACGGAGGCACGCATGATCGAGCTGGGTGTCAACTACTTGACGGAACTGCCACGTCTGGCGGAGGATGCGGACGTGGCTTTCCAGTATGTCAAGGTGGGTGACTCGGGGGCGGATCACGTTTCCGCGGCCTTGGAGTGCTTCCCAGGCAAGATGATCCTCTATCACTGCAACAGCCTGATAAGGCCCGATAGAGAGGGAACCGATTCGGTGCTGGCCACCCTGCTCACCGAGCAGCGACGGACGGGCAGCCCGTGGTTGTCGGCGCATCTGGACTACTACACCAGGGAAGAGGCCCATGACTACCTTCAGGGCAATCGCCCGCTGCCCGAGTATTCGGAGCACGAGGCCTTCGAGTTGATCTGCGGGGCAGTGGGGGTCATCAAGCCTCATCTCCCGGTGCCGCTGCTATTGGAGAACATGCCTAAGTGGCCCTCGCCGGATTCTGATCCCGCCACCTCGCCGGGTTTCATCACCAGGGTGCTGGACGAGACTCAGTGTGGTATGCTCCTGGATCTGGCCCACGTGCGAGTTTCTGCTGGCAACCTGGGCCGGGAAGTCCATGCCTATGCAAAGGAGCTACCACTCGAGCGTGTCGTAGAGATCCACGTGAGCGGCCCGCGATGCCGGGGTGAGTGGTGGCATGACTCGCACGATACCATGGTGGACGAGGACTATGCGCTCTTGGAGTGGGTGCTGAGGCGCGCGACGCCCAAGGTGGTGACGCTCGAGTACTGGAAGAATCCGGCGCACGTTCGAGAGCAATTGCTGCGCCTGGCACCATTGATCTCCCACTCGAGTACGCAGTAGGGCACAGAGCATGTGAGCGCAGGTGCTCGGCGCCTGACCTTCCCTCCGGGCGAGAACGGTCATGCCCTAGATGAGCGGGTTTCGCCTCATCTGAAGTGGGGCGGATCACTCCAATCGACGGGGCCGTCAGAGAAGCGGTACGCGAGCCGGGGCAGCACTACGTCGTTCCAGGCTCTCGTGAAGTAGTCGTAGGCCTGGTTCCACTCGTCCCCTTCGCCCCAGCCATCGTGGGTCAGGGCGACCTGGGTCCTCCCCGGAGAGACCTCCCTGAATCTGATGACCACGTGCGTTAGTTGCTTTCTCACGTTGGGCAAGTGCGGAGGAGCGTTCCAGGTGAAGCTCAGCATCACCTTCGGCTGAATGGCCAGGAGCGTGGTTCCCTCCGATCCTTGTTGACCCGGCATACTGTCGAGGTCGAACAGCAGCTCGAAGGCTCCTCCGACCCGGAGAGCGAGGCTGCATTCCGGAGCGAAGAACGACTTGAGGCCTTCCTCGCTGGTCCAGGCCTCCCAGACGGCATCGACTCCCGCATCCACGACTACCTTCCCGCGAATCACACGATCTAGATTGTTGGCTTGCATGGTGACTTCCCTTTCACAAAGTCGCCGGTCCCAAGATGTCGGCTCATGCAAAGCCGCCAAGGCGCGAAGTCCGCCAGACAGTCGCGAGCGGCCAGTAGAGCCCAAGATGTGGGATGCTCATCGGATCGAATGGCCGACATCCGAGGGCATTCGGGGAGTCTGCAGGGCGGGCAGGGGAGAGCTCGGCTCCTCGGCGCTCTCTGCGCGCTCCGCGGTGATGTCAGTCTTCACCGCCTTGGTGGTGAGGGCAGCATCTTCCAGGCGCTCCCGGCACTTGTGTCCAGGATCAGGCCGGCGCACTTCTCGCGTACAGGAAGGCCTTGCCGCGCTTGCCCACCAAGGTGATGACGTTCATCCCGCGCAGACAGTAGGCCATCCTCTGTGCCAGACGACGAGGTCTTCTGATAGCAGTTGCCAGTTCGGCGGTGGTGAAGGGCTCCGATAGCTCGGAAGGCACGAGTGTTCCCATGTCCTTCGGGCTCTCGAAGAGGCGACGACCGACAACGTCCAGCAGTCGACGCTCCTGGGTTACCCATCCCCGTCGGCGCCAGTGACGGCCGCCTGCGTAGCGTCGGACTTCCTCCTCGTGCACCAGCACGACCTCCAAGGAGAAGCCGGACCTGGCCAGCAGTGCCGGGAAGCTCACGAGCTCATTGAAGACGTCCTCGAAGTAGCCTCGCTTGGGTGACTTCCTGCGCTTGGCCCGACCACGGCCGTCTCGGGGCAGCTTCAGGAGCCACTTCTCGCGGGCAACCGGATAGACCAGTCGCAATTCGTGATCGCTCGTCAGAGCGGACACTTTCCGTTTGATCGCAGCGAAGTTGCCCGTCTGTATCTCCACCAGCAAGTCATCCCGGACGATGTCGATGACGAAGCCGTCAATGGGCACCTCGAGCCGATCCCCTGGCTCTGCGTACCAGGCCTTCAGCGCGGCGTGCAGCGGCTTCTCGTTGAGGGTCCCTATCTGGATTCGCTGTTCCTCCGATTCGCATGGTGATGTGGGCATGCCGCCTCGTCTCAGTGTCTGTCTATGAGCCCGGACCGGCCATCCGGCCAGGACACACGTCGGCCAATGGCTACGGGTCAGGTGCTCAGCTTTCGACTGTCGCAGTGGGTCTCCTCCAAGGTGGCGTCAGACGGGACCCGTGGCCGGCTCGTCTTGGAGCGACCTGGCGCCATTATAGCAGATGGGGGCTCAGATATCAATGGAGTAGGCCGAACTCACCCGGGTGGGTGCCGAGGAGACGTCTGGACGGGCGGCGCAGGATGCAATCCAACCCGCGGAGACCGGGTCCGGTGACAGAAGGGGAGGGTGCCTTGATGCGCTATCGCGTGGGCCGAGGTGCCTGTTGGGGAGGCGTGCCTGCGACGCAGGCGAGTGGCTAGTCGCGGGTCCGGCCGGACACCGACACGACGCCCACCAGTCCGGGACCGCCGTGGCACGCGAGTGCTGCGCCGATCTCCTCCACCATGATCCTGTCTCTGGGGAAGCCGGTTCGCTGAGCGAGCTTCTCGGCCAGTGCCTGGGCCTTGTCCAGGCTCCTGCTGTGAATCACGGCCAATCGCTCCAGTGGTTGGGCTTGCTCGAAGAGCCCGGAGAGGCGCTTCAGGCCGCTCCGGAGGGTGCGGACCGCACCCATAGGACGGATTCGTCCCTCGACCGCGTTTATGATCAACTTGATATCGAGGGCCCGTGCCATCCGGTCGGCGGCAGCGATGAAGGCGTCGGCCCGACCCCCAAGGCGGAGGTTGTCGAGCGTATCCAGTACGGCCGCTACTCGAGTCCGGTCTCGCATGTCTTTGAGCATGGCATGGATATCCCGCACAGAAGCCCCAACTCGGGCTGCCTGTGCCGCCGCCAGCGCCTGGAGCCCGGTACCCAAGGAGGCAGAGCGAGAATCGAAGACCTTGACCATCTGGCCAACCCGCTGCGCGGCCAATCGAGCGGCGTTGAACGTCCCGCTGTGCTCCTTGGTGATGGTCACGCACAGCACTTGCTTGCCTTGAGCTACCAGACGCTCGAAGACTTCCAGAAACCGGCCCACGGAGGGTTGAGAGGTGCGCGGGCGATGCGGACCCGCCAGTTTCTGCCAGAACTCGTCGGGCGACAATTGGCCATCCAGGTACTGCTCCGGTCCGAAGGAGACTCTGAGCGGCACAAGCTCGATCTCGAACTGCTCCACCAGTTCCTTCGGCAAGTCACTTCCACTGTCGGCAACGATACGCACGGTCTGTTCCATGATGAGGCCTCCCTGAATCCATACTTCCTAACCCCTTACCTGTGCGATGGTTGCGCATCGCGGGGTCCGAGGCCGGTGCAGCCGCGAGGTCGCCTCTCGAGATGAGTCAGGAATGGTCCCAGAGACGCGAGCGCCGTTGCTGGGTGACTGCCATTGCCTGTGGGGAGGTGCCGGTAGCATGCGTTGGCGGCCCCCGGATCGAGCGCCCTATCCGGGAGCCGCAAGAAAGCGGCGGAGCAGATCAGAGTATCGGGTGATCTTGTGCGCTGTCCGCAGGATCGATGGTGTCTGTCGGGCATCCCGGTCTGGCAGACCCGAGTGCGGACAGTGCCCCTTGGCGATTGTGGAAGGCCTACGCCCTGGTCGCTTCTTTCCGTCGCACCAGAAGACACCAGCCCAGAAGGGAGGCTCCCAGCAGGACGGCGACTACTGAATCTGCTTCCCCGGCCAGTTCGCCCCCCGTCAGAGGTAGGGCGATGACGGTCCTCGCTTCGGTGATTCGTCCCTCTGTGGTGACGTTCACCGGCGAGCTCTCGGCGACGTAGCCTGCCAGAGCGTCTGCCAGTACGGAGCCCGAATCGTATGCGTCGATGGCCTTATCGGCGAACACGTCGTAGCCATCGCCTCCTCCGCGCAAGAAGCTGTTTGAAGCCAGTTTGTACACTGCTTCGAGGTCGATGGGGCTGTACCCGCCGTCAGGGCCCATCACGTGGACACTCAGGATCCGAGAGCCAGCCTCCCTGGCTCGGTCGAACGAGAATCTGAGGCCGGACACGTGGGGGAAGCGACCTGAGCCCTCCTCGACCTGGCTCACACCGTTCTCGAGCGCTGACCAAACATCTGAGCCCTTGAGGCCGAAAGTCGCAATCTGGTTGCCGAAAGGCAGCACCTCGAGAACTTGCCCCATGGTGACGTCCCCCGCCGGGATGCTTGCCCGTATCCCGCCGCCATTCTGGATGGCAATCTGTGTGCCCTCTGAGACCGTGTCCCACAGCATCGCATCACAGATGAGGTTGCCCAGATCGGTCTCCTGAGTGCGCACCAATTCGCGAGTGCCCTCGAGGTCAACCAACGACTTCCCCACGACGGTGGCTTTGAGTTCCTCGATGGGACGAGCGTAGTCCGCCACGCCGGTCGCTACGTCGGGGTCTTCTGCAATGCTCTCATCTATGAATATCGGCGCTCCTGAATAGCTCTCCACACTGCCGTCGGGCGCGAAGGTCACGTCGAGCCGGCCAAGGTATTTGCCCCATTCGAAGGCGGAGACGATCAACACGGTGTCCCCGCAGGGAGTGGTCTTCACGGTGGGATAGGACCCGCGAGCGGCGGGCATGTCTCCCAACAGTGTGTGACTGTGACCTCCAACGATGACGTCGATTCCATCCACAGTAGATGCCAGTTGCAGGTCGGCGGCGTAGCCCAGGTGCGTCACGGCGATGATCTTGTTGACACCGTCAGCCTCAAGAGCGGTCACCGTCTCCTCGGAGGACTGTATGAAGTCGTTGAATACGACGTTGGGTCCAGGACTGGATATGAAGGACGTGTCCTCGGTGGTCAGACCCAGCACGCCAATCCTCTCCCCCGCTACGTCGATTATCGTGTAGGCAGGGATCTTGCCGGCGAGCGCTGGCTCCGCCGAGACGTCGACGTTGGCACTCACGGTGGGGAAGTCGGCCTCGTCGACGAAGGCCCCGAGCGTCGCCGGCCCTGAGTCGAACTCGTGATTGCCCACAGCCATGGCCTGGTACCCTAGAGCATTCATGAAATGGGCCTCTTCCTGTCCTTGCCACTGGTTGAAGAACAGGGTGCCCTGGAAGGCGTCGCCTGCATCCAGTAGCAGGACATTCCCCCCTTCGGCTCTGACGTCCTGTATGGCGGTGTAGCGCCGCGCCACACCACCCTGCAGCGGTTGATTGAAAGGCGTGAAAGATTCCAGATGGGCGTGAGTATCGTTGGTGTGAAGAATGGTCACGCTCAGCGGACCGTCGGCCAACACCGCCGGCACGAGAGCAAGCACCAACGTGGTCACGACGAGGATGGACACTAGAGTTCTCTTCCCGTAGCTAGCCATGGAATCGCTCCTTTCGCGACTAGTGGTGATCACCCGCGGGGACCGGGTGTGAAGTGCTCTCGACGATCCAACAGTGGGTGTCACCTGCTTCGCCTGAGTACTCGCAACACTCTCGCCGCACATGATGGCATGAAGCACCGTGGCTTTCATGACCAGACTGTCGTGACACAGCTCGCGCTACCCACACGGTGTGGGGCTCCAACGGACGTGCAGGACACTGCGAACGTAGGGCTCGCGCTACGCGATGTCCGGGTGCACGAGGGTCACCGAGCTAGGATTCCAACTGCATCTGCACTTCGTTGAGATGTCTGTAGAGTCCGTCCCGCGCAATCAGCTCCGCATGGGTACCCATCTCCACGATTCTCTTGCCCTTGAGTACGACGATCACGTCGGCATTCCTGACCGTGGACAGACGGTGAGCGATGATGACGGTGGTTCTTCCGGTCACGAGCCGCTCCAGCGCTTGCTGGATGAGCAGCTCGGTCTCGGTATCCACAGAAGAAGTCGCCTCGTCCAGGATCAGGATCGGCGCGTCCTTCAGCACCGCCCGAGCTATGGCCAGACGCTGCTTCTGCCCCCCGGAGAGCTTCACGCCCCGCTCGCCAATGAGAGTGTCGTAGCCCTCCGGCAACTGGCAGATGAACTCGTGCGCGTTGGCCACCTGCGCCGCCTCGATCATCTCCGTCTCGGTGGCGTCCTGCCGGCCGAAGAGGATGTTCTCCCTCGCCGTTCCGTGGAAGAGGAAGACGTCTTGGAGCACGATGCTGATCTGTCGACGCAGGCTCTTGAGGGTCACGTCACGCAGATCGTGCCCATCCAGTGTTATCGAGCCCCCCGTGGGGTCGTAGAAGCGGGGTATCAGGCTGGCGAGCGTCGTCTTGCCCACCCCGGTGGGCCCGACCAAGGCTACCACTGTGTTGGAGGGGATCTCCAGGTTGACGCCCTCCAGCACCGTTTCGCCACGCGTGTAGCGAAAGGACACGTCCTCGAAGGCGATGTGCCCACGAACTCGTTCCGGGAGCGCTACGGCGTTCGCCCTATCACGCACATCCGGCTCCTGGTCCAGTAGCTCGGCCACTCGCTCCGCTCCGGATGCCGCCTCCTGAAGGTGCTCCCACGCGAGGCTCATCTCCCTTACCGGCTGGTAGAGCATCTCGAGATAGAGGAAGAAGGCGACGAGATCCTCGATGGCCAAGGTCTGCCGAAGGACCATCTGGCCGCCGAAGTAGATCAGAACGATGGTGCCGAGGGAAGATGCAAACTGTACGAAAGGACGGAGGGTCGCCATCAGCCGTAGGGCCCTGAGTAGCGAGTCGCGGTACCGGCTGATGTGATCTCCAACTCGGATTGCCTCGGTATCCTCTCGAGTGAAGGCCTTGATCTCCCGGATTCCCGAGAGGTTGTCGGCCAGTGTCGCGTTGAGGTCGCCCAGCTCCTTCTGGCGCATCCTGAAAGCTGGACGTACGTAGCGAGAGTAACCCTGCATGCCGAGCACAACCAGTGGGACCGGAATCATGCTCAGGAGCGCGAGTCTCCAGTTCATGGACCCAAGTACCAGGGTCACGCCAACGAAAGTGAGAAGGTTCACCACTGTGTCCGGCACGGCATGGGCGATCAGGGTCTCCAGCTTGTCCGAGTCGTTGACCATGCGCGACATCAATTGGCCCGTCTGCTTGTCTTCGTAGAAGCGAAGCGAGAGACGCTGAAGGTGCCGGTAGACGTGCCTGCGGCAGTCGGCGACGACGCCCCACCCTGCCACGTGAGCCATGTAGCTCCGCAGAAACTGCAGCACCGCTCGCACGGCGTAGATCCCCAGTGCCAGTAGGGCCAACCGAGTGATGATGTCGATCGATGCCGGGCCACCCACCGGATTCTGCAGCTCCGCGATCATGCTTCTGACAATCCACGGGATGACTAGCTGCGCTCCGACAAGGAGGATCATGCTGACGACGGTCAGTACCAGATGTCTGGTGTAGTTGCGCGCATAGGTGATGACGAACCGCAGAGTCTTCATTGGCTACCTCTGTTGGATCAGCTCGTCGTCTCGCCGGTGGTCTGTGAGCCCGGAGCTGTGGGATGGACAGAAGAAACCCGCGGCCGGGGCTTCAGCGGGTGTCTGTAGGTTCAGATTATACCACCAGGTCAGGGCTTGGCAAACCCGAGACCGGTCGGCCCCTGATCGCAAACATAGTCCCCGTTACGGAGGATGGCACCGGAGGGGCGGGCCGCGCAACGGCGCGCGGCCCGCGAAGTCCCGGCTCTGGCCTCCGAGCGTCACGTCCAACGGGGCCAGCCTGAGCGGGCGATGACGATGGCTTGCTCGTTGAAGGTGGAGCTAGATGGCTTGAAGGACACACACCTCGTAGGGTGCCAGCCGTACCCGGGGGCCGATCTGCGCGTCTGTTTCGCGGGATACGCTGCTCAGAAGGAGCTTCCATCTCTGGGTCGGCATCGCGGCTGGATCCAATGCCAGGATGGCCGGTCGCGAGAAGAAATTCAAACACACGAGAATAGCTTGATCTGGTGTCTCGCGCAGGTAGGCCATCTGCCCCACGGGCTTTCGGACAAGCGACCTGTAGCTTCCTCTCTGGAGTGCGGGTGTGGCCTTGCGCAGCCAGATCAGTCGGCGATAGAAGCTCAGCAGCGAGTTGGGATCCGAGCTCTCGCTTGCCACATTCACTTGACGGTGATCAGGCCCGATGCGTAGCCAGGGCTTGCCCGCACCGAAGCCCGCGTTCGGTTCGGCGCTCCACTGCATCGGTGTGCGACAACCGTCGCGACCTTTGTAGAAGGGCCAGTAGCGCCTGCCCGGGGGATCCTTGATCTCGGCACGGGGGATTCGTGCCTGACGCATGCCTATCTCCTCCCCGTAGTAGAGGAAGGGTGTGCCGCGCAAGGTGAGCAGCATTGCCGCGGCCACCTTTGCCCGCGCATCGCTCCAGCGTCCGGCTGCATAGCGGGTGTAGTGACGGGTTACATCGTGGTTGCTCAGCACCTGGCAGGGCCAGGCATCGCGGGGCAGCGCATCCTCCCAGGATTGCACCACCGCGTGAAAAGCCCGGGGATCCCACGAACGGCGAAGCAGGTCGAAGTTGAAGACCAGATGGCACTCATCGTTGCCTTCGCCGTAGTACTCCATTGCATGGGTCTCCGTTACTTCGGCCACCGTCATTCGCTCGGGGTACTGGTCCAGCAGCCGGCGGAACTCCTTGAGCAGTCCATGGGTCTCGGGTTGGTTCCAGTCGTGCACGTGGTTCAGCCAATCGTAGGGACGGAGCCCCAGCCGGTAGGGATTGTCGCGCAGTGCGGCGTCCTTGTAGTAGGCATCGGCCACGTCGAGTCGGAAGCCGTCGACGCCACGGTCGAGCCAGAAGCGCAGCTCGTCGAACATGACACTCTTCATCTCCGGATTGCGCCAGTTGAGATCGGGCTGCTGAGGCAGGAAGAGATGCAGATAGTACTGGCGGGTCTTCTCATCCCAGGTCCATGCCCGTCCGCCGAATACCGACTGCCAGTTGTTAGGCGGCCGGCCCTTTCGCCCGTCGGCCCAGATGTACCAGTCACGCTTGTCGTTATCCCGGCTGGAGCGGGACTCCACGAACCACTGGTGCTCGTGGGAGGAGTGGTTCATCACCCAATCCATGACGATCCGGATGCCGCGTTTGTGTGCCTCCTCGACCAGGTGATCGAAGTCCTCCAGTGTACCAAAGTCGGGGTGGATATCATGGTAGTTGCTGACGTCGTAGCCGAAGTCATACATGGGTGAGGGGTAGATGGGCGATAGCCAGATGGCATCGACGCCCAGGGAGCTAGAGCACCCATCTGCGTCGAGCACGTTCGTGCTGCCGTCGACGGGCCGTGCTGAGCCATCGTTGAGATAGTCCAGGTGCGCGATTATGCCTTGCAGATCGCCGATGCCGTCCCCATTGGCATCGGCGAAGCTACGAGGGTAGATCTGGTAGATTACCCCGTCCCGCCACCACAGAAAGTCGTTGCCGTGTGCGCTTGCGGACATGATGATCCTCCTTGATGATCTTTCATTCCTGCTGACTGTGCTGAAGACAGGGAGCGATCTGTCTGACGGATTCGATCTGATACACGATTGTCTCTTGAGCGCCAGGACCGAGGCCGGAGTCTCTGTCGGGGTGACTCGCTCGCGAAGGAGAATGCTGCCAGCGAGAGCCGCGCAGATCGGCGAAAGGCTCGGAAGCAATACGGCCTTGGGGGGAGGCGTTTCCAGGGCAAAGGTGAAGATGCGGGTTCCCGGCGCGCCGAGCAGCAACAAGCCGTTCAGCGCCAGGAAGCAGACCCAGTGCCGGCCCGCCGTTGCTACCGGGCCGCAAGCGGTCGGCATGATCGCGATCGCCAGGAGGAAGATGGCCATCACCAGGCTTGCCATCGACTGCAGCCAGGCCGTCACGCCGCCCCGGGGTCAGCCAGGTGATGAAGAACGGGCTGACCCCGAACGACACTCCTGTGCCGAGCAAGGCGACGATGCCGGATAGTCTTCTGTCTTGCTTCACGCACGGCCTCCAGATGCCCGAGCAGCGGGTGCTGCCGCTTCGTGCCCGGTTCGTGATCGAGCCGTACATCCGCACGCCTCACGACACGTGGCGTGGTTTACTGTCGTTCGGTCCTCTGTTTGCATCGATGGCATGTGCCAATCGACCGGGCCGGTCACTCGTGCTCATAAGCCCGGCACCCAGGATCAGTGATCCTCCCACGATCTGCCACAAGCCTACCGTCTGGCCGAGGAAGAGGGCCGACATGCCCAGGACGCTAACGGGCTCAACGAGCATCAGCAGGCTCGCCGTCCCGGCCTCGGTCTTGGTCAAGCCCGCGTACATGAGCCCGTAGGGAAGTACTGTGCCCAGCACTGCCAGGCCGAGCATGTTGGCCAGGATCCGAGGGGTGACCTGCTCCGGCAACAGTGCGTGCAGGGCTTGGGGCCCCGCCCAGATCAGCACCACCAGAGTCAGCACTCCGAGCCACGCGAGGGCGAAGAACAGGGACCAGGCGGTCCAGGCCAGGGGATGAGTCTTCTGCTTGCTCTCAGTTTGGCGACCGGCCACGATGAGACATGCGTACATGAAACCACACGCCATCGCCAGCAAGTCTCCGACTTGCGGACGGGTCAGTCCGGGAATCTCTTGAGCTCTCATCATCAGAGCGGTGCCCAGCAGGCCAACGGCAATGGCTACCACCTTCTTCCCGGTGAGTCGCTCGTGAAGAAGAACGGCGGCCAGCACTGCTACGTAGATCGGAAACATCTGTATCAGAAGTATGGCCTTTGCCGGCGGGGTGCCCAGGGCAATGGAGAAGATGTAAGTGGTGAAGCAGGTCAGCGTGACGAGGCCGTTACGGATCAGAGCCGAGAGCGCACGACGGTCCGCAATCCGAACGAGATGAGGGGCGAAGACATGGAACAGGGCAAACATGATGGCCGGAGCGAGAGTCAGGCGGGCAGCAAGCTGGAACCAGCCGCCGACGCCATCCCGGGCGAGCCAGGTGATGAACAGAGGAAGGGCTCCGAAAGTCAGTCCTGAGCCCAAGAGTGCCAACACTCCAACCGGCCTGCAAGTTCGATCCATTTGTGTTCACTACTCCCAAGATGACGTGTATGTTCGGCCACCGGTTAAGGGCAGCACTCCCGTGTCTTGCCGTGGCGCGATGCGCGCCGTTCAGCCCCAAGACCGAGGAAGCTCCTTCCGAGCGGCAGGTGATTATACGTGCCAAGCCATCCGGTCGTCAAGCAGACGAGGGCCTGCTGAGGCGGAGCACCGGGATGCCGACCGACGACGATCATCCCGGATGGGATTGGCCGGTCGACGCTGTTGCAGGGAGGCCAGGTTCCACGCTCGCTGCAGATGGTGAGGGGCGGCCACGGTGCCTGGCGCGGGCCAGGCGCGCACCACACGATGGGACGTCGTGTCGTACCTCCGCGGCCCGGTCTTCGTGAGGCGGTCGAATGACTCCCGCGTCAGGCTACTCGTCCCAGCGCCGCTTCAGATAGGGCTTGAGTTTCTCGAATTCGAGAGCCTGATGCCGGACAATCTGTTGCTCGAAAGTGGCCGTATCCATGTCTCCACTCTCGATAGCCAGCGATGCGGTGCGCCCGTAGTATAGAGGGGTCATAGCGGAGATGATCTCATCCGGGGATGCGGTCAGGTCACGGCACGACCCTCGCTTGTTGTAGGCTACCGCAAAATCGAGTACCATCCGAGCCCAGTTGGCGGCGGGAAAGCGATAGTCCGCTTCGGATTGGGCAAGGATGCTGGCGAGGGTCTCCTGGCTCTCGGGGGAAAGAACTCGCTGCCACATTCCCTGGTGTTCCTCGGCACCGGTGTGGAGCTTGCCGATCATGGCCGGAACGGAGACCGGCACCGGGTCTGGCTCGTCGTCGGCTTCGGGACCGTAGATGGGAGCCGTGCTCACGGAGGAGACGTCTTTCCAGCGATCCTGATAGGTCTGCATGAGGGTGAAGAGAGTCCCGACAACCTGCACGAACATGGGGCCCAGGGCAGCAGCGGGGTCCTTGGCATCGTGAACCTTGGCTCCGAGCCGGGCCTGGCAGACCCTCCCGCTCTCGTTGATGGCAGTCGTGGTCATCCAGATGTCGATCCCGTAGCGGGCCATGTCGCTATCCCAGTCACCCCTCTCGAGATAGGTTTCGACCA
>Ga0180432_10004080_pt1 | contig 20298 bp, 17 predicted proteins | sample SS_ome_10_FD_132414 | JGI IMG/M metagenome (GOLD analysis project Ga0180432, IMG submission 132414) | Hypersaline lake sediment archaeal communities from the Salton Sea, California, USA - SS_1_MS_2 metaG | ecosystem: Environmental > Aquatic > Non-marine Saline and Alkaline > Hypersaline >...
CTCCGCCGTCCGCCTCCGGGACCTGCTCCGAAGGCGAAAGGATAGCGCTGGAGGCGGCCTTCGTTCATGGCGTTGAGGATGAACTCCAACCCGCGGGTGTCCTCTCCGGCATCTTTGGCCTGCTGGAGCGCGGCGGAAAGCGTCTGCTTTGCCTCCTCACCGCCGACGCGGGCGATGCTGAAAAAGGCGGCCCGCTTGACGGAGGAATCGGGGTCGCTGAGGAGTGGCTCGAGGGTGGGAATTGCCCCGGTAAGGCCGGGCCTTCCCAGAGCCATGACGGCGGCGGCACGGTCAGTGGGGTTATCGGAGGAATCAAGGAGAGGTGTCACGTACACGAGAACCTGGTCGTCAGGGAGAACTCGGGCCAGCATCATCAATGCGCTGCGCCGAATGGAAGGCGATTCGCTCTGGGCCAGATCAGCAAGCGCCGAGAGAACTCTGGGGTCGGCAGCCAGCTCATCGTCCCCCTCCATCAGCCGCCGGAAGAGAAACATGAGGCCGTCGGAGCGTTCCCGAGCGTTGCCGGAGGCGAGCGCGGTGAGGGCGTTGTTGATCGCGGAGTCGTGCCATTGATCGGGGTCAAGGCCTGCGTTGGTGGCATACCAAAGGGCCCATTCGTCGTAGTCGGCCGGGAGGGTCTGATAGGTGAGGCGCATGAGAGCGCGGTGGCATTCCCTTCTGACGCGCTGGCTGTCCGAAACGAGTCCCGCTATGAACCAGGGAACAAGCTCGGGGTCGCCGAAGCGGGCTAGTATTTGATAGAGCATGAGGCTTTCGTCCTCGGTGACGTCAGGCTCTTCGAGCCGCGCCAGGATGAAGGGGATGACTTCTTCGCCCATTTCGATGAGCTTATCGCGGTAGTACCATGCGTCGTCCTCGGCGAGCTTGGCGATCAGAAGCCTGACCTTTTCATCGAATGAGATGGCGGGAACGTCAGGAGCGTCGACCAGGTCCTTCATGATGTCAGCCAACTGCCGCTGGAGGTCAACTATAGTCAGGGTCTTCGAGTCAGATCGAGACTTCTCAGTCTCGAGCTCGGCTTTGATGCGTTCATTCTGCTGGGAAAGCAGAGCGATGCGGGACTCAGCCTCGGCAAGCCGCTCTTCGAGGGGGCGAATCTGTTCGGACGCGGCGGGCGTGCCGGCGTTCACGCCGTAATGATATGCGGCCAGACCCACAAGAATCATGAGGAGCACAGCGATGACCACGGCGACGGGCAGGAATCGTTTCATTGCATTGCCTCTCTCTGAAATTCGTTCGCGACGGAGCGCACGCCATATCCCTCCATTTCGAGCTTAACATCTTCGCGTGGAAAAGTCGATAAAGTGCAGCTCCCTGGAACAAGAGACCGGCAGGGCTACATCCTGCGCTGAAGCCGAAGGAAAGAAGTCAGAATCCAGACAAACTGTTAGTCGGTGGATGCGGGGGGCAGCCATTTCGCCACGGCGTGGAGCGTGGTCGCAGTGCAAACGTCTGCGGATACGGCGGCCGGCAGTAAAGGAACACCATGTCAAGAACGTCCCGCGCGCGGCGGAGAGGCTCGCGACCTTCGACCACAGCACGCCCGGCAGGATTCGAACCTGCAACCCTCGGATTCGAAGTCCGCGACTCTATCCAATTGAGCTACGGGCGCGTTTCAAACTGCTCGAAGGACGCTTCGTGCCGCCCTTCCCCACTCAATAGCTACCACACTCCCGGAAGCGTGTCAACCGGAGCGGCTGACGTATCGCTGCCTGATATGTTGCAGGGCCACTATGCGCCGAGGGGGAGATGGACTTCTCGACCGTGCTGACGGCGAATGGTATCATGGTGTTTCCGCGGAAGCTGTTTCAGGAAGGAAGGCGTCATGACCGGCAAAGACGTTGGGGTTGCGATCATAGGAACGGGGCAGCGGGGATTCGCGTTCGGGCGGTTCCTGACGGGCGAGAATCCGGGTGCGCGCCTCGTGAAGCTTTGCGACACGGACGAGAGGCGGGTGGCTTCGGTGGCGCGGATGCTGGGTGCGAAGGGAACGGCACAGGAAACGGACTATCGGCGTGTGCTCGATGATCCGGAGGTTGATGCGGTGGTAATTGCGACGCCGGACCACGCGCACGAGGAGGTCGTCATTCCGGCGATGGAAGCCGGCAAGCACATATTCCTCGAAAAGCCGATGGCAACGACGCTGGAAGCCTGCGGACGGATTGCGCGTCAGGCGAAAGGATACGGGAAGGTGTTCCAGCTCGGGTATGTGCTGAGGTACGCACCGTTTTACGTTAAGCTGAACGAGATGATCCGTTCGGGAGGTTTGGGACAGGTAGTCCTGATAGAGGGGAAGGAGCTGGTGGGGTACCGGCACGGGGCGAGCTACGCAAGGCGGTGGCATCGTTCGAGCGAGAAGAGCGGCGGACTGATGTTGACGAAGTGCTGCCACGATCTGGATATTCTGAACTGGCTGAGCGGTAGCCGCGCTTCAAAGGTGGCGTCGTTCGGCGGGGCCAGCCACTTCCGCCCGAATCCGAGGCTGCCGCGCCTGTGCCGTGACTGCGACGAGAAGTGCGATTTCCGGTTTGATGCGCGAGACGCTTTCGTGCTTATGACTCCTGAGGAGCGGGAGGAGTTGGATGAGAGAGAGGCGGACTTGTGCGTTTACAATGCGAAGAAGGATATAGCGGACAATCAGACGGCGATCATCGAATACGAGAATTGTCTGAGAGCGGCGTTCTCGGTGACACTTTTCTCGCCGCGAGAGACGCGCACGTGCTTCGTCAGCGGGACGAAGGGGCAACTGACGGGAGACTTCGGGAGAGGTCGAATTGCGTTGACGAGGCCGGGCCGCAGCGAGGAGGAGGTCATAATGGTGGAGAGCTACGGCGGCGGGCATGCGGGGGCGGACCAGAACGCCTGGCGGGACTTCATATCGCACATTGTGAATGGAACGAAGCCGGCTGCGGGAGCTGAGGAAGGGTTCGAAAGCGCCATGGCGGCGCTGGGGGCGAACATGTCAATGAACAGTGGGGAGGTCGTGAATCTGGGCGAGCTGCGCGGACGCTGTCTAGGTGAGTGAATGGGAAGCGCGCGGCGGGCTGCTTGCGGCCTGTGGCACTCTGCGTCCTTACTCGGGGGCGCCGATTTCCGGTTCGCGGATGCGAGCCAGGGCCTCGTCGACAGTGTCGCAGATCTCGAAGAATTTGTCCAACCGGCACACGGTAAGGGTCTGACGAACGGAAGGTTGAAGGCCGGCGAGAATGAAGCGCCGGGCGCCTTTCTTGAAGTTCTGCAGGAGAGCGACGAGTGTGCCGATGCCCCTGCTGGGGACATACTCCACATTGGACATGTCCAGCACGACGGGAAGGTTGGGGGCTCGCTCGGCCGCTGCGGCGACCTCGGTTTGGAGGGAGCGCGCTTCGCTATCGCGCATGCGCGAGAACTGGGGGGCAGCCAGGACAATCTCCTCGTGGGGCGTGATCGCGATCTCACCCGCTTGGGCCATCACTATCTCCTAACGTGTCAGACAACTAGCGACTTAAGGGCGCAACCGGCAGCAATTGCCGCCGGTGAAAAAGGCGATGGCAGCTATCGATTGATCCCGCGCATTGCCATGGCAAGCGCTTCGGGATTGGTCGACCAACGCATGGCCTCGGTGCCTGATATGAGGTCACGCTTGTAGAGCTTGAGGATGTCCTGATCGAAGGTCTGCATACCAGCCTCACCTCTCCTTACATAGTCGCTGAGCTCGCTGAGGCGATTCTCGACGATGAGCTTTTCGGTGACGGCGGTGCCGCGGAGGATTTCGACGGCAGGCATCCGTCCTCCCTTGCGAGTTGTGAGGAGGCGTTGCGAAATGATGGCTTCCACGGAGCCGGCCAACTGCGCCAACAGGAGCTTGTGTTCCGCGGGAGGAAACATGGCGATGATTCTCTCGACAGTGAGGGCCGCTGTAGCACTGTGGACTGTGGAGAAGACTTGGTGGCCGGTATCCGCCGCACGGAGGGCCATGCGAAGGGACTCGACGTCGCGGAGCTCGCCGACCAGGATGACGTCGGGGTCCTGCCTGAGCGCCTGGCGCAAAGCCTGAGCAAACGACGGCGTGTCGAATCCGACTTCGAGCTGGGATATTAGGGACTTCTGGTTGGCATAGACGTACTCGACCGGGTCTTCCACCGTGATGATCTTTGCGCGATGAGTCTGATTGATGAGGTTGATCATGGCGGCAAGAGTGGTGCTTTTCCCGCTGCCGGTAGTCCCGGTGACGAGGGTGAGGCCACGGCGAGACAGCGCGATGTCGCGGATGGCGTCGGGGAGGTTGAGGTTTTCGATGGAGGGGATCTCGAAGCGTATGATGCGCATGGTAATGCCGGTGCGGCCGAGGTTGCGATAAGCGCTGCAGCGGAAGCGGCACAGGTCCGGTATGGAGTAGGAGAAGTCAAGACCGTTGAAAAGAGAGGTCTCGAGGTCGGCATCGCCGAGCGTGGGAGCGATGGAGGTTATGAACTCGATCATCTCCTGGTTGTCTACGGAGGGCAAGTCCACCAGACGGACGTTACCGTCGATGCGAACCATCGGAGGGGCCGATGCCTGAAAGTGTACGTCCGAGGCCTTGTTGTCGACCGCGAACTGAAGGACCCTCTGGAAGTCCGTTGTCACGAGATGCTCCCGCGCATTCGCCTTCGGTTTGGCTCCCGCTCCCAGCCAAGAGAGCGCCCGCCCTAAATGCTGCGATAGTATCGTATCCCTGCCGGGAGGGTCTGGCAAGAGCGTTGGGAAAAATCATTCGAGGAGGGATAGCGCACCAATAGGGCGGAAAACCTTGACCTTTGATCGGGGAAAGGAGAGAATTAGAGCCGCTGTTTCAGCGAGATGAACCGGCGGGGAAAGGGACCTTTGGACCGTTCGACAAGAGGAGTATGAACAGGAGGAGAAGTCATGGCGAAGTTCAGTACGGTGAATCTGAGCAAGCACTTCAACTCGGCCGCGGAATTGGCGCCCCGGCTGGGGAGAGCAAGGCAGGGAAGCCGAAGGCCGGCGGCTGCTCCTCCAACACTGCCACGCGGCAAGGGGTCCTTTTGGGGGATTCCCTTCGTTCTCGCTTCCGAGACGGCCAAGAAAGGGTTGGTGCTGCTGGGTGACGAGGTGCGGGAGGTGGAAGTAAAGCTTTCGGGGAAAGGAACCCACCTGTGCTTGCTTCATTCCGGCGACATGCCAAGCAAGAGGAGGACGAGGCCGGCGCTCGGGGAGAAGCTGGCCGAGTACGTGCTTCGCTACAAAGACGGCAAGGAACATGTGCAGCCGGTGCGCGCGCGATTTGAAGTCCCCGTGGGCGGAGTCGCAAGCGTCGGGCCCGCTTTCGCCTCAGTGCAGATGGGCATGCCAACGCCGGTGAAGCGAGGGGACGTAATAGGCTGGGGCGGCCTTCAGACGGGAGTTATGAAGGAGCGAGGAGGCTTTCCCGCATCGGTGTACGCGATGGAGAACCCCAGGCCGGAGTCGGCGCTGGCGTCGGTTGTGCTGCGGTCCGTATCGAAGACGCCGATAGCGGTGCTGGGAATGACTTTGTATGAGGGTCCGGGACATCCGCTGCGTCACCTGCCGCGGCGTTTCTACAAACTCACGCTGCCCGCATCGGAAAAGACGCTTGCATCGGAACTGACCGCCGAGATGGACATGGGAAGCATCACGGCGCTTGAGGTGGCGGTTCCAGTGAGTGAGAAGGAGTGGGTGAAGGACGAGTTGCGCGGGCTGGGCAGCGGAGAACGGGAGGAAAAGCCTGCCAGGGAGTTCTTGGTTGAGGCGACAGGTTCGGAGGGGGCAACGTTGACGGTGAAGGCGGGGTCCAAGCGCGCCCGAGATGTCTCGTTGGGAGATGCTTTCACCGAGGGAGTAGCGAAGAGCAAGGACGGAAAGGCGCGGCTGGAACTGATCCACACCGGAAAGGCGTGGGTTCACGTGAACGTCATAGATGACACCACTGGGAAGCCGACGCCGACACGCGTCCACTTCCGTGGACCGAACGGGGAATATATCGCGCCGTACGGGCACCATGCGAAGGTCAATGCGAACTGGTTTGAGGACTATGCGGGCGACCTGCAATTGGGCGGGATGGGCTATGCGTACGTGCCCGGGAGCTTTCAAATTGAGCTTCCGGTGGGCGAGGTGTACGTGGAGGCGGCGAAGGGCTTCGAGTACGAGCCGCTGCGAAAGAAACTGAACATCCGCGCCGGACAACGCGAGGCAACACTGCGCATCAAGCGGTGGATCGACTGGCGGAAGGACGGCTGGGTGACGGCTGATACGCACGTGCACTTCATTTCGCCGCAGACGGCGTGGCTCGAGGGACAGGCAGAGGGTTTGAACCTGATAAACCTGCTGGCCTCGCAATGGGGGCGGCTGTTCACGAATGTCGCGGACATAACGGGGAAGATTTCCGGCGTGAGCGAGGATGATACCCTCGTGTGGGTCGGGACGGAGAACCGAAATCACCTGCTGGGTCATATGTCCATGCTCGGAGCGCATGGGGATCCGGTGTATCCGATGTGCGCGGGGGGCCCGAACGAGGCCTACCTTGGAGATCCGGACAGGGTGCTGCTGACTGAGTGGGCCAAGACGGTCAAGGAACGCGAGGGGGTTTCGATAAGGCCGCACTTCCCCGGCCCGAGCTGCGAGGAGCCGGTGTACTTCGTTCTTGGACAACTCGACGGGACGGAACTGAGGAGTTATGCGAATCCGGATTCGGGGACGCTCGACCAGTTCTGTTTCCAAGAATGGTACAAGTACCTGAACTGCGGCTACCGGGTGGCGGCGGTGGGAGGGACGGACAAGATGAGCGCGGGGATGCCAGTGGGCGGGGCGCGGACGTACGCGAAGCTGGATCCGAACCGTCCGTTCACGTTCGAGAACTGGGGTGGGGCGATTCGAGCGGGAAGGACTTTCACTACGTCGGGCCCGCTGATCGACTTGACGGTTGACGGTCACGCGGCGGGCGACGAGATCAAGATGGGGCCGGGCGGAGGAACGGTGGAATTGAAGGCGAGCACTACGAGCGCGTGGCCGCTGAACCTGCTTGAGGTGGTAGTCAACGGCAAGGTGGTTGCCAAGACGTCGTCGAAGAGGGGCGCGAAGTCGCTGAGACTAAACGCGAAGACGAAGGTGGACCGGAGTTCGTGGATCGCCGCGAGATGCGGCAGCCGGCTGCTGGCTCACCACTGCTGGCCGATTCACCTGGGAGCGCACACTTCTCCCGTGTACGTTAACGTCGGGGGCGCGGAGATGTTCAGCCCGTCGGATGCCAGCTACATGGTGACGCTGATCGACGGGGGTCTGACGTACCTGGACACGCTTTCGGTTAGGTACGACGAGAAGCGGCATAGGGAGATGAAGGCGATTTTCCGAAAGGCGAGGCGGGTGCTGGAGGAGAGGCTGCGGGACCAGTAAGAAGAGTCGTAGGGTAAGACAAGAGGGAGAGCGGCGAGGCGTCGCTCTCCCTCTTCGCTTGAGGAGGAATCGCTCAAAGCACGACTGTCTTCCTCGGAGATGACTGGGCGACGACCTCTCGCTGTCGCTTCGCGAGGGAGTAGTTCTCGAGCCCACGGTCCTCGTAAAGCTCTTCGAGGCGGCGTGTAAGCTGCTTGACCTTGTCGGGGGCTTTTGCTTTGAGGTCAGACTGCTCGGTGGGGTCGTCGGCCAAGTTGAAGAGCGTGATGGGCTCGAAGTGATCGGTGCAGTTGAGGCTCCACGGCCCCTCGATGACGCCGACGCTTGGGCCCCACGCGTTGATGACGTGATCTCTGAGCTCGTCGGTCTCGCCCTTGATCAGAGGCATGAGGTCGACGGAATCGACACCGTCGGGAGCGTCGATGCCCAGCCAGGACAGCATTGTGTGGCCGAAATCGTAGTTCATAACGAGGGAGTCGATGCGCTTTCCGGCGGCGGTTCCGTCGGGGAAACGGATCATGGCGGGAAGCCGGACGTTGTGCTGGTAGGGCGCGGCGCTCTTGCCGATCCTTCCGTGCTCGGCGAGCTCCGTACCGTGGTCGGCCATGAAGATCACAAGGGTCTCGTCGAGGATGCCAAGCTGCCTCACCTTATCCATGAGCTTGCCGAACCAAGTGTCGACCATGGTCACTTCGGCGGCGTAAAGGGATCTTATGTGGCGAACCTCAGCTTCCGTGTATATGGAAGAGTCGGGGGTGTTGTGCCAGATGAGCTCGGTCCCCCTGTAGTCGGGGTCGTACATATCGAGATACCAGCGAGGCGGGTCCCAGGGCTCGTGGGGGTCGAATGAATCGATGTAGAGAAGGAAGGGGCTACGGTTGTATTCGTTTTCGAGGAAGTGGATCGCCTGTCCGAAGACTTTGGGCGCGAAATAATCCTCTTCGGTGCGGCGGTCGCCATTGTTGCGGAGGTAGTTCTTGATCGCGTCTTTCTTGCGCTCGGCAGACTCGGCGGGATGGTCAGGACGCATATACTTTTCGACCGTGCAATCGGCAGGGAGCTCTCCGTAGCCGTATCTGTCGGCTTCCTGTCCGCGAATCCATCGGAAGACGCTGAAGAAGCGATGGAAGTTCATGCCCGGCTTCGCCATGTGGTAAGTGTCGGCGAACATGGCGGTGCGGTAGCCGGCGAAGGTCATCAACTCGGGAAAAGTCACATCCTCTTCCCGAAGTCCCTGCCAGCCTGGAATCACAGGATAGGCGCCTTTGGGCGTGTGCCAGTCGACGAAGGGAAAGCAGCGGGTCATCGAAAAGACGCTGCGTCGAACGGGCAGCGTGGGGCAGCTTTCGGGGTAGGCGCGGTCGAAGACGACGCTCTCGCGGGCGAAGGCGTCGATGTTGGGGGTTTTGACCCACGAGCTGCCATAGCAACCGCAGTAGTCGGCCCTCAGAGTGTCGATCATTACGAAGACGACGTTCAATTGTGCTCCTTTCGTTCCCGGAGAGTTCAGGCGGGCGACGCTAGCGGCGGCGGGACGTCACTTCGCGCCTGGAAGATGGCTTTCGATCTTCTCCAGATACAGCATCGACCACGTCTTGTCGCCGATGGTTCCCACACGCACGCGGACCTCGGTAACGTCGGCGCCGACGAGTTTCAGACGGACCTTTACCTTGTTGTCATCCGCACGCCTGGCGTCGATGCGACCGTCGGTAAGGTCATAGGCCTTACTCTCTATGGGCACTTTCATGTCCTGTTCCATAGCGAGTACCGCGGCGTTGAAAAGGGTCTCAACATCATGCGGGAAAGCGGTCTTGGCTTCGCCTCGAACGTAGACGATGCCCGCGGCTCCGCCGGCCGCGCCGGCGACCAGGGCAACACAGCCACTCGCCACCAGAGAAAGCCCTAAGAGCAGAACCATCAATTTGCAGCGGCCAGACATGTGTCCCTCCTCTCTTCATCCATTTGCGCAGGCGGGGGCACAGAGAACCCCGGCCGCGCAAGTCAGATGACGACTGCCGAAAAGCGCCGCATCGACACTGATTGTGTATATCGAGCTCAGAGCTTAAGCACCGGTCCTGAGCCTTGCGCTAAGTCTGTCGAGAAAGAGCTCATTCCAGTGCCTGTCCCCGACGATTCCGACACGGACGGCCACGCGAGTTACCGACGGACCAACCAGCTTGAGGGCGACTTTGACCTCTGATTCGTCAGCGCGTTTGGCACGGATTTTCCCAACAGTTCCGTCATAGGACCTGCTGTCGATGGGAACCTTCAGGTCCTGTTCGAGAACGGCGACGGCGGCGTTGAAGACGGTTGGAACGTCGCGGGGGTATTGGGTTCTGGACTCACCCCTGACATACCAGATGGCCGCTCCTCCGCCGACAACGACGCTCCCGATAATGAGGGGCGTGCAGCCACCCACGAGGATGGAGACCGCCACCAACAGGCTCAGCACCTTCCAGCGAATCAACACGGTCACTCTCCCTTCTGCCGACTGGAGCCCAAGGCATCGGCTCAATGCGTCCTTCCACGTCGAGGCTGCGCAAGTCCGATCCTCCGCTCAGACCAGTTGACTCTACCGCCTAGGAAGGAAGGTGTCAAGTGGAGGCCGCAAGCGGGGGGGGATGGGCACGCCATTGACTGGTGAACGTTTTGCTATTATGGTTGGTCGAACGGAGCGGGGAGCTTCGAAAGGGAGGGCGATGAACGGCGAGGCGGTAATCTTCGATACAAGCGATGCGACATTCGCGGAAGAGGTGCTTGAGGCGTCCGAGGGTGCGCCGATTGCCGTGGATTTCTGGGCGCCGTGGTGCGAGCCGTGCAAGGCGCTTTCGCCGGTCCTGGAGCGGGTCATAAAGGAGATGGCGGGGCGGGTGAGGCTGGCGAAGCTGGATGTAGAGGAGAATCCGGTTGTGGCGTCGCGCCTGGGAATTACCGGGGTCCCGACGGTAAAACTTTTCAGCAAAGGGGAAGTTGTATCGGAGTTCGTGGGGTTGATCCCGGAGGACAGCATAAGGTTGTTTTTGGAGAGAGCGCTGCCCTCGCGAGAGGATATGCTGGTGGAGGAAGCGGTCGCCCTCATCTCCGGCGGCGACCTGGAGAGTGGGAAGCGGAAGTTAGAGGAAGCGCTGCGGATCAGCCCTTCGCACTCGCGTGCGCATCTGGAGAAAGGGAAGGTGGCTCTGAGGTCCGCCGACTTCGAAGAAGCGGCGGCTGAGTTTGCGGAGGTGTCGGAAGGGACGCCGGAATTTGAAAGTGCGGTAAAGCTTCTGGCAGGCATTGAATTTGAAAAGACTTGCCGACGATGCGGCGGATTGAAAGCGGCGGAAGAGAAGCACAGGAATGCGCCGGATTCGCTTGATGCGAAGTTCGACTTGGCAAGGTGCCTGGCTGCAGAAGAGCGATACGAAGGCGCTCTGGACCTCCTGCTCCAGATCGTTCAAAAAGACAAGACCTACCATGAGGAAGTTGCAAAGGATGACATGGTGAGGATATTCGGCACACTGGGGCATTCCTCTCCCCTCGCGCGGGAATACCGTTCAAGGCTCGCCTCGGCACTATACTGATCGGCGGTGGATGCGGGGCGAGGCGGCAGCGTCGAGTGACAAGCGTCGGAAAGGAAAGCGATGAACTTCATTCTGATAATAGCGGACACTTTCAGAAAGGACCACCTTGGCTGCTACGGAAACAAGCGGATCTCGACCCCGCACCTGGACAGATTTGCGAAACGAAGCGTGGTGTTCGACGGGGCGTATGCGGGGTCTTTCCCGACGGTTCCCAACCGGCGTGACACTCTGACAGGAAAAGCGAGTTTCACGTACACGGACTGGGGGAGGCTGCAAGGTGATGAGGTGGTGCTGCCGGAGATGCTCCGTGAGAAGGGATACACGAGCATGATGGTGGCGGACACGCCGCACATCCTCCAGCAGGGGTACAACTTCGACAGAGGGTTTGACGGGTGGCAGTGGATCCGGGGCCAGGAGAACGACCGCCTGCGTACGGATCCAGAAGAGGTGAGGTTTCCGTGCAAGCCGGAGAAACTGCGGTCGGGTGAAAGGGTGGTCGGGCAATATCTGCGCAACGTCTCAGATCGGGCGTACGAGGAGGATTACTTCGTCGCACAAACGATGCGGGAAGCGAAGAGATGGCTGGAACGGAACTACAAGCGGGACAGCTTTTTCCTCTATGTGGACACGTTCGATCCGCACGAACCGTGGGATCCGCCTAAGCACTACCTCGAACTGTACGAGAAGGGATACGAAGGCGAGGAGGTTATCTATCCCATTTACGGCGACGCGGACTACTTGACCAAAAAGGAGCTTGCGCACGTGCGGGCGCTGTACGCCGGAGAGGTGAGTCTGGTGGACAGGTGGGTGGGGTCGCTGCTGGAGAAGATAGAGGACCTGGGGCTCTTTGAAAACACGCTGGTGATATTCACCACGGATCACGGGTTCTACCACGGCGAACACGGCATGATAGGGAAGCTTCGGATAGCCAAGGGGCGGATGAGGTATGAGCCGCTGTACCGTGAGGTGGCAGACATCCCGCTGATTATGTCATTGCCGGGGAAGTCTGGCGGGCGAAGGGTGAAGGGGTTTGCGCAGCCATGGGATATCGCGCCGACGCTGCTGGAGCTTGCCGGCATCAGAAAGCCTCCGGAGATCCACGGCACCTCATTGGTGCCGGTGTTGAAGGGCGAGAAGCGAGCGGTGAGGGGCTTCGCGGTGTCGTCTCCCTGCATCACCCATGGGCCGAATCCCTTCGTGCGGAGCACGATATCGACATCGGAGTGGACGTTGATATACGGGGGTAAGGCCGGAGAGGAGCTGTGCATGGCGGAGACGGCGGCGGTCGACAGCAGGGCACGGCGCATGGAGATAGCGAAGCCCGGGGAAGCGAGTCCAGAGTTGTATGACATTCGCGAAGATCCACGCCAGAGCCTCAATGTGTTGTCGAAGAACACGGACGCGGCGAGGCGACTTCATAAGACGTATGTCAAGTTCCTTGAAGACGTGGGAACGGACGAAGCGCACGTCCACGCACGACGGCAGTTGTGAGTGGACGGCTCTTCCGATTGTGTTGTGTGAGGGAGAACAATGGCGAAGGCGAAGATAGACGCTGCAAGCCTTCCGGCGGATTTCATGGATGCGGCAGCCTTCCATGGACACATTTGCCCTGGTCTGGCAATCGGGTACAGAGCGGCGAAGGCTGGTCTTGCCACACTTAAGGTCGAGAGGGCGAGAGACGAGGAACTGATTGCCATCGTGGAAAACGACGCTTGCGGCGTGGATGCGGTGCAACACCTGACGAGCTGCACCTTCGGCAAGGGGAATCTCTTCTTCCGCGATTACGGCAAGCAGGTGTTCACCTTTGCGCGGCGGGGCGACGGGCGTGCCGTGAGGGTTTCGTGGAGGGCACCAACTGACGCGAATCCAAGAAGGAGAAAGCGGGATCCGATTACGCGGATGCTGGAGATACTGAACGCGCCGCGCGGGGAGCTATTCAGAACGTCTCGGGTGAAGCTCGACCTGCCTCCGAAGGCGAAGATACGACAATCAGCCGTGTGCGAGCGCTGCGGCGAACCGGCGATGGTGACGCGCCTGCGGGAGGTGAAAGGCAAGATGTTGTGCGTCTCGTGCAGCGAGAAGCGGATGCGAAAGGGGCCTTAGAGGCCCGAGCAAGACGCGCCGGATACTAATCCACGCACGTTTGGCCGATCCGCGGTGGAACGGAGTCCAACGAGAGGACAATGGGCTTGACGAAACGGGCGCGGTCGGGGAAGATGGTTTTGGTGAGTTAAAGATGCGGGAATCAGGAGGAGCATTTGAGCAGTGAGATAACGCGTTACTTCCACGGAGAGGTGCAGCGGGTTCTGTCGGAACTTCAGACGGAATGCCCGCCGGACGCCATGCAGTTTGTGCGCTCGGTGTGCGACCAGCTGGAATCTTCGCTGGGAAAGTATCTGACGCGGTTCGAGTTCCTCAACAAGGCGAAGATTCTGGTGGCGAACGGGAGCGGACAGAGGGTCGTGCAGTACGACTCGGAGCACCCTGGGGGATTTTCGCGCTACCAGGACAGGAACGTCGTGGCCGCGGTTGCCTACGCGAGGATAGGGGGAGCGCTGAAAATTCTGGCGGGGACCATCCGGGGAGTGACGGTAATCGACGAGGCGACCGGGGAGGTCGAGAGGGAGTACAAGCACAACACCATGTCCCAGGTGGGCTACGTGCAATATGAGAACGTTGACGGTGAGCCGTGCATTTTCGCGACGGGTTTCGGTGGGGAGGGAATCTACCTATTTCGACTGAACGATCCGACGAATCCGATTCACATTCAAGGGACAAAACCGTTAGGGACCGCGACGGGTCTGGCGAAACGCATCGGGCTGGAGTGGCACCTGTTCACCGTGGATGCGTTCACGTCGGAGGGCGTAGTATATGATTTTCTGATCGACGCGAAGAATCCGGAGAAGATCAACCTGGTGAGGACCTTCGAGGGGTCGGGGAGAAATATCTCCAGCATCGCGGTGGTGAACAACAAGGTGTACGCGGGAAGTGACGAGGTGAGGCGGTGGTCGATATTCAGGCCCAAGGAGCCGGAGGCGACTTACAAGGGGTCAGATTCATTCATCACGGCATTGGACGTGGCAGAGATCAACGGGCGGACGATGGTGTTTGCGGGGAGCTACAACCGACAGGGATTCAATAAGGTATACGCATGGTATGATGAGTCCCCGGAAGCGCCATTCAGGGAGTACGAAAAGGGAGTGGACGGAACGGGGGCGCTGGCATACGCGAACATAGCGGGAGGCCACTACGTAGTGGTGGGGTCGGCGAACCAGCTCGGGTACAAGACGCGCGAGGGGGACATCTGCGTTTTCGACATAGACAGCGGGCTGGTGTCGAAGCTGCCGGGGCTGCGGGGGGTCAACGTGAACGGGATCACGACGGTGAGCGGCATCCGCGACATAGCCGTTTTACCGACGTGACGGGGCGTTAGACCTTAAGCTCGTGCCTTGAGTGAACCAGGTAGTGGTCGTGGTCAGCGGGCTGAGCGTCGGGGAAAATCTGGAAGAGCTTCTTGATCAGTCCGTCCCTGAACTCCTCCGTGCGCTCTTCGGGAGTTTTCAGGAAGAGACACACGCCGATATGGTATCCGCCTCCCTCGTCCTTGACAATTTTTCCTATTTTCATAAGGAAACCTCACAAGAAAAGTTGTTCTGTCAGACGTCCGCCCATTGGCCGCCGGACTCGATGGATTTTGCGGCGGCGAGGCTAACACGGAGGCTGGCTATGGCGTCTTCGTAGTCGCAACGGATGCCTGACGCATCGCCAGTCCTGACCGCGTGTATGAAAGCCTTGTCTTGTTCCAGATAGGGGTCAACGGCCCCGTCGAGCTCTTCGACGCTGCCGTTGGACCATCGCATTTTCGCGACGGGGGCGAGAAACACTTCCACCCTCAGGCCCCTGGCGACGAAATCAACCTCGGAGTTCCAGCGCTTGTCCAGGACGCAAGTGCAGGAGACCGTACCCAAGGCCCCGCTCTTGAAATTCAGAATCAGCGCGGAGGTATCCTCAACATCGAAGACCTCGGATTCGGGCAGGATGTTCCGAACACCCGAAGCGGCCACCCTGTCGATGTCGCCCATAACCCAGCGCGCGATGTCGATGTGGTGAGTGACCTGCTCCACGAGCTGGCCGCCGGATCTCTCCCGCACGCCCCACCACTGTGACTTGGGGAGCGGACACAGATAGCGGCTCACGAACAGGTTAGGCTTTGTGCCGGTCAAGAGTTCCTTCGCTTTGGCGACGAGGTCGGAGTACCGGAAGAGGTAACCCACGGAGGTCATAACTCCAGCCTCGGCAGCGGCGTCTGCAACTTTGGCGGCGTAATCGAGGTCCAAAGTGACGGGCTTTTCTACGAACAGGGGTAGCCCGAGGTGGATAGCGTCAAGCTCCTGGCCCGCGTGGGCAAAGGGGGGAAGGCAGATGAAGAGGCAGTCCAGGTCTTCTTTGTCGAGGAGAGCGCGGTAATCCGTGTAGGGGGTCGCACCGCGGCTTTCCGCGACTGATTCCGCCCTGGCTTCGTCGATGTCGCAGACGGCGGTAACCTTGGCGCCGTCGATCTTAGCCAGTTTGTTCATGTGGTTATTGGCGATGCCGCCTGCACCGATGAAGCCTACTTTGACCTCCATACTTTTCCTCCACGAATGCTTATTGCACTCCGGGTCCGAACATGGCGACATTCTTGCGCACATTTGCCGCCGCTCTGAGCGAAAGAATCCAGTCTTGACGACGTAGCGAGACCATCTCGCGGACAATCCTGTCACGCACTTCTTCAAGCGCCACATCCCTGGCAGGGACTATATCGATCACCAGGATGAGGTGGTAGCCGTATTCGGTCTTGACAGGCTGTGATAGCTCGCCCTTATCAAGCGAGAAGGCGACATCGGCGAATTGCGGGACCATCCTGCCTCTGGCGAAGTATCCCAGGTCGCCGCCACGGTTCCGGGTCGCAACATCTTCGGTGTGGCCGGCAGCGACGGCGCCGAATTCAGCACCGTTCTCGATCTGTGTTCGCAACTGCTTGATCTCGGCGAGAGCCTTGTCGAAATCGGGCTTCTGGGTTTCGGGGTCAAGCTTCCTGACAAGAATATGACGCGCCCGGACGAGCTTTTCGCCGAGCCTTTCCTTCTGCCCCTCGAAGTACTGTTGAATCTCATCCTCCGGCAACTCGGCCGCAATGAGGCGCTGCGCGCCGAGCGAGAAAAGGAACGCCTGCGACTGCTTAAGCGATTCCAGCGTCTGTCCCTGAGCTAGCAGGTATTCCTGAAAGCTCATATCGCCGCTACGCGGATCCTCTTCGAACAGTTTCTTCTGAACGGCGATTTCCTCTTCGGCGTCCTGTTCGGAAATGACCACGTTGGCTTTTTCAAGCTCCTGGTGAACAAGCTCTTCATCGATGAGTTGTTGAAGGAGTCTGGCCTCGTTTGCGTCGGCAGCGAGTTCACGGCAGTAGTGGAGCGAGTGCTTGGAGGGGATTTTCTCGCCGTTAACAACGGCGGCGACGCCGTCTGGCGCGGTTTCCTTCGTTCGCTCGATTTGCGCCGTGGGCAGAAGGCCATCTCGAAACCACTGCTCAGGATTGAGGTTGGCGGGAAACGGTGCGTCGGGGGGTATGCCCGCCTCCGCGCGCATCAGTGTTTCGGTGCCGATGCCTGATCGAATCACAGACTGAAAGATATCGTCGGTGAGTCCGGTACTCCGTATGTAATCTTCCAGGGAATTTGGGGCCACCTGCTGCTCTATAGCCGCCAGACGCGCATCGACCGCATTCTGGTCGATCTCCAGTCCTCTGGCACGCAATGCCTGGTCGACGACCATTTGAGTTATGAGGAAGTTGAGCGCCGTGTCCCCGATAAGCTCGACAAGGGCACTGTAGTAGTCAATCGTAGATATCTCACGTCCGTTTACAGTAGCAGCGACATTGCCGGGCAGAGGCGTCGGGGCTTGTGAGCCCTCGGGAGGAGGGCTCGGCCCGGCAGAAAGCGGCTCAGTCGGCGATGGTGCAATGTCTATTGCGGCGGGCTGGGAGGGAACGGGCTGCTCGCCGGCGAGCCCCGGCTGAACAGACAAGACGAGCGAGATCAATGAGAGGCAGAACACGATCGACTTCACGATTACCCCCGAACCGGCGGCAAAGGGCCGCCGCAAAGAACTATCGAACAATCCTAAGGCCGCCGCCCTCAGCCAGTTTCTTCACCTCTTCCAAGCTGGTCCAGTTGAGGTCGCCGGGCATCGAATGCTTGACGGCGGCGGCGGCATTTCCAGTGCGGACGCCGAGTTGTATGTCTCCCTGGAGATATCCGTAGATGAAACCGGCGGTGAAGGAATCACCCGCGCCTATGCGATCGACGATCTCCACGTCGTAGGTGACGTCATCGTAGAACTTGCCATCAGCATAGGCGATGGCGGTCCAGCGGTTTCGCCAGACGGAGACGTTCTCCCGCAAGGTGATGGCGACGGCCCTGAGGCCGAAGCGTTCATAGAGCTCCTTGGCGACATCTCGGTAGTTGTCGCGTTTTATCTTGAAGACGCGCATGGTGTCTTCTTCCGTGGTCAGAAGAATGTCGGTGTCGTGCATGATCTGGGTCATGCATGCCTGCGCTTCGTGCTCGGACCAGAGCTTGGAGCGGTAGTTGAGGTCGACGCTGACGGTGATGCCCGCTTCCCTGGCGGCTACCGCTGCTTCCTTGGTCGCCTCGGCTGCGGTAGGACTGAGCGCGGGCGTGATGCCGCTGACGTGGAAGAGCTTGGTCTGGGCGAAAATGGAAGGCCAGTCAATCTCGCCGGGTTCAATTCTGCTTATGGCGGACCCGGCGCGGTCGTAGAGAACGGAGCTGGCGCGAGGCATGGCCCCAAATTCGACCCAGTAAAGCCCTGCGCGGTCGGCATCGGACCAGATGATGTTGGACGGGTCGACGCCCTGTTCCCTGATTTTGTTGAAGATCATCCGCCCGAGCGGGTTTTTGGGAAGGCGGGTGACAAAGGCGGAGTTGAGCCCGAGGCGGGCGGCAAGGACGGCGACGTTCATCTCGCCCCCGCCGACGCAGGCATCGAAAGAGCGGGCTTGTTCCAAACGTTCGAAGTTAGGCGGCGAAAGCCGGATCATCGCCTCGCCGAAGGTTACTACATCGTACATATCAAGCTCCCCTTGCCTTTGCTACTGCCGCCACGTAGTCTTTCGCAAGCTTGCGCAACGTCGCGAAGTCCTTTTTCTTTACCGCGTCCTTCTTCACGAGGGCGCTGCCGACACCGAGCGCAGCCGCGCCTGCCTTGATGAACTCCGCGGCGTTGGTGATGTCAACTCCCCCCGTGGGAACCAACTTGAGTTGAGGCATGGGAGCCCTGAGGTCTTTCATATAGTTGGGTCCGCCGACGCGAGCGGGAAAGATCTTCACCATGTCGGCGCCGCCCTCCCAAGCAGCGAGGACTTCGTTAGGGGTGAAAGCGCCGGGAGTCACGGAGCAGCCATACCTGTGGGCCATCTCGACGACGGCGGGAGAGTAGGTGGGGGCAACGATGAATTCGGCTCCCGCGAGTATGGCGGCGCGAGCGGTCTCGGGGTCAAGAACGGAACCGACGCCGACGAGAACTTCGCCTCCCATCGCCTTAGCGACGTCGGCGATAACCTGAAGGGCATTGGGGGTGGTCATCGTTATCTCGATTACGTCGATGCCACCTTCCTTGAGGGCCTTGGAGACATCGACAAGCTCCTCGCTCGTGTCGGTTCGGACGACGGCAACGACTCCGCAGTCGCAGATTCTCTGCACCTGCTCTTCTCTGCTTCTCATGCAAAGCCTCCTTGTTCAACAGCCCACCGAAATCTAGCACAGTGGGACGAAGGTGTCAACGCGGTGCTAGCGCTCGGCCACATGGGGTGCCTCAAGAAGTTCCGTCACGCCGTCGGTGGTGAGAGCGAAAGAGAATCCTGGAAGGAGCGATGCTGCCGCGATCTTTCCATCGTTCCTGAGCGCGACGAAAGCAGCCTGGGCAGGATTCTCTCCGACGGCGCTACGGATGCGGTCAAGCGCCGTGCGACAGGCCTCGTCGGGTTCCGCGCCCTGCCTCATGAGTTCGACGACCAGGAACGAACCGCAGACCCTCATGATCTCCTCGCCCAGACCGGTGGCGACGGCAGCGCCGACGGTATCGTCCACGTAAAGGCCCCCGCCGATCAAAGGGGAGTCCCCTACCCTTCCCGGGAGCTTCCAGGCGGTGCCTGAAGTGCTGCAGGCCGCCGCCATGCGACCTTGCGCATCGACGGCGACGACGCCGACGGTGTCGTGACTGGGTCGAGAGGCCGCCTTGTTTCGGGTTTCGTTGGTAAGCAATTCTTCCGTCTTGAACCCGTGAGCGAGGGCGAAAGTCAGCGCGCCCGGTCCGACAAGCATGATGTGACGATTTTCCTGTAGAAGCGCCCTAGCTACCGAGGTAGGGGTCCTGATGGACTGCAGCGCGGCAACGCTGCCCGCCCGGAGGTCGCTACCACGCATAATGGCCGCGTCCAGTTCAACGATCCCTGAGGCGTTGGGCATGCCGCCGTAGCCGACGGAATTGACGGAGGGGTCGAGCTCGACGGCGTTGGCTCCCCTTTCGACGGCGTCCAGGCAGTTCCCTCCTCGCGCGAGGGCCTCGGCGGCGGCCACGACGGCGGCACGGCCGAACTTCCAGGTGGCGGCCACCCGAAACTGGAATCCTGCGGGCGCCAATTCTCCATTCCTCCTGCGGCCCCTGGGGGCAAGAAAAGAGCCCTCCCGACCTCCTCTGGAGGGCTCCGCGGGGGTGAGCGGAGGGACTCGAACCCTCGACAACCAGAGCCACAGTCTGGCGCTCTGCCAACTGAGCTACGCCCACCGCGTAAGGTTCATCCAGAAAAGAAAGGATACTACCGAGGGGAGGCCGCGTCAAGTCTGGAGATGACTTCGGAGGCGGAGGCGAGCTTGGCTCCGTGTTGGATCACCTCGTCGATGGCGGCCTTGCCCGCCGCTTCCTGGATGGGTTTTACAGCGTCGGTGAGGAGGGTGACCTTCTTGCCGCGGTCCAGCAGGCCGAGAACCATTAGTCGCACACAGTACTCGGTCGCCACACCAAATACGAAGTATTCGTCGGCGAAAAGCTTGCGAATGAGGGGATCAGTGTTGCAGTTGCTGAATTTGTCGAGGGTATTTGCCTCCAGGACTACTTGGTCGTAGTGGTCGAATATGGTCGAGAGGTCGCCCGGATAAGGTCTGTTCGGCAGGTTGATCAGTCCGGAGGTGGTAGTCTCGGGTATCTTCTTCTGTCCGGGTGTGCCGCCGATGCAGTGAGGGGGAAACTGCTTCATCTCCTC
>Ga0180432_10004081_pt1 | contig 20287 bp, 13 predicted proteins | sample SS_ome_10_FD_132414 | JGI IMG/M metagenome (GOLD analysis project Ga0180432, IMG submission 132414) | Hypersaline lake sediment archaeal communities from the Salton Sea, California, USA - SS_1_MS_2 metaG | ecosystem: Environmental > Aquatic > Non-marine Saline and Alkaline > Hypersaline >...
GAAGGAGTCGCTGGACTACTACAAGCTGCTCGAAGTGGCCGAGCTGGAGGGTGACCTGCTTAAGGCGATAGTCGCCAAGAACATGAAGAAGGTCGAGGAGAAGTACAGCAAGCTCAGCCAGGCTCAGATCGAGCTCAACCAGGCCATCGCCAAACAGCTACAATAGGCGCGTGTGATGGGCCAACTTCCAAGGCAGACACTGCTAGAATTAAGGTGATAGACCACTTGGAAAATAAAGGGATCTGTCTGTTCTGCAAAGGCGATGGACCTTTTAACTCCGTTGAACATATAGTACCAGCCTCGCTGGGAAATGATACAGATATACTCATAGGCATCGTTTGCGATAAATGCCAAAACTACTTTGGTAGAGAGATAGAAGGACCTGCATTACACAAAACGCCCTTTGCATTTTGGCGCACGTATCTAGGAGTCAAAACAAAGAGGAGAAAACTACCCACGGTAACGCTTGATACCCCAGAAACTGGGCGTATTCCTTCACACCATTCACACACTGATGTCATTGGATTCACAGCACATGAAGATTGGTCAACCTCTGTTGATATAGACGACCCAGAAATAGTCCGTGCAATAATACATGGGGATAAAAACAGATTTAATCTCGTATTATCACCCTGGCATCTAATTGTAATGGGACGTTTTATCGGGAAAATGGGCCTTGAATATGTAGCTATGCATGATGTTTCACTTGCAACAACACCACAATTTGACGCTCTTAGAAAGTATGTAAGAGAGGGTACTGTTAAAAGCATTTGGCCCCTTTTCTGGGGTCACCATGGAAGTCTATCTGACTTAAAAGGGGATTTGCTTTATAAAAAAGGGGGCTTTGAACAAGAAGTTGAATGCTATAGATGGGCACTCGGTCTTACAAAAGACGACAAGTACATCTTCGCTTTCGCAATGGGCACCGATTTACTTTTAATTTGTCTATCCCATAGTAAACCTGATCCGAAATTTTCTAAAATAATCCAAGGAACAAATCTGGAATGCATATGGTATCCTGACACTACTTGGTGAACTCATTTTACAGATATAACAAACGATTGGCCATTCCTAATCATTGACCCGCTATTTATTTTGCTATATCCTAGTGAAGCTATGCCCGAAAAGATGATAATCGGCATCGACCTCGGCGGCACCAAGATAAACACCATCCTCGCCGACCGCCGCGGCAACATCATGGCCCGTGACCTGAGAGACACACTTGCCAGCGAGGGGCCTGATGCGGTAATCGGGCGGATCGTGCAGGCGATCGAGTGCGTGGCATCGGGAGCGAAGGTAGCGGGCATCGGCATCGGCGCCGCCGGTGCCTGCGATACCGCAAAGGGCGTGGTGACTCATTCGCCCAACCTGCCGGGATGGCATGACATACTACTGAGAGACATCATCCAGCGCCAATTCGACATACCCACGTATCTGGAAAACGACGCCACCGTCGCCGCGCTGGGGGAGCACCGTTTCGGCGGACATGACGGGGTCAACAACATGCTTTACGTCAGCGTCGGCACCGGCATCGGCGGCGGGATAATAATCGATGGCAGGCTGTACAGCGGGACGTCGGGCAGCGCCGGGGAATTCGGGCATATGACCATCGATATAAACGGAGAGGATTGTCCCTGCGGCAACATTGGCTGCTGGGAGACCCTCGCCTCAGGCAATGCCATGTGCAGGGAAGCGGCGAAGCGGATACAGGCTGGCGAGCGCAGCGCCATACTCGACTTCGCCGAGAACGATGTGAAAAAGATCAACGGGAAGAGCATCTTCGACGCTGCCCAGAAAGGCGACAGGCTGGCGCAGGAGCTCATCGAGCGCACCGGCTATTACCTGGGCGTGGGTCTGGTGAACCTGGTGGACATCTTCAACCCGCAGCTTATCCTTATCGGCGGCGGGCTGTCACGGATGGGTGAGCTGTTGCTTGCCCCCGCCAGGAAAGTGGTCAGTCAGCGCGCCTTCCATCTGCCGGCGCAGGCGGTCAGCATCGAGACGTCCCGGCTGGGGACGGACTCGGCGGCGCTGGGGGCGGTGGCGCTGGTGCTGGAATCGGAAAAGCTTTAGGCCACCGCTCCTGACTCTTTCAGCTTGGCGATCCCCTTCTCATCGTAGCCCAGCTTTTTCAGGATGTCGTCAGTGTGCTGGCCCGGCTTGGGGGCGATCGACTTGACCTTTCCCGGCGTATCCGACATCTTGATGCCGATTCCCACCTGCTTCACCTTGCCCAGCCTGGGGTGGTCCAGCTCCAGCAGCATCTTGCGGTGCAGCACCTGCGGGTCCGTGAAAACCTCGTCGACGGTGTACACCGGGGCTACGCAAACGTCCTTCGTCCGTAAAAGCTCCACCCATTCGTCTCGGTTTTTCGTCTTGAATATCTTGCGGAACTCCTCGCTCAGCTCGCCCCACTTCATGATGTCCCACTCGTAGGGCAGGAGGTCGGGGCGCTCCAGCAGCTCGCACAGGTTGGAGTAGAACCACGGCTCCAGCGCGCCGATGGTGATATACTTGCTATCCTTCGTCTCGTACACTCCGTAGAACGGCGCCCCGCCGATGACCAGCAGGTCGCCGCGAGTGGGGATACGGCCGGTATCGAAATAGCCGGCGGCCTCGGCGTGCATCAGCGAGACCACGCCATCCGTCATGGATATATCCACATGCTGCCCCTTCCCGGTGCGCTCGCGAGCCAGCAGGGCCATGGTGATGCCCAGCGCCGCCTGGAAGCTGCCGCCGGAGTAATCGCCAATGAGGTTGAAGGTCATCACCGGCGGGCCGTTGCGCGGGCCGATCATGCTCTGGGCACCGGCGATGGATATATAGTTGATATCGTGACCGGGCAGCTGGGCATACGGGCCATCCTGCCCGTAGCCTGTTATCGAGCACAGGATGATGCGGGGATTTATCTTGCTGATGGTCTCGTAGTCCACGCCCAGCCGCTTCAGGACGCCCGGACGGAACTCCTCGATGACCACGTCGGCATCCTTTACCAGCTTGTAAAAGACCTCGCGTGCCTCATCCATCTTCAGGTTCAGCACGATGCTGCGCTTGTTCCTTCCTTCGGGGTTGAACGCCCGCCGGCGCTCCTCGACCTCCGAGTCCATCGTCGTCTCAATGGTTTGAGCCGCGCGCCCGCCGCCGGCCTCGATCTTGATCACATCGGCGCCCATGTCCGCCAGCAGCATGGTGCAGAAAGGCCCCGGGCCCAGCCGGGTGAGGTCGATAATCTTTATTCCGTCCAGTGCCATTACCATGTTATTAATTCCTCCTGATTCGATTAGATTCTGGACACAGTCGTATGAATCTTAAGTCAGCCGCGATTGGATTGTCAACCGAGTCGGATATTGGGTGTGGTGAGCTTAGCGCAGCAGTTTTTTCACTTCAGCGACTATGGCAGGTAGCGTTTCCCCCGTCTTGGCCACAATGGAGTGATTCGATATGCCGGCGAAGTAGCAGCCGGTGGCGTTTATCTCGATCACTCTGGCACCGGATCGCTTGGCATATCCGGGCAGATACGCTGCCGGCGTCACCACCCCCGAAGTTCCCAGCGCCAGCATCACATCGCACGATCTTGCCTCGTCCTCCGCACGCGCGAAGTCCTGCACAGGCTCGCCGAAATGCACCACATCGAAGCGGGTGAGCCCGCCGCAGGCGCAGCGCGGCATCATATCCGCCACCCTTATCGTCTCGCCCTCCGCAACCTCGATGAGGCGCTGCATCATGGCGCTCAGCTCGGCGCCGCGTTTCAACTTGAATTTACGATCGCAGGAAAGGCACCTCAGGCGATAGAAGTTACCGTGCACCTCGATGACGGTAGTGTTGCCGGCCTCGGTGTGCAGGTTGTCGATGTTCTGCGTCAGCACCGAGCTCAACAGCCCCATACGCTCCAGCTCAGCCAGCGCCAGGTGCCCGGGATTGGGCTGGGATCCCTCCAGGGTGGCCAGCATCTCCTGCAGGAATTCCCTGGCGGGCCCTACCAGAGGCATGGCCGCCGCATACTCAGCGTTGCGCATGAGCTCCGGATCGTAGCGGTCCCACAGGCCACCGGCGTCCCTGAATGTGGGTATGCCGCTCTCCGCCGAGACGCCTGAGCCGGTGAAGGCCACCAGCCGCTTTGCGCCGGCGACGATAGCCGCTATCTCCTGTATCTTGTCCGACATACGATTTACACCGCCAGCTTCTCGATCAGTTTCGCTTTAAGCATCTGAAGATCTTCAGAGAATGATTTGCTGAAATCGTGGTACATTGCGCCCCAGGCCTCGCTGGCCGTCATATTCATGGGTCCGACAGCGCTGCCGGAGATCCTCAACCGGTGCAGCAATTCCATCTCAGCCTTCTCTATCGCTTCCTTCTCGTGCTGAAACTTACGCTCCAATTCATCGTTGAACTTCTGTAGCAGCAGCGCCATCTGCTCGATGCAGGCCGTAGCCTCGACAGCCTTATCCTCATCGATCAGAGCAAGTATTCCCTTGAGCGCCCGCTCCGTAAAGACGTTATCCGTCAGGCTGACAGCTTCCACCAGTGTCGCCAACGCTGCACCCAGAACGATGCCCTTTTCTTCGCCCGAGTGTTTTTCGATCTCTTCCCGCAGCAACGGCTCGTGGCCGTGTTCCAGGTAACGCTGTGCCGCGGCCTGCCCGACAGGCGCGAGCTCGGCCATGCGGCGCTGCCGCATCTGCTCCGCCGACAGCGTGCCCATCTTTTCCGCCCTCTCCATCGCCCTCTCGAAAGCGCTCTTCATCTCTCCCATTTAAACCGCTCGAACTTGGCTAAATCTATTCACATCAATTATACTATCCATGAAGACATACCTGCAAAATTGTATCGCTATGCTACTTCTGGACAATCTGCACTGCTACATCTGGAACGGACGGGGCAACAACTGCAACAGCTACCTGTTCAGCGACGTTCTGCGCGGCGATCGCCCCCACGTACTCATCGATCCCGGACAGGTGGTCAACGAGATGGGGGAGCGCTGCCTGGATACACTGCTCGCCGGCATGTCGCGCGACGGTATCGCGCCGGAGGATATCGGGCTGATCATCAACACCCATGGCCACTACGACCATTTCGGTGCAACGCAAACCCTGGTGGAGCGCAGCCGGAGCAAGGGCGGCAAGCCTAAACAAACCCTGAACACGATATATGAGGGCGAGCAGGACTATCTGAAGGCGGTGCATGAATACATGGCGCGGTTCCCCGGTCAGAAGCCGATGTCGATCCAGCCGACATTCTACCTGAAGGAAGGCGAGTTGAACCTGGGGAAAGACAATAAACTTTCGCTGACGATCATCCACACGCCGGGGCATACGCCGGGCTCGATAAGCATCTACTGGCCGGAGGGTAAAGCGCTGTTCACCGGAGACCTGCTGTTTGCCGGAGGCGTGGGCAGGACCGATTTCGGGGGCGATGGCAGGCAGCTCAAGGCGAGCATCGAGCGGCTGTCTGCGCTGGACGTCGAGTATTTGCTTCCCGGCCACAGCACCGAGATGGGCGCGATAATCAAGGGCAGAGACAAGGTCCGGCAGAACTTCGCCATGGTGAAATTGGATTATTTCCCTGTGCTATAATCAATGAAGGTTTTCTCCGATATGGACGAGATGCGATTCGATAGCGAGCCACAGTTGCATGAGCCGTGCATGGTGGCGGCCTGGCCCGGCATGGGTGGGGTGGCCATCATCGCGGCACGCTACCTTGTCGAGAAGCTGGGAGCCAGGGAATTCGGCAGCATCACGGCGGAGGCATTCTTCGATGTCAGCGGGGTGCTCGTTGAGAATGCAGTGGTTGAGGATATACAGTTCCCCGATAACAAATTCTACTGCGCCACGGATAAAAACGGCAGGGACTGGATAGTGTTCATCGGCGAAGTTCAGCCCACTATCGACGCCTACCGCTTTGCCAGTGTCATAATGGATGCTGCTCAGAGGTTTAACGTCTCCCGTCTGTTCACCTTCGCTGCAGCGCCAACGCATATCTATCACACCAAGAAACCTCAGGTGTTGACTGCAGCGACCGGGCAAGATCTGATAGATGAAATGCAGAAATACGATGTAAACCTCCTCAAGGAAGGGAGCATAAGCGGACTTAACGGATTGCTGCTGGGTGTGGCTAAACAGAGAGGCATCGAGGGGATATGTTTATTGGGACAGATACCGATATACACCACCAACATCGCCAACCCGCGGTCATCCCGGACGGTGCTGGAGGTACTTTCCCGGATGACAAATCTCGACATCGACTTCAGCGACATCGAGCGCTGGGCCGAGGAGACGGATGTGCAGATCGAGGACAGGATCATCCAGCTTAAGCAATCTTTCGGGGAGGAGGCCCAGGGACTCATAGAGTACTTCGAACAGCTGGCAGAGCAGACCACGATGGAGGAGGGGCATGTGGGCTATCGCTCGGAGGAGCTGTTGAAAGATATCGAGCGCTTTCTGAAAGACCACGGCGAGCAGCGTGGCAGCCACTAACCCTTCGTAGCTCAATGACATTGACCATTTGTCACCCTGCAATAAGCCCACAGAACTTCTTCCACGGACGAATCGTTGCGATAGTGGCAATCCGAATGGGAAAGGGCATCCATCGAATCGTCCATTTGAGTTATCCAACCGTTTTGTAAGGGATGTGAATGGACTTCCGGGATGGGGGAAAGGCTACACAATCGTCTCGCCCATCAGTTATTGGGCTTGGCGAACTGGAGAAAAACGAAGCCCGAAAATGGGGAACCGTTTGTTGCCGGGCGTGCTATCGAGTGCAGCAATTGACCCAACGTAGTCTATCATTTATAATTCATCATCGGTAGCAAGGGTTTTGTGCGATCGGGTATCGGCTAATACAGAAGACCTCTTGCTTTGTACATTCTGCATCCGCGATGCTTGATCGTGGAAACAGGTCCGGGGCGGTTAGCTCAGCTGGTTAGAGCGTTTGCTTCACACGCAAGAGGTCACTGGTTCGAGTCCAGTACCGCCCACCATGAGAGCTGTCGGTCCGTGCCGAAGTGGCGGAATGGTAGACGCGCTACGTTCAGGGCGTAGTGTCCAGAAGGGCATGAGGGTTCGACTCCCTCCTTCGGCACTTATTTGTAAAGTCGTGCGCTTGTAGCTCAGTTGGATAGAGCGCAGCCCTGCGGAGGCTGAGGCCGTGGGTTCGAGCCCCGCCAAGCGCGCCACGGGCGATTAGCTCAGCTGGTTAGAGCGTCTGCTTTACACGCAGAAGGTCAGAGGTTCGAGTCCTCTATCGCCCACCATAACTTTTCGAATGGCAGCACGAGGCGTGGCAGCCGATACAGCGCGTGGGGCTGTAGCTCAGTTGGGAGAGCGCCTCCTTTGCACGGAGGAGGTCAGGGGTTCGAATCCCCTCAGCTCCATATCTAGCATCCTCAAGGGTACTAATGGAAGGTTTGCAGTGATACCGCAAATCCACCCAGATCGAGCGGGGTGAACCATGAAGAAGGCAGGCAGCTACAAGGCACTATTCCAGACGGGGAACATCGGCAGGCTGAAGCTCAAGAACAGGCTGATCATGGCGCCGCTGGGCACCGTTCTGGTAGACAGCGAGGGAGCGGTTACCGATGCCCTGTGCGATTACTATCGGCCGAGAGCTGCCGGTGGCATTGGCATGGTGACCACCCAGTGCGCGTCGCCCAGCGCCGAGGCCAAGGCCATGTATTCGCTGGGCATCTTCGACGATAAGTTCGTCCCCGGGCTCAAGCAGTTATTCGATATTATCCATGCGGAAGGCCCCCAAATATGCGCCCAGCTGATGCATCCCGGGCTGCTCATCGTAGCTGGCGGGTTGCTGGCGCCCGGCGTGTCGGTGAGGGTGCCATCGATAACATCTTGGATGCCCCATCACCTGCCACTGGTGGAGATCGCCGAAGACGAGGTCGAGGGCTACGTGGATGATTTTACGAATGCGGCGCTGCGTGCCAGAGAGGCTGGCGCCGATGCGGTGGAGCTGCACGCCTGCCATGGCTGCCTCGTCGGCGGGTTCATGACGCCGGTTATGAACCTGAGGACAGACCAGTACGGCGGCAGCGAGGAAAATCGCGTTCGATTCCCGTGCCAGATCATCGAGAGCATTAAAGATAAGCTGGGCAAGGATTTCCCCGTAATCGTCAGGCTCAGCGCCGCCGACGATGTGCCCGGCGGCATTACCATCGATGAGTCCATGCGACAGGCGGCGGCGCTGGTGGAGGCTGGAGCCGATGCTATACATGTGTCGGCTGGCATCGAATATCTGACCGGATTGAACATCCCGTGTTATCTGTATCCCGAGGCTCCCATGCTCCAGATGGCCGAGAGGATCAAGAAGGCAGTCAAAGTCCCTGTGATCGCCGTGGGCAAGATCAGCCCCGAGCTGGCCAACAAAGAGATCGGCAGCGGGAAGTTCGATTTCCTGGCGCTGGGACGGCCGTTACTCGCCGACCCGGAGCTGCCGGACAAGCTGCGCCGCGGACGGACAGATGAGATACGCTGGTGCCTGCACTGCAACAACTGCGTACGTCTCAAGCTGCCGTTATCCTGCACGGTCAATCCGCATATCTATCGCGAGAACGTTCCGCCACCGTCCACACCGCAAAAGCCCAAGGAAGTGGTCGTGGTTGGCGGCGGCCTCGCTGGAATGCAGGCGGCAGTGCTGCTGGCGAAACGTGGCCACAGGCCGTCGCTGTATGAAAAAGGTGAGCAGTTGGGTGGACAGTGGAATATCGCTGCCGCCTCGCCGGGCAAGAAGGACTTCTCCAAGTTTACTGATTTTCTCAAGCGCTCCCTGTACGATCTGAAGGTTCCGATGAAGCTGAACACCGAATTGACGAAGGGAGATATCCTCAAGATAAAGCCCGACGCCGTGGTGGTGGCTACCGGCGCCGAGCCGATGGGGCTGGATGTGCCCGGCGGAGACAGCAAGCATGTGATCCAATCGAACGACGTCCTGACAGGCAGGTTAAAGACGAGAGGGAAGGTGGTAGTCGTAGGGGCGCGGTTCAACGCCATCGAAACGGCTATCATGCTGGCGGAGCGCGGCGAGGACGTATGCCTGGTGAGCCGTGGCAGGCTGGGGGGTAAGAGGGGTCCGGAGGAAACCTTCACCTTCAAGACATTGATGCGGCGGCTGCTGGAGCTTCACGTGCCTTTATTCCTGAATTCGCCCATCCTGGAGATCACCGGACGGAGCGTGGTTATCAACTGGAACGGCGAGGTTTTTTACATACCGGCGAATACGGTGGTGCTGGCAGTAGGCGCCAGTTCAAACAATGGCCTAACGAAGGAACTGAAGGGGCTGGTGCCTGAAGTGTACGCCATCGGGGATGCCGTATCGCCGCGCGATGCCGCCTCCGCCACCTACGACGCCGCCAGGGTAGCTGAGAGGATTTAGTAATCGATTATCGATTGCAGCAATTTAGGTTGCGATTCAGGCAATCGCAGTCTGACTATGTGACGTTCGACGCTTATTGCTAGACAGCCAGCCCGGCGCGGTAGCCGTCCTCAACAGACCCGTGTATCAGCCGCAGCTCCCTGCAATCGCCGGCATCGATGACCTGTGCAGCCTTCCCCTTGAGCGCCTCTGACAGCGCCCGGCTCGGCTCCATGCTCCCCGATATTATGATGGTGTCCGCTGCGATGATTCGCTCTTTGCCTTCACCATCCACGATTTTTATCCCCTGCAGGGTTATCTCCTTGAAGTCGACATTCCGCAGCATGATTACACCGGCGTCGCGGAGGCGTTGCAGGAAGTTCCACCTCTTGCCTATGGCCATCTCCACCGCGATGTCGGGGCTGGTCTCCAATATTGCCACCTTCCGTTTCCGCTTCACCAGGAAGTCCGCCAGCTCGCAGGCGCCAATGTCCCCGCCGACAATCGCCACCCGCTCGCCCATGGGTATCCACACTTTGGTGAACCACCTGATAAGTGACCCTCTGAGCAGGAATGGCGTCACGTGTGCAGCGATGAACATGCCCCCTTTCCACCACCAGTCGAATTTTCCAGCATCCCCGCTCATGAACTGGCGCAGGTCTTTGCCGGTTTTAACATGGTGCCGATTTGAGCCGGGTATCTCGGGAATCGCTACGCTGCCGCCAGATGCCACGATTATCGCATCGGGCTTAATCTCGTTTATCAAATCCGGGGTCGCATCTGTCTTCAGCCTGACCTCAACCGATAGCTTCTTCATCTGGCGGATCAGGTAGTTCATGAAACCCTCGTTATCCGCGTTGGCGATGGATGCATAGAACAGCGAGCCACCCAGCCGGCGCCCCTTCTCGCACAGCGTTACGCTGTGTCCCCGCAGCGCCGCCACCCTGGCGGCCTCCATGCCCGCCGGACCACCGCCGATAACCAGCACCTTCTTCGGCTTCGCGGCGGGTTTAATCGCCAGCTCCGCCTCCTTGCCGGCGGCGGCGTTGACGCTGCAGAACACCGGCTCGCCCCAGAACGCCTGTGACACGCAGTGGTAGCACATGATGCACGGTCTTATATCGTCCTCGCGACCTTCGCTGATCTTGCGGGGGTATTCCGGATCGGCAAGGAGCGCCCGCGCCATGGCGATGAAATCCGCCTTGCCCTTGCGAAGTATCCTCTCGCCCAGCGCGGCATCGATGCGGCCCACCGCCATCACCGGGACGCTGACCGATTTCTTTATGCCCGCAGCCAGGGATACCAGGTTACCCCGTGGATAGCACAGCGGGGCGTCGTAGAAGCCGCCGCGGAAGCCGCCGTAACCGCTGACGTTGATGGCGTCGACGCCCGCCGCTTCGAACAGCTTCGCCAGCTTTCTGGCCTCCTTGGTGGTGATGCCGCCGGCGATGCCGAACTCCCGGCCGTCCATGCGGATCCACACCGGGTAGTCTGTGCCCACCCTGTCCCTCACTGCGGCGATGACCTCCAGCACTATCCTGGCACGGTTCTCCAGCGAGCCGCCGTACTCATCGGTTCGCCTGTTGCAGGCGCCGGAGAGGAACTCGGAGAGCAGGTAACCGTGCCCCGCGTGTATCTCCACCCCGTCGATCCCGGCATCCTTTGCCCTTCTAGCCGCCTCACCGAATTTAGCGACCACATCGCGGATCTCGGCCAGCGTCAGCTCGACGGTCTCCAGCTTGGCCGGCATCCGGGTGTAGCGCGCCATCATGCGCGGTATCTCGACGGATGCCATGTCCTGCATCGCCTCCTGCACCGGCAGCGCCGAGCAGGATGAGCTCTTGGGCTGGAGCCCGTGGCACATATCCTCGGTGGACAGCTTGCCGCCGCGCTGCAGCTGTATCGCCAGCCTGGTATCGTGTCTGTGGATGGCATCGGCCATCTCCCTGAGCCCCGGTATGAACTTATCGTCGGAGAGGCCCAGCTGGCCGGGCAGCACCTTGCCGTCGGGGTGATCGATGGCGCCGACCCCCATCACGATAAGCCCCACACCGCCTTTGGCCCGCTCCTCGTAGAAATCCTTGATACGGTCGTCGACGAAGCCGTCCTCGCGCTCAAGGCTGGTCCCCATCGCCGCCTCGACGATACGGTTTTTAAGTTCCATAGTCCCGATGCGGCCGGGTTCGAACAGCTTGCGGTATCGGGGATTGACTTCCATCAGGCGGCCTCCTTATCGCTCGTCTCGCATTCAGCAACGGGTTGTTTATGCCTGCTGTTGCTGACGCATTGTAAACCAGACGTCCCCATTTTTCAACCAAAATCTTGAAACCGAGCTTGTTTCCCCTGACGCTTTCTGGTAGGATTTCAGAGGCATTATGAATAGATAGCGTCATGATTATCGACTGCAATCGTCTAGCGATTTGCTGTTGCAGATAGCGGTCGTTTAGATGCAGCATGAAAGGAGCCATAAAGTGCAAAACGTTGCCGAAAGAAAACAGCTCAAAGTCCTTTCCCCGGGTAAGATCGGCGGGCTGGAGCTGCGCAACAGGATAATCCGCTCTGGCTGCTTCGAAGGCATGTGCCCCGACGGCTGGCCTTCCCAGATGCTGCTGGAGCACCACCGGGACGTGGCTGCCGGCGGTACAGCGATGACCACCGTTGCCTACTGCTCGGTGTCCTACGACGGCCGCGGTTTCGGCAGCGAGCTGTGGATGCGCGATGAGATCGTGCCCGAGCTGAAGAGGCTGACCGACGCCGTCCACAGCGAGGGGGCTGCAGCCTCCATCCAGCTGGGGCACTGCGGTTACTTCTCCAGCAGGTCAGTTATCGGACGCCAGCCTCTGGGAGCGTCGCGCCAGTTCTGCATGTTCCGCCGCGCCTTTGCTCATCCCATGACAGAGGCGGAGATCAACCGGGTGATCGACGACTTCGCCCGCTCCGCCAGGCAGTCTATCGAGGCCGGCTTCGACGCGGTCGAGATCCACTCCGGCCATGGATATCTCCTCAGCCAGTTCCTGTCCCCTTACACCAACCATCGCAAGGACAAATACGGGGGAAGCATGGAGAACCGGCTGCGGTTCCCCGCCGCGGTGATACGCAAGGTGCGGGCAACCGTCGGCCCGGATTATCCCATACTGATCAAGATGAACCTGCGGGACGGCTTCAAGGGCGGGATGGAACTGGACGAGGCCATCGAGGTCGCCAGGCGCTACGAGGCCGAGGGCGCCAGTGCCCTGATCCTCAGCGGCGGGTTCACCGCCAAGGTGCCATTCTACATGATGCGCGGCCGGATACCCCTCAAGGAGTGGATGTCGGGTCAGGGCAAGAGCCTCATCGAGAAGCTGGGGCTGCTGTTCTTCGGCAATATGTTCGTGCAGACCATCCCATTCACGGAGATGTTCTTTCTGGAGGATGCCAGAAAGGTGCGCCAGGCGGTCAAGATGCCGCTGGTATATATCGGCGGCGTTTGCTCTATAGCTAACATGGAACAGGCCATGGACGAGGGTTTCGATTTCGTGGAGATCGGCCGCGCCCTGTTCCGCGAGCCGGACCTGGTGCGCCGCATGGAGCGAGGCGAGTGGACCGAATCCAAGTGCGACCATTGCAACCGCTGCGTGGCTGAGATGGAAAACGGCGGCGCGTGGTGCGTCTCCAGGGTCAAGGGGCCGTATAAGGGATAGAGCCGGCGAGATCGTTTGGCTTGACTGCTATCCCCACACCATGCAGCCTGCGGGTGTACCCCCAACCCTCTAAATCCCCCTTTCGTAAAGGGGGACTGCAGGGGGTACTAAGCTACTTCGCTGGCTGTTTTGCCGCGTGCCTTCCGGCGCGCCGTCCGGCGAAAACGCAGTCCCCGATGGACGTTCCGCTGGCGAAATAGACGTTGGAGCACAGGCCTATGGCGTTGCGCCCCGCTGCGTACAGCCCCTCGATCGATGAGCCGTCCGCCCGCTTGACCTGTCCGGTCTGCTCATTCACAACCAGCCCGCCGAGCGTAATGGCTGCTGTAGGTATGCCACCCTTGGTGAAGGTTGCAGAGAACCCCTGAAGAGAGCAATCCAGCCCGTAGAACGGGGGCGTGTCCTGTGGCACGAAGCGCTTCTGCAATTTACCCAGCGGATCGGACTCGCCCTTCGCGGCAGTCTCGTTGTACTGTTTCATTGTCGCGTCCAGCCCGTCGGGGGAGATCTTGAGCTTCTTTGCCAGCTTCTCGAATGAAGGGGCCTTCTTGCGGCTGATCAGCAGCATGGGCATCATGGTCAGTTTCTGGAAGAAGGCGCACTGGTCGCCGAAATGGCTCCTGGCCTCCTTAAATGTTTTGCTGTCGATGATGAGGTAGGCGTTGCCACCGCCCTTCGATACGATATAATCGCCCTGCTTGCCGCCATAGAGGTCCTCGCTGCAGATGCGCTCCCCCTTCTTATTCACCAGCACGCCCTGCATCAGCGCCTCCGGCGGGACGTAGAAGCGCCATGCCGACATCTTGTCCATGTGCGATGTCGCCCCGCCGACGCTCTCCCCTAGCGCGATCCCTGAGCCGTCGTCGGCAAAGGTGCCCAACGGCAGGCACTGGCAGAAAATGCTGTTACACTCATTGACCCTCTTCTTGTTGAAGATGAAGCCGCCGGCTGTCAGGATTACGCCCTTGCGCGCCCGCGCGCGGTAGGGGCGGGAACGCACTTTCATCATGCCTGAGGCCAGCTTGTTGAGCAGGTTCGCCAGCGGCGGCATATAGGTGTTGAGCTTGGCGTTGATCCATGTGATACTGCCGTGGAATCGCCTCAGCACAATGGCACTGGGGGGCATTGAACGACCCTCCACCCCTATTACACGCCCGTCCTCCGATTGGATGAGCTTCAGCACATGTGTCTGGCAGCGCACCTGAATCCTGTCGGATTTACGCGCCGCTTTTTCCAGGGCGTGGAACAGCGCCAGCCCCGATATGCCCTTGCCCTTGGCGCGGTGGCCGCGCGGCGCGGGTTTGGCTTTGGCTTTGTAATAGGCGTTATTCTCGCTTCCGGAATAGTACAGGTAGTAAGCATCGGTAGGATAGGATGTCTTGAACGGGCACATCGATCCCTCGAAGGGGACGCCGGCGTCGGCCAGCCAGCGCATGTCCTCAACCGACCCTTCGCAGTAGCGGCGCAGCGTGTCGTCCGACATGACGCCTTCGCCGACCTCCTGCTTCAAATAGTTGTACATGTCGTCGACAGTATCCTCGCACCCGGCTTCTTTCTGGTACGGCGTTCCGCCACCGGCATAGATGACGGCGCCGCTGGCGGCGGTGGCACCACCGCCGTGGAAGCGGTCGAGTAACAGCACAGAGGCCCCCTGCTGGGCGGCCTCGAGGGCGGCGCAGGCGCCCGCCCCGCCAAAGCCAACCACGATAACGTCCACTTCAGCATTCCACTTCTGATCTTTTCGATTAGATGACATCCGGTCCTCCTGATATGATGGGCAAAAAAAGTGTATTCTATCGGTTCGTGTGTGTCAAGTTAGGCTTGTTGACGCTGGTCTAATATTTGAGCGTAATGGCAAGGTGGTGGGCAGGACACCCGTGACCAGTCAACGAAGTCTGGCAATGTGAACGTTTATTCACGCCGCATATAAGCATACGTAAAACATTAAGCCAAATTGTTTAATCCAAGCCCCATTTCAGTAAAAAATTTGCCCCTGATTTTGCTATGTCACCCGGACTGATATCATTTATGATCGAGTGCACCCGAGTGCATGGACTGCCGCAAAGTCAATTAAACAATAGGGCAGAATGTTTAAACAGCTACGATTGCACAAAATAAGCAATTGTGTGATCTGGTTAAACTGTACAGGGCATTGTGTGGTTGATTGCATAGAGTGGCCTAGTATACAAATATGGTTAACGGGCTGGGTTTCATACCCAGCCCGTTAATGTGCGAACAACAATCCTTACATGCTATTCCCAATCACCAAACGTAGGCTCAGGGTAGCAGTAGTTGCGTACCCTGAAGTTATCGAAATCCACCCAGCGATTATTTCCAGTGATCCACGCATACATGCCAACCGTCTGGTACGAGTTCGTAGCGTTGCTGGTTACCTTTGAATCACCATCAATGAACAACTCGCTGTAATTACTCCCATTCTTCACCCATCTGTATTCATGCCACTCAGTAGCATCGAAAGTGTCGTCAACAGCGCTATACTGCATATTGGGATAGATACGAATGAGCCACTGATTTGTATTTTCCTGCCAGCGCACCGAGGGAAAACCATAACTGTAACCGATACCCTGCTGGTGGTTTTGGGTGGTATTTCCTACCTGTGCTCTGATATCAGTTTCAACGACGTAGTAGTTTGTACCAGTTGTTGTGTTACAGTACAGATTGCTCCATGCGCCACAATAGGAACATTGATTGCTAGTGACCCTAATAGCCCCTTCATAACTGGACCAGTCCCATGCAGCTCCTCCAGAATATAATGTCCAACCATCTATGGAAGTGCCGTCGTTGAAGATTTTAAACGTGCTGAAACCATTGCTTGCCGAGCTGGCATTTGGATTGCCATAGTAGATGTAGAAATCGGTTCCGGAGGTGTTGATGGTACTGAAGTTGACCCGTAACGTAGCGCTATCATTCTCCGTATAGCTCTGCACCCAGTAATCTAGAAGCGTGACGCCGTCCGATTCGGTAAACCTGATATCGCTGAAGTTGCTGTTAGCACTATTGTTCAAGTACACATCGCTACCATTGCCCGATCCGTTACCGTAGTGCAGCGTCAACTCCATCTGGTAGCCGGACAGATTGCCGCAGGAGCCGTTGGAGGTAACACTTCCCTTCTGATGCCAGCTCCAGTCTGAGCCGTTCAGCGATGGCGTTGCGGTTGCTGTCGGTGTAGGCGTTGGTGTAGGTGTTGGAGATACGGTTGGGCTTACTGTGGGTGATACCGTAGATGAGACTGTAGGTGATGGTGATGGCGTCGGGACGGCGTTCACTGTCACGGTGGTGGAATCGTTCCCCACTGCACCTCTGTTGTCTGTAACCATGAGGCTGACGTTATAAACACCGGCAGACGTGTATGTATGTGAGGGTGTGGCTGTGCCGTTGACTGTCGACGAGTTATCGCCAAAGTCCCACTCGTAATCTACGACTGTGCCGTCATAATCCGAGGATTTACTCCCGTTGAAGGTTATCGGAGAGTTCATGTCACCTACAATTGGACGTCCAGTAATCATAGCAACCGGCTTAAGGTTCTCGAAGTCCGTGTAGTTATATGTGGATGTGTTGTATACCTCTTTCCTGAAATCTACGTACTCCCCGGAGTCGATCAGGCTGATAGCCACATATTCCAGACAGAAAGACCCGTTTACCTGTTTCTTGTTGAACATCACGCCGCTGAAGTCCAGAGCCACTGTTTGATTGCCGGAATCCAGATAGGTATTGTTGAAGGCAACGTCTATCGCCTCATCCGAACCGTAGTAGCACCACCCTTCTACAGAATAATTGTTGGCTGTACTGATATTCACCCCCACCTCTATAGTGAGGTACTCGTAAAGGCCGTTGCTGTTAGTGTCCGTCCCGTGGTCCGAGTAGCTCCCCGTGAAATACTGAGGGGGCACGTTGAAGTCCGTGTAATTGTAAGTCGATGTATTGTACTGTTTATCTTCGATATGACCGTAATCCTCATCGGACAGCGAAACGTGCACGGTATAGGAGCCGTTAGTCTCCGACCTGTAGAAAGCCCCTCCGTCGAAGGACAGGTTCACAGACTCGCTGCCGTTTATGTATGTAGTATTGAATACAGTCAATTCATAGTCCCATGAATCCGAACTAAGCACTCCTTCAAGGCTGTAGTTCATTGCCAGGGTAACGTTCACCGGTACCACTATCGTCAGGTGCTCGTACAGGTCATCATCGTTGGTATCGACACCGCAATCGCTTATGTTGCCGATCCTGGCGGGTACCTCCCCAAAGTCCGTGCAGTTGAACGTGGAGGTATTGAACGATATGTTATCCGTGGAGGAACCATTAGGGCCAAGCACCTCCAGATTGACCGTGTACGGGCCGTCCAGACCGCTGCCGCGGATATCCTCACCGCTGAAGTTCAGGCTGATATTGGTAACGCCTGTTTCTGAAACGGATACGTGGTCGAAGGGAGTAACCGAATACATATCGCCTCTGGAAGCGATGAACGTCCCGTTTTTCTCAACCCATCCTATTACGTTGTACGTACCCTCCTCCGAAACGTTGACCTGCGCCTCGGCATTCAATACGTTGTATACTCCATCTCCATCTATATCTAGACCCTGTGAATCGTATTGATCCGTCAGCGATGCTCCAGTGTCAGAAGCGTTGGGCTGGGTATCGTACTGGTAGTCACCCCACCCCAACCTGGCGGAAGTACTAATTTCCCATAGTTTGTGGCCATCTTCTAGATTGCAGTAGGGGAAATCAGACTCGTCTTTATTAACGAGTTGGTCTGTTGCATGCCATTCAATGAAATCATATTTATCGTTATACTGTTGCCCGAAAGTCGGGTCATAGAACTTATTGCCAGATTTACCGATAGTATGACCTCTAAAATACCACCGATCCGGCTGCGCAGATTCATTCGGATGGGCGTTACCCGCCGGATTGTAATCTCCGCTTGATCCGTCAAGTGCTACACATGAGTTCTTAGTTAGAAATCCATATGGGCCAGCTAGCGCAGGATCTCCATATTCAGAGGAAACATCTTCAGTACTGGCTCCAACACCTGTAATCTTAACCAAGTTCTCCCAAGCATAAGAAAAAATTTCGCACCTGCCTATATCATCGGTTTCCTCAATTAAAGCAATCCAGTCACAAGAGGCATTTTGCCTATATTTCCATCCACTTTGATTATATATTCCCTCGTTTATCTTAGAAGCTACAGCGCTTCCGTTAGTAGCGCCTGCCGACCAGTTAACAGCTTTCGCAACCCAGCTAGCGTTCGGTGCTCCACTGTATTGCGGTTCTTTGTAAGTGATGTACAGGGGAATATCCCACATTTGGTAACTCTCAAGCTTTGATGAATCATTGGGATTGTATACAGAGAACTCTACGCTGAGGTTATATTCACCAACCCCGTCTTGAGGCACACTGATATTAAACTCCCCTTCCCATCCGGAGAAGTTACCGCTGCCTTCGGATGCATTTTCAATTGACCAGTTGTAGTAGCACTCAGGTTCCCACGTTGGCTTGGGGCATGCATTTAGAGTGACCGCCATTTGAAACGAAGTAGGTTTTCCACGCGGCCCAGGTATTGAATAATAAGTATAGAATGGATATATTTTGCCCCAATCGAAGTACCACATGGAATCGGCTATAGGCTCAGGTTCCGCACACGGCAGACAGACGGTATCAGAAACATCCGCCATCTGTATATCATCGAATGCCTCAACCTTAGACACGTGCACGGACGAAGAGCACAACTCATCACAACCGTACAATTCAAACGCAAAATCATAATTATTGTCAACGTCCCAACTCGAAGAAGTGCCATTCCAAAACATCCTTTTACCGCCAGCATATGGAGTGCCGCTCCCGTACCAATAAAAACAACCTTCATCAATCTCATCGGGGTCTACCACTGTTTGAATACAGTACGTCTTGCCGGATTCAATATATACAATATTGTCCAAAGGGAAAGTGACCCAATCTTTACCGTCTATGGTTTCTTGCACGGGCCCTTTAGCTAGTATCACCCCCTCTACCGGATGTCCCGGATCACTTCCTTCTTTTACGTAGACCCATACAGCATGCGTGGTGCAACAGTTCATCTTATCCACGAGTAGCTTAACCTTCGTCAAATAGAGACCCTCTGTAGGTACAAACGATTGTGCAAGATATTTCCGACAAAAAACTGGCTTGGAGCATGCACACACGGCGTATTGTCCACTATCGGTCCCGATATAAATCTGTTCTGCTTCACAAGAAAACGAAGGCTCAGGGCCATCGGCACCGGCAGGGTGGGGCACAGCAGAAACGCCGGCTAAAGCCAGCGCTGGAATAAAAACCAGTAAAATCCAGATTCCCCATTTCCTTAAAGTCATCGCCAGTTCTCCTCTCCTGCGCGTTTTTTACTCCTCACCATATCAGTATCCAGAAGTCTGATGAATCATTTGGGTGAATTTCACGGCCAAACGCCCTGATAGCCGCTCTCGTTATGTGCCCAGCAGTCATCGCCAATGCACACCGAGCAAACGTTGCCATTTCTATCAACCAACCATATATAGTGGCCCTGGTAAGGATTGGTGCAATTGCCGGTATAGAAATTAGTAGCTTCCTGCCCAGACTGCCCATAGCAGCAGATAGGCAGTTCAAAAGGGAAAAATTTGGAATCTCCATATCCTGTATAGCCCAGTAAATAGCAGAAATCCAACACGTAGCCTGCATTTAAGGTGCCTGCTGGAATGTACGATGGGTCTATGTAAACTGTGCAGTCGCATTCTGAGGTATTAATTATTTCTCCGTGTGGGGGTTTTAGACCTGCATGTCCTACCATAAACTCTGTAACTGCGCCCTGGATTTGCCCTCTAGCTCTTTCGTATTCATCTTCCGGTGTCCCACATCCACTCAGTATTACTCCCGCAATAAGCAATAGAACCATTATTCCCAGTGTTTTCTTACGCATTGTTTGCCTCCTTGTAAGTTTGAAAATACTTACCATATTGATACCCAGAAGCTCAATAAATCTCCCGGGTGAATTTCACGGCCAAACCCCCTGATAGCCGCTCTCGTTATGTGCCCAGCAATCATCGCCTACGCACACTGAGCAAACGTTGCCATTTTTATCAACTAGCCATATATAGTGACCCTGGTATGGATTGGTGCAATTGCCGGTATAGAAATTAGTAGCTTCCTGCCCAGACTGCCCATAGCAGCAGATAGGCAGTTCAAAAGGGAAAAATTTGAAATCTCCATATCCTGTATAGCCC
>Ga0180432_10004082_pt1 | contig 20276 bp, 22 predicted proteins | sample SS_ome_10_FD_132414 | JGI IMG/M metagenome (GOLD analysis project Ga0180432, IMG submission 132414) | Hypersaline lake sediment archaeal communities from the Salton Sea, California, USA - SS_1_MS_2 metaG | ecosystem: Environmental > Aquatic > Non-marine Saline and Alkaline > Hypersaline >...
CACCAGCACTACTCTGTGACTGATGACAGAGTAGTGCCGGGCCGCCAACACGCGAGCAGCCATCACGTTGCCGCTGATCTTGCCGACATCAACAGTCTCGCCATCCAGTGTGGCCTTGACGTCGTTACCCGTGAAAGTGAAGGTGTTTAACACATCCTGATAGCCCGCCCGTGTGGCCGTCCAGTTGCCCGCGAGGACGGTGTCTCCGCTGGCATCAACAATTTTCTCCAGGAACCCCAGCTTGATGTCGCCGCATGTATCTGCCGTCACCCCCGCACAATACAAGCCATCAGCACCACCACCAGCAGCTATGCCCGCCGACGCCGCACCTACGCCCAGTCCATAGAGGCCATACAGCCCATAGCCGTAGATTCCGTATCCGGCCGCATGTGCATTGGTCGCGTGCAGGCCCCCACCCCCGTTTTGTTGGCGTCGAGCTTCAACTGCGCGGCCGCCAGTTCTACGTTATCGTCGTTGACGCCGCCTTGGCCGGTGAACACGCTCTCGACGTTATCCGCCGCCGTGGCATTGCCGCTGATCTTGCCGACGTCAACCGTGTCGCTTGCCGGGTCGAAGTAATCGGCGGCCAGTATGGTGCGGGCCTCGAATTCGGCCACCGTGGGGATGTCGCTGAGTTGTGTGTCCAAGTTTGCAGAACTCAGCCCCACAGCCGCCCGCACGCCGGCTGCATCCAGGGGGGTTGTGGTGTTCGCGTTCTCCGTGCCACGCATCGCGTCCGCAACCGTAATCGCTGGAGTCGCCACATTGAAAAAGTGTTCAAATCCATCGGCAAGTTGCGTCCCCGTCTGGGTGAGCAGGTGGCCGAGAATCTGCGTCAGATCTACCTCCAGGTTATCCGACCCCTCGATCAGCGAGTTGTAGACCTTTTCCGGCACGATGTCGTAGCTCTGCGACCGAAACGGCAGCACGCCCGTGCAGTAGCCCACAACAGTCAGGATTCCTTCGGTGTCATTGTCATAGTCCCCACCAGACGCCGGAATCTCCAACTCATAGTAGCCTTGGTCCGTGTGCGTCCAATCGTGTACGCCCCCGCTGGTTGGTGTCACGGCCGTGGTGGTCACCGTGCCGTCGTGCTTCTCCAGGATGACGTCAATTTCCATCCCCGCCTGGTCGTAGGTCAGCGACTCCTCGCGGTCCTTGAATGTCGTGTCGTCGATGCAAGGGCCGAGGACAACCTTGATCGCCTGGTCCACTGGCTTGTACGGCATCTAGGCGGCCCCCAGCGAAAGGTGTTGGTAGTAGTACCAGGGCTTCACGGTCGACGCCACCGCTACCGGATACACCCGCTCAGCCGGGCGGAAGAGGGCCCAGGGGTCGAAGTAGAGGTGTTGGATTTCGGCGGGGGTGAGAATGCGATTGTAGAGTGCAACCCCCGCAACCTGACATATCAGTGGGTTTGCACCAGTATATTCTGCGCCAATGATTGCTTGCGCGCTGGCCTTAAGACTACCTGAGCCAGTGCCAATATCAGTAGTGGCCAATTCTACGCCGTCGTTATAAACCTGAAGCCTAGTGTTGGTATTTTCCATCACGACACACAAATTCCACCACGCATTGTGATTGAGTGTAGCGTACTGATAAGCCAACCCACCTGAGCGATACGCAAAACAATCTACGCGACTCGCGTTAAATAACCGCACCCCTAGTCCAGTAGTGCCTACACTAGAATCAAACAGGTAATCGACAACCGCCCCAGCAAACGAGGGCCGCACCATTATCCATAGGGATAGATTAGATGCCGCACCTAATGTTCTGGCGGCGCCTGCAACATTGACATAATCATCACTCCCATCAAAATCCAGCGCCCGCCCATACGGCCCCACAACCCAGTCGGTCGCCGGGTCCATGTTCGTCAAGGTGCCGTGGTTGCCGTGGCCGGACAAGTCGTAGACCGTCGACCCGCCGCCCTCTTGCATGGTCCAGCAGCCCACAAGCCCGTTCCAGAGTTGCGGATTGCGGCTGTCGGAACCGCGACCGCGGGCGATGTTCAGCATCTCGGGAAATCTTGGAGGCCCAAGCGCTCGCACTACTGAGATTCCTCGTTGTAGGGGAAGATCGACAATACGTTGCCCGAGGCGCCGAGATTCTGCCCGCACTCATTTACAATGCAGGCGCGAAATGCCATCGGCGAAAGCCGCACGCCCAACACCTGTAAATTCTGGTCGGCATCGTTGGCGCTCACCACAAACAGACCGTGCAGGGTGTTGGCCCCCGGCTCGCTGTCGGCATCTGCGTCCCCATCGTACCCGTCGAAGTACTTGCTGTTATCCAGCTTGTAGAAGAGGTGTAATTCAAGGGTGCCGTTCGCGTCGGGCGCGGCGGCGAAGTCGTCTATGAACAGCCCGAAATCCGCGAATCGAAACTGGTTGGTGTAGTTGTCATAGTCCGCGCCATCAACGGCAAACGCGCCATCGTTCAGGCTGTTGAGTTCCGCGGCCATCAACATCGCCGAGGTTTCGCGTTCCCAGATTATTTTACTGGCCATCTTTCAGTCTCCTCCGGGCCTCTGCCACCCACCCCGGGCGGATTCGCGATTCCCCGTGTTGCGCCGCCCAACTCGTTTTTCGTTCCGCCAGGGGCAGCACTGCGTCGCTGTCTGCCTTACCGATCGCCTTGGCCCCGACAAGCCTGCCGAAGACCCCTCGCAGCCGCTCGTCCCCCAGGTCCAAGCCGCCGCCCTGCTCCTCCGGCACCGCAAGCCATTTCAAGATTCGGGCAACTTCCGTATCGGTCTCGGAAAGCGTTTCGAGTTTTCGCAAAAAGGCGTCGGCCTCGCCGAACGTGGAAAAGCACTCTTGCAGAATCGTCCGCTCGTCAATCCGCCGCGAATAGACCTCGGGCACAGTCTTTGCACTCAGGGCCACAGCCGCTTCGGCGTCGGACAGATGATCCATCTCGCCCTCCGCGAGCTTGTTTATCAGTTCTGCCAGCAACTTCGCGCTGATCGTGACTCCGTGTATTGCCACGTCAAAGACCCTCCCTGTTCTGTATCCTCACCACCTCGCTAACCGCCCACACCAGCCCCACGCGCTCGCCGCTCCGCCCACCCGCGAACCACCTGCACTTCCACTCGTCCGGCGGCGGAATATCCATTTACAGCGCATCATTTCCCCCTCATCTGCCACAGCCAAAACGTGTTCACCCCAAGCAAAATGACCGCCACCACCACCGCCAACGCCTGCCAGTCTAATCCCGTACTTATTGTCAAACTCCAATTGCCCAAACTATCGCCGCCCCGGCCACCGAAACGAGCAAGCTAATCACCGCGCCAATCACCACACGATACCGCAGATGAATGCCACCCAGTGACTTCTCCACCACTGCCACCCGAGTCTTCAGCCCCGGGTGGTCGCCGTTGCCCGGCTGGCCGTCAAGTTCCAGTTCCAGCAGAGACAGCCGCCGCTGCGCCGGGCCACATCGCTCCTGCAACATCGCGTCGATCCGCACCACAGTAGCGTGGATCTGGTCGACCTTCCTTTCCAGAGCCGTCGAACCGCTCATCTGCTTACCTCCTAGCTCATGTAACGGTAGGTCTTGACCACCACCCCGTACTCCACCGTGGCGTTGCCTCCAGCCCCTTTGACGAACACCGACTTGATGCCCATGTGAAACAGCCGAAACATCACATCCTTCCCCTTGGCAACCTTGAAAAAGTCGCCTGAGGCATGTAGCCCCGGGATGTTCACCAGCGCCGCCTGCGTGGAGGTCGCGGGCACCCTCACCATAAAGGTCGTGCAACCGTCGGTGTCCACGTAGACGTTCTCGCCCGTGGCGTCAACGGTCGTAGATCCTGCCGTAGCCATCGTTTATCTCCCAAAGTTCTAGTAGTCTTGTCCGTGCGCGCTCATTCCCATCGCATAGCCAATCCCGGACATCTCGGCATCCGCCGCCGCCGGAGTCGGTTCATACGCCAGAATCGGAAACGCGCCATTAAGTTCCTGCCAGTCGCCACCTGCGGAAAAATCCCAGGCAATGCCCGCCGTGTAGACATCGTGGGTTTTGTCAAACAGGTCGGAAATGTTGGTCTCTTCGTTGAGCACGGCCGCATCCGTACCCTGCGTTGCCGTGTCCCCGGCTTGCTGCACCCACCAGCAGTTGGTGGGCGTGTCGCCGGTGACGTGGTTGGCGATGTAGCCGGCGTTTACGGGGCCGTCGGCCATAACCGTGGCAACCGAAAAGCAATCGGAAATTGTTCTGGGCGTGGTATGAAAGCCAACAATTCCGCCGGCCGCGCCGGAGGGGCAGGAGATCGTGCCACTGGTCCAACATCTGGACACGGTGGAGGTGTCCCCCGAGATCCCACCCGCCTCGTGGCCATCGGTGCATGTCACGTCGGCGGTACAGTAGCAGTTTGATACCGTACCCGTGCCCCCCTGGCCGAGAAGCCCGCCAACCGCGCCGTCGTAGCCGCTGACCGAGCCGCCCACCACACAGCAATTAGAGATGTTGCCCGCAGCCAGCACGCCAACAATCGCACCCACATGCCCAAAATTGCCGCCGCTGCCCACCACCGCGGGATTGACCAGCCTAAGGTTGCTGATCGAGCCGCCTGTCGAACTGTAGCCAAACAGACCGGCGCAGAAGTCGGAGGTGAAATCGATGGTGAGATTGTGGATCGTGTAGCCTTGCCCGTCAAAGCTGCCCGACCACAGCCCGTTGGGGTTCAGCAAATAGCCGACGGGCGTGAAGTCCCCTTCCGCCTCCGACCAGTCGAGGTCGTTGGCCAGCACGTAGTCGGCCGACGGGTCGACGTTCATCGCCTGCAGCTCGGCGTTGGTGGTGATCTGCGTAGCCATCAGGCCCTCTCCGCCGCTGCCTGCAGCTTGGTTGCGATGTCCTGCAGCCGCGCCTGCTCCGCGGCTTTGAAAGCCGGTTTCTCAGCGTCGTCGGTCATCTTTCGCCGCAGTTCGAGAAGGTGGTCACGCATCTGGCCGGGGCCGATGTTCTCCAGGTGCCGGTCGATCTCCGCCACTCGGGTGCGCAAGTGGTCCTCCAGATCCGTCGCCAACACGGCCTCGATGCGTCTACGCGATGCCACCAGCGAAGCGTCCGACATTTGCGTTTCTCGCTTTTTGGTAAAAGAAAACGGGGCCTGCAGGCCACAGACCTACAGACCCCGTCTGTGCTCCGTCATTCAGAGTCAGGTCATGCGCCGCTGCCGGGAAGATCGAGTTGACTACCCGTAAGCCTTGGCGCAGCCCTCCTCGTTTCGGACCTCAACGGTGTACTCGCCGACCACCATGCCCTTCTCGGCGTCGCCGGTACGCGCCACCGGCACGTACTGGAAGGACCGGCCCTGCAGCGGGACCACGTTGACACGCTCGCGCGACAGCGCCATCACCGACTTGCTGGGCATCCAGCGGCTCATCACCACCGGAATATCCCCAAAGCTGGAGCCGAACAGGGTGACCTTGTTGCGGAAGGTCTGATCGGTGTTCTCCAGCCGCAGGCGGCTGGTGTTGAAGGTGTCGATCAGGATCGCCCACAAGGGGTCCGCCACGATCAGGTTCACGTCGGTGGCACCATACGAGTAGGCGTTGTAGACCACGTCGTTCAGACCGGCCGCCGTCAGCGTGGCAACGCTGGTGGAGTTGGTCGTCAGGAAGTCCCAAATGCCCTTCATCGTGCGGTAGGCCGACGCAGAGCCCAGCGTGTTGCCGCTGGACTTACCCATGATCACCGCCTTCTCCAGATCGCGAACCGCTTCCTTGGTGCGCTGGAGCTTCTGGTAATCGAACTCGTTCGTGATCCCGCCCAGCTGAGTAACCGCCTGCGTGGTGCCGGACACGATGATGTCCGACTTCATGATCTCGCAGTAGTTGGTCACCCGGCTCCGCGGACGGCTGATGTCCGCAGCCACGTCGGCGCCTTCCAGGGCGGTCCGACTGATGACCGTAAACGTCTCACCCGCCACGACAGACGCGATGGTCGTGCCGTACTGAGCGCGGGCAAAAGTGACCGTGTTGCCGGCCGAGGCGGTTACCCGCAGGTACTCGCCGGTGCCGTTACACTTCACCTGGGCGCCGACGGGGATGAAATCACCCACCGCGTCGCCGTTGCTGTGTACCGCCAGAGAGGTCTGGTTGGTTGAGTTGATCATCGTCCCCGACGCAGTCAGCGTGTCGGGAGTCAACTTGTCCTCCAGCCACTCGTGCAGCACATTTGCCGCCGGGTACGGGGCATCCCCCAGAGCCGCCAGCAGAGGCGTGTCGCTGGGGCTGATCATCGACACCAGATTGGCTACGTCCTCGGCAACGCCGTTGAACACGCCATCGTCGTAGATCGCCTTACCAGTAAACGTACTCACTTGTTACCTCCTTCGACGCTCTCTGCTGAGATGCGCCGGATTCACTTGGTTGACTTTTCAAGCTCGGCTTCGCGTTGTTTCACGACCCGTGCTTGGCGTTGAAATTCCAGAATGTGTTGGGTCTCCCCGGTACTCTGCGCACGCTTCTGCAGGGCATCCAGCTTCTTGCGCTCCTCCTCCAATTCCGTAGCCTTGCGGCTATACGAGGGAGAACCTCCTCGCGAGTTGCTGCCGCCGCCGGGCAGTTCCGACTGCAACAGGTAGTCCGGCAGCAAGTCCTTGACGTTCTCGGCAGTAATGTCCATCAAGAGATCCTTCGGACCCCTGATCCGCCAACGCGGCCCCTTGCCGTCGTCGTAGTCGTCGTACTCGATCAACGGCAGAAGATAACGATAGCCCACCGTCTGGTCGTGACACTTGGCGTCAGCCAGCGACCCACGCAGTTGGGCATCCCGTTCGCTTTCCCGCCGTTCCTGATCGGCCCGCTCGCGACGCTTCCGTTCCTCCTCAAGCTGCAACTTAATCCCCTCAATTTCCAGCTTGTGGCGTTTGCGAATCTCCTCCAGCTGGTCCTCCGGGTCGTCGGGCCGCGGCTTGAGCTTTTCCAGCTGCTCCTGCATCTCGGCCATCTCAGCCTTGAGGGCGCCCATCTCCTTTTCCTTCTCCGCAAGACTCTTCTTGTTCTTGCGGGACATCTCCTGCCGCATCCTCGACAGTTGCTCCTCGTACTCCTTCTTGGTGAGAGTCGGCTCGTCGCCGGAGTCGCCACCGTCGCCGGGATCTACCGGATCGACTGGGTCGCCGTCCCCGCCGCCGTTTCCATCACCGCCGTCCGGAGTCAGAAACACTCGCGGAAACACCAAATTGCCAAACACACGCGAAACAAACATCGAAACGCTCCTCACCTGGCTTGGGGTAGGCAGTGCCAGTTACTACCACCCGGCTTACCGGGGCCGGTCCCCGTACCTGCGTAAACAGCCGCAGTTGCCGCCAACCTCCCAAAAAAGACAGAGCCAGCAAAAAAAAGCAGTGCGATGGTGCGGCACCGCACTGCCGTTCTTGCTGGCTCACCACTGGCCGGTTGGCCGACCGACCAGAGGCCGTCTTTTGGTTGTCGCCCCGGCAGCTATGCCACCGCCGGTTCCTGATCACCGTTTCGACTTCCCCGCCCCAGGAGAGTGGGGGAAACCGAACCGAAATTCATTGCTGCTTGTAGTTGTCCGCCCAGGCGAGATGCCCCGCGCTCGATCTCTTCCTCGACCTTTTGGCGGAATTTCTGAGAGTCCTTGGTAAACAATTTCGCGGTGAGTTTCTTTTCCATTGCCTTGAGCGCGCTTTCGCTGGTCAGCGTGGCGCGGGCCTCGGTTAGCATCTGGAACTCAAGCAGAAAATCATCTACACCAAACTCTCTCGGATAAGTTATAGTGGCATCTACGTCTGTATTCCACCATTTCCCGACCAGTCGGTGGACATCCCGCTCTGCCTTCTCCAACAACCCGGCTTTACCGGCCAAAGACTGGTTGGTCTCGTTGAACTCAAAGGCGTACGCGATGCCGCTGGTAGCCTCGCGAACCCCCAGCAATCCAGTGGAACCCCCCATCTTAGCGAGACGGTAGATCTCGTCCCGCGCCCGATCAATCTGCTTGCCAATTAGCATCAGCGGCGTCTCGCCGGGAGTCAAAAACGCCGGAGGATCGGCCCCCTCCTCGTACTCCAGCACGTTGTATTGTGAAATCTCAACCGGCGGGTCGTTCTCGGTCCGCTGCATGGTAAGGATATTCAGACAGCGGTTGTAGATCTCCTCGTCTGCCATCGAGGACCAGTTCAAGATCGCCAGGTTGATGTCCGCAATGTCGCGCACCGCCGAAAGGCCCATCCAAGAATGGTCCAGGTCGACCTCGTTACGCAAGATCACCAGCGGCACCTCGCCCAGCTCGTGGTCGCCGCCGTCAACCCGTTTGGCGTGAGAGGACTCCTGGTCCTCGTGGTCCTTAACTTGGAAGAGTTCCCAGTTGCCGCGGGTCCAGATGAGAAAGTGTCGGACATCGGTATCCACCGGAGTCCGCCAGTTGCGGTTCTGCGGGCGGACCACCTCCAGCTTGACCCACTCAAACTGGTCCCGGTCGTTGAGTTCCCAGTCGAGGATCTGTGATGCCCGCACCAGCGTCAGGTAGGGACGGTGATCGGCGGCCTTCTCGTCCGCGCGGGTAGGGTAGCCGCCCTCGGGAGCCTCAGGCAGGTCGACCAGAATACCGCAGTGGCCGCCCACCATCGCAAACGTCTCGGCCATTTTCATCAGCAGCGGATAGCCAACCCCCGAGCGGGTGGCATCAGCATAAAAGCCGGCAAAGTCCTCTTTCAGCTTTCCTCCCACCTCACGAGTGATCCCACTCTCGAACAGGTAGGCCACAAACAGGTCAACGATCGAGGCCACATAGTTGTAGTAGTAGCCCCGCTTGAGCCGCTCCTGGTACACGTCGTTGTGCTCGCGGACGTGCTTGTGGATGTAACTGGCCATGTCGCGAGCGAGATAGCAATTGACGTATTTCAGCCACTTGTCGCGGTTGGCCGCGTAGTCGGGATGCTCGTAGCAGAGCGCCTCAGCATCGTCCAGCCGATCCAGCGAGGTAACCAGCGCAGCGCCGTCACCCTGGGCATAATCCAGCAGCTGGTTGCTACCAACAGCAGGGTTTTCGGTAGTTGGGGTGTCGTCGCTCACTACTTTGATCTGCTAAGATACGCGAAGATCATGTCGGGACCAACCAAGTCCCGGCGGTACAACTTGCCGTCCCGGCGAAAGTACACAACGCAGTGCGGAATCGCCCCGCCCACTCGCAGCACGCGGGCAAGCTCGGGCCGCTTGTCGATGTCGACGTACGCGTAATGCCCCTGTCTCTCGAACTGCGCCTTGTGGCGACAAACCGTCTTGCAAGGCCCACACCAACTGGCGCCGACCAGCACAAACAGCGGGCGCCCGCTCTTTACCGACGCAACGCGGGCAATCTCGTAGGGGTCTTGAGACCGCTTGATCTGTTTGGGAGCAGTCGGACGAAACATCCTGCCCAGCCACTCGCCGCCGTATCTCCGCCGCACATCGTCGCGCAACCACTCGGTGTCGGCCGACTGGTGAAACCTGCGGAGGTACGACTCGCCCGCCTGCTGCCAGATCTGAGGATAGCGGGCGGCAAGCTGTTGGGAGAGTCTTTCCATCCGCTCGATCTGCCAGCGGACAAACGCCTCCAGCTGTCGACGGTCGTAGTTGCTATCGTTCCGCTCGACCACCGCCAGCAACACCAGAGCATAGCCCGCCCCGTCCATCGCCTGTGAAAGCCCGGCAGAAATCTCCCGCCCCAGTTCCACCGAGGCCGCGTAGTCGTTCACGTCCGCCGACCACTCGTCAACCACAAACAGAGGCTCGTTTTGCCACCACTGCTGCATCCGGATTAGGTGGGTCGAGTATTCAGATCCCCGCAAGGACCGAGGGACGTGACGGGCAACCTGCGAGAGTGTAACCCGCGGTTCGCGAAAGACGGCCGCCCGTCCGCCGAGGACGTAGGCCGCGTTCCACTTTCCGGTCCCACCCGCAAAGCGGTTGCGCACATCGCTATTGATGTCGTGCGTGAGTTCGTGCGCAGCCAGTGGTATCCCGTGCCCGTGCACCGGCGCGGCTCGGGTATGCGAGTAAACGTCAGCGTAGACCGAGCCGTATGTGGTATTCGCCGAGCGAACTTGTGGCACCTGAACCCACTGAGGCTCAGGCGCCGCAGCCATAAAGATCAGACAGAGAACAGCCCCGTACACGCGCTACCTACTCTTCCTTCTGGCAGCCTTCCTGACCACCTTCTTGGGCACCACCACGACCTCTTCCTCCCCCTCGTCGTCGTCAAAGCGGTCGCGAATCCTGCTTGCCACGCGGGCGGCAGCAGCTACAGCGCTGGAGATCGTGGGCGACAGTACGGCGGCTACCTTCTCAGCAATCAGCGGGTCACCGCTCTCGCGCTTGTCACGGAGGTCCTTGAGCACGATCAGCAGCAGCACACCGCCAAGCCCGAAAAAGAGGAGCAGGCGGGTAGCGGAAGAGCGCTCGTGGAACCGCGACCTAAGGCCCTCGATGCGATCGTGAAAACGGCCTTGCAGCCCGTCCGGATGGTCAAGCTCAAAGCCCACACGAGATCCCCGCCTTAGCTGGCGGACCTCGTAGAGCAGTGCATCCAGCCGCTGGTTGGTCCCCGAAGAGTCGCCGAACAAATCGCTGCGGGGCAAGTTCTGGTACATCTGCCCCTGCTGTAGCTGCCCAATCTGTTCGTTTTGCCGCTGGTCCTTGCGGTCCTGTTGATGCCGGTAGGGCAACAACCGCCAAGCGCCTTGCTTGGGCTGCGCCTCTGAGCGCGGCGGGCACTGGACCGGCTTGGCGTGGTTGGCCCTGGCCGTCCGCTGCGCTTTCGACTGCCGAGCGAGGTGCTTGTGTAGTGCCTGCACCGAGCAGGCCCTCCCCTGCCGCGCGAGGTCGTCACGTCCCCAGAGTAGCCCCACGATCTGGTTGGAGCGGATGTCGATCAGCGCCGATCCGCTGCGACCGCCCGCCGGGGGCGGAGCAAACAAGAGGTCGCCGTTGTGGCCGTAGCCGACCACGTGGCCCTGCCAGGCTGTCGCCCAACCAGCGCCGGGGCACCCCGCCGAATGGATCGTATCGCCCGCCCGCATTCGCCAGTCTCGGGGCGCGACGGGAATCGCCCTGGGCAGCAGGCCGTCAAAATGCCTCGCGTCGATGGCCACCACCGCAGCGTCGACCTCGCCGTTGCGAACCCGCAGGACCACCTGGCCGGGGACCTTTGCAGAGACAAAACCGCGTCGCCAGAATTCGCAGTCGACCCGAGACTTGCTGCCAACCACGTGGGCATTAGTGAGTACAAACACCCGACCCTGGCTAATTTCAAACACGCAGCCGCTGCCACAACCCGAGATCCGGCAGACCGCCTCGTAGCAACGGTCCAGCGATGTCGGCTGGGTTTTGGTGGGCTGCTGTGCTGTGGTAACAACGGCCGTCACCGACCAGAGCGAGACCGTCATCCAGAGCACGAACAAACACACACCGAGTCGTCTCATTGGTACTTTTCCTCCAAACGACTTGCTTGCTCTGCCGTCGAACAGAGCGTAAATTGATACTCGGCCACCTCAGGCCACGCAAAATGGTTGGGGATCGTGCCCGCGTCCGCGAGTCCCTTCTGCGGGTCGTAGCCACCAGCACGCAGTGCTCTAGATACCGCCCCTGAGCAAGTCGGCTGCGAGCCGTTAAGCTCGTCGTCGGCGGGGGCAGGGAACAGCAACCGCACGCCCACTAGGTAAGCCACCGCAGCCTGAAACAGCATTCCCCAGCCATACTTGGTGCCCGCCAAGCGGACCATCACGTCGAGTGTCATATCCGCGTCAAAGAGGTGGCTGACCCGGTAGATATCCCAGTGGCCGGGGTTCTGCCGGACCTGACTGGAGAGAGTCACCACCCGGCCCCCGCCCTTGCTCTGCAGGGTTTCTAGCAGTACCAGCATCCCCCGATACCAGTCACACATCCCAACGTGGGCGTATCGCTGCCAGGGCGCAGCCCCCGGAGAGCGCGCCGCGATAGCAATCCTCTGGTTAGAGAGTTTCCAGACCGGGCGGTATAGCGCCAGATCCGCCGGGAGGACCTCGTTGCGGACCTCGCTGTAGACTCGTGGGGAGATTTTCACCAAACACTCCAACAGTGGACCACGCACACAATTGTACCCCCACTTTTCCTAAACATCCACCTGCAGTACATTCTGCGCATACTTTCAGAGTAACTTATTGGCGCCAATAACTCGGAACGGGGGCCGTCAGATGCCCGCCAGACGACGGCCGCGGTAGACCCGCCGGGACTTGTACTTGTCGGAAAACAGGCACATTCGCGTGGCGTCCGACGTGTGGTCGTGCTCCTTCTCGGGGTTCCCCGAGCGATCCGGGCGGCCGTCAGCACGGATCGGCCAGGAGTACTTGCCCCACTCGGCGATGGTGTAGATACACTCGTGCCATACGTAGAGCATCGGTTCTTCTTTGGGTGGAAACCCCCGTAAGAGGGAGTTGATAAAGTCCAGCCCCATGTTCACCGAGCCGCGTCCCTTGCGCGCGGCGCGGGTGCGGACGCCGTGCGACTTCAGCTCTAGCCGGTCCTGCGCGTCCCAGTCGGCGTAGATGACCTCGCTGGACAGATACCCCGGCGACTGCTTGATCGCCGTGGCGTGGTCCTTGATCAATTTCTGCTCGGCGACATACTCGTAGAACAGCAGCCACGCCCCGTGGTTGGGGATCTGCGCAAATTTCAGATAGACAAAAGGGTGCCCAGGGCTGGAGCCAAAGTCCAACCCTGAGATCCGATGCCAGGACAACTCGGGGCAGGCAAAACCGCACAGCGTGTGCAACTTAGGCGGCGTCATAATGTGCCGAGAACCAAAGTCAGGAAACACCAGCTTGTGGCGCGCCGGACGGAGGTTCAACCACTCGGTCTCGAACGCCTCGCGGTCCAGCAGCCGGACCTTGTCCACAAAATCGTCCACAGCAAAGTAGCCGTCGCAGTGGTGCGCCCGCCCTTGGCAGAAGGTATAGATTGGACAGTCGCCGTGCGCGGGATCACCCTGGCAGCGGCGCGTGCATTTCTGCAGCGTCTCCCAGATGTTCCACTCGTAGACCTCGATCCCCTTCTCGGCCGCCGTGTCGAGCATCCGTTGCATCACCCCGTCGATCCGCTGCCGCGTAGACGTGAATACGTTCTGGCCACGGACGCCCAGGCGCTCGTCCGACTGGGCCATCGACAGCCCAATCTGCAGAACGTGCCACTCCATCTCGTCGATCTCGTCCAGCCGACTCTTGCTAGGGTGCTGACCACGAAGCCCCTTCTCGCTGGCGGTGATCACCTCCAGTCGGGACCTGCTGCCAAACACGGTGCGAGACTTGAGCGAGTCTTTCTCGATAAACAGCGGGCGACCGGTGATCGACTGGTAGCGGTAGGAGAACTCCTGAAACCAGTCCAGCGCGCAGAACTCGCGAAAGTAGCGGTAACACTTCTCGGCCTGATCCTTAATCGCCCCAGCGCTACAGATCTCACACCCAGGCTTGAAAACCATGTCGAGATGGTTCAGCAAAGCTACAGCGTACGTGTTATGCGTCGGGATAAGGCATCTGGTCGCGAGGTATAGGTGTGACGGGTGGCCCACGCCAATGCACCGTACAGGGACCGACTTGACGGGCCGCACCTCGCGAATTTTGTGGCGCAGTTTGCGAGAGGAGAGTCTCCACCGGTCCCGCTTCCTCGACAGGTGGAACGGGTTGAGTTCCTCGGTGGGGCAGAAAGTCACCCGGTAGCGATCTTTGGTCTTCTTCCCGTTGCAAGATCCGGGCCCTTTCTCGTAGAAATTCGGCTGTGCCCCTAGCGACCCCACCAAGAAATGGACACCTTCCGCCAGCGGGCGGTCTGTCGAGTCAAACTCACACCGGCATCGCGTTGCGGCAATTGTGCCGTCAGTGTCCATCAGACCGCAGAGTAATTCATACCTCTGCTCTGCGGAGGCAAAAAGGTACTCGTCTGGGATAAATTTAACACCGCCTTTTCTGGGGCAGGAAGAAAGCCCCGCCCGGTAGAACGTCTCAAGAAGGCAGGACAACTTGTGGGCATGCGGGTAATGCTTCGTGTAATCTTGCACGTTTGGCCATAACTGCCGTAAGCGAGCAAGAATCTCATCGTCCCACGTATAGACGAGATTGTTGTACCGACAACCGTCTCCCAGCCAAGCCCCCAACACGTACGGATGCACAGGCAGTTCGATAGGGTCAAACTCAAGCGGCGCGCAGAGAGGAATCCAGTAGTGGTACTTGTACCCAATCCTGGCAGGATTTTGCAGAGCCCGAAAAAGTTCCCGAGTTGTCATCAGCTGGGGGGCATCCTTTTTCACGTGCTGCACAAACCACAAGTGCTCAGCATCCGCAGTAACCGTAACCTTGTCGAAAACCACCTCGTAGCACTCGTGGTTCTCAAAAATGCCACTTACAGTGGTCACCGGAGCAAGTTTGCCGTCGGGGGCAAACACAAAGTCCCCCACACAAATCTCCCCCATCGTAGACCAGCCGTCTGCGGTAAGAATCTCCGTGTCCAGCGCGAGTGCCTTGCCACCAGATCGATTAGCAAACCCCAGCGCATTTTTCGTACGCTCAAAAAACAGATCAGCAAGAAACTGAAACGGCGAACGGTGGCCCGGCGTAAGCACCTTCTTGGGCATGCGGATGCCGTACGCCGCCTGAATAAACGAGTCGAGATCCTCGTCCGTCTTGGGCGGATGGGCAAAGTTGCCGTATCCGTCGAGTTCTAGAAAGTGCTCGACGATCAGCCGATCGAGTTGCTCCCGAAAGGGGTCGTTCGTCATGCTCTCGGCGGCCCCGCCAACTGCTGTCTAGTTTTCAGCTCCGACTCCAGGATCTTGGCCAGCGCCGCGCGTTTCTCCGGCGGAGTGTTATCGTAGAGTTCTTTCAGATCGCGCACGTCCTCAATGGTAAGCTGGCGAGACTCGGCAGGAGCGTCGTCCGCGGGACTCGGCGGGCGTCGCTTTTTCGATCGCCGCAAACCGGACAGCTTTACCAGCTTGTGAATCTCGCCCTGCACCCGGGCGAGCACGATCACCGCATCGCGAAGGTTGGCCGGTTTCAGACCCGAGTCGAATCGCCGCTTGAGATCCTCCTCGGTACAAGGACTGCCATCAGCGCCCACCAGATGGGGGCAGAGGCGGACGATCCCCGTCACGTGGTAGAACGCCTTGGCGTAGATGATCTCCCAGTGGGTCAACCTCTCGATGTCGCTGGCAAACAGGTCCTCCAGCGCGGCCACACACTCGTCCTGAGGAACTAGATCCAGATGCCGCATCTCGGGGTTGTCCAGCGGACGCACGAGGCTAGTCCCCGGCTGGCCCTCCTGCTGCCTGGCCAAGTTCTCCCAATCGTGGTAGGGGCACCCTTCTCGGCAAGCAAAGTCGGCGCGGGACCACGAGCGGACGGTCTGGTAGACCGAGGGGTTAGAGCCGATGGCCTCGGCGGTCCTCCGCCAGCTGCGGGTGCGAAACCAGACCTCGTAGGCCCGGCGGTGGTCCTCGGCGGTGTACTTTTGTGCCCGCTTTTTCTGCTTGGTCTCCCCAGGAGAAAGTGGAGGAGGGGGAGGGTTTGGTGGTGACATGTGGAAATCTCGGTGCAATGATCGTAAGAACTTACTACCTAAGTCTACGAGGAATGCACAAAATTTCCACTATCGGGCGACGAGGGTCACGGGAATGAGGGCAATTTCGCTGACCCAGGAGAGCGCCCGCAGCAGGTCGTAGAGGTCCTGCACCGCGCCGTTGTGCGAAAAGAGGATGTCGTAGTGGCAGTCGCCCAGGTTGGTGACCGCCAGAATTTCCCCCGTAGTCGGGGCGAGATGAGAAAAGAGGTACTCAAGCAGCGGTGGGGAGAGTACAGGCATCGAGTAGTCGGGCTTGTCCAACCGCATCCGAAAGGCAGTCTGGACGTGCTCCTGGGCCAGGGTGGTGGCCTGCTGGACCGGCTGGTGTGGGGTCTCCGGGGGCTGGTAGGTCTTGGGCGCCGCTGCCGCTGCCGCCAGTTTGGGATCGGCAGCGACCCGGTCCTCCAGCATCTTCTTGGCCCGGTTGATCACCCGACTGAGGTGGTTGGGGTGGTAGGCAGTGACCCGAGAGTACCCGATCTGGTCCTTCTTGGGCCGCTTGCGATCCACCTCGTCCAGATGCTGCAGCAGGTCCTCGACCCGCGTACGGTCAAAGCGGAGGATACCCTCGGCAATGCAGGAGTCCACCAGGGCGTCGAGAATCGGTACCTGCCAGTCGGGGACGATGGTGGTCATTCGAGGGCATCTCCGGCCACTTGTTGCATCTCGGAAAGAGGCACAGCGCTGCATAGGTCATCGAGGCAAACCCCAATGATCATTGTGCGCTTGCCTCCATCGCACGGGCGGAGGAACAATTGTACTGCGAAAGGCAATTCATAATGCGTCGTTGGGTTCATCTTGGTCATCGGTCATCCTCTATGCCCAGCCACCAGAAAACCTCGTCCAGCGAGAAGGGGCGAAGCTGGCCCAGCAAGTGATAGGCGCTGTCCACACCCACATCCATCCGGCCGTAATGGTCGCGGAGCATCCGCCCCGCGTATCCTACCGCTCGATCCCCGAAGGCGGCAAAACGATCGAGTTGCTCTGCCGTCATTGCCACCCCCCGTGGCGGTCGGAGGTTGCCGTGTGAGTGCCCGTGCAGGTGAAACGAGCCGTTGCTACTCCCGCACCAAGTCAGCAGCGGGTAGTGGCAAAGATGAAATTTCTTGCCGCCAAACTTGCGGACCACCATTTGCTGGTACGACGAGCAGTGTCTAGCCAGCGAGTTGGCGTCGTGGTTGCCCGCCACCAGATGCAGTTGCACACCCCGGCGGATGCGGTTTCGGTAGTGGCCCGCACGGGACGCCCGCCAGCAAAAGTCACCCAGATGCCAAAGTTCGTCCCCACCCCGCAGCACCGAGTTCATCTGCTCGAACAGATGCTCGTCCATCTCCTTGGTATCGGCAAACTGTCGGTGTCGCTGGTGGGCGAGTATGCCGCCGTGGCCAAAGTGGGTATCCGCCGTAAACCAGATCATTTCTCGGCATCCAGATAGTATCGGTAGTTGCCGTTTACGACCACATCCCTCGGAAACCGATCCCAGGAAAACGTCAGCCCCAGCCGATCCAGCAGACAGTGGACCGCCGCCGGATTACCCACCAAACTCTCGTAGGTCACCACCGCGCAGTTGATCTGATGCTGGTGTAGCCCGTGAAAGATCCTCGTATACGCCCACTGGATGCGGCGCTCGGCCTGGGCCAAGTGCGTAACCCGCCGGGTGCGAACCTGCGATGCCTTGGTGGCGTAGGCATCGCGGACGGTGACCACCGCAAAGATCTCTTTGCGCCCCGCACGGACCAGTCGCCGCTTGATCGCCCCGATGTCCGGCCACTTAAACAGGTGGCCATGGGGAAAGCTGCGGCGAAAGACGATCGGGCCCTCGTTGGGAAAGTTCTCAACGTCAAACGCCTGATGGTGAACGGCCTCTCCGGCGCAGCCGCCCGCGATCAGCAGGGCGGTGACAAATTTCGTCCCCGTCCGCTCGGGGCCAAACACCAGAAATGCACGTCGATTAGTAGCCAACTACAACTCCAGTCGGCGAATCAGGCGGTCCAGCATACTGGCAGTAACGGCGACCTCGGCAGCAAGCCCCACAGTGCTCTTGGACAACGGGCAGGTCCGCCCGTCCCGTTGGGGCGCATCCTCGGCAGTGCCCCAGTCTGATCGTCCGCCAAAACCGAGGTCAGCCGATCCTCCAGTTTGGAGACCGTCTTTGCCAAACAGGTCGAACTGTTGCCTAGAGATTGCACGGCGTCGTGAACGGCGGACGATCTTTTGGGGCCTCGTTGTCGCCCTCAAGCATGTCAACTTTGCCAGAGTTTAACATAGTAAGTTCCTCGGTTAGGTAATTACCACTGCTCGTCGTTGTCCTGACCCTTAGGCTCCTCACCCTTTTTCTTCCTCAGCTTGTCGGTCTCCCGACGCAGCCGGGCGAACTCCGCCTTCTCCTGCTTGTACTTTCTGTGCCAGTATTCGTAGGACTTGTGGTTGCTAAGCGCAGCCTCCATCCGGTTTGCCAGCGTCTGCGCCTCCTCGATCAGGCCCGGCAGGTTACAAAAGTTGCGGATCTTGAAACAGGTCCTCATCTCGTTGAGGACATCACACAGATACCTCGCTGGCATAAGCTTTCCTCACCACAGTCTACGGTTCTAAGATCCCCAGCGGGTCGGGTATTGGGCGCAGGGCCGGTGTTGGCCCTGGGCGGGTGTAGCGGATCAGGTACGGGTACTGCTCCAGCAACTTCTTGTCCGTACCGCTGCCCTCGAAACTAACCCCTGGGTCCTCGACCGGCAGCTTGTCCCAGTCTTTAGGCACTGGCACTCGTTGGTCGACCAACCACTCCACGCCCCGTTCTTTGGCCCACTCGCGTATCCGCCGCACCGGGATCATAAAATTGAAATTGTCAGTGCCGCGAATACCACGCGTTAGCATTCCCACGTACTCGCCGGTATCCTTCTTAACCAGCAGCCCGCCGCTGCTGCCACCCACGGCCATGCAAGTAGTCTGGTCGTACTCCTGGCCGTCGATCAGTCGGCCGATGGACGCCACGATCCCGTCGGTCAGTGAGTTAGCCCCGTACTGCTGCCCACCCGGCGAACCGCAGTGGTAAAGATCGGCGCCCACAGAGGGGATCTCGTCAGAAAGCCAGAACACAGCCCCATTGTCTGAAAAGTTCCGTTTCCTTACCAGCAGAATGGCCAGATCGTTGTGTTTGGAAAACTGGTAAGGCTGAGCGTCCATCTTGCTTTCGCCCACTCGGCGGCCGTCCTCAATCTCCTCACGAACCAAGTGACAGTCCTTAAAGGTAATCCTCTGCCGCTTGGTGCCCGTGCGCGGGTCCACGATCTCCTCCTCCTTTCGCAGTACGTCAACCACGTGGGCCGCCGTCCAGATAAAGGTCCGTCGCGACCCGTCGGGCATCACGCGGGTGAACAACGCTCCAGACCCCTCCTTGGTCCGGTAGCCGCCCTCGGCCTTGATCGTCACGGAGATCTCTTGCAGATACGGTGCGATCTGGTCCTTCGGCGGCAGTTGGTTCGGTTCGCCCGCGTCGGTCGCCGCCATGACAACCCCCAACAGGACAAGTGCCAGCATCGCACTTCTCATCACTCAACCTCCTTACGTGAAACGTGGTTTGCCGCCGCTACGTTGCGGCGGGTATCTTTGTCTCTCTAAAGCAGCTCCTCAGACAATGCCGCAGTCTCCCAGCCAAGGTCGCCGGAGCAAACGAACGACCAAGACTCTCCGCCCAAAACACGGTAAGAGCGAAACGGCCCAGACACACGTGTAGAAAATCACACCACATCCTTGCGCCCAGACGCTCCGCAAAGACATCCCTAGCAACAAACACTCGGCTCGTGGCCCACTTGGTGGACCAGCCCGGCGTGCTCCAGCTCGGCCAACTCCAACAGGCTGACCCCAACATTGCCAGTAGCCGCCAGAAGGGGTAACCCGAATCTCCGGCCTCGGCGATAGCCCGGGGAACCTCCCTCCCAAATTTCGTCAGTTGCTCCTTGAACATGGTCGTCTCCGTACTGCTGCGTCTGTTGGCACGTTAGTTATTATACAATGGATTGTGAAACCTCTTTCAGAATTTTCCGAAAATGCTGGTTTGGTGAACCTCGGTAAGCCGGGGGTCCTAACCCTCAGGCACACTGCGAAATGCGTAGTTTTGGAGCTAACCCCCACTTGTTGAACTCGTCCAGCATCAGCCCATACAATCGGCTTGTCCATCTTGGTGTAGTCAGCACAGAATCGTGGATGGTGAACACAGGCATCTCAGGATGCTCGATCATACACCGCCAGATAACCCCATCGATGACAAAACTGCTCTCGGCCCGCTGCAGGATCTTGGCCAGCAACGTATGGTCGCCCCGCTTTACGTCCCGGATAAATTCGTATACCGTCGGAAACAGTCGGCAAAACAATTTTGAGTACGTAGTCTGTCGGCGAGAATTGCGACCGTAGAAGATCTCGCGAAAGAGTTTTTCTTTGAACGCCTTTCTGTCCTTGATGCCACCACCAGCCTGTTCTGCTATGTATTCGTACAGCCTGCCCGAGTTGGCTAGACCGAAAAATCGGAGCGCGTCGTCCGGCAAAATGTCAAATCGTCTCCTACGGGGGAGCCCGGGGGTTGAGAAATTCTTAAATTTAGAAGTATAAGAGTTAATAAGTTCAATAGCGCATAGCTTAGAAGCGCATTGAGGAAGACAATAAGTATCAGAATGACAAAGCGCA
>Ga0180432_10004083_pt1 | contig 20275 bp, 13 predicted proteins | sample SS_ome_10_FD_132414 | JGI IMG/M metagenome (GOLD analysis project Ga0180432, IMG submission 132414) | Hypersaline lake sediment archaeal communities from the Salton Sea, California, USA - SS_1_MS_2 metaG | ecosystem: Environmental > Aquatic > Non-marine Saline and Alkaline > Hypersaline >...
GAGGTCGGCATCGGCGGGGTTTATGATTTGGGCAACACCAGCGAGCCAATCTGCCAGATTCCGGTAAACCTCAATCGGGTTGGTGTTATCCAGCTTGGAGGTCTCAATCCGGTGGCGACGGCTGTTGAGGCTGGAATCGAGATAGAAAACATCGCCGAGAGCGGGCTGATTGACTTCAATCAACTACATAGCTTCTGGCAGCTTTAGGCTGAACCCTGATGGCTTTTGCTAAGCTGTGCCCGAGGCTCTGCACGATAGACGACCCGTCGTTAGGAAACCGCTGCTCTATCCACCTGAGCTACAGGGGCATGATCCTTTGGTGGAGATAGGGGGATTCGAACCCCCGACCTCTGCGATGCGAACGCAGCGCTCTCCCAGCTGAGCTATATCCCCGAACCGCAACAAGGTTATTATAGCACAACATATTAAATTAACGCTCAACCCGTTTAATCTGATAGCGCAGCTTGCCGGCTGGTACTGTTATCTCGACCACTTCGCCGTCATTCCGGCCGATGAGTGCCTTACCCAGGGGCGAGGCAATGGAGATTTTCCCCTTGGTCGGGTCTACCTCCCTTGGGTCGACTATTATGTAACGCAGCTCATCACCAGAAGTCAGGTCTATTATGACAATTCTATCACCAATACCTGTCTTGAGGGCAATCTCTCTTTTCTCATCAATGATAGTCGTTGCCTTCAGTATGTCCTCCAGTTCTCTAATCCGTCCCTCCACATGCCCGCGTTCTTCTCTGGCGGCCGCCAGTGGCGCATTTTCACGGAAGTCCTTATCGGCAGCGGCAAGGCGTATTGCATCAATGAGCTCATGGCTCCGGCTCTTGAGGTCAGCGAGCTCAGCTTCCAGTTCATCATATCTCTCCCTGCTCAGAGAGACGTCCGGTAGAGCGCGCCCGGCGGCCTGTGGTACGGCTTTCGCCTTCCTGGTTTTCAGATGTGAAGCCATGTTGGTACGGCTCCATCCCTCCTTCTTGGCATAAGCCAGGAAGGCTCGTATTAACTCAAGCTTTTTTGCATAGTCGGTATCCGATAGTGATAACTGCTCGGCATAGCTGGCTACCTCGGGCGCGGTAAGTCTATCAAGTGGTCTATCCCAACCGTAGAAGCGGACAAACTTATAAACCTCCGGCTGGCTGGCTGCCCTTTCCTGGGTTGATAATTTAGCCAGAAACTGACCGGCTGCCTCACCCAAACCTGGACTCTGGATATCATTATTCATTATACGTTCACCTATAGTTATTTTACTTAATCCTAAACATTAAACACATTGCTGGTCAATTTAGCTGGTCTTGAAGGGAATCTTCACCATTTCCATAGCTTTGGATACAATCTGGTATCTCATCAGCCTTAATATTGTTTTGCTGTGCCAGTCGAAAGATAAATCCCTGGCTTTAAGTAAGGCTTCGTCAATGCCGTTGGCCTTCATAATCTCAAATATCCGGTCAATCTGCCGGTCACTCAGGCGCTCAAATAATTTTCTCGCCCAGTAGCCTGTCCTCAGCTCTCTTCCCAGCTTCTTTTTCCACCCGCGCTCATATCGGGACAGTCTCCTGGCTGATAAATCATCATCTTCCAGTGCCTGATGCAGGGTGTTGGCGGCTATATCGGCGCATAGCAGACCATAGTAGATACCGCCACCGCTGGTTGGCTTTACCTGCCCGGCGGCATCCCCTATCACTATCAGCCGCTCCCCACAGGTTCTGCCCAGGGGCTTCAGGGGGACTACCCTATAGCTCAGTTCTACTTCGGATGAAGCTATTTTCCCATGAGCCAACAGTGACACCATTAACTTTCCTAAATAAACCCCGGGGGTTTTCCGCGACATTAGCCCCATCCGAGCCATTGGCGGTGAGGTTGGCACCAGCCAGGCAAAAAAGCCGGGGGCTATCTCCCGACCGAAGTAAACCTCTACCTCGTCTATCCCCACTGTTTCCACCTCAGCCTGGGCGCCGACGGTGAAATCACCAATGCTGCCCAGACCTAACCTCTCACACAGCCTGGAGCCAGAGCCACTGGCGATGATTACGGCTCTCGCCTCAAAGTTTAACCCACCTCCTTGATGAGATACCTCAACACTAACCTTATCTCTTTCAATTGCTATATTTTTTACCGGGCTATCTAATATATAGTCCACTCCCGCCCTTTGAGCTCTCCCTGCCATAGCCACGTCAAAAGCTGCCCGGTCCAGAATGCAGGCCTGGGTTTCTTCTCGCCACAGCCCGAGCACGTTCCCTGAGGGCGAAAATAGCCTGGCTTTATTTACCTGCCTCAAAATAAGGTTGTCTTCAATGGCAAAAAGGTTAACGCATTCCTGACCGATAATTCCGGTGCAGCAGATTGGCTCTCCCACCTTTCGCTTCTGCTCCAGCACCACCACCCTGCACCCCTTCTCAGCCAGACTACAGGCGGCGTAGCTCCCTGTTGGTCCACCGCCAACAACTATTACATCGTACAGTTTCAATCTCCGCCTGAATCTGTCTCTTTACTAATTTTGAACCTCTTGAGTGAGTAGATTGCTAAGGCTATAATGGTAATCACAATAATAATCAGGAGGGCGTTGGCCCCGGTAATCCTCAACTCGAACAGCACGTTCAGAAGAACAATGCAGAGTGTTACCCCGGCAATGGAAAGCCCAAAGGAAAGGGCAATCCTTTCAACTATATTTACCCGACTGAAGAGAACGAATGTCCAAGCAAAGCCGGGCACAAAAAACACAAGTATAAACCCCAGGATCGCTCTGACGGTGGGCAGACCCTCAGCCAGCGGCATCAGGAATCCAAATATCTCACTGAAATCCATGACCTAATACTACCCAATCTGAGAGACAACTTCAAGCATAGCCCGGGGAGATAGCTGGCTGATTGTATTATTGACCTCTAATGATAAATGTGCTAAACTGCATAAAACCTAATGGGTAAATTGGTTCTTCTATTCAAAGCTGTTTGAAAAATGAAGGGTGTAGTGTAACCTCCTTTTTCTTTTGGACTGAGGCGGAAAAATTTATGGAGGTTAGCTTATGGAACCGTGGCTTATGAAAGTGCTGGTGCTGGTGGGGGGAGTTCTGGCTCTAGGCTTCGTTGGTTACCTGGTAACCACCATCCTGCGCGAGAGCGAAGGCAACGAGAAGATGAGGGAGATTTCTCTTGCCATCAGGCAGGGAGCCATGGCTTTCCTGCGCCGCGAGTTCATCACTCTGGCGGCATTTACGGTGATATTGTTCATCGTTCTGTCGCTATTTATTGAACCCCACTGGCTGGTGGGTATATCCTACGTCTGCGGCACGGTTACCTCGGCGCTGGCCGGCTGGCTGGGGATGAATATCGCCACCAAAGCCAATGCCAGAACCGCCCAGGCGGCTACCGGCAGCTGGGCAAAAGGTCTGAAGATAGCCTTCTCCAGCGGAGCCGTGATGGGCTTCTGCGTGGTTGGACTGGGGCTGCTGGGATTATCTATTGTCGCCTTTATCTGGCAAGACAGCCACGTGTGGCTGGGTTTTGCCTTCGGGGCATCTTCCGTAGCCCTGTTCCTGAGGGCTGGCGGAGGCATCTTTACCAAAAGTGCCGATGTTGGTGCTGACATGGTAGGCAAAGTAGAACAGTGCATCCCCGAAGATGACCCCCGCAACCCGGCGGTAATCGCCGACAACGTCGGTGATAATGTCGGTGATGTCGCCGGCATGGGTTCCGACCTTTACGAGTCCTATGTTTCCGCTATTGCAGCTTCCATGGTTCTGGGTGTCATTGCCCTGGGTACGGTAACCGGCATGTTCCTACCGCTGCTACTGGCGGCAGCCGGCATCGTGGTTTCAATCATTGGTGCCCTCACCGTCAGGCCTAAAGATATGAAAGATGCCTCCTTTGAAAAGCAGGTAGCCAAGGCGCACGCTACCATGGGCACCGGGGTCTATATCAGCATGGCCCTGATGATAATTGCCGGCTTCTTTATCATCAGGGCTTTCACCGGTGAACTGGCGCTTTTCTGGGCACTGATATCGGGCTTAATCGCCGGCTTCTTAATTGCCCAGTCAACGGAATACTTTACCTCAGCCGATCGCCCGCCGGCGAAGAAGATAGCCAGGGCGGCGGATACCGGCGTGGCGGTTACCATTATTTCAGGTATAGCCACCGGCATGATGAGCACCGTCCTACCTGTAATCCTGGTAGTGCTGGCTACCGTGCTTGCCTATATCTTCGGTGGTCTGCTGGGTATCGCGGTGGCGGCTATGGGGATGCTGATTAACCTCGGTATGCTGCTGGCCATGGACTGCTACGGGCCGATAGCCGATAATTCGGCCGGTATTGCCGAGATGGCGGGACTGGGCAAAGAGGTCAGGGAACGCTGCGAAGCCCTGGATGCGGTGGGCAATACCACGGCAGCCCTGGGTAAGGGTTTTGCCATCGCCTCGGCTGCCCTGGCTTCATTGGCCTGGCTGGCTACCTATTTTGCGGTTGCCAAGATTGATATCGCCAGCCTGACCAACGTGGCGGTGATTACTGGCTTGCTGATTGGCGGCATGCTGACCTTCGTCTTCAGCGCTCTGGCGATGAGAGGCGTCGGCGACGGTGCTTTTGCCATCGTTTGTGAGGTCAGAAGGCAGTTCCGGGAAATCAAGGGGCTCATGGAATGCGAAGCCAAACCCGATTACGTAAGTTGTGTTGATATCGCTACCAAGAGAGCTTTAAAGGCAATGCTTCTTCCCGGGGTGCTGGTGATTGTGGTTCCCCTTATCCTGGGCTTTACGCTGGGGCCAGAGAGCGTTGCCGGCCTGCTGGTGGGGGCTCTGCTCACCGGTTTCCTGATGGCGGTCATGATGGCTAATGCCGGCGGCGCCTGGGATAATGCCAAGAAGTATATTGAAGCCGGCGCCCATGGCGGTAAGGGCAGCAAGGCCCACAAGGCGTCGGTAGTTGGGGATACGGTGGGTGACCCCTTTAAGGACACCGCCGGCCCTTCGCTGAACATACTTATCAAACTGGTCGGTAAGGTAGCTGTAATTTTTGGTCCCGTCTTCGTAATGCTGGTTGCATTATAATAATTGATCATGATATAATAGCATCGTCATGTTGCTCAAATCCAGGAGAGCAGAAATAGCGGAGGAGGGGTTGGTATATCCCCCCTTCGCTTTTTAGTGAAAAGCAAAAATGCGCCGGGGGGACTTTGCCCTACATGTCAGGGCTAACCCGTGCGTAAATATTAATAAATTCCGAGCTTTTAAGCTTGGCTAGGAAAGAGGAAAAATGCCGGGAATATTCTGGGTTGTACCTGCGGGTGGAGTGATAGCGATTATCTTTGCCATATTAATGGCCAGGGATGTGCTGAAGCGTTCTCCGGGAACCCCTAAGATGGAAGAGGTCGGCGCCATGATTTTTGAAGGCGCCTGGGCATTCCTGAAACGCCAGTACTCCACTATCGGCTGGCTGGCGATTGTAGTGGCCATAGTCGTCGGTGTCCTGGTTGGTCTGCTGGGCGGTCATCGTGGCATAGAAGGAATAACCGCCACCGGCATAGCCTGGAGGACAGCTATCGCCTTTATTGCCGGGGCTCTCTGCTCCGGTATCTCTGGTTTTATCGGTATGATTATCGCCGTGAAGACAAATGCCCGCTGCGCTTATGCGGCTCACAGCAGCTTGAGAGAGGCGGTTAATGTCGCCCTGCGCGGCGGCGCCGTCCCCGGTTTCCTCGTGGTGGCGCTGAGCCTCCTGGGGGTAGCGGCTATCTATGTTGCTTACGGTGGGGCTAATAGCCCGGATATCGCCCCCCATTTGATTGTCGGCTTCGGTTTTGGCGCCAGCTTTGTGGCGCTTTTTGCCCAGCTCGGCGGGGGTATCTACACTAAAGCGGCGGATATGGGCGCCGACCTCGTCGGCAAGGTGGAAGCCGGTATACCTGAGGACGACCCGCGTAACGCCGCCGTGATTGCCGACCTTGTTGGTGATAATGTCGGTGACTGTGCCGGGCGTGGTGCCGACCTCTTTGAGTCTACAGCGGCGGAAAACATAGGCGCCATGATACTTGGTATCACCATCTACGCTCTTACCGGACAGATTTACTGGATTCTCTTCCCGCTGGTAATACGTGCCTTCGGCATTTTTGCCAGCATCATCGGCATACTCAGCGTCCGCGTCCGGGGCAAAGAAAACCCGATGAACGCCCTGAACCGAGGCTATTACGTGGCTATCGTGCTATCGGTTATCGGTATGTTTTTCACCGTGCGATACATGCTTGACAGCTACTGGCTGTTCGGCGCCGGTGTCATCGGAATTATCGCCAGCGTGGCTATCGTCTTTATCACCCAATATTACACCGAGTCGAGATATAAACCCGTTCAGAATCTGGTTGAGGCTTCAAGTACCGGCTCGGCAACAAATATCGTTAACGGACTGTCGCTCGGTTTTGCTTCAACGCTACCGACGGCGCTGACCATCGGCATCGCGCTGCTGCTGGCTTACTGGATGGGCACCATGACGGGACTTCCCGGTGCCGGTGCCTTCGGCACGGCGGTAGCCACGATGGGTATGCTGATGACCTGCCCCTTCATACTGTCGGAAGATACCTTCGGGCCGATTGCGGACAACGCCCAGGGTATCAATGAGATGGCGATGGGTGACAGCCTTAACGACGAGGCAAGGCAAATAAGTAACGGCCTGGATGCCGTCGGCAATACTACCAAGGCGCTGACCAAGGGTTATGCCATGGTTTCAGCCGGTCTGGCCGCCTTCCTTCTCTTCCAGGCATACCTGGACAGGGTTGCCTTCCTTCGTGATATGGAAGAATTTGCTATAGTGAACCTGGCACGGATAGAGGTCTTTGTCGGCGCCCTGCTGGCGGTGGTGCTGGTCTTCCTGTTCAGTTCATGGGCAATAAAATCGGTAAGCGGTGCTGCCAGCAAAATTATTCTGGAAGTGCGCCGTCAGTTTAAAGAGCACCCCAAGATTATGACCGGCGAGGAAAGACCGGACTATGCCCGGGCGGTTGATATTACTGCCAGGGCAGCCATCAGGGGCATGATTGCCCCCGGTCTGCTTCCGGTACTGGGGCCGATTGTTATCGGCGTGCTTTTCAATCTGGTCGCGACATATGATGCGGCCATGGCGGTAGCGGCGATATTGATGGTGGGTACCATTGCCGGCATCATGGTAGCCGCTTTTATGAACAACGGCGGCGGCGCCTGGGACAATGCTAAGAAGCACATTGAGGATGGCGCCCTGGGTGGCAAGGGAAGCGAGGCTCATAAGGCAGCCGTGGTGGGTGATACCGTTGGTGACCCGCTCAAGGATACCGTTGGGCCGTCACTGCATGTAGTGGTCAAGCTTCTGGCTACGGTAACCCTGGTAATGTGCCCCCTGTTCATTTAGAGATAATCTCGGAAAAATATAAGGGTCATGACCTTGATGTGTCATGGCCCTTATATTTTTAGTGCGTTCACCTGAGGAAGGGGTTAGCACGGCGCTCGGTGAAAATAGTGGTGTCGGGGCCATGACCGGGATAGACCTGGGTATCATCGGGTAATACCATGAGCTTGGTATGGATGCTCTCCATGAGGTGCTGGTAGCTGCCGTCAGCCAGGTCATGCCTGCCGATGCCATAGTTGAAGAGGGTATCCCCGGTGAAGACAACCCCGTGTCCCCATAGACTGATGCCGCACGGCGTATGCCCGGGGGTATGCAGCACGGTGAAGTGCAGATTACCTATGTCAATACTATCGCCTCCTTTGAGGAGACGGTCAGGATATGGCGATGATTGAAACGCAGGCTCAAAGAGATAGCTTGGGGACTGAGGCAGGTACTTAGCCGCTTCGGTGTGCATGGCTACTCCGGCGCCGGTGGCTTCCTTGACCTGCCGGGCAGCTCCGACATGGTCTGGGTGACGGTGAGTCAGCACAATAAGTTTTATGTTAAGCCCCAGTTCCTCAACATTCTTCAAAATCTCGTCAGCATCAGCCCCGGGGTCAATTATCATCCCTTCTTTGGTTTCTTCCGAGCCGACAATATAGCAGTTGCTGGCATACGGGCCAACCACCAGTTTCTTGACTATCAAGATACCCCCCGGCTAATTGAGTTTGCCAATCTACAGTATAACTTAACCGATAAATTTTTGCATTTTACCGTCAAGCCGGTTCACTCTCAAAGGGGCATGTCCGGCAGGCGCTGCCCCGGCCCCGGCACTTGCGCTCTCTCCGCAGTATACGCTAAACTATTACTGTAAGCCTCACTAGAGAATCAGCTTAGACAGGAAAGAAAATTTGGCTGATATTCGCCCATTTCACGGTGTTTATTACAATCAGTCGCTGGTTAAAGACCTGGCGGCGGTTATCTGTCCCCCATATGACATTATAACTCCGCAAATGCAGCAGGAGCTTTACCGGCGGAGCGAGTGCAATTTTGTTCGCCTGGAATTCAGCCGGGAGCTGCCCCAGGATAAAGACACGGACAACAGGTATACCCGTGCGGCAGCTACTATGGGAAAATGGCTGGAGCAGGGTGTTCTTGAGGTGGACAGGATACCAGCCATCTACATCCACGACCACCATTTCATCCTTCAGGAAAGGAAATACCGACGTCGCGGTATCACCTGCCTGGTTAAGCTGGAGGAGTGGAGCAAGATGGTTGTCCGTCCTCATGAAGGCACACTGGCTGAGCCTAAGAGTAACCGGATAAGTCTGCTGTGGGCACTCCAGGCGAATACCAGCCCGATTTTAGCTCTATTTGAAGACCGGAACGGGCAGGTCTCCTCGCTATTGGCGGCAGAGAGTCAGGGTAAGCCGATGCTTGAAGTAAATACCGATACCGGCGAAGGTCATCATCTATGGTCTATCAATGAGCCTGAAGCCGTTAATCAGATTTGCCGCAGCCTGGCGCACCAACCGCTTTATATTGCTGACGGCCATCACCGTTATGAGAGTGCCCTTGCTTACCAGCGTGAAAGGCGTACCTGTTCCTCATCGGTGCTGGGGGAGGAGCCATTCGATTTTGTCATGATGACACTGGTAGATTTCTCTGACCCCGGACTGGTTATCCTGCCAGCGCACCGGCTGGTTCGCGGCATGCCAAAATCAGCGCTTGAAGAGCTGAATGCCAGATTAAGAACATTTTTTGAAGTAGAGGAATTACCACTAAATATGGCTGACACAGGACAACAGATTAACGACCTGCTGGCGGAAGAGACGAATGAGGTTAAGCTCATCCTTTACGGCCTGAACAAAGAGCATCTTTTTATGCTCAGGCTTAACGACTTTAGTGCTATCAGCCAGATGATGCCCTACTTTCACTCCGAGCTGTATAAAAGGCTGGATGTCAGCATTGTTGACCACGTCATACTAGAAGAACTACTGGGACTGAGCCATGATATGGCGGGAGTATCACTTGACTATAGCTATGACGGACTGGATGCGGTAAACAGGGTATTAGACCAGGAATACCAGCTGGCTTTTATATTAAGCCCGATGAAACCAGAGGTGATAAAAGCTATTGCCGATAACGGTGACCGGATGCCCAGAAAATCAACCTACTTCTACCCCAAGGTGCCGTCGGGATTGGTTTCCCATCGGTTTGTATAGGCACTGCCCTCTTTTACAAGCTGGAATTTGCCTTGGCAACCTGGCAGCGAAATCTCCGGTTGGGCGTTGAACCTGAAATGGGGTCGCGGTCTTCGTCACTGGTCAAAATATTAACGTCGGGGCCCGGGTCCCAGGGATTACCCCAGCCGAAATCTATGGCTATGACACCCGGCAGCACATCGGTAGTCACCTTTGCCTTAATTTCAACTTTTTGCTTCGGCGATTCCACAGCAGTAAGGTCGCCATCATTAACCCCCCGGGGTTGAGCGTCCTGTGGATGAATCCTCATCAGGGGCTCCGGCTCTATCTTCCTCAGGCTGGGTATATTGCGAAAGCGGGTATGCACATACACCGCGATTTTCCGGCTGGTGCCTATCAACGGGTATTTCTCCAGCAACGCAGGCTGCCCGGCAAATCCTGCCTCCAGGTCCTTATACGGGGGTAGCGGCGGGTAGCCGTGGTCTCTCAACCTCTGCGAATATAGCTCGACCTTACCGGACGGCGTATTGAAGCCGTTCTTCAGGTACTTTTTATATTGTACCGGGGGCGTGGTGTAAATAACTGGCTGTTGCCGCAGTTTCTCCAGCGTAATCCCGGCAGGCTTGAGCTTGTAGTTAATCCATTCTTCGGTGTTCGTCCAGGGGTATGCCGCCTCCAGACCCATTCTTTTGGCCAGTTCGTACTCTATCTCAAACACCGGGCGGGACTCGCCGACAGGTTCGATTACCCTTTGCATGAGCGCCACGAAGCCGCCTTCGGCACTGGCATAGCACTCGACACCATACCTCTCGTAATCCGATGCCTCGGGCAATATTATATCGGCCAGCTCGGCAGTCGCCGATTTAAAAATATCGCAAACAACCAGGAGCTCAAGGCCCTCCAGGGCTTGCCTGACCCTGGCACTGTCAGCATTGATTAGCGCTGGATTAGCATGGTGGACAAACATTGCCCTTGGTTTATAGGGTTCTCCACTGAGAACTGCGTCCATAAAATAGGGAAAAGGTATTTCAGGGAGAAGAGGATATTTATCGGCGCTCATTCTTTTTGCCTTCGTTGGCCTGGCCATGCGGGGGGCCAGGTTGGGGGAGGGGAAGAAAACATTCCCTCCTTTTACGTCCAAATTGCCGGTAACGGCACAGAGGATGCCGATGGCTCGCGCTGTTTGCACCGCTTTCGGGTACATGTCAATAGAATTGCCATCCCGGATGGAGGCTGGCTTGGTGGTAGCGTATAGTCTGGCAACTTCGCGAATTTCATTCGCCGGGAGCCTGGTAATATCCTGAGCCCACTCCGGCGTAAACTGTTCCACATGTTCCGCCAGCTGCTCGAAACCCACCGTCCACTGCGCCACAAATTCCTTATCGTAAAGGCCTTCGGAGATAATCACGTTAAGCATAGCCAATGCCAGAGCATCATCCGTGCCAGGCTCGATAGCCAGCCACTTGTCAGCGAGGTCGGCCAGGCTGGTGCGCATGGGGTCAATGACGATAAGCTTGGCTCCCCGCTTTTTCATCTGTGGAATCAATCGGGCATATCTTCCGAAGGCAAACTCGTATGCTCTGGTATCAATTGGATTGCAGCCCCAAACTATCATGCACCCGGTGTTTTCGTAATCCGGTTGCGGCATGCCTCCATAAACAGTGTCAAACGCAACCATTCGCGGTACGTGGCAGAGATGGGCAGCGCCGGTGGAATTTGCCGAGCCGTAGGAGGCCAGGAGCTGCCTGAAGCAATCAAACGCTGCTAGAGACACCGGGGCTCCCTGACAACGCGCCAGAGTCTCGGCGCCATACTTTGCCCTGATTTCCAGCAGGCGGCTTGACACGATATCCAGTGCTTCATCCCAGGAGATTCGCTGGAATCCGCTCTTTGTCTTGCGCAGTGGATACTTAAGGCGGTCGGGAGAATAAACCACCTCTCTGGCGGCAGCAACTTTAGGGCAAATGTCGCCCCGGCTGGCGGGATGGGCGGGGTCAGCCTTTACTCTCTGAAGCACGCCATCCTTGACGTAAGCGATTATGCCACAGTGCTTGTGACAGAAGCAACAAACAGTAGGGACAGCGCTCTCTTTTGGAGACACGATATTACTCCCTGAATGAACTTGACCTGTTTTTTTCATTTTTAAACTTCTCCGATTCAGTCTCAATGTCTGGCATTTTACCAAGCTTACCGGCAATTTGTCAAAGCTGCGAATTATCGCATAAAGAGTTTTGCCCAAAGCTCCCGCTTTAATGGAGATGCAGAGTGGAACTCTGTGCGTTTGACGCTTGTCTGGGCTTATGATAGTATTTAAATAGCGTGTTTGGGCTTATTTTCTCTTGAATTCTCCCAGAAAGCCCCTATAACAAATAGTCCCATCCTCAGGAGGAAAAATCGTGCTGGTTGAGGAAGAACTGGCCAAATTTTCACCCGATAGAGACACACTGCTAACTGTCGGCATCTTTGACGGGGTTCACCTAGGTCATAAATACCTGATTTCAAAATTGCTGGAGGAGGCTAAGCAGAAGAACCTGCTCTCTGGAGTAGTGACTTTTCGCCAGCACCCCGAGGAATTGCTACCACCTCGTACCAGACTGACATTCATCACAAACATTGAGGAAAGAATCAGTCTTCTTAATCAAGAGAAGGTTAACATTGTCATTCCTTTATCCTTCACTAATGAGCTGGCACAGCTTGGTGCCCGCCAGTTTATCAGTCTGCTACAGAAGTACCTCAAAATGCGCGGGCTGGTGATTGGCTCGGACTCTGCCATAGGTAAGGGCAGAGAGGGCGATGCCAATGCCCTCCGGAAACTCGGGCAGGATATGAATATCAGCGTAACGGAGGTACCACCGTTACTGATAAACGGCGAGGTGGTGAGCAGCACGGTTATCCGTAAGGCTCTGGCTGCCGGTGATATGATAAAGGTAAATGAACTAGCCGGTCGCCCCTTTCGACTCCAGGGAAAGGTGATTACCGGAGCCGGACGGGGTGTGGGGTTAGGCTTCCCTACCGCTAATCTGGGTATAAGCCTGGGACAGACTCTCCCTCCCGATGGCGTTTATGCCACCCTGGCTCATATTAATGGTAAAGCATATCAATCAATGGCTAATATTGGCAAATGTCCTACCTTCGGCGGCTGTGAGCGTACCGTGGAGGCTTACATTATCGATTATCAAGGTGACCTGTACGAGCGGGAACTGAAGATTGATTTCATGGCCCGCCTCCGTGATGAGAAGAAATTTGATACTGCGGACGCGCTGAAGAAGCAGGTGGCAGAGGATGTCAGGCAGGGGAGACAGATACTCAACTTTACGGATGGGAAATAGGCATGGGAACCGGCGGGAAATCCGAGAACAGTCTGGATATTAGCCGCTTGCTGAAGCGGGGGGTGGCTGAAATTATTGTGGAGGAGGAGATGGCACAGCTGCTCCGCTCCGGCAAAAAGCTACGGCTGAAGGAGGGTCTTGACCCCAGTTTCCCCGATATTCACCTGGGACACATGGTAGCGTTAAGGAAACTGCGCCAGTTCAAGGAGCTGGGTCACCAGGTTATTCTCATTGTGGGTGATTGGACGGCCCAGATTGGCGACCCCAGTGGTGTTTCCATTACCCGCCCGATGCTTACTGCGGAGCAGGTAAAAGCCAACGCGGAAACCTATATGAAGCAGTTTTTCAAGATAGTTGATAAGGGAAAGACCGAGGTAAGGTGGCAAAGCGAGTGGTTCGGGAAATTTACCCTTGCCGATGTTATCCGGCTGACCAGCAAGTTTACGGTAGCCCAGTTTCTGGCCAGAGATGACTTCAGCAAGCGGTACAGCGAGGGACGCCCGATTGCTATCACCGAATTGCTCTATCCACTGATGCAAGCCTATGACTCGGTAATGATAGAAGCTGATGTTGAATTTGGCGGTACCGACCAGAAGTTCAACTTCCTGGTGGGCAGGGAGCTCCAATCCATGATGGGGCAGCGCCCCCAGCAATGCTTTATGACCCCCCTGCTGGTCGGGACTGACGGCAGCCACAAGATGAGCAAAAGCCTGGGGAACTATATCGGCGTTGACGAGCCGCCGGAAGACATTTACGGCAAGACGATGTCTATCCCAGATGAGCTTATCCTGCAGTACTTTGAGCTGGTGACCGATGTTACCGACGAAGAACTGGAAGAATTCAGGCGGCAGCTTGGCGATGATAAGTTTAACCCGATGACATTAAAGAAGCGCCTGGCCAGGGAGATTGTCACCCAGCTTTACAGCGAAAAAGAGGCCACGGAGGCTGAGGGGCATTTCAGTAAGGTAGTTCAAAATAAGGAAATGCCGGAGGATATACAGGAGTTTCCTCTATCGTTCAGACCTCTACGTTATTCTACGGGAGAAGTGAATGTAAGCAGATTATTAACTGCAACTGGTCTAGTTGATAGCACTAGCGAAGCCAGCCGACTGATTAAGCAAGGCGCAGTGGTAATAGGCGACCAGAAAATAACCAAGTATCAATTTGCAGTTCCAGATGTTAGTATTATACAAGTAGGCAAACGCCGCTTTGTTAAGATAATAAATACTGATAAAATATAAAATAACGTAGACAAGGAGACGAAAATGACACAGTTACGCATTCCCGGACCAACACCGTGCCCGCCGGAGGTTCTTCAGGCAATGGGCTGGCAGATGATAAACCACAGAGGCCCGGAGTTTCAGAAGATGCTCAATGAGGCGACGGATAAACTGAAGCAGGTGTTCCAGACCAAGAATGACTTATTTATATTAACCGGCTCCGGCACCGGCGGTCTGGAGGCAGCTGTGGTCAATGTCCTCTCGCCGGGAGACAAAATATTATCGGTCTCTATCGGTGTTTTTGGCGAACGCTTCGCCAACATCGCCAAGGAGTTCGGCGCCGAGGTAATTTCACTCAAGGTTGAGTGGGGCAAGGCGGCTGACCCGGAAGAAATCAGGCAGGCGATTAAGGACAACCCGGACGTCAAAGCAGTGCTGGTGACTCATAATGAGACCTCCACCGGTGTCACCAATGACCTGGGTGCCATCAGCAAGGTGGTGAAAGAAGCCGGCAAACTGCTTATAGTTGACGCCATCAGCAGTCTGGGCTCGGTTGACCTGCCGGTTGATGAATGGCACTGTGATGTCGTTGTTACCGGCTCCCAGAAGGGATGGATGGTGCCTCCGGGCCTGACTATGGTCAGTGTCAGCCCGGAAGCATGGCAGGCACATGCGGAAGCCAAGATGCCTCACTTCTACTGGGATTTCACCCGGGCTAAGAATTATCTGGAGAAAGGGCAGAATCCCTGGACGCCAGCTGTCTCGGTTGTGTTTGCTCTCTCCGTAGCTCTTGACATGATGCTCAAAGAGGGCATAAAAAACATCTTCGCCCGGCACGCCCGAATCAGCCAGATGACACGGGATGGAGCGAAGGCGCTGGGTCTGCCCCTTTTTGCCGAGGAAAGCCATGCCTCAAATACGGTTACTTCGGTGGCGCCTCCTGAGAGTGTTGACATTAAAAAGCTGCGCCAGATTATGCAGGCCGAGCACCAGATTGTGCTGGCTGGCGGACAGCTGCAACTGGATGGTAAAATATTCCGTATCGGTCACCTGGGCTGGGTGACTGAGGGTGACATTGAAGGCGTAATGGCAGCCCTGAAGTTAGCCCTGCCCAAGGCAGGCCTTACCAGTTATTAAAGAGAGAAAATTTATGGCAGGTGGATACGTGGATACAATGAAAGTACTGGTTACTGACTCAATTTCGGAAGAAGGCATAGCCATACTGCGAGACTGTGCCCAGGTGGATGTTAAGAACAAGCTTACGCCGGAAGAACTCATCGCCATTATCGGCGATTACGAAGCCCTGATGGTGCGCAGTCAGACAAAGGTTACAGCTGAAATCATAGAGGCGGGTAAGAAGCTACAGATAATCGCCCGGGCCGGCGTGGGTATCGACAATGTAGATGTTAAGGCAGCGACACAGTGCGGCGTCGTGGTGGTTAATGCCCCTACCGGCAATACCGTCTCGGCAGCGGAACATGCCGTGGCTCTGATGCTGGCACTAGCCCGCAATATCCCACAGGCTAACGCGTCGCTCAAGAGTGGGGAGTGGCGGCGAAGCGACTTCATGGGCACCGAGCTGAGAGGAAAGACGCTGGGCATTATCGGCCTGGGTAATGTCGGCTCTGAAGTAGCCAAACGCGCGCAGGGATTTGAGATGAAGCTCCTGGGCATTGACCCCATGGTTTCCGTTGAATATGCCAAAAAGCTCAGAGTGGAACTTGTTGAATTAGAGCGATTGCTCAAAGAGTCGGATTTTATTAGCCTCCATCTGCCGCTGACTGCCCAGACCAGAGGATTTCTCGGAACTAAAGAGCTGGCTATGGTCAAACCATCGGTTCGCATTATTAACTGTGCCCGGGGCGGGCTTATTGATGAAAAAGCACTGGTCAAGGCAATCAGAGAGAAAAAGGTAGCCGGTGCGGCTATAGATGTCTTTGAAAAGGAGCCCTGCACCGAGAGCATCCTTTTTGAAGAGGACAATATCATCGTTACTCCCCATTTAGGCGCTTCTACAGCCGAGGCACAGGTCCTGGCAGCCAGAGATGTTGCCGAGCAGATTGCCGATGCCTTCAAGGGTGAGCCGGCCAGGTCGGCGATTAATGTTCCTTACATCCCACCAGAAACTCTGGCAGCGCTGGCGCCTTTTATGGGGCTGGCTTCTATGGTATGCAAGCTGGTATACAAACTGGCTGAGGGGCAGGCGAAGTCTATCCGTATCAAGTATGAGGGTGATATTGCCAATTATGACACCAATCCTCTAAAGGCGGCAGTCCTAGGCGGTCTGCTGGAGGGCATAAGTGAGGAGAGGGTTAACCTGGTCAACTGTGACGTGGTAGCTGCCAAGCGCGGTCTAACCGTGGTGGAAGAAAAGGAGGCTACCTGTGAGAACTATGCCAGCCTTCTTACCGTGGAAGTGACTACTAACACCGGAACATCTGCCGTCGCCGGTACGGTGATGCACGGGGAATCACACGTCGTGCGGGTTAATGACTACTGGCTTGATATTGTGCCTACTCCCGGGTCTTGCTTCCTGTTCAGCGACCATCTGGATCATCCCGGACTTGTCGGGGCGGTGGGTAAGATAACCGGTGATACCGATATAAATATCAGCTCCATGCACCTGGGCCGCCTCAAGCCAAGGGGACCGGCACTACTGGTGCTGACTCTGGATGAGCCTCTGCCCGAAGCGCAGCAGCAGCAGATACTGGCCATCCCGGATGTCTATTCGGTTAAAATGGTAGAGCTGTAAGCGCCCCCCTTTATCCCCCGCGTGGCAAATCTATTCCCACCCAACCACCCGGTATCATCTGCGGCTTAGCCCGCAAACAGCCCCACCCCTGCATAGGGAGGGGTGGCGAGGTATACCCTACGGGATAAGCCTTTGATGATGCGAGGGCGGCAGGGTGGGAATAGATCACCCACACTCTAAAAGCGGAAAATCAGGCACGAAATCGGAAATAATTTATGGAAAAAGTGGCGAGAAAATTGGTTTTTCCACAAATAATTCCACAAATTCCAGAAAGTGTGGAGGCTTAAAGGGCTTGAATCAGCGACACCATGTAGATTTAGTAGACTTATAAGTGGTTTTTATGAACTCTTTGGATTGGCGAAGGAACACTAAACTTAGATAGGCTTGCCAAGCGGGATAATGGTACGTTTGATAAAACCAAGAATTGTTACAGATGGAGTTCGACTCTTACGTAAATAAACTACCTATCACCTTGCAAATTATCAGGTTACCAGCATAAAATGGAGACATTGGTGCGTTTCAGGGAGAGACAGGGTCTCCCCCTTCTCCACCAGAATAATCCGTTACTTCGATTTTGCCACACCAGCGCCTATCTTGAGGCTAAAAGGCAGGATGTTATTGCGAATATGCTCTTGAGAGAGCGTTTCTCCAGCGCCTCTTACAATCCGAGAATTCGCCCGCCTGAGTTGTGCCGCTTATTCACTAACTACTGGTTCTTATGCCTCGCCTTTCCTCTTTCCTCCTTTTCAGGATTATAAGTATCGTTATAGCAAGCAAAGTCAGCGCAGCCCCAATGAAAGTAGTGTCCCACCTTGGGAAAGCAATTAGAAACCCGCCTACTATGAGGAGCGGACGCGCCTGCCAGTCTAACCTCCCCATCTTTAACAGATAGCCCTCTACCCCCGACCCAATAAGAAATATCCCCAGCAAGCACAAGACAAAAAGATAAAGTGTCTCTAAAATCGGGCCTTCTAGAATTAAGGCAGGCTCCATTACAAAGAAGAAGGGGATAAAGTATATCACTACCCCAAGGCGCATAGCCGTGAAGGCTGTCCTCATAGCGGGAGCTCCGGCTATAGATGCACCCAGGAAGGCAGCAGAGGCCACCGGAGGGGTTATAAGCGCCAGCATCGCATAATACATAATAAAAAGATGAACAGCTAACGTGTTTAGCCCAGCCATTAGTATCATAGCTGGTGCCAAGGATATACCCAAGAACACATAGGCGGCAATCCCCATACCCGCCATTCCCATTATGTAGCAAGATACCACTCCCAGCACCATAATCAGGAACACATTTCCCCCACCAAGACCCACGCTCCCCGCTGTGAATGCATGGGCGACTCCTGTTATAGTAATGGCGGACATAATAATGCCGAAGGGAAGAAAGATACCCACTGTTGTAGTTACCAACTTTCCTACTGTAACGAGAGCACGGACTAACCGACTGGGGGTCATCATAGTTTCTCGCCTAGAGAAGGAAAGGAGAAGCAAAAGTGCTGAAGCATAGAATGGTGTCAAGAATTCCCATCTCATATAGACAAGCCCCCATATAAGGAAGACAAGGACAGCCACAAACGGCCAACCCCGCTTAAGTACTCCCCACAAAGACGGGGTCGCTTCCTTGGGAACTCCTTTAATGCCAATCCTTGCCGCATAGGCATCAACTTGGACAATCAATCCAAAATAGTACAGGATAGCGGGCACAACCGCGGCTAGAATAATGGTATAATAAGGTAGCTCCAAAAGCGCGCACATAACAAAAGCTATCGCCCCCATCACCGGTGGCATGAGTACTCCACCGGTTGAGGCACAGGCTTCTATTGCCCCGGCGTAGTGGGAGTGAAACCCTATCCGCTTCATAGCTGGAATGGTAATTGAGCCGGTAGCCGCGACATTTGACAAAGCACTCCCGCTCAGGCTGCCAAAGAATCCGCTGGCCACTACAGCGACCTTAGCTGGCCCCCCCCTATACCTGCCGAGAAGAGCAAAAGCTGCGTCGAGGAAGAAGTCTCCCGCCCCCGTGGCTATCAGAAACCCGGAGAAAATGAGGAAACCCATAAGGATGCCCCCCAATACAGCTCCCGGCAGCCCGATTATTCCCTCACCGCCGAAGGCGTACAAAGCTACAGCCTTGCTGAAAGGGTGGCTTACCCCCTCCAATACGCCGGGCATGTGGTCGGCAATTAGGGGGTAAAGCCAAAATATTGCAGCCACAGCCGGGAGGCCAAAACCCGTTACCCTTCTGCATGCTTCCAGACAAATGAGGAGGAAAATACTTGCTAAAGCAACATCGAACGTGGATGCAGGAACCCAGCCTACCGTGACTATTTCCATGGCATTTGAGAAGAAGTAAATAGCTATTGCAAAGAACAAAGCCGATAATACGAGGTCATACCATTGGACTTTTTTATTTTCTGGTAAAATAAGAAAGATACATGAGCCATAGATGCCGAAGAGGAGATAGTAATATCCGGCATTAAGGAAAGAGAACCCCCCAATGCAAAAACCAAATATATAATATGCAGCAAGGCCCATTCCAGCAGTGCAGGCGACAATGAAAAAAGCCTTTAGGGGCTTGGCTAGGGCATCATACCTGGTGACTCGTTCTTCGGCCATTTTTTGCTCACAATCCCACCTCCCATTAAGTGCTTTTCCAATAGAAGAACGCCTAATGGCGAGCTAAGGCTGGAGAAGCCTAACCCCGAACCTTTACTTCAATTTCGCAAGCTCAGCCGTTATTTCTTCATCCGACAATATCCTGAAGCGTGGGAGACCAATTTCCTTTGTGTAATTGCTCCATAGCTCTGTCCAATCCTTATTTCCCGGGTCTACATTTATACCCTCTTTGTCCGCCTTGGCAATAGCAGTCTCATAAGCCTCAGTATATCTGGTGACTAACGACACATTATACTTCTGCCGGGCATCGTCCGCCGCAGTCCACATCCCTATTTCCTTGAGGTACCTTATGGTTCCCTCATGAACCGGGAGGGGAGTGAGGTCAAGGGTGTCCCTGAAATTTTTAATGTCCATCCGTGGACATGACTCGCCTAGGTCCTTATAAGCATCAAAGTTTTGATGCAGCCATTTCGCTAGGCGGTATACCAGCTCCGCATCAGTATCGCTCAAAGTATTGTAACACCAGGGGTTAATTATCGCACGAACGCCCTGGCCCTCCTTGACCCCGAAGTCTACCGTGCCAAACATTCCAACAGGGAGGACTGCGTTATGCCTCTTCTCCCCCTCTATATTTTCCTCTGGATACTCCAAAATGCGTATGCCGTGCGGGTTTGCCGCAATTTCATAAGCTATCGCACTTGAGGTGGTAAGGCTAGCCATATCAACCTTCCCATCGACTACGGCTCTGCAGGCGGATTTGTCGTCACCGAAAGGAACCTGTATCAACTCCTCTTCAGTCATACCTAAA
>Ga0180432_10004084_pt1 | contig 20274 bp, 20 predicted proteins | sample SS_ome_10_FD_132414 | JGI IMG/M metagenome (GOLD analysis project Ga0180432, IMG submission 132414) | Hypersaline lake sediment archaeal communities from the Salton Sea, California, USA - SS_1_MS_2 metaG | ecosystem: Environmental > Aquatic > Non-marine Saline and Alkaline > Hypersaline >...
AATTGTTTTATTCATTCTCTTCGGTATTCAGCCGTATGGCCACCGCATTGCTGTGTGCCTGAAGCTGTTCGGCTTCGGCCATCATCATGACCGTATCCCCGATGTTGTGCAATCCGTATTTACTGATTTCCTGGAATGTGATCTTCTTGTTGAAGCTGTCCATATTCACCCCGCTGTATGCATGTGCCCATCCATGGGTGGGCAGGGTATGGTTTGTTCCGGAAGCATAGTCACCTGCGCTTTCCGGTGTGTAATTTCCCAGGAATACAGATCCTGCATTGATCACCTGTTTCGAGAGTTCCCGGTAATTCCTGGTGGCTATGATCAGGTGTTCGGGAGCATAATCATTGACCATATCCATGATCTCCTGCTGGTTGCGGAGCAGGATCATTTTACTGTTGGCCAGGGATGCAGATGCGATCTCCTTCCTTGGTAAAGATTCCAGCTGCTTCCCGATCTCGGATTGTACCTTCTCGATCAAAGCGGCCGATTCGCTCAGCAGCAGCACCTGACTGTCTGATCCATGCTCGGCCTGTGAAAGAAGATCTGAAGCCACAAAGGACGGACTGGCGGAATCATCAGCCACCACGGCAAGTTCGGAAGGTCCCGCAGGCAGGTCGATGGCCACCCTGTTGCGGCTGACGATCTGCTTTGCCATGTTGACATACTGGTTTCCCGGGCCGAAAATCTTATTGACAGCAGGAATGGTTTCCGTCCCGTAAGCCATGGCTGCGATGGCCTGGGCACCACCTACCCGGAAGATCCGGTCAATTCCAAGCAGGCCTGCAATATAAAGGATATTCGGGTTGATCTTTCCCGCAGTTCCCGGAGGAGTACAGATCACAACCTCAGGGCATCCGGCAAGCTTGGCCGGGATGCCCAGCATCAGTACTGTTGAAAGCAGGGGTGCTGTTCCACCGGGGATATACAATCCCACCCTGCTGATGGGAACGGACCTCTGCCAGCACCTGACACCGGCGGTGGTGACAATCGTTTCCGTATGGGTAACCTGTTTTTTATGGAATGTTTGAATGTTCCATTGGGCTTCATCAATGGCCCGTTTCAGCTCTTCATTCACCTCATTCCCGGCCGCCTGGATCTCCCTGCTGCTCACCTCGATGGAATCCAGATCCACTCCGTCAAATTTCCTGGTATAGCTTATGAGTGCCTCATCGCCTCCACTGGCAATATCAGATACGATTTCCCGGACCTGTTCCTCAAGAGCGGTATGATCCATCCGGGGCCTGTGAAGCAATTCAGACCATTGTTTCCGTTTGGGGTAATTGATTCTGTTCATCATTTCAGTGGTTCACATTGAATAGTGGTTTTATTTAAATGATCATCTTCTCAATGGGAATGACCAGGATACCCTGGGCACCGAGTTCCCTCAAGCGGTCAATGACCGACCAGAACTCTTTTTCGCTCAGTACGGAATGGACCGAACTCCATCCCTCCTCGGCAAGTGGCATCACGGTGGGACTCTTCATTCCCGGAATTACCTCGATGATCTCACCGAGCCGGTCATTGGGCGCATTCAGAAGGATATATTTGTTGCTGGAGGCAGCCAGTACGCTCCTGATGCGAAACCGCAGATCATGCATAAGTTTTTTCTGCTCCTCGCCCAGGTTCCGGCTGGCAATGATCACTGCTTCCGAATGCATGACAGTTTCAACCTCTTTCAGCCCATTGCTGATCAGGGTACTTCCTGAGCTCACAATATCAAAAATGGCATCCGCCAGGCCGATGGAGGGAGCAATTTCAACCGATCCGTTAATGACATGAACCTCGGCCCTGATCCCGTGTTCATTCAGGAATTTCCCCAGGATGACCGGGTACGATGTGGCAATACGCTTGTTTTCCAGATCGTCAAGTCCATGGTAGGTTTCCGATTTGGGGATGGCCAGGGAAAGCCTGCAGCGGGCAAATCCAAGCCTTTCCACCAGATCTACCCTGCAGTTCTTCTCTGCATACTCGTTTTCACCTACAATGCCGATATCTGTCACACCATCTTCCACATACTGAGGGATGTCGTCATCCCTCAGGTATATCACCTCAATGGGAAATGTCTGGGCCACAGAGCGGAGCTTTCTCGATCCGTTGTTCAGAAAGATCCCTGCTTCCCTGAGAAGGGACAGGGATTTCTCACTGAGCCGTCCCGACTTCTGAATGGCAATTCTTAATCTGTTCATCGATGTTGAATATTTAAACAAAAAAAGGTCTGCAGCATCTGCAAACCTCTCCATATCAAATCCGGATTACATTTTACTGCACAGGGGTCCTAGCCAGTCACGAAGTGATGGTAATGATGAACCCGGTGCAGCGAAATGATTCCCATTTGTCTGTTCTGTGCTGCAATATTACGGAATAATTGATTAACAACAAATGGTATGAACGATAAATTTTGAATGATGACCGATCAGATATCCTTAAGCAGGATATTGGAAGGGGATTCCCGTATGGAATGCAGGATATGCTCATGGATCCTGGTGATCCTGTTCAGATTGTCCGATTCTGTAACAAAAAGCTGGTCTCCTCCGGTCATTTCAAGCCTGTTGTACACATACGCTACCGTGATCCTGTTGATGTCGACCGATGGCTGGTAGGACCGTTCCTTCGGGTTATCCGAGGCAAGCTCTGCCAGGATACCCGCATTAACGAGATCAAAGACCAGCTCATTTACCAGCCTGATCGGTATACCCAGTTCATGACTGAGCGTGTCCGCAGTCCATGGTTCAACCCCATCCTCAAAATTCTTGATGATCTGATAAGCGATCAGCAGGGTGAGGATCCGTTTATTGTTGAGACTCAATTTCAGCGCATCTTCTTCAAATTCATAATTTTCAATGTTCTGATAGGCGAAGGATATTTCTGCGCCCATCAGCACGATCAGCCAGGTGATCTGAAGCCAGAGCAGGAACAAGGGAAGTACGGCAATACTTCCATAGAGCGTGTTGAACCTGAATACCCCGACCTGCAGGTCCTGGTAAAGCGCCTGGAAGATCATGGCCACGGTACCTGCAAAAATCCCTGCAATGAGCCCGTATTTGAACCTGACCTTCGTGTTGGGCATCACAATGTACACGATGGTAAAAAGTAGCCAGATAGAGACGAAGGGGATCAATTTGATCAGAAAGACAATGAGGGGCTTGAAAAGCTCTATTTCAGCAGCGGCGGACTGGATCTTCACCATCACACTACCCGATATTCCGATGGCAAAGGGAGCCAGGATCATCATGGCCAGATAATCGGAGAATTTCCTGGTGAAGCTGCGGGCCTTCCTGATCTGCCAGATATCATTGAAGGAGGCTTCTATGTTGTTCAGTACCTGAATGACCGACCAGAACAAGATGACACCTCCAACTCCAGCCAGAATGCCCCCTGTCGCTTTTTCGAGAAAACTGTCCACAAGGTTGGTCACCCAGTTCATGATTTCCTCCTGTCCCTGCATGTTGTTATAAATGACCTCATGAAGCCTGTCCTCGAAACCAAAATTCCTGGCAATGGCAAATGCAATGGCAAAGATGGGCACGATGGAAAGCACGGTGAAATAGGTGAGTGCGGCAGCCCTGAGCGCTGCACGGTCTTCAAAAAATCCTTTAAAAGCAAGGATATAGATCCTGGACTGCCTGATCAGGAAGGTCCTCCGACTCGACTTGGAGGTGAGATCATGTGTCCAGATCTCCTCTTTGAAGAAGGTCCTGAGCTTTTTAAACATCCCGCGCGCTTTGATCTAACAAATATAAAGTAAAAATTAACTTTGCATGAAAATCTCAGCATATGGCCACATTGAAGGACCGGTTTGTGCAATGGAAAAAAAGCCGCTCCGGCTGGAAAAAAGCCGGGGATATCCTTTTCTGGTTGCTCCTGGTTCTGCTGATCCTGCCCGGACCCAGGAAAGCGATCTCCACCACGGTGAACAGGATCGTGCTGCTGGTCAGAAATCCATCCATGTCAGGGACAGGAACGCAGGTTCAGCTGCAGGATCATGATTACCGGTGGATGCTGAGGGATGCAGGTGGCGGTCCCGTTTCCATGGAACATTACAGGGGGAAGGTTATTTTTCTCAACTTCTGGGCAACCTGGTGCCCGCCCTGTGTGGCAGAACTGCCTGAAATTCAGAAGGCATATGACAGATACGGGGACCGGGTGGCTTTTATGCTGGTCACCGACCAGGAGCCCGGAACAGTCCGCCACTTTTTTGAAAAACACGGGTACGAACTGCCCGTCTATTACCTTTCAGGTACCGTACCGGGAGCTTTTCAATACAGGACCATCCCCACCACCTTCATCATCTCCCGGGATGGAAAAATCGTACTCAGGAAAGGTGGGGCGGCGAACTGGGACTCCAGGGCCACCTCCAGGATGTTTGACCGGCTGGTCAGGTAGTTTTTCTGTAATTGGCCACCGCCAGGGTGAGGATGACCGATGCATAGGCCAGCATGCTGTAAAAATCATGGCTGATATCCCGGAATCCGGACCCTTTCAGCAGAACCATCCGGATGACACGCATAAAATAAGCTACCGGATTGATGATATTGATCTGCTGGGCCCATCCGGGCATGCTTTCCGTGGGGGTGAACACCCCGCTCATCAGAATAAAGGTGATCGCGAAGAAAAAAGACATAAACATCAGCTGCTGCTGGGTGCCGGAAATGGTGGAAAGGAACAGGCCGATCCCCAGGACCACGAAAAGGTAAACCGAGGCGAAAAGGAACAGGAGCCACAGGCTGCCCACAATGGGCAGGTCATAGAGGATGCGCCCCAGGATCAGACCGAAACCCAGCTCGAACAGGGCGATGATCCAGAAAGGCAGCAGTTTGGCTATCACAAACTGGATCTTCCGGATGGGGGTCACATTGATCTGTTCGGTGGTGCCCATCTCTTTTTCCCTGACCAGGTTCAGCGCGGTAAGCAGCATCCCGATGATGGTCACCAGGATCACCAGGATCCCGCAGAACATGTAGATCTTGTAATCGAACTCCGGATTGTACCAGAATGCGGGAATGATCTCCAGGGAGGCCACGCTTCCCCGGGTTCCCTGTCCGAACCAATCACTCCTGACCTGGCTGTTGAACCCGTGAATGATCCGGGTACAATATGCCTTCACCAGTCCCGCTTCCGTGGCATTGATGGCATTGATCACCAGCTGGAGATCCGTGGATCCTTCACTGTACAGCTTTTTCTCGAAATCATCCTTCATATGGAGGATCACATCCACCCTGTCCCTGTGGAGCAAACGAAGCGCTTCCTTGTCATTGCTGGCTTGCAGGGTAATGTTAAAATAGGGCGATCCGCTGAACCGGGAGATGAGAAGCCGGCTGGCCACAGAATGGTCCTGATCCACCACGGCCATCTTGATATTCTTCATCTCCAGGCTGGCCGCATAGGTAAGCAGGATCATCTGGACCACCGGAATGATGAAGATGACAGGCAGTATGAACCTGTTCCTGAAGATCTGCTTGAACTCTTTGACCAGTAATGTATAGAGTATCCTCATATGGTATGATCATTTCGATTCCAGCCTGATATTGAATCTCCTCATGGCTGCCATGATGAAGAACAAAGTCATCCCCAGCAGGATCAGCGTTTCTTTCCAGATGAATGCAAAACCGGTCCCCTTCAGCATCACATTTTTCACGATCACTATGAACCACCTGGCCGGCATGATCGTGGACAGCCACTGCAGGATCCCGGGCATGTTGTCTATGGGAAAAATAAAACCGGACAGCAGGATGGTGGGAAGCATCAGTCCCACCATGCTAAAGACCATGGCTATCTGCTGGGTTTTTGTCGCGGTGGAGATCAGAACACCCAGGGAGAGTGCCAGGGTGATGTAAAGCAGGCACTCCAGCATCAGGATCCAGAGCCTCCCCACCACAGGCACCTCAAATACCACATATGCCATAAAAATGATGGTCCCGGCGTTGATCAGGGACAGCAGCACATAGGGAGTGACCTTGCCCAGGATGATCTCCCTGGGCTTCAGGGGAGAAGCCAGCAGCAGTTCCATGTTCCCGAATTCCTTTTCACGGGTGATGGTCACCGAGGTCATCAGCGCGGATATCAGCATCATGATCAGGGCCATCAATCCGGGAACAAACATATGCACCCCTTTCATCTCCTCATTATAGAACATCCTGGACCGGATATCCACTTCCCAGGGCAGCTCCACATCCGGATTCACGGACCGGAAGAAACCGGCAAGCACGCCCTGGAGGTAATTCAGTGCGAGCTGGGCTGAATTTGCATCGGAGGCATCTGTAACCAGCCTGATGGAAGCCCTTTTTTCATCTACCAGGCTTTTCTCAAAATCTTGTTCAAAGATCACCACAACCTTTGCTTTTCCGCTCCGGAAGAGCGATTCAATCTCCTTTTCATGATCCAGGGTCCCGGCAAGTACAAAATATCCTGAGGAAAGGATCTTGTTGACCGCATTCCGTGTAACCTGGTCCCTCGACCGGTCCCAGATCCCGATCCTGACATCCTTGAGCTCGTTGGTCACCACATAACCGAACAGGATGATCATCACCACCGGCAATCCGAAGAGGATCACCAGGGTTCTGACATCCCTGAAGATGTGCTGGAATTCTTTCTTCACGAAACCCAGAAACCTTCTCATCGCTCCCTGGCGAGTTTAATAAACACTTCGTTCATATTCTTTGAATTGTACTGCTCCTTCAGGCTGGCGGGGTGGTCCAGTGCCTTGATCCGTCCTTCCACCAGGATGCAAACACGGTGGCAGTATTCCGCTTCATCCATGTAATGCGTGGTAACGAATACGGTAATTCCCTCCCGTGTGGCCTCATGGATCATTTCCCAGAATTGCCGCCTGGTAATCGGATCCACCCCCCCTGTTGGTTCATCCAGGAAAACGATGGACGGCCGGTGAAAGACAGCCACCGAAAAAGCCAGCTTCTGTTTCCATCCCAGCGGGATTTCCCGGATAAGCTGATTCTTGATGTGCTGAAGACCAAGCTGTTCCAGCAATTGACTTTCCCGCCGGGCTATATATTTGCGGTTCAGTCCGTAGATCCCCGCATAGAGCCTGATGTTTTCAGATACAGTAAGGTCCTCATAGAGCGAAAATTTCTGGGACATATACCCGATCTTACGCTTGATCTTTTCCCGTTCGGTGTAGACATCATGGCCCGCCACTTCAATCTCACCGGAGGTAGGATAGGAAAGACCGCACAGGATCCTGATGGTGGTTGTCTTTCCGGCACCGTTGGCACCCAGGAATCCAAAGATCTCCCCTTTGTGAACCTGGAAGGATAGCCTGTCGTTGGCAACGAAAGACCCGAATTTTTTTACCAGGTCCCTGACCGCGATCATATGTTCTCCCGAATCTGTCATTGTATATCAATTCCCCTTCTCATTTTATTCGCTGGATTCATTCTCCTTCTGGATCAGTCTCATAAAGCGGTCCTCGATGGATGTGCGGATGGAGGTCCACTCCAGGGAGGGAACATTCCAACTTTGAATTTCAGCCCTGATGGGGGGTTCATCATCCGGTGATTGCAGCGTCACGTGCAATTCATTTCCGAATAACCAGGCGCTCCGGCATCCCTCCTGCTTCCTGATCTTTTCAAGAAACGGATATACTTCTCCGCTGCTCCGGAGGGCATAGAGGGGTGATTCTTCCCTTTTGCTCATTTCTGCAGGAACAGCCACGTCCAGGACCCTGCCCTTCTGCATCAGTGCCACCCGGTCACAGAGCTCCGCCTCATCCATGTATGGAGTGGATACCATGATGGTGATCCCTTCCTGCTGGATCTTTTTAAGCACCTCCCAGAACTCCCGGCGGCTCACCGCGTCCACTCCTGTTGTCGGTTCATCCAGGATAAGTACCTGCGGGCGGTGGATCAGGGCGCATGAAAGTGCCAGTTTCTGCTTCATCCCTCCCGACAACCTGCCTGCAAGCCTTTTTCTGAACGGTTCAATGTGCCGGTATACCTCCCTGATCAGGTCATAGTTCGCCCTGACGGATGCCCCGAATACGGTGGCATAGAATTGAAGGTTCTCTTCTACCGAAAGGTCCATGTAAAGGGAAAACCTTCCGGGCATATACCCGATCACATTCCTCACTTCCCGGTACCGGGTCACCACATCCAAACCATTGACCCTGCAGGTGCCTGAATCGGGAACCAGCAGGGAGACAATGATCCGGAACAGCGTTGATTTTCCAGCACCGTCCGGTCCGATCAGGCCAAAGAGCTCTCCATCATTGACCCGGAAATCCACCTGTTTCAAGGCATGAACTTCCCTGAAAGACTTATCGATCTGACTGATGACAACGGACATGTTTCCTGGCATTTAAAAAACCACTTCTCCCGGCATACCGATTTTTAAGCTACCATCATTGGTAACCAGCACTTTGATGGCGTATACCAGATTTACCCGCTCCTCCCTGGTCTGGATAATTTTCGGTGTGAACTCGGCCTGGGGCGATATCCAGGTGATCTGCCCGCTGATCTCTTCCAGTCCGTCCGGCACATCATACCGCACCGTCACCTCCTGACCTGTCTCGATCTGTGACAGCTGGTCCCCGGTCACATAGGCCCGCAGGATGAGCAGATCCATGTTGGCCATTTTATACAGAGGCTGTCCGGGTACGGTGATCTCACCTTTCTCCTTGTATTTTGTTAGCAGTATCCCGTCCTCCGGATTTCTGACCGTGCATTTGCGGATCTGGTCTTCTGCCTGTTCTATCTGTACATCAAGAGTTTCTTCTTCTGCATAGACCGATGCCTTCTGGGTCCTGATGGCTTCTATCTGTGCCTTCAGCAGCTCGATCCTGTCGGCCATGTCATCCCGTTGTTTGGGCGTGGCAGCTCCTCCCTCCAGCAGGCGGTCGATCCGTTGTTTCTCCTTTTCCAGGTTTTCCAGCTGGACCAGGTTCACATCTACCTGGGCCTCCAGGGTTTTGATCCTTGATCGCAGCGAAGATCTGCCTGTAAGCAACTGCTTCTTTTTTAAATGGAGGGCCGTGGTATCGATCAGCGCAATCATCTCCCCGGCTTTCAGCCCTGCCCCTTCTTTATGCTCAAAACTGAGGATCCTTCCCTGAGCTTCGGCGGAGACGATCACCTCAATGGTCTCAAAATTGCCGTATGCATCAGCCTGGTCTGCCTGGGGTTTGCAGCCCACCAGCCAAACCAGCCATGCGATTGATAAATATCTGTAATACATCGTTCTGGTTTTTTAAAGGTTACCCTGGATGGTTAAATAGTTCACGTAGGACTGCATCAGCTGGATCTGATGGGTGGTCAGCCTGATCCGCGCCTGGCTCTCCTTGTTGAGTTCGATCAGATAATCCGTGGCCGTGATGGTACCGTTTTCCAGCTTGGTGGCCGCACGTTCTGCGATCTCCCCCTGCAGCCCCAGTACCTGCTCATCCATCTCCAGGGTTTTCCGGTACTGTTCCATCTTTGCCTTCTCCTGAATTTTCAGGGATTCCATCTGCCGGTCAAATGCAGCCTTTCTGTTCCTGAGCAGATATTTCTGCTGCTCCAGCACCATGGCCTCCTGCCTGCTCTGGTTCCAGTCCCAGATATTCCAGCGGAGCCCCGCACCAACCATATAATAGAAATCCCATTCATTGTTCAGCATGTTGTATCCCGGTTTCCCGTATCCGGTCTGGCCGAATGCATAGAGCACCGGGATCCTTTTCCGGCTCAACAGTTCCCTGCCGGCCTCCATGGAGGCCTCTTTCAGCTCAAACAGACGGTATTCGGGCCGTATCCCTTTTTGCCGGCCCACACTGTCCAGCAATGGTTTCACCAGGGTGGCATCCTCATGGAAATCGGTTCCGCAGAGCACTTCCAGGGTCTCCACACAGGATTTCCTGCCCGCTTCAATTTCCACCATGGCCTGCCTGATCCTGAGTATCTCCACATCGATCATCATCAGGTCCGATTCCAGGATGACCCCGTTTTCAAGAGATGTCTGCAGGACCTCCCGCCTGCCGGTCAGGTTGTCCAGATTGATGCCCAGGTTAAGCAGGTTCTCCTGGAGCACCAGGGTGGTGAAAAACAGCTGGTTCACCTGTTCCTTGATCCCGTAAAGATCTACCTTCACCTGTTGAAGTTCCGCCTCGGCTTCTGCCTGCTCGAGGGCTTTCTTCCGGCTGTTGATCCCTCCGTCATAAAGGGTCTGGGAAAGATCCAGGTTAAGCATGTACTGGTCCCGGGATACTTCAGGAAATTCAACCGGGATGGGGGCATCTTCCAGGGCAATGGTGACCACATCGGACTGGTAACTGAACTTTCCGTTCACATTCATTTCGGGAAGCCAGTTCCTGGTGATTTTACTGATCTTCAGGGATTCGATGGTGCGGATCACCTCGCTGTCCTTCATCCGTGGAGCATGACTAGCAGCCAGACGGTGACATTCGGTCAACGAGATGCTATCCTGGGCATGAAGGGACATCCCGGTGATCAGGAATACAATGAGCACAACAGTTTCTCTCATCTTTTTCATTTTTCAGCCAAAAAATTCATAATAAGTTCCGGAAGCAGTTTCTTTCGCTGCTTCATAGCCTCTATAAAGGCTTCATTATCCCCGTGATACAGGAACTCTGTGACCACAGGCCTTGCAGCAAATGGAAAGATACACAGGCTCAGTACATTCATAAAGAAATGCCGGACATCTATACGTCCGAAGATCCCATTCACCTGCTCCTGCTCGAATTTCCTGAAACCAACCCGGGGATCAATCCCCATTTCCCTTATGATCTGTGGCATGCGATCCGGATTGGAAGAGAGTTCCTGAAGCACAAAAATGGGTATCTGGGGATGATCGATCATCGTATCGATGATCGTTTCAACCAGGTGCGGAATGTAATCCCTGAAACGCATATCAGAATGCAGCATGCTGGCCAGATTGGGCACGAACCTTCCCATGGCCTTCCTGAAAACCGCTTCAAACAGCTGGTCCTTGCTCCTGAAGTAATAATTCAGAAGGGTCCTGTTGATCCCTGCATCATCGGCAATATCCTGCATGGAGGTCCCTGCCTTCCCTTTCTGGTAAAACAACTTTTCTGCAGAGCTGACGATCTTCTGCTCTGTTTCCGTACTGAGTACCATGGTTTGACAATATAGTTATACATTTATGTCTAACTTTTATGTTAAACATTTTTGTAAAAATAATCACCTGCATCATACGGATCAAGTTTTTATCCAAAAAAAAATTATCTTATCTTTCGCCTCTTTACATTCAGATATAATCAAGCAGAAACACTTCATATGAAACGCTTCGTGATATTCCTGTGGTTTCCGCTGGCAATCATTGCGTGCAGTCCCCGGTTTGAAAAGGAGATCACCGTGGATGAAATCGAAAACCACATCTCCTACCTTGCCTCCGATGAACTGAAGGGCAGGTATCCCGGCACTGCTGAAGATGAGATGCTGACAGCATATATAGCCACACAATGGAAGCAGGCCGGACTGATACTGTATGAAAAAGACGGGCTGCAGTCTTTCAATGTGGTCACTGATATCGAGGCCGGAGCGGATAATGCCCTTGCTTTTAACGGCGTGCATTTGGAGCTGGGGTCGGACTTTCGTCCCTTTCCATTCAGCGCCAGCGGATCAGCCCGGGGTGAGGTGATCTTTGCCGGATATGGCTTCCAGATTGCGGAGGATACCATCCGGTGGAATGATTATGAACCGGTTGATGTAACCGGCCGGCTGGTGATGCTCCTGCGGGGAGCTCCCGGGGATGGTGAAGCCGCTTCTCCTTACATCAATTACAGCGAGGACCGGGGAAAAGCTTTGCTGGCAGCAGACCAGGGTGCTGCGGGGGTAATATTTGTATCCGGACCCGCTTATGATCCCGGTGATGAACTGGTGGAACTCAGCGTAAAACAACACCCGGTGCCGATCCCCGTCATCCACATGCACCGTGATGCTGCTGACCGCTTCCTGAAGGATGCAGGAGCTGATTCCGTGTCCAAGCTGGAATCCAGGATAGCTTCCGCCGGGGGACCGGTCAGCTTTGCCACAGGAGAGGAGATCAGCATGACAGCGGACCTGCAACCCAACCTGGTGGAAACAGCCAATGTCATGGCCCGGCTGAAAGGTGCAGATCCCGCACTCCGGACTGAATTTGTCCTGCTGGGAGCCCACCATGATCACCTGGGGATGGGTGGTCCGGGTACCTCATCCCGCCAGCCGGATACACTGGCGGTGCATTATGGGGCAGATGACAACGCTTCAGGTGTGGCCGGGGTTCTGGAAATCTCCGAATACCTTGTTGCAGAATCCCCTTCCCGGAGCATGCTTTTCCTCACATTCGGAGCAGAAGAGATGGGACTGGTGGGATCAAAATACTTCACAGAGCATTCTCCTGTCGATCTGTCAAAGGTCCAGGCCATGATCAACCTGGATATGTTGGGAAGACTGAATGATGACCGCCAGCTTCAGGTAGGTGGGATCGGTACCTCACCCGTTTTCAGACCCCTGCTTGACTCACTGAACCGGGAATATCATTTCAGCCTGAAATACTCCAGTGAAGGGTACGGTCCGTCGGACCATGCTTCCTTTTATGCAGAGGATGTACCGGTACTTTTCATTTCCACCGGGGCCCATCCGGATTACCATACCCCTGCTGACAACCTGGCCCGGATCAACCTGGAGGGATCCGGGGAAGTGGCCATGTTTGTGGCAGATATCGCGAAGGCACTTGCCAACCGGACAGAAAAGATCGCGTTCACTGAAGCCGGGCCCAAAGTGAGGATATCCCGTCACGGCAGGCGCGGGAAAGTCACCCTGGGTTTGATGCCGGATGTGGCCTATGACGGGAATCGCGGAATGCCGGTCATGTTTGTGACCGAGGGCAGACCGGCTGCCATCGGGGGAATACAGAAGGGGGATACCATTACTTCCATTGAAGGAAAAAGCGTGGGCAATGTCTATGATTACATGAGCCGGCTCGATCAACTTGAAAAAGACATGGTGATCGTGGTAACGGTCAAACGGGGGGAAGATCTGCTGGACCTTGTGGTCCGGTTATAACATTCCGTGCAACAGAACCATCGAGAGATGAGAAAAAAGGTGCTATTCTGGATCCTGGCAGTGGTGATCTCCCTGGGAATCATGGTTTACCAGAGACTGACCGGTCCCACCTATGAAAAGGATTACAGGATCACAACTGACGGGGAAATGTTTGCGTTTGAATTACCCCGTTCACATGGAGGAGATGGAGATTGTCCCGTCACAATTGAACTGCCTGAAGAATTTGATGGCAGGATCATCTTCCGAAGATTTCCCACGGATGAACCCTGGGATACGCTTCAGCTTACAAGGGAAGACAACCTGCTTAAGACCTGTTTGCCTCATCAGCCTCCGGCAGGCAAACTCGAATACCACCTGGAACTGACAGCGGAAGGGAAGCAGGTCCCCCTTGGAGATACAGAAAATGTGGTCATCCGGTTCAAAGGGGCTGTCCCGGCCTGGGCTCAGATCCCTCATATCCTGCTGATGATCCTTACCGTGATCTGGTCCACGGCGGTGATTTTCTTTGCACTGGCTGACATGCGGGAGTATCAGAAATACCTGGGCATGACCATCCTCTTTCTGCTGGGGGGAGGTTTTATTTTTGGTCCCGTTGTACAGCATTACGCTTTCGGCCAGTACTGGACCGGCTGGCCTCTGGGAGAGGATTTAACGGATAACAAAGTATTGCTGGCTTTGATCTTTTTCCTGGTGGCGTGGTTCCTCAGGGAAAAAAAATACGGGGGGTGGCTGGCAATAGTGGCATCGCTGGTGATGCTCGCCATTTACCTGATCCCACACAGTTTGAACGGATCTGAACTGGATCCGGAAACAGGAGAGGTTATTACCGGAACCCTTCCCCTGTTCCTGAACCGGGTCTTTTCAGACCGTACTTTTCCCGGCAGACCGGATCCAGATGATTTTTTCATGAACAGCCTGACCGGAGAAACGGGCATCTATTTCTGGTTTTAGCAGGGACGAATAAAAAGATACAGGAATGCAAAAATACCAGTGTACCGTATGCGGTTATGTGTATGACCCGTTGGAAGGGGATCCGGACAGCGGCATAGCACCCGGCACTGCCTTTGAGGATATCCCGGATGACTGGTTCTGTCCGGTCTGCGGAGTTGGCAAGTCAGAATTTGAACCTGTCCAGTAAAAAGATATATTCCCGCACGTGATCAATTTTCAGGCGGGGATTCATCCAGCAGGGCCAGCAGGAATCTCCAGAATTTTTCAACAGATTCAATATGGATCCTTTCCTCCGGTGTATGGGCTCCCTTGATGGTAGGCCCGAATGAAATCATATCCAGACCGGGATATTTCTGCAGGAAAAGGCCGCATTCCAGGCCGGCATGGATGGCTTTCACCTCGGGTTCCCTGTTAAACTGCTTTTTATAGATCCTCCTTGCCACATTCAGGATCCCGGATTCCATATCAGGTTTCCATCCGGGATATCCGTCCGAATGCCGGACTTCCGCTCCCAGCAATCCGAACAGGGCTACCATCCGGTCTGCAATATCCCTTTTGGAGGACTCCACGTTGCTGCGCTGACTGGTAATGATCTCCAGGGTGTCTTCACCATCGTGTTTTACCGACGCCAGGTTGGTGGAGGTCTCCACCATCCCGGAGATCTCCTGGCTCATGGAAATTACCCCGTGAGGACAGGTGTACAGGGCGTTAAAGAACCGCCTCTGCTGTTTTTTACCCATTACATATTCGGGAAGCGGTATCTCCTCCATGGTCATCTGGAAATCCGGTTCGATGGTTTCCATCTCCTTTTTCAGGATCTTTACGAAAGATTCGAAGTAAACCCTGATCAGTTCAATGCTTCTGGCAGGGAGGGTGATCACTGCTTCCGCTTCACGCGGTATGGCATTGCGGGCTTTCCCTCCTTCCAGCTGCGAAAGACTGATCTTAAAGCGGCGGTCGGCATTCCACAGAAAACGGTTCAGGATCTTGATGGAATTTCCAAATCCCAGGTGGATCTCATCGCCGGAATGTCCTCCCCTGAGTCCTCCCACATGCACCCGCAGTGCCGAACAATTCCTTTTGAGCCGTTTCCTCTTGTATTTCAGCCTGCCCACCGTGTCAATTCCGCCTGCACATCCAATGAAAATCTCACCCTCATCCTCCGAATCCAGGTTCAGCAGGATGGAGCCTCTCAGAAAACCTGGCTGAAGGCCCAGTGCGCCGGTCATCCCGCTCTCCTCATCAACGGTAAAGAGACATTCGAGCGGTCCATGCGGGATCTTATCCGAAGCAAGAATAGCCAGGGAAGCTGCAACACCTATCCCGTCATCTGCTCCCAGGGTGGTACCCTTTGCCCTCACCCAATCCTTTTCGATGTATGCCCTGATGGAATTCTGATCAAAATCGTGATCCACTCCCGCCTGTTTCTCACCCACCATGTCCACATGTGACTGAAGGATCATACCCTTCCGTTGCTCCAGACCCTCTGTGGCAGGTTTGATGATCAACAGGTTTCCCGCATGGTCCTTTTTACAGGCGAGGTCATGTTTACGGGCAAACTCCTCAATGTAAGCAATGATTTTTTCTTCTTTTTTGGATATTCTTGGAACGGACAGTATTTCACTGAAACAGGTCCATACCTCCGCGGGCTGGAGATCGGTTATTCTTTGCATGTACAGGCTGATATAACGGCTTTAAGTTTTGCAAATAAAATTCTACATTTAGCAAATATAACAATTCTGTCATCCCTCAATACACTGTTTATGAACAGACCAAAACGGACCATCGTAACCCTTCCCGGTGACGGGATAGGAAGCATCGTGCTGAAGGAGGCCATCAGGGTGCTGGATCAGGCGGGTTTTGTTTCGGATTATGTGGAAGGGGATATCGGTTGGGAATACTGGAAAAGGGAAGGAACCCCCCTGCCGGAAAGGACCATTGACCTGCTGGAAAAACACAGGACCGGGCTTTTCGGGGCCATTACCAGCAAGCCCAAAGATGCGGCTGCAGCAGAACTGGATCCTTCCCTGCAGGGCAAACACCTGGTCTACTCCAGCCCCATTGTGGGACTGAGGCAGCATTTCAACCTGGATATATGCATCAGGCCATGCAGGACCTACAGGGGGAACCCGCTTAATTTCATTCGCCGCGGACCGGGAGGAAAGATCGAGGAGCCCGAGATCGATGTGGTCATCTTCAGGCAGAATACTGAAGGATTATACGGAGGGGTGGAATGGAGCAACCCCCCGGATGTGGTTTACCGTGCCCTGGCCACCCATCCCGGGTTCATGAAGAATTTCGGGAACACTCCCCGGGAGGAACTCTCCGTCTCCACCAGGATCTTTACCAGGAAAGCCACGGAGAGGATCCTGAGAGCTGCCTTTGATTATGCCTCGACACACGGGTACCGCAGTGTAACGGTCTGTGAAAAACCAAATGTAATCAGGGAGACTTCCGGAATGATGTACGGTATGGCCCTGGAGATCCAGGCTTCTGATTTTCCCGGGATAGAACTCTGGAACACCAACATCGACGCCCAGATGATGTGGCTTACTAAAAACCCTGAAGCATACGGCGTGATCGTGGCCGGGAACATGTTCGGGGACATTGTATCGGATGGTTTTGCAGGATTGATCGGGGGACTTGGATTTGCATGCAGCGCCAACCTGGGAGAAGGGGTTGCCCTGTTCGAACCCACCCACGGGTCGGCTCCTAAATATGCTGCATACCCGGAAAGCATCGTGAATCCCATCGCCATGATCGAATCTTCCTGCCTGATGCTGGATCACCTGGGTGAGGAACGGGTCGCAGCAAGGATCCGGAAGGCAATCGCAGAAGTGATCCTGGAAGGGGAAGTGCGCACCTACGATATGATGAGACTGCCCGGCCGGAGTGATGTGATGGAAAAAGGCGCCGCTTCCACCCGGCAGATGACCGATGCCATTATCAAACACCTGTAAATCTTCTGGAAATGGAACAGATCAACCGGGAAATACAGAAACTCTGGCCCGAACTTCAGTGGATCGGGGATCCCGACCTGAGATCAAGAACAGCCCGCGTCTGGGAAATTGCCCTTGAGAAGAGCATGCTGACCCCCGCTGATCTGCACCGGATCCCCTTCACCCTGCTCTGCGGACCGGATTTGAAGGTCAGTTTCATGACCCACAAGCGCACCGTGGTCCATATCGCCCGCGAAAGCGGGATGAAGTTCATTGAATTCTTCGGGGATGAGCTTCCGGTGGACATGGATGTGCTCATTGCCGGGGCCATCCTGGCAGATGTGGGCAAGCTGCTCGAGTACGAACTGGATAAAAACGGGAACGCCGTACCGGGCAGTTACGGAAGGTACCTCCGACACCCCTTCTCCGGGGTCTCCCTGGCAGAATCCTGCGGCATCCCCCCCGAAGTATGCCATATCATTGCCGCCCATGCCGGGGAGGGCGAACTGGTGAAACGCAGCACCGAGGCCACCATCGTGCACCACGCTGATTTCATGACCTTTCTTCCTTTTAAAGCATAGGATTTTTTTACGAATACACTACCGATAGCATCCATTAACTGCACCCGCGGATGAGGCCGGGAAGGAATTAATAAAATATGGCCACGACCCTTTCTCCCGCTGAATTTGCATAAGCACGAAACATCCCGGATGTATTGGTAACCATGGCCGGCCGGCCCAATGCGTCAAGACACACCACACCCCCGTGCAGCACAAGGGCATATTCATATCCGGTAAAATCAATTGAATCAGGGCTTTCCGGATCGGAAAAGGACTTGCAGCCCGATACCGAGATCAGGATTGACAGAAGGAGAGAAAAAAAATGGAGTGCCATATAAATGAAGTTTAGAATGACAATTCCGTTAAAAAACAATCCCGAAATTATAATATTCCGGGATTGCATCGGTAGGGTTACTGTAAACTTATTCAATATCAATGTTTCCGTACTTGGTAACCAGGTTGATGCTTGCTCTCGGATTGGAGCCAACCGTTCCCGAAATCCTTTCCGTTGGACCGTCTTTTACCCTGTCCAGGGTTCCCTCCTGGGCAATCCGGATCTTTCCGTACCTGGATTCCCCGTCAAACCGGAAAGCAGCTCCGTTTTCCACATCTATATAGATGTTTCCATAGGAAAGTGAGGCATTCACCGTTTCAAAATCACCGGAGAGCTGCAGTACCTTCACATTGGTGTAGTTGGATTGCAGCTCCAGGTTTTGGTTGAGGACGCCGAATTTCAATCCGGAATATTTCAGCTCGGCAACAAAACTGTCAATCTCATCAAAATCATACTTATCATACATACCTTCGGTCTCGATCCCACCGGCCTTTACACCGTTCAATTTGGCATACTTGCTTTCCACGAACAACATATCCGAGGAATTGATCTCCATGTCGGAATAGGCGATCTCCAGTTCCATCCATCCCGCCTGATCGATGGTTCCGTTGGAGTATGCAAACGCTATCTGGTTATAGGGTTTTTCATTCCCCCTGGAGAGTTTGCCCGCCCTGATGTTGCTGTATTTCAGATCAAGCAGGACCAGTCCCGCGATTTCCTGCAGGAACAGGTCACCATAAGTGTTTTCGATGTCCACATTCAGGTAGACCGGTGCTTTCACGGTGACATGGATCTCTTTCTGGATTCCCCTGTTGGAAGCTTTGTTCCAGCCGGTTTCCACCGTGATGGTATTCCCTGAACGGCCTATTTCCACCCCGGCTGTTTCCAGTATTTCTTCGGCCCTGCTTTTGCTGGGAGCATTGACCTCCACCTCAACAAGAATGTCCACCACATTGTTTTCCCAGTTAAGTAACTCAATATCAGAATACTCTGTATCCATCACCAGGGTAAACCCCTTCTTGATATCATAGGATTCCGAGTATTCTTTCCTGGCGTCCTGTCCAGCCAGCGAGAGATTGACCGCTGCAATCAGCAGCATGGACAGGAACCATCCATTCAGATTATACATTTTCTTTTTCATGATTTTTGGATTTATTAATTTTCAACTGTTCCAGCTGATGAATAATCTGGTCCATTACTTCCAGTTTCAGCTGGTAGTGACGGATCAGTGCGTTGATGACCCGTTCATCTTCCGGATTTGCCTTCAGATCGTTCATCAATTGCTGATGATGGGTATCCAGGTCTTCAAGCTCATTCAGAAGCAGTGTTTTTTCCTCCTGGTTTTCAAAGGAAAAATCCTTTATCCGGTCGTACCTTGCATCCGCCTGGGAAACATAGTAGCGATCTGCCTCCAGCACTGCAGCCGGTATCTCCGTCTCTGCAACCTTATGACCGTTCCTGTTCACTTTGATGACCACAAAACCGGATGCCATGATGATGGCAACCGAGGCTGCCACCTGGATTGCATGCCTGATACGGATCTTCCGGACAGGCTTCTGATCCAGCCTCTCCCTGAACCGGTCGAAATGCCCGGAAGGGGGTTGATCGGAATCAAACAGCAGCCTGTGCTCCCTGATGTACTTTTCAAGATTACCCATTGTTCAGATCCTTTTTATTCAGTAGTTCCAATAGTTTCTTTTTTGCCCTGTGATATTGTGTCCGTGAGGTCGCATTCGAGATATTCAAAATGGCGGAGACCTCTTCATGGTCATACCCTTCCAGCAATATCAGCGACAGCACGACGCGATAACCCTCGGGAAGAGATGCGATTGCTCTCTTGATGGTCCCGACTTCCAGCTTGATGTCCGGGTTCTCAGGTATATCTTCTTCCCGGATATCCTCCACCTCTCCTATCTCCTCCATGGAGATATGATCCCTTTTCAGCCTGAGAAAGTCCACTGCCTTGTTAATCACGATCCTTTTCAGCCAGGCTCCGAAACTTACCTCTCCCCTGTAGGTCTTAATTTTTAAAAACGCCTTTAAGAACGCTTCCTGCATGACATCTTCCGCGTCATCAGGATCTCCCACGATTCTCAATGTTGTGTTATACATGGCGGCATGGTATCGCCTGTAAACCTCAAATTGTGCTTTTTGATCCCCTTTTCTGCAGGCCTCCAGCAATCGCTGATGTTTTGGACCGTAAGCGTGGGATGGATCGTTGTTTGCCACAATGACGAAGTGTTTTGCGGATTGTTGCATGTAAGATAGAAAAAAACCATTTGATTATTGGTGGCGAAAGATGTAAATTGCTCTTTCGAATATTTTGTAACTCAGACTTAAAACAATGAAAAATAAATACTTAACAAGACTGTTTTCGGCAGCCTGTACTTCATTGCCTGTTATCCTGATCATCCTTTCCTGTAATCGAAAACCCCAGCCGGATTTCAGTTATGTTCCCTCAGAGAATCCGGAAGCAG
>Ga0180432_10004086_pt1 | contig 20270 bp, 18 predicted proteins | sample SS_ome_10_FD_132414 | JGI IMG/M metagenome (GOLD analysis project Ga0180432, IMG submission 132414) | Hypersaline lake sediment archaeal communities from the Salton Sea, California, USA - SS_1_MS_2 metaG | ecosystem: Environmental > Aquatic > Non-marine Saline and Alkaline > Hypersaline >...
GATCACCGCGGTCGCGTCGATCTCCACCAGCCAGTCGGGCCGGGCGAGCGCCACCACCGTCAGCCCGGTGCAGACCGGGTGCACGCCGCGGATGTATTCGCCCATCGTGCGGTAGACCGCCTCGCGGTGGCGCACGTCGGTGAGGTAGACGACGAGTTTGACGAGGTGCTCCATCCGGCCGCCGGCCTCCTCGATCAGCTGGCGGATGTTCCGCATCACCTTGTGGGTCTGTTCGACCGGATCGTGCGAGGCGATGTTCTCCGCCGTATCCAGATCCTGCGGGCACTGGCCGCGCAGCCACAGCGTCGTGCCGCCCTGCGTGGCGACAAGCTGGCACAGGTCGTTGTCCAGCCGCTGTTCGGGATAGGTGTCGCGGGTGTTGAACTTGCGGTAGCGGATATGCGGATCGGCCATGATGCCTCTTTGCTTGCGGTGCGGGACGGGCCGGCCCCGGCCCGGATCACTGCGGGATGCGGCCGGCGATGTAGCGCGCGAAGTCGTAGTTCGGCCGTTCAAGATGCGACAGCGGCCCGGGTTCCGAGAGGTCGGCGCACAGCCCCCGGTAGACCGATTCGACGCAGTGCTTGTCCTCGGCGTTCACATCGGCCAGCAGCGCGCGCAGGTCGGCCATGTGGCGGTCCGCCTCCGGGTCTTCGGCCCAGGGCCGGCTCATCCCGCCGCCGTAAAGTACGCGGACATGGCCGGGCCCGTCCGGGGTGAGGCTGAGATACCAGAAATAGCCCGGCGTCAGCGTGATCATCAGCGACGGATAGACCGAGATCAGCCAGGTGATCCGGCGCTGGTCGCCCTCCAGCCGGGTGTCCGACGGATGCGCCAGCGACAGCGGCACCTCGTCGTTCTTCATGATCCAGTGGTAGTTGAATCCCGCCCTGCCCTCCGGGCAGGTCATCTGCATCAGGTCGACCGATCCGCCGATCGTGCCCGCGTGGCAGACCGGCAGGTGGTAGCTTTCCATGAAGTTCTCGGCCAGCACCTTCCAGTTCGTCGCCCAGTGGAATTCCTCGCGGAACGCCTCGTGGTAGCTGCCCATGTCGAGATAGCCGACAAGCGCGTCCAGTTCGGCCAGCGCCTCGGCCACCGGCGGGGCCTCGGCGTTCAGCGTGACCATGATCCAGCCCTGCCAGACCTCCACCCGGACCTCGGGCAGCGCGATCCGGTCGCGGCAGAAATCCTCGTTCAGGGTCATCGCCGGCGCCCCGCGCAGGCTGCCGTCGAGGTTGTAGGTCCAGGCATGGTAGGGGCAGACGATGGCGCGGGCGTTGCCGCGCCCTTCCAGCAAGAGCGACATCCGGTGCCGGCAGACGTTCGACAGGCCCCGCAGCCGGCCCTGCCCGTCGCGCAGGATGATCACCGGCTCGCCGGCGATCTCCATCGTCAGGTAGTCGCCCGTCTTGGGCAGCGCATCGGCCCGGCCGGCGCAGAGCCAGTCACGCGCGAAGATGTGGTCAAGCTCCTGCGCGAGGAATTCCTCCGAGGTGTAGACCGATTTCGGCATCGTCCGCGCCCGGCCGAAGGGCAGCGCCACGGTGGCCCGCAACTCGTCGATCGGCCGAAGCCCGGTGTCATGGCGTGTCATGTCCGTCCCCGTTTCGCGTCGCGGCAGGATGCCCCGGCCGCGGATTGCGACAAAGTAAGAGATTCCGCGGATCAGCATAGCAAAAAACTAATCCTGCCCCGGGTTGGCCCGGCGCAAGATTAGCCCATGCCTAATCGAATCGAAGCAAAAACATAGTTTCATCGCATCCCTGGCCACCCTAGGCTGCGCGGATCGCAGCCAGCGGAGGGATCGGGATGGGACGCGAGACAACGGAGGTGCTTGTCGTCGGCGGTGGCCAGGCGGGAATCGCGATGAGCGAGCATCTGGGCGCGCTGGGCATCGATCACCTCGTGCTGGAACGCGACCGGATCGCCGAGCGCTGGCGCTCGCAGCGCTGGGATGCGCTGGTCGCCAACGGCCCGGCCTGGCACGACAGGTTCCCGAACATGGGTTTCGAACGTTCCGGCCCCGACGAGTTTCCCGGCAAGGACGAGGTGGCCGATTACCTCGCGGCCTATGCCGAACGGATCGGCGCGCCGGTGCGCTGCGGGGTCGAGGTGACGGCGCTGCGCCGCAACGCGGGCCGGCCCGGATTTGCCGCCGAAACGACGGCCGGCCCGGTCGAGGCGCGCTTCGTCGTCGCCGCGACAGGGCCGTTCCAGAAACCGGTGATCCCGCCGCTGGTGCCGGCACAGGCGGGTGTGACCCAGTTGCATTCCGCCGAGTATCGCAATCCCGCGCAGCTTCCCGAGGGCGCGGTGCTGGTCGTCGGCGCGGGATCGTCGGGATCGCAGATCGCCGAGGAACTGATGCGCGCTGGCCGGCGGGTCTACCTTGCCGTCGGCCCGCACGAACGCCCGCCGCGCAGCTATCGCGGGCGCGATTTCACCTGGTGGCTGGGGGTGCTGGGCAAGTGGGATATGACCACGCCGCCCGCCGGCGCCGAGCATGTCACCATCGCGGTCAGCGGCGCGCATGGCGGCCACACCGTCGAGTTTCGCGACCTCGCGGCGCGCGGCATGGTGCTGACGGGCCGCGCCACGGGCTATGCCGACGGGGTGATGCGCTTCGCCCCCGACCTGGCCGAGACCATCGCGGCGGGCGATGCCAGCCTGATCGCGCTGCTCGACGAGGCCGATGCCCATGTCACCCGCAACGGGCTCGACCTGCCCGAGGAACCCGAGGCCCGCGCGCTGGGCCCGATGCCCGCCTGCGCCACCGACCCGCTGACGGAACTCGACCTGGCCGAAGCCGGGGTGGGCGCGATCGTCTGGGCGACCGGTTTCGCGCAGGATTTCGGCTGGCTTCAGGTCGATGCCTTCGACGACCGTGGCCGGCCGAAACACCAGCGCGGCGTCTCGGCGGAACCCGGTGTCTATTTCCTTGGCCTGCCGTGGCTGTCGCGGCGCGGATCGTCGTTCATCTGGGGCGTGTGGCACGACGCGAAATACCTCGCCGACCAGATCGCGATCCAGCGCGGCTACGCCGCCTATCGCGGCGCGGCGGAATAGCGCCGGACCCGCCCCGCGCGAAGTGCCCTTTTCCCCCGCCGAATGGCGGGCTACGGTCGGATATGGCGGCTCGGGCCGGGACTCACGGGACTCAAGGGAGAGGCGAGGGCATGCAATACGAACGACCCCAATCCACCGCCGAGGCGGCGCGGCTGCTGCAGGGCGCGACCGGGCCCGCGCGCATCCTCGCGGGCGGGACCGACCTGATCGTGCAGATGAACGCGGGCATGGCCGAACCGGCGCTCGTCGTCGATATCAAGCGGATCGCCGGGCTGCGCGACATCGTGGCCGAGGACGGCGGCTTTCGCATCGGCGCGGCCGTGGCCTGCGCCGAGATGGGCGAGCATGCGGGCCTTGTCGCGGCCTGGCCGGGGATCGTGGAGGGCGCGAACCTGATCGGTTCCACCCAGGTGCAGGGCCGCGCGACGATGGCGGGCAACCTGTGCAACGGCTCGCCCGCCGCAGATGCCGTGCCCGGCCTTGTCGCCGCGGGCGCCACGGCGCGGATCGTCGGGCCCGAGGGCGAGCGCGACTGCCCGGTGGCCGCGATTCCCGCCGGGCCGGGCAAGACCACGCTGAAGCCCGGCGAATTCGTCGCCTCGTTCTTCCTGCCGGCGCGGCCGGCGCGGGCCTCGGACGCCTACCTGCGCTTCATTCCGCGCACCGAGATGGATATCGCCGTGGCCTCGGCCGCGGTGAACCTTGTGCTGGCCGGGGACGGCAGCGTGGCCGAGGCGCGCGTCGCGCTGGGCGCGGTGGCGCCCACCGTGCGGCTGGTCGACCCCGCCGGCGCGGCGCTGGTCGGCACCCGGCTGGAGGAGGACGCGCTGGAGGCGCTGGCCGGGGCCTGCCGCGAAGCCTGCGCGCCGATCGACGACAAGCGCGGCACGATCGAGTTCCGCACCAGGGTGGCGGGCGTGCTGGCGCGCCGCGCCGCCCTGATCGCCTATACCCGCGCCGGAGGTCGGACATGAAGACAATTCCCGTTTCAACCAAGGTCAACGGCGACACCGTCGAATTCCTCTGCGCGCCGGAGGAAACGCTTCTGGACGCGCTGCGCAACCGGCTGGGCCTGACCGGAGCCAAGGAAGGCTGCGGCAGCGGCGATTGCGGCGCCTGTTCGGTGCTGGTCGACGGCCGGCTGGTCTGCGCCTGCCTCGTGCTGGCCGCCGAGGCCGAGGGCGCCGAGATCGACACGGTCGAGGGCATGGCCGCGGGCGAGCGGCTGCATCCGCTGCAACGCCATTTCATCGACTCCGCGGCGCTGCAATGCGGGGTCTGCACGCCGGGCATCCTCGTCGCCGCCAAGGCGCTTCTGGATCACAACCCGGACCCGAGCGACGAAGAGGTCCGCTACTGGCTGGCGGGCAACCTGTGCCGCTGCACCGGATACGACAAGATCGTGCGCGCCGTGCAATCCGCAGCGGCCGAGATGAGGGGGGCCTGACATGACCCGGCAGGACAAGATCATCCGCGAATTCAAGCAGGTCGGCACCCGCCCGCCGCGGCCCGACGGGATCGACAAGGTCACCGGCCGGGCGATGTACGGCGCCGACGTGACCGCGCCGGGGATGCTGTGGGGCAAGGTGCTGCGCAGCCCGCATGCCCATGCCCGGATCCTGTCGATCGACACCGCCGCCGCCGAGGCGCTGGAGGGCGTGAAAGCTGTCGTCACCGGCGCCGATTTCACCCTGCCCGAGGACGAGTTCTCGCGCGACGTGGCGGTGAACTGCATGGCGCAGGACGCCGCGCTTTACGACGGCCATGCCGTCGCGGCCGTCGCCGCGGTCAGCGAGGCGGTGGCGAAGGCCGCGCTGAAGCTGATCAGGGTCGAATACGAGGTGCTGCCGCATGTCATCGACGTCGATGCCGCGATGGCCCCCGGCGCGCCGGTGGTGCAGCCCGGCCGGGCCTATGAAAACGTGCCCGAGGGCCTGTCGGAGAACGTGACCAGCCATTGCGAATTCGGCCACGGCGACCTTGCGGCGGGCTTCGACAAGGCCGACGTGATCGTGGAGCGCAGCTTCCGCACGGCGGCCACTCACCAGGGCTATATCGAGCCGCATGCCTGCCTCGCCGCGATGGGCGGCGACGGCCGGGCCGACCTGTGGTGCTGCACCCAGGGCCAGTTCCATGTCCGCGAGGTCTGCGCGGCGATCATGGGCATGGAGTCGAGCCAGCTGCGCGTCACCGCCTCCGAGATCGGCGGCGGCTTCGGCGGCAAGACCACCGTCTTCGTCGAGCCGGTGGCGCTGGCGCTCAGCCGCAAGGCCGGGCGGCCGGTGAAGATCGTGATGAAGCGCGACGAGGTGTTCCGCGCCACCGGGCCGACGGTGCATTCCTCGATCGACGTCAGGATCGGGATGACGAAGGACGGCCGGATCACCGCCGCCGAGGCGCATCTGCGCTATTCCGGCGGCGCGTTTCCCTGCGGCACGGTCGACATGGGCGCGCAGGCGGCCTTCGCGGCCTACGACCTCGACGCGGTGCGGACCTTCGGCTGGAACGCGATGACGAACCGCCCGAAAGAGGCCGCCTACCGCGCCCCGGGCGCGCCGCAGGCGATCTATGCCGTCGAAAGCGTGGTCGACGAGTTGTGCCAGAAACTCGGCCTCGACCCGCTGGAGGTGCGGATCCTGAACGCCGCGCGCAAGGGCACGAAATCGGCCTACGGGCCGACCTTCGACGAGATCGGGCTTCTGGCGACGCTGGAGGCCGCGAAGGCGCATCCGCATTACACCGCGCCGCTCGGCCCGAACCAGGGCCGCGGGCTGTCGTGCGGGTTCTGGTTCAACTTCGGCGGCAATACCTGCGTGACGATGAACCTGGCCTTCGACGGCACCGTGACGATCACCGAGGGCAACCCCGATATCGGCGGCTCGCGCGCCTCGATCAGCCTGATGGCGGCGGAGGAACTGGGCATCCCCTACGACAAGGTGCGCACCATCGTCGCCGATACCGCCTCGATCGGGCACAACGACATCACCGACGGCAGCCGCGTGACCTTCGCGGTCGGCCTCGCCACGATCGAGGCGGCGCGCGACGCGATCGCCAGGATGTGCGCGCGGGTGGCGAAGATCTGGGGGATCGAGCCGGACGCGGTGGAATGGAAGGACGGCGCGGTGCATCCCGCCGGCCCCAATGCCGGGAAATTCCCGCCGATGTCGCTGGCCGAGATCGCCGAGACCTCGCCCAATACCGGCGGGCCGATCGCCGGGCATCACGAGGTCAATGCCGATGGCGCGGGCGTCAGCTTCGGCGTCCATCTCGTCGATGTCGAGGTCGACCCGGAGACCGGGGCCACCAAGGTCTTGCGCTACACGGTGTTCCAGGACGCCGGCAAGGCCGTGCATCCCGACTATGTCGAGGGCCAGATGCAGGGCGGCGCGGTGCAGGGCATCGGCTGGGCGCTGAACGAGGAATACATCTATGGCGAGGACGGGCGGCTTCAGAACCCCGGCTTCCTGGACTACCGCGTGCCCGTCGCCTCGGACCTGCCGGATATCGAGACCGTGATCCTCGAGATCCCGAACCCCGGCCATCCCTACGGCGTGCGCGGCGTGGGCGAAACGCCGATCGTGCCGCCGCTGGCCGCGATTGCCAACGCGGTGTCGCGGGCGGCCGGCGTGCGGCTGACGGAACTGCCGATGTCGCCGCCGCGGATCCTCAAGGCGCTGTCGGCGCAGGGCTGATGGTCAAGGTTCTGCTCTGGGGGTCGCTGCGCTCGGCCACCGGCGGGCAGGCGGAGGTCGAGGTCGAGGCATCGACCTTCAAGGAACTGCTCGACCGGCTGAGCGAGGACTATCCGGGCCTCAAGCCGCAGATCGAACGCGGCGTCTCGCTCGCGCTCGACGGGGTGATCTACCGCGAGGCGTGGTTCACCCCGATCGGGCCGGACAACGAGGTCGTGCTGATGCCCTACATGACCGGGGGCTAGGCGCGGCCGCCGCCGCAGGAGGCAATCCGGCGATGAAACGCCTCGTCCTCGTCACCCTCGGGCTTCTCGCCACGCTTCTGGCCGCGGCGGTGATCTGGCGCGAGGCGGCGGTGGAGCGGCTGGCGAGTGCGGCGATCACGGCGCAGGGGCTGGGGCCCGCGCGGCTGGAGGTGACCCGGCTCACCGCCCGGTCGCTGGTGATCGAGGATGCGGTGCTGGCCGATGGCGCGGTCGACCTGCCGCGGGTCGAGATCGGTTACACGCCCGCCGGCCTTTTCGCGGGGCGGATCGACGAGGTCGTGCTGCGCGGCCCGCGGCTGGACGCGGGCCGGCTGGGCGGCCTGCCGCTGCCCGCCCCTGGCGGCGGCGAGGGCGGCGCCGCGCTGGGCCGGCTGGTGATCGAGGCCGGGCGGATCGATCCGGGCACGGTGCCCGCCGCGACGGTAGCGATTGATGCCGTGATCGATTTCGCGGCGGAAACCGCCGAGGCCGATATCGATATCGAAAGTGGCGGATCGCGCGCCAGCCTTGCGCTGCACAGCCGCGGCCTTGCCGCCGACGCCGCCGTCGCGGTGACCGGCAAGGGCGACCTGCGGCTTGCGGACCTGCCGGGCCTGTCCGCCCTGCCCGGCACGGGGCCGGACGGCCGGATCGGCTTCGACCTTGCCGGGGAGGGCCGGTTTCCCGACCCCGGTGCGATACCGGCCTGGCTGCCCGCCGGGCTCGATATCTCCGGCACCGTCGCTCTCGCGGGTCTGAACCTGCCACAGGGGCCGCAAGAGGTTTCCGCCGCCGTCGGGTGGCGCCTGACGGGCGACGGGGCCGGGCTTGCGCTGGCACTGACGGAGCCGGCGACGGTAACGGGCCGGATGCCCGCCGCGGCGCTGGCGCCGCTGGTGACGGCAGGCGGCGAGACGGTGGACCTGTCGCTCGCCGTCGCCGGGGACGGCCCGATCCTTGCATGGCGGCCCGACGGCGCCGGCGGGCGCGCGGACCTGTCGGGCCGGGTCGGGCTGGCGCTCGACGGCGCGGCGGCCGCGACGGCGGACATCGACGTCGCGTTGCGCCATGGCGAAGCCTTCGGGATGACCGGCCTCGCGGCCTTCGGCCTTGCCGTGACGGCGGAGCCATTCGCGATCGCCGCGCAAGACATCGGCGCACAGGTCGCGGCGCTGTCGGGCCGGTTCGGCGGCAGCCTGTCGCCCGATGGCGCGCTGGCGCTGGCCGGGCCTGTCGATCTGCAGGCCGAAGACATCGCCGGGCCCGGCTTCGCCGCCGATACCCTCGCCCTCGCCCCGGTCTTGGACATCGCCGCTGGCCCGGCCGGCTGGTCGCTGCGGCTGGAGGAACCGGCCCCGGCCCGGATCGGGGCCGCGCGCCTGCCCGGCGTCCTGGACCTTGACGGGCCGGTGGCGCTGGCGCTCGACCGGCTGGAGGTCGGCGACGCGGGCGCGGGGCTGCGGGTCGCGGCCGAGGCCGGGGTGGCAAAGGTGGCGGGCCAGCTGACCGGCCCCGATCCGCCGCGCGCCTTCCGCGAGGCCGGCGGGCGGGTCACGCTCGATCTCGCCGGGACGGACCCGGTGCGGGGCAGCCTCGCCCTCTCGGGCGGCCGCCTGCTGTGGCCGGCGGAGCGGCTGCGGATCGACGCGGCCGACCTCGTGCTGCCGCTGGGCACCGGACCGGACGCCGGGCCGGTTTCCCTGTCGGTCAGCCTCGCCGATGCCGACCGGCCCGCGCGGCATGCGCCGCTTCGGTTGGCGGCAGAGGGAACGCGCACCGGCGACGCCCTTGCGCTGGCGGGCAGCCTGTCGGCGATCGGGCCGGGCGTGTCCGTGCCGATCGCGGCGCAGGCCCGACTTGACGACATCTCGCTGGATCTCGACATCGGCCCGGCGACCATCGCCTTCGCCCCCGATGGCCGGCAGCCGGGCGACCTTGCCGCGATCCTCGGCGGGCTGGAGGATGTCGCCGGCGCGGTGAACCTGGCGGCGACCGCCCGGCTGGGCGGGGATGCCCCGCCACGGATCGCCGCCAGCCTCGGGTTTCAGGACGTTTCGGCCGCGCAGGGCGATCTGGCGGTGACCGGCCTGTCGGGCAGCCTGCGGATGGCGGACCTGCTGGCCCCGGCCAGCGACGGGCGCCAGCGGCTGACGGCGCGGGCGGCGATCGCCGGGGTTCCGGTGGCCGCGCCGGAGGCGGAGTTCAGCATCGCCACGCGCGCCGGCGCGCCGGTCGTCACGCTGCATCGCGGCTCCGGCCGGGTTGCCGGCGGCACCGTGACGCTGGACGAAACGCCGTGGGATTTCGGCGCGGAGACGAACGAGTTGCGCGTCCGTGTCCGGCAGGTCGAGATCGGGCAGTTGCTGCGCGACTGGCAGGTCGAGGGCGTATCGGGCACCGGGCGACTGTCCGGCGCGATCCCGGTCCGGCTGGCCGCGAACGGGCTGTCGATCCGGCGCGCGCGGCTGGCATCCGACGGCCCCGGCGCGATCCGGGTGGATTGGGGCGAGGCGCGCGAGCGGCTGATGCGCTCGGGCGAACAGGTCGCGCTGGCGGCGACGGCGCTGGAGGATTTCCGCTACGAGGCGATGGCGATCGACATCGACAAGCCCGCCGGCGGCGAGTTGAGCTTCGCGATCGGGCTCGACGGCGCGAATCCCGCCGTGCTGAACGGCTACCCGATGCGCTTCAACGTCACCCTTCAGGGCCGGCTGGAGCCGATCCTCGCCGCGGTGCGCGAGGGCCGCCGGCTGGGCGGCGAGATGTTCTGGGGCGGGCTGGGCGGCACGCCGCCGCGATGACATCTCGACGCCGGCCCACGCTGTGATAGTCTGGCCGCGTTCGGGTGCGGTTCCACCGGGTTGGGAAGGACGACGATGCAGACGATGAGACCGGCCTCCCTGCTCGCCGCGCTGGCGGTTCTGGCGGCCTGCCAGCCGACCGTCCGGGTCGAGGCGCCGCAGGAACCGATCACGATCAACCTCAACGTCCGGATCGACGCCGAGGTGAAGGTCAAGCTGGAAGAACAGGCCGAGAAGGATATTGCCAATGCGCCAGATATCTTCTGATCGCCGGGCGTTCCTGGCCTTGGCCGGCCGCCTCGGCCTCGCCGCGGCGCTGGGGCTGGCCGGGATGCTCTCGTCACCGTCGCCGGCGCGGGCCAGCACGCTCGACAGCTACCGCGCCGACGGAACGATCGCCGAACGCTTCGACGGTTACGTGGAACTGCGCGGTTCCGGCGCCCCCGCGGCGGCGCGGGCGCTGGTGGCCGATGTCAACGCCCAGCGGCGCGACCTTTACGAAAAGCGCGGGGCCGAGATGAACGTTCCGGCCAGCGAGGTCGGCAAGATCTTCGCCCCGAAGATCTTCGACTCCGCGCCCTCGGGCACCTATTTCCTGCAACCCGGCGGCGGCTACGTGCGGAAATAGCCGCCGCCGGCCGCCGGCGGCGGCGGTTGATGTTGATCCCGGTCAATGCCCGCCGTGCGTGTTCGGGGCAGGCTGGCTCTCGTTCAGTCCAGAATGGCATTGGAGCGAGACATGAGCCCTTCCCCCGCAGACACCGCCGACAAGACCACGGTCATCGACCTGCCCGAGGCGGTCGGCGTGTTCGACAGCCACGAGGCCCTGCAGGCCGCCTATTACGACCTGCATATCGCCGGTTTTTCCCGCTACGACATGAGCCTTCTGGGCGACGAGGCGGTGCTGCGCGAGAAGCTGGGCAAGAGCTACTGGCGCGCCGAAGACCTCGAGGACGATCCCCGCGCGCCGCGCGCCGCCTTCGTGTCCGAAGAGGCGATCGGCGAGTTGGAGGGGGGCATCATCGGCGGTTTCCTGTTCCTCGGATCCTACATCGCGATGGCGGCGATGCTGACGCCGGCCAGCACGCTGGCGGCCTCGATCGCCGCGGTGGCGATCGGCGGCACGCCGGCCGCGGCCATCGGCGCGATCCTGGCGCGGCGGGTGGGCAAGCATCACAAGGATTACTACGCCGACCAGATCCGGCACGGCGGCATCCTGCTGTGGGTCCGGGTCGCCGACAAGGACCGCGAGGAACTGGCCGTCAAGATCATGAAGGGTCATTCGGGGCGCGACGTGCATGTGCATGACTGGAGCGAATGACAGGCCGCGGCCGACGGCGACGGAGGGCGGCGGATGAGCGGGCTGACACGCACCGGCGTCGAGGCGATCCTCGGGGCCGTGGACGAACGGACCCTGGCCGACATCCGCGCCACCGGCGCCAGTCTGGAAGACCTGCGCGAGGCGCGGGCGATCGTGGCGGGCCGCAGCGACATCACCGGCCAGGGCGAACGGGCGATCTCGGGCCCGCTGGCCGAACTGCTGGTGATCCTCGGCGACCGGGGGGCATGACCGTTCGGCCCGGCCGGCGCCGGGCCGGCGCTTGATTTCGATCAATACCATCCCTTCGGCATGCTTTAGCCTGATGGATGTTGTTCCAGGTGCCCGGACTCGCCCAGGGATTGCGGAGGCGGGCGGCGCCGGGTTTTCGGGCCGGTCCCGCGGGACCGGCCGCACAGCGGGAGGAAAGACCGTGACCAAGCATGCAAGGAAGATTATCGGACCGGCGGTTGCCACCGCCCTGGCCTTCGGCGCCGCCGCCCCGGCGCAGGCCTTCACCGCCTGCCAGGTGACCGATACCGGCGGGATCGACGACAACAGCTTCAACCAGACGGCGTGGAAGGGTGTGCAGGACGCGCAGGACGCGCTGGGAATCGAGGGCCGGTTCCTCGAATCGCAGGCCGAGACGGATTACGAGGCCAACATCAACTCGCTGCTGGGCGGCCAGTGCGACGTGATCATCACCGTGGGCTTCCTGCTGGGCGACGCGACCAGGGTCGCGGCCGAGGCGAACCCCGACCAGAAGTTCTCGATCGTCGATTTCGCCTACGACCCGCCGATCCCGAACGTGATGGGCCAGGTCTACGCGACCGACCAGGCGGCGTTCCTTGCCGGCTACCTCGCGGCCGGGATGAGCGAGACCGGCATCCTCGGCACCTTCGGCGGCATCAACATCCCGCCGGTGACGATCTTCATGGACGGCTTCGTCGCCGGGGCGAACCACTACAATGCGCAGAAGGGCGCCGACGTGCAGGTGCTGGGCTGGAACCCGGACACCCGCGAGGGCCTGTTCACCAACAACTTCGACTCGCTCGACGACGGCCGCGCCTTTGCGCAGAACCTTTACGACGAGGGCGCCGACATCGTGCTGCCGGTGGCCGGGCCGGTCGGGCTCGGGTCCGCCGCGCTGGCGGACGAACTGGGCGTCAACAGCCTCAAGATCATCGGGGTGGACGCCGATCTCTACCTGACCGACCCGGAAAAGGGCCATGTCTACCTGACCTCGATCATGAAGAACATGGATGCCACGGTCCTGGGGGTGATCGAGGCGGCGATGGCGGGCACGTTCGAGGGCGGCGTGATCGTCGGCACGCTGGAAAACGACGGCGTCGGCCTGGCCCCCTATCACGACATGGACGCGCGCGTGCCCGACGATCTCAAGGCCGAGGTCGAGGCGATCCGGCAGGGCATCATCGACGGCACGATCAAGGTCGGCATGTGACGCCGGCGGCGGGCGCGGCGTCCGCGCCGCGCCCCGAACCGCTTCGGGGGGGCCGGAGGATGGATGTCGAACTGCGCGGGATCACCAAGCGCTTCGGGCCGGTGACCGCCAATGCGGATGTCGACCTGACGATCCGGGGCGGCGAGGTGCTGGGCCTTCTGGGCGAGAACGGCGCGGGCAAGTCGACGCTGATGAACGTGCTGTGCGGCCTTTACCGGCCCGATGCGGGCCATATCCTGATCGACGGGCGCGAGATGTCCTTCGCCGGGCCCGGCGACTCGATCGCCGCCGGGATCGGCATGGTGCACCAGCATTTCATGCTCGTCCCGGTCTTCACCGTGGCGGAAAACGTCGTGCTGGGCGTCGAGCCGACGGGCCGGCTGGACCATCTCGACCTGGCCACCGCCCGCGCGCAGGTGCGCGAGATCAACGACCGCTACGGGCTTCAGGTGGACCCCGACGCGGTGATCGAGGATCTGCCGGTCGGACTGCAGCAGCGTGTCGAGATCCTCAAGGTGCTGTTCCGCTCCGCAGACCTGCTGATCCTCGACGAACCCACCGCCGTGCTGACCCCGCAGGAGGTCGAGGATTTCTTCGCGATCGTGAAAGCGCTGCGCGACGCGGGCAAGGCGATCGTCTTCATCACCCACAAGCTGCACGAGATCCTCGCCATCGCCGACCGGATCAGCGTGCTGCGCGGCGGCCGGATCGTCGGCCAGGGCGACCCGGCGGTGGTGACCGAGGCGGACCTGGCCGAGATGATGGTGGGCCGGCCGGTCAGCTTCACCGTCGACAAGGCGCCCGCGACGCCGGGCGCGGCGATCCTCGAGGTCGCCGATCTGGTGGTGCTGCGCGAGAATGACGAGATCGCCGTCGACCACCTGTCGCTTTCCGTCCGGTCGGGCGAGATCGTCGGCATCGCCGGGGTGCAGGGCAACGGCCAGACGGCGCTGGTGCAGGCGATCACCGGGCTGGCGCGGCCCGCGCATGGCGCGGTGCGGTTCGAGGGCCGCGACATCACCCATGCCTCGGTGCGCGCCCGGCACGCGATGGGCATGGCCCATATCCCCGAGGACCGGCACCGCAGCGGCATGATCGCGAACTTCACCATCGCCGAGAACATGGTGCTGAACAGCTATTACGATCCGGCCTATGCCAGCGGCCTGCAGGTCGACTGGGACCGGGTGAACCTTGCCGCGGCGCGGTTCTGCGTGGATTTCGACGTGCGCACCCCCAGCGTCTTCCTGCCCGCCGGCGCATTGTCGGGCGGCAACCAGCAAAAGATGGTGGTGGCCCGGGAACTGGAACGCGAAACCAAGCTGGTGATCGCCGCGCAGCCCACCCGCGGTCTGGACATCGGGTCGATCGAATACATCCACGACCGGCTGGTGGGCGCGCGCGACGAGGGCGACGGGGTGCTGATCGTCTCGTCGGAACTGGACGAGATCATGGGGCTCGCCGACCGTATCCTCGTGATGTTCAAGGGCCGGATCGTGGCCGAGGTCGACAACCGCGAGGGCCGGGCGGATCGCAACGCCATCGGCCTCGCCATGGCGGGGGCGGCGGCATGAGCGAACGGATCCGGGTCAACGAGGAGATGCGCACGCTTCTGGCGCGCACCACGCGCGGCCGGGCGGGGTTCGAGGATCTGGTCGTCGTGCCGGTCTTCGCGGTGATCGTGGCGCTGATCCTCGGCGCGCTGACGATGCTGGCCACCAACGTCGATCTGGCGACCATCGGCAAGTCCTACGTCGCGCTGCTCCACGGCTCCGTCGGGTCGCTCAACGCGCTGTCGGAGACGCTGACGGCGGCGGCGCCGCTGGTGCTGGCCGGGCTGGGGCTGGCGCTGGGGTTCCGCACCGGGCTGTTCAACATCGGCGCGGAGGGCCAGTTGCTGATGGGCGGCATGGCCGCGGTGATGGTCGGCTTCAGCCTGCCGGAGCTGCCGGCGGTGATCCTGCTGCCGCTGTGCCTGCTGGCCGGGGCGGCGATGGGCGCCTTCTACGCCGCGATCGCGGGCTACCTGCGGGCGGCGACCGGGGCGCATGAGGTGATCTCCACCATCATGCTCAACCTCACGTCCTACCGGATCCTCGACTACATGCTGCGCCAGCCCTGGGTGCAGAAGGAGGGGCGGGCGGACCCGATCTCCAAATCCGTGCCCGAGGCGGCGGAACTGCCGCGGCTTCTGGAATGGCTCGATCCGAACCTGCGGGTGCATGCCGGCCTGTTCCTGATGCTGATCGCCACCGCCTTCGTCTACTGGCTTTTGTTTCGCACCAAGGTCGGGTTCGAGTTCCGCGCCAGCGGCGAGAACCCGGATGCCGCGCGCTATGCCGGGATGCGCTCGAAGCTGATCATCGTGCTGGCGATGGCGACGGCCGGCGCCTTCGCCGGGCTGGCCGGCGCCAACCAGGTGCTGGGCGTGCTGGGCCGGGCCACGCCGGGCTTTTCCGCCGGGATCGGCTTCGACGCGATCGCGGTGGCGCTTCTGGGCCGGTCGCACCCGGTCGGGGTGCTGTTCGCCGGCCTGCTGTTCGGCGCGCTGGAGGCCGGCGGCCGGCAGATGCAGGTCGACGCCGGCGTGAGCATCGACCTGATCGGCATCATCCAGGCGCTGATCATCGTCTTCATCGCCGCGCCGCTGCTGGTCAGGGCGATCTTTCCCTGGGGCTTCCGCCGGTCCCGCGACAAGGCCGGAGGCCAGCCATGACAGCCCGCGCCGCACCCGCCCCGGCGGACCGGATCGACACCGGCAAGCAGCGCCAGGCCCGGATCGTCGGGTTCCTGCTGATCGGGCTGGCGATCTTCACCGCCTTCGTCTTCGGCCTCGACGCCGCGGGCGACGCGACGTTCCGGCTGTCGCGGCCGCGCGATCCCTTCGCGCTGCCCGATCTGGTCGTGCCGGCGGCGCCGTTCCTGCACATCGCGGCGGCGCTGCTGGCGTTTCTTGGCGCGCGGCAGTTCCTGCGCGGCGGCATCCGCTGGACGGCGCTGTCGCTGGGGATCGGGCTGGCGATCCTGGTCGCGGCCTTCCTCGTCTGGGCGACGGCGGGCAAGGCGTTTTCGCTGACCGGGATGTTGCAGGCCACGGTGGTGCGCGCGGTGCCGATCGCGCTGGGGGCGCTGGCCGGGGTGCTGTGCGAACGCGTCGCGGTGGTCAACATCGCGATCGAGGGGATGCTGCTGGCCGGGGCCTTCACCGGCGCGCTGGCCGGATCGGTGATCGGCGGCTGGGGCGGGCTGGTTTCGGCGGTGGCGATCGGCGGGCTGTTCGGCTTCATCCTCGCCGCGCTGGTCGTCACCTACCGGATGGACCAGATCATCGCCGGCGTGGTGATCAACCTGTTCGTCCTGGGGCTGACAAGCTACGTCAGTTCGCAGGTCTTCGCGGAATACCGGGCGCTGAACAACGCGCCGGTGTTCCGGTCGTGGAAGGTGCCGGTGCTGGGCGACCTGCCGGTGATCGGGCCGGTGCTGTTCAACCAGAACATCTTCGTCTACGGCGCGATGGTGCTGGTCGTCACCGCGACCTACTACCTGTTTCACACCCGCAGCGGGCTGCGCGCCCGCGCGGTGGGCGAACATCCGCGCGCCGCCGACACGCTGGGGATCAACGTCTACCGCACCCGCTACATCCACGTCACGCTGGGCGGCATGGTGGCGGGCTTCGGCGGGGCGTGGTTCACCCTCGGCTCGGTCGGCCGGTTCGACGAGAACATGACCGGCGGGCGCGGCTTCATCGGTCTGGCGGCGATGATCTTCGGCCGCTGGCACCCGGTCGGGGCGCTTATGGCGGCGCTGGTCTTCGGCTTCGCGGATTCGCTGCAACAGAAACTGGCGCTGCTCAACACACCGATCCCGTCGGAATTCCTGGCGATGGCGCCCTACATCGCCACGATCATCGTGGTCGCCGGGCTGATCGGCCGGGCGCGACCGCCGGCGGCGGACGGCAAGCCCTATGTCAAGGAATGAGCGCCCCGCCACCGGCGATCGCCCCCCGGCACGGCGGCCGATTTCGACCCGCGCTGTCGCTTTCGGCACGATCCGCGGCGCAGCCGGTTGATTTCACGACAGGCCGGCCCTTAGGCTGTGCGGCGGCGGACGTTTCGCGGACCAGCCGTGGAACCCCCGAAACCAAGAATGGCGGGCCTTGCCCAGCCGTCACCGCGCGCAACGCCGCGCAACAGGAGGGAGAGACATGTTCCAAAAGATCATGTGCCCGGTCGACCTCGCCCATCGCGACACCCTGGACAGGGCGCTGACCTGCGCCGCGGACCTCGGGCGGCATTACGGCTGCCCGGTGGTCTATGTCGGGGTGACCTCGACCGCGCCGGGCAAGGTGGCCCACACACCCGAGGAGTTCGGACGGAAACTCGAGGCCTTCGTGGAGGACGAGGCCCGGCGCCGCGGCGTCAGCGGCGAGGCGCATGTCGCCATCGCGCATGACCCGACGACCGAGGTGGACGACGCGCTGATGCGCGCGATCGCCGACACCGGCGCCGATCTCGTCGTGATGGCGAGCCATGTGCCCAATGTTCTCGACTACATCTGGCCGTCGAACGGCGGCAAGCTTGCCGAGCATGCGAAATGCTCGGTCATGGTGGTGCGCGGCTGACCGGCCGGCGCGACCCGAACGCAATCCAGAACACCAAGGGAGGCCGGCGACATGGCCGACGAATCCGTGAACCAGGGCATACCCGCGCCCGAAGGGGCGGCCCATATCATCGAGACCGATTACGAGATCGGTCAGGACAACATCGAAACGAAGATCGGGCCCTTCGGGCTCGACATCCACAACCCCGTGTTCCTGATCTCGGGGCTCAGCATCGTGGCCTTCGTGGCCTATGCGCTGACCGCGCCGACCCAGGCGGCCGACTTCTTCGGCTGGCTCAGGCCGACGCTGACCTCGACCTTCGACTGGTTCTTCCTGCTGGCCGCGAATGTCTTCGTGATCTTCTGCCTCGTCCTGATCGTGTCGCCCTATGGCTCGGTCAGGCTGGGCGGCAGGGACGCGCGGCCCGATTACGGCTATCCCGGCTGGTTCGCGATGCTGTTCGCCGCCGGCATGGGCATCGGGCTGATGTTCTTCGGGGTGCTGGAACCGGCCTATTACTTCGGCACGCCCTGGGGCGACGAGCCGCTGGGCGCCGCCCGGCCGTTCACCGAGGATGGCGCGCTGATCCCCGAAAACGTCGAGGCGGCGCGGCGCATGGCGCTGGCCGCCACGTCCTATCACTGGGCGCTGCATCCCTGGGCGATCTACGCGGTGGTCGCGCTGGCGCTGGCGCTGTTTTCCTACAACAAGGGCCTGCCGCTTTCGATCCGCTCGGCCTTCTACCCGATCCTCGGCGAGCGGGTCTGGGGCTGGTGGGGCCACGTGATCGACACGCTGGCGGTGTTCGCCACGCTGTTCGGGCTGGCGACCTCGCTTGGCGTCGGCGCGCAGCAGGCCAATGCCGGGCTGAACTACATCTACGGCATTCCCAACAACATCACCGTGCAGGTGATCCTGATCGTCGGCATCACCCTGGTGGCGCTGGTCTCGGTGCTGCGCGGCCTCGACGGCGGCGTGAAGGTGCTGTCGGAGATCAACATGATGGTCGCGGCGCTTCTGCTGGTCTTCGTGCTGTTCGCCGCCGGCGCGGGCACGATCCTGTCGGACTTCGTCGCGGGGCTGGGCGCCTATGCGCAGGAGGTCATCCCGCTGTCGAACCCGTTCGGGCGCGAGGATACCGGCTACATGCAGGGCTGGACGGCGTTCTACTGGGCCTGGTGGATTTCCTGGTCGCCCTTCGTGGGCATGTTCATCGCCCGCGTCAGCCGCGGCCGCACGGTGCGCGAGTTCATCACCTGCGTGCTGATCATCCCCAGCCTCGTGTGCATCCTGTGGATGGCGGTCTTCGGCGGCACCGCGATCAACGACATGATCGCCGATCCCGCCGGCTCGGCGGTGAAGGCCAACGTGATCGACAGTTACGCGCCGGAACTGTCGCTGTTCGCGATGCTCGAAAGCCTGCCGCTGGCGGGCATCACCTCGACCATCGGGATCGTGCTGGTGATCGTGTTCTTCGTCACCTCGTCGGATTCCGGCAGCCTCGTGATCGACACGATCACCGCGGGCGGCAAGGTCGACGCGCCGGTGCCGCAGCGGGTGTTCTGGTGCACCTTCGAGGGGCTCGTCGCGATCGCGCTGCTGATCGGCGGGGGCCTTGGATCGCTGCAGGCGATGGTGATCTCGACCGGCCTGCCCTTCACGGTGGTCCTGCTGCTGATCTGCTGGGCGATCCTCAAGGGCCTGGCGCAGGAACGCCAGGTCTAGCCTGACCCGTCCTCCCGCCGGTTCCTGCCGGCGGGAGGGCCCCGGCGCACCGCCGCCGGTCTTTTCGAGGGCGCTGCAAAACTGCTAGACCCACGGGGCGGCAGCGACGCCGCGCCGGAAAGCAGCTGGCATGGCCGACCCCGAGTTGCCCGAACACGAATACCTGACCGTCCGCGAACTCGCGGCGCTGCTGCGCCTCAAGGAGCGGAAGGTCTACGACCTCGCCGCCTCCGGCAAGGTGCCGTGTTCGCGGGCGACGGGGAAGCTTCTGTTCCCCGCCGCCGAGATCCGCGCGTGGATCGAAACCTCCCGCTCCGACGGCCACGGGGCCGAGCGGCAGGCCCGTCCGCCGATCGTGCTGGGCAGCCACGATCCGCTGCTGGACTGGGCGATCCGGCAGTCCCGCTGCGGGCTGGCGACCTATTTCGACGGCTCGCATGACGGGCTCGACCGCTTCGCCCGCGGCGACGGCGTGGCCGCGGGCCTGCATATCCACGATCCCGACGGCGGCGGCTGGAACGTGCCGGCGGTGGCGCGGGCGGTATCCGACCGGAACGCGGTGCTGGTCGCCTTCGCGACGCGCCGGCGCGGGCTGGTGCATCGCAAGGACGGGCCGGCACCGGCCTGCATGGCCGATCTCGCCGGGTTGCGGATCGTGCCGCGGCAGCCGGAATCGGGCACCGACGGGCTGTTTCGCGAACTTGCGGCGGCGGCCGGGCTCGACCTCGCCAGCCTCGCCTACGCCGCGGTGGCGCGGACCGAGGACGAGGCGGTGGAGCGGGTGCGCCGCGGCGAGGCCGACGCGGCCTTCGGCCTGGCCGCGGCCGCCGGGGGCTACGGGCTGGAATTCAGGCCCGTGATCGACGAGGAATTCGCGCTTCTGGTCGACCGCAAGGCCTGGTTCGAACCGCCATTGCAGGCGCTTTGGGCGTTCTGCCGCACGGCCGAGTTCCGCGACCGCGCGGCGGGCTACGGCGGCTACGACGTCGCGCGGCTCGGCGCGGTGCTGTGGAACGCGTGACCGTGGCCGCCGCCCGGCCCCGGCCGGGCGATGAAACCTCCGGCATGCCGGGCCGGGCTGGCCGCCGGATCGCGGGCTTTCGGCCTTCCGCCGTTGCGCCGCCCGAGGATTGCGCCCTATTCTGAACCCGTTGACGCGACAATGCGCCGGACGAAGCGCGCCGCACGGGGAGATCGATGACCAAGTCACGCCGCAACGGGCCGTACTGGTGCGCGAACGGGCCCGCGCGCCGGCCGCCGCAGGCCCCTGTTCGCAACCGGGCACGGGGCCGGACGGAATGACGCGATTCCTGCGGGGCTACGTGCGGGCGGTGGACCGCTGCAACTACTGGATCGGCCGC
>Ga0180432_10004087_pt1 | contig 20267 bp, 10 predicted proteins | sample SS_ome_10_FD_132414 | JGI IMG/M metagenome (GOLD analysis project Ga0180432, IMG submission 132414) | Hypersaline lake sediment archaeal communities from the Salton Sea, California, USA - SS_1_MS_2 metaG | ecosystem: Environmental > Aquatic > Non-marine Saline and Alkaline > Hypersaline >...
CTTAATTGAATTTCTGTTGGCTCCAACCGTTCCGTCCGAGCCCAATCCATAAAAGAGCCCCGAGAAATACCCCTCATCGGAAACGGCGAAGGATTCATCCACGTCCAGGCTCGTATCGGTTACGTCCTCGATGATGCCCACGGTAAACTCATATTTCGGTTTGCCGGCATCGAGGTTGTCGAAGACGGCCTTCACCATCGCCGGCGTGAACTCTTTGGATCCGAGGCCGTATCGTCCGCCGACAATGACCGGATAATCCCTAAACGGCGCCTCCCCCTTACCCATGGCTTCGCCGACCGCCGTTCGGATATTGAGGTACAGCGGCTCGCCAATGGACCCGGGCTCCTTCGTCCGGTCGAGTGCGGCAATTTTCGTCGTTGTTTTCGGCAGTGCGGCGATAAAGTCCTCCGTGCTAAAGGGTTGGAACAGCCGGACTTTCAGAACACCAACCTTTTCACCTTGCGCCGCTAAGTGTTCCACTGTCTCGTGAGCCGTATCCGCCGCCGAACCCATGATAACAATCACTTTCTCCGCGTCTTTGGCCCCGACGTAATCGAATAAACGATACTTTCGTCCCACAATCTTCGCGAACTTATCCATCGTTTCCTGGACGATCTTCGGAACGGCCAGATAGTATTTATTGACCGTCTCCCGGCCCTGGAAATACACATCGGGGTTTTGAGCGGTGCCGCTCATCATGGGCCGGTCCGGCGAAAGCCCTCTCGATTTATGGCGGGCGACCAATTCCTCATCGATCATGGCCCGCATATCGTCCATCGTCAGCTCTTCGACCTTTTGCACCTCATGGCTCGACCTGAAACCATCAAAGAAATGCAGAAACGGCAGACTTGAAGCCAACGCGGATTGTTGCGCAATCAACGCCATATCCATGATTTCCTGAATATTGCTTGACGCAAGCTGTGCGAAACCCGTTTCGCGGCAGGTCATCACATCCGAATGATCGCCGAAAATCGACAGCGCCTGACACGCGATCGAACGAGCGGAAATATGAAAGACCGTCGGTAGAAGCTCTCCGGCGATTTTATACATGCTGGGAATCATCAATAAAAGCCCCTGCGAGGCCGTAAACGTCGTTGTCAGTGCCCCGGCAGCCAACGCCCCGTGCACGGCGGCGGCGGCCCCGCCTTCCGATTGCATTTCCGTTACGGATGGAATCGTTCCCCAAATATTCGTCAGGCCTTGTGCCGTACGTGCATCCGCGATCTCGCCCATAGACGAACTCGGAGTAATCGGATATATGGCAATCACTTCATTCGTAGCATGGGCGACGTATGACGCGGCGGTATTCCCGTCAATTGTGACTATCTTGCGTTTCATAATTTCTCCATCTTATTCTAAAACGTCATTCCTATAATGTTTACAACAATAGTGCCCTCCCCACGGTAGCCTCGAATCACACCGTCAAGACCGATGTGACCCAATCCCCCGAACACATTGAGGGCCGGTCGGGTTGATTTATGCGCTACACTTCGCACACCCGGAAAGGCTCTTATACTGTCTCTCGCACGAAGAAGCAATATAAATTTATCCGGAATTGAGCGCGAAACGCATATTCCGCCTTGATTGGAGAACCGTTGCGAACAGCCGCACTCCTTTTGACGTCCTGATGATAAATGCCGTTTATCAAAATTTTGCCGACGTTTCCCATGTTACCGAACCCACTTTTGGACACACTATCCCTGTGATGCGTATGAGACAATTTACTACCGATAGGAAAAAAGCTTGAGTAGAATGGTTTTTCAGCCCGAATAGAATAATAGGGATACTCCATGGCTCAAATGGAGACCCTGCTTTTCCAGAAACCTGTTAAATCGTGTTAGGGAGAACCTCATCATGCGAAAGGCAATGCTGATTTCAGTTATCGTTTTTGCCGTGCTGCTCAATTCTATTCCGGCTGAGGCCGGCTCTACACGTCAAAACCGCTCCCAAAGAAAAGTCGTGATCGGATTCAAGGAATCAGCCGGGCGGCAAACCCCTGAGAACCGCAGATCCCTCATTCGCCAGCACGGCGGTCGCACGCGCCGGGCCTACCGCAATTTAGCCGCTGTGGCGGCGGAACTTACCGACAGCCAGATCGCCAGTTTACGCGCCAATCCCAACGTCGCGTATGTTGAGCAAGACGGCATGTTATACGCGCTGGATGCCGAACTTGATGCGTCGTGGGGTGTCAAACGCATAGGAGCAGGTGAAGTTCATGCCCTCGAAAATAGAGGAAAAGGCGTCAAGGTGGCGTTGATCGACACGGGGATCGATTACACGCACATTGACTTAGACGACAATTATGTGGACGGATATGATTTTGTCAATGACGATAGCGATCCGATGGATGACAGCGGGCACGGAACGCATTGCGCGGGGATCATCGCCGCCGAAGATAATGACATCGGCGTGGTCGGCGTGGCTCCGGAGGCCTCCCTTTACGCGGTCAAGGCATTAGACAGCACCGGGACCGGCTATCTCAGCGACGTCGCCGCCGGGATCGATTGGGCCATTGAGAACGGGATGGATATCATCTCTCTGAGTATGGGCACCAATGAAGATTACCAAACCATGCGAGATGCCTGCAAACGAGCCGAAACCGCCGGTATCATCGTGATTGCCGCCGCGGGCAATGACTATCGCAGGCGGCGGAACAGAGAATGGGATACGGTGGACTATCCCGCCCGATACAACTCCGTTATTGCCGTCGGGGCAATCGACCAAACGGATATAAAGACATACTTTTCAAGTACCGGCGCGGCGATGGAACTCGCCGCTCCCGGTATCTATGTGGGATCCACGGACTTAGGGCAAAGCTATTCGTACAGGAGCGGCACCTCGATGGCCTGTCCGCACGTGGCGGGTGTGGCGGCCCTGATATTATCCGGTCCCGGAGGGGATGTCCGAACGGTGCTCCAGGAGACCGCCGAAGATCTGGGTACGGCCGGATGGGATCTATGGTACGGCTACGGCCTCGTCGATGCCTTCGCGGCTGCCGGATCGGCCCCTGAACCGCCAATCCTGACAAGGATTGAAATTACACCAGGCAGTCCAACGCTGTTTCTTGGTGAAACTCAACAATTTACTGCGCGCGGTAAAGACCAGTACGACGATCCCATCGCCACGGGAGACATCACCTGGGTAAGCAGCGATCTAACCGTGGGGACCATCGGAGCAAGCGGACTCTTCCAGAGCGATGGTCTCGGGATAACAACCATTCAAGCAACGGGTGAGCGAGGCGTCTTCGGAACCGCCGAGGTGCTTGTCATAACCATTCCCATGCTCGACAAAATCGACGTCTCTCCAAGTAGTGCGACATTATTTGTCGGCGACACTCAAGAGTTCACCGTGAGCGGTATAGACCAGTACGACGAAGCCATCGAGACGGGAGCTATCACCTGGGCAAGCAGCAATACGGACGTGGGAACCATTGAGGGCAGCGGGCTCTTTACAGCCCTCGGACTTGGAAAGACAACCATTACAGCGATAGGGGACGAAGGCATAGAAGGAACCGCGACGGTTTTTGTCGTAGCAGATGCTATCCTCACTACGATTGAGGTTTCACCTGCGAATGTGACGTTGTATATCAATGAGCAACAACGATTTGCAGCGACCGGCACAGATCAATATAGCGACCCCATCGCCACGGGCGATCTTACCTGGGAAAGTAACAATCCGGGCGTGGGGACCATCGACGAAGACGGCTTATTTACAGCCGTGGGGGTTGGAGAAACCACCATCCGTGCAACAGGGGATGGAAGTGTCAGTGGAACGGCCCGCGTCGTCGTGGAAGCCGAACCCGCCGCCCCGGATGAATTCACCTTTACCGGGTACATCCGACCGAATCAAGAGTTATGGCATACACTTTCTGTGTCAAAACCCGCCGTAATGTACTTAAATCTTAGCTGGTATGGCTGGGGAGACTTACGACTCAGGGTTTATGATCCTGATGGAAAAATGGTCGCGGAATCTGATTCGAATACCTGGAGAATCCAGGAGGAAGAAATAACGGTCAACGTCGATCAAGGGGATTGGCAAATTGCTGTCAAATCCAAAGCTCGACGGCGGTCGCTCAGCTATTTCATTGAGGGAATGCTCACTTACATCACCACCGAGTGAAGTAGCTGTGCCCGGCTTCATATAAAAACTTAAGTGTTCTACGCCTGCTGCGTTTGACTGTAGTTTATGGGACGATTATAAGAGTTAAAAGGCGCCCCAGTCCTGTTTTCCGGGAATATAGTAGCTCGGGCAAACGAAGCGGAAGATATTCGCAATTTTCCGGACCTTTTCGAGTTTGGCCTTGTCTTCGGCCTCCGTGGCGGCTAATTCCCCGTCGAAAACTTCCGTGAAATAGTCATGGGCCGCCTGGTGTCTTTCTTCTTCCGTATGAAACAGACTGCGAATCTTGGCCAATTCCCCGGCATCCAGCCAGAAGCCGCCGCAGCCGGGACATTCATCGACCTCGACCTCTTTTTTCACACTGAAGAAGTGCCGCATCATCACCAAATGGGTGCATTTCGGGCATTCGAGCCTTTTTGTGCGGTCGATGACCAGGCTTTCGTCCTGCTCGATATCCAGGAGCTGTTCGCCCGCCGTCTCGTGGGATTCATCGAACTTCTCGATCTCATAATTGTCAAACCAAATGCCGCCACAACCGCCCTGGCACACATCGACAACCACGTCCCCAACCGTCATTTCCTGCAACCGGCCTTCACACGATGGACATTTCATAGTCATTATCCTCCCAAAAGGATTTTAAATGGACGATATCCTCGTGTGTATCGGCAGGAAGAGGCTATTGCTCAAGGCCAAAAAAGTCGAGCCATTGTTTTGTCTCGCTGTCGCTGATACCCCGCCGCTTCTCAGCGGGTTCTTTGACGGTGGTTTTTCGATTTAACTGCCTCTGCAAATCCACCCAAAAATTCTCCGACTTGACAGCCGTTGCTTTTCTCGCTCTCGCGGCTCTTCGCAGTCTCCTGTCACTACTGACAATGGTGAGACTTCTCGGCGCCGTGCTCGCCCGTATCTTGTCCTCGATGACCGTATCGGAATCGCTGCTCAAGCCTGAAAAAGAGACCTCCAGATTCGCGATGTGATCGAATCCGGACTTGTCCGGCGGGCCCGAGCCGTCAAAAATAATCTCGCCTTTTTCACCGGTCAACCCCAGCAAGCGACTTACCGCCCGGCACAATCCGACATCGCTGATGGATTCGGTATCCCCGGCGGTCTTGTAGATCGTGTGTAACAAATTATTGCCGTCAATAATCAACATATCATGCCGCGTGATGTGTGCTGAGCAACATTCGCATTGGATGAAGCGTTCGGTTAAATGGATTGAATACCAAGCCGAGAATTTCCAACGTGACGACTCCCAGCAAAGCTTCATCACTCTCCTCACCCAAAATCACAGGTGTATGGGCTTGCCCTTGTTGAAGGATGATAAATGTCTCCGATACGGCCCGTTCCACCGTCGTTCCGTCGGCCAAAGTGAAAGTGACTTTGCGTTTTGGCTTGAGACCAATCGCTTTCCATACTTTCTTTGGAAGAAGCGTATAGGTTGCCCCACTGTCGATGAGAAACTTAACGGTTCGTTGTTTTTTCGTGGGTCCTTTCACCTGGCCTTCGACATAGGTAATACCCATAATTCCTCTCCATGCTTCCTTATGCTTCAAATCTTATTTCACCGCCGACAATGGTTTTTTCGACCTTGCCCTTGACGTGCCAGCCGTGATAGGGACAGTTTCTGCTTTTCGAATGGAAGGTATTTACGTCGATCTCATATTCGAGGTTGGGATCGATAATTGCAGCGTCCGCCTGCATCCCTTTGCTGAGCGTGCCTTTTTCGAGGCCGATGATCCCGGCCGGATTGCACGTCATTAAGCGGATCAAACCGGGCCAATCCAAAATACCCGGCTCGATAAGGGCCTTAATGTACAAAGCCAGCGCACATTCCAAAGAGGCAATCCCAAAGGGCGCTGAGAAGAATTCCAATTCCTTCTCACTCTGCAAATGCGGGGCGTGATCCGTCGCCAATGCATCCACCATCCCATCCGCGATGGCTTGCTTCAGCGCCTCGACATCTTTCGCGCTCCGCAGAGGGGGATTCACTTTATAATTCGTATCGTATTCGGCGCACCGCTCCTCCGTTAAAAGCAGGTGGTGCGGCGTGACCTCGCAAGTGATCGGCAGGCCGTCTTTCTTCGCCGCCCGAATCAACGCGACGGATCCCGCCGTCGAGATATGCTGCGCGTGGTAACGCCCCTTGGTTTTCCTGACAAGCTGGATATCCCGCCACAGCATCGCTTCTTCCGCGAGCGGATCGATACCCGGCAGGCCGAGGATCGTCGAATAGTATCCGGAATTCATCACCCCCTTACCCGCAATACGCTCATCCTGACAATGCTGAGCGATCACGACGTCGAACATCCCGGCATATTTCAGGGCACGGAGCATAACGCCCGGATCCTGCACGCCCCTTCCGTCGTCCGTAAAGCCGACCGCTCCCGCATCGGCCATGAAACCCATTTCGGCCAGCTCAACGCCTTGCAGCCCTTTCGTCATGGCCCCCATCGTATAGACATGCGTCTTCCTGGCCTGCCTGGCTTTGCGATGGATATATTCGACATCGGTTTCGTTCTCGATCACCGGATTGGTGTTCGGCATACACACGACAGACGTAAAGCCCGCCGCGACCGCCGCCTGAGAGCCGCTGGCGATGGTTTCCTCCTCTTCATCCCCCGGCTCGCGAAAGTGAACGTGCATATCGATCAAGCCCGGCACCACCAGCTTATCCGTCGCATCGATCGTTTTGCCCCTCGGCGCCTTAAGCTTCGGATCACCCGTGATGTCCCCAACGTCCTGAATCTTGCCGTTAGCAATAAGAACATCCCCGATCCGGTCGATATCGTTTGCCGGATCGACGATTCTTCCATTTTGTATCAGGAGTACTGAATCCATCATGCTCTCTTTCTCACCCGGAGAAAATTGTCTTGTCGCCGTGCTCATCTTTCATCCCGATTGTATGTTAGTTGCCTTGAGCCGCGGCCTGGTTGACCAGGAACAAGACGGCCATCCGAACCGCCAAACCGTTTTTAACCTGCTCCAGGATCACGCTGTTTTTGCCGTCGGCCACCTCGCTCTCCATCTCCAGCCCCCGGTTGATCGGCCCGGGATGCATCACCAGGATATCGGATTTCGCCCGTTTCATCCTCTCAAGCGTAAGGCCGAAATAGTGAGAGTATTCCCGGATCGACGGAAATGGATTGCCGCCGAGCCGCTCGAATTGAATCCGGAGCATATTAATCACATCGACCTTATCAATAACGTCATCAAGGCAATAACTCACCTTCACCGGCAACTGATCCACTCGGGCGGGCATCAGCGTCGGCGGACCGACAAACGTCACCTCCGCGCCGAGTTTCGTCATCGCCCACATATCGCTGCGCGCCACCCGTGAATGCGCGATATCTCCGACAATGGCGATTTTCAAGCCTTCAAGGGTCCCCTTGATCTTTCGAATTGTATATACATCTAAAAGTCCCTGTGTCGGATGTTCGCAAAAACCGTCGCCCGCATTGACCACGCAGGCGTTGATATTGCGGCAGAGAAATTTCGGCGCCCCGCCGGCACTGTGGCGCACGACGACGATGTCAATCCCCATCGCTTCGAGATTTCTGGCGGTATCTAAGAGCGTTTCCCCCTTGCTCACCGAGCTATCCTTCTTGGTGAACTCGATGATATCTGCGCTCAAACGGCTTGCGGCCAGCGCAAAGCTGGTCCGCGTGCGCGTGCTGTCCTCAAAAAAGAGATTAACGACGACCTTACCCCGGAGCGGCGGCGCCTTTTTCACCGACCGCGTGCTGACCTGCTCGAAGCCCACGGCCGTATCGAGAAGAAATGAAATTTCTTCGGCACGAAGTTCTCTTAAACCAAGCAAATGTTTGTGATTCCACTCGAATTGTTTGCTCTTTCTGGCTGCCATGTTCGTCGTTTCTCACAGTCCATTTTTCGAAAATCGACAGTAAACGGTAATCACTCGATGATCACCTGGTCTTTTCCATCCGATTCGGTGAGATTCACCTGCACGACCTCGTCGTGGGCGGCATCCGTCTGATAGCCGATATAGTCCGCCTGTATCGGTACTTCTCGACCGGGTCGGACCACTAAAACGGCTAACTTGATCGCCCGGGGCCGCCCCAGGTCGATCAGCGCGTCCATTGCCGCTCGGGCCGACCGCGCCGTATAGAGGACATCATCCACTAAGATAATGACTTTCTCGTCGATAGTAAAACCGATCTCCGTTGTGCGAACCTCCGGCTGGGTCATTCCTTTGGGAGAATTCAAATCATCTCGGTAAAGCGTAATATCCAGGGTACCACAAGGCACATCCTTGCCGAGTTCCTTTGATAATCGTGCGGATAGCCTTTGCGCCAGGATTTCTCCTCGACTGCGAATGCCGATAACGGCGACCTCTTGTTGCGGATCCAGACCGGAAGCGATTTTGCTCGTCAAATCCACCAGAATCTTGTCAATTTGCGTAGAATCTAAGATTATTTTCATCGTTTAAACAGACCTAACTGAAAGAATCATCGTCACTTGTCCCTGAAGTATAGCATGTCCGGCCGATAAGGGCAAGATTTCCGGCAAAGTTTTCATAAATGGGTTTTTTTACCATTAAGAGACGGTAAATTATCAGAACCGTCCGAACAATTTGCTTGAAAAATGGGGGCTTTTATGGTATGATAAGCTCAAGTATTTGTTGAAGAGACTGTACTTTAGGTTATGGAGGTCAGCGACCGGAAGGGGAATGGGATTCCATTTTGCTTCCTACGCTGCTTCGGGAACTAAACGGTGAAAAAAGCTCAGCAGAAAACACTTATCAGCTTTTTAGTCTGCCAGGGAATTGTCCTCAGTTCGATGGCCTTTGGTGCCGGCGAAGACCGCCTCCAAATAATAGAGATGCTCCAACCTCAAGGACTCAGACATACCGGCATTTATGCGCTGCGCCAGATCGACCAAAATCTAACAGGTTCCGGGGTGAAATTCGGAGTGATTTGCCGAAGCAAGACATACATCGACAACGAACCCCAAAATGATTACCGCCCGGATATCCGCCACAATTGCTTTCAAGCCAGCGATCTGATGTTTCAGCCCTCGGAAACATTATTTCAAGGCATTTCCCCCCATTCAACCGCTATTTGCTCCATTCTCTTCGGGGAAGATCCCAACGCGTCACACCCTGACATCGGACCCTTCTATTATGAAGGCGTGGTCCCCCGGGCCCAGGGTGAGATTCATGAATTGTGGAATTTCGTGCTCACTCATGTTTATCCCCAGGAGCCGCTGGACGCGGATATTCTGACGGCCAGCTTTGGGATCGAATTCGAATATCCATGGACACGGGGCATCGAATTATTGGCCGAGTCTTACGGTACCATTGTCGTCGCCAGCATAGGCAACGGCGCTGATTCTCACAATCCGGTCCTTTATCCGGCCGCGGGGGCGAATGTCATCGGGGTCGGCGTCGTCGATTCGGTGAACAGCGAAGACCTCGTCACGAATTTGGCCCATTTCGCCTTGGCGAACCCGGAACATTCCAGCACGGGACCGACCGGGAACGGGCGATGCAAGCCCGACCTCGTGGCCCCCGGCAATTGCATGGCCGCAGAGGTCAACGAGCCCAACCTCTATGAACCCACCGGGAACTGGTCCAGTTATTCGACGCCCATTGTTGCCGGGGCGGTCGGCCTGCTCGTCCAAAAAGCGAAAGAAAACCCGGACTTAAGTCCGGCCATCTCGCCGGACGGCGGAAATTGCGTGATCAAAGCCATTCTCATGAATTCGGCAACGAAACTGCCCTTCTGGCACAAAGGGTGGCTGACAACCGACGACGATCACTCCGCCCCGCTCGATTACGTCCAGGGCGCGGGCATGTTGAACGCGATCGGCGCCTTCGAGCACTTGATTTCCGGGCTGTACGGGCCGGGCGATGCCCCCCCCACCGGCTGGGATCTGAATCTACTGGATAAGACCGACGCGGCGGAGCAGGTTTACGACATTACGATCATCGAACCTGCCCGTTCTACGATTACCGCGACGCTCGTGTGGAACAGGCATTACAATACCACGTTTCCCTTCGAGCCGGCCCCTGAGAAAGACAATAATCTTCGCATCGAGCTTTGGGCGGTCGATCCCGATAATCACGATAGCGATTATCTGCTCGATTACAGCGACAGCCGCGACGACAACGTGGAGCATATTCACATCGCCGCCGATCCCGACTATTTAAACTATAGAATTATCCTTCGATTCAGCGATGACGAAGATCAAAAGACATCGGCCTTGAGTCAGCGATACGGATTCGCCTGGAACGTCAGAGAACCGGAACGAACCGACAATATCTTTTGGTATGATTTAAATGCCGACGGGATTGTCGATGATTTAGATTTCACCATCATCCTCAACAACCTCGCGGAAAGCGCCGAATCCAATGAGAGTTATGTGCTGGGTGATATCAAGCCGGATGGTGCAATCAATTCTGAAGATGTCGAGGTCCTTTTTCAAGAGATGCGCAACAAGCGTCAAGCCGATTGGTACATATCACGGCAAGATGAATCCGGATAACGATTGTGCGACGTCTCCTTCTGAATGGGATGCTGAGAAGCGAAGAGCTTAAGGGTGTCAGTTCCTTTGTTTGTTTCGGTGATCGAGCGTTCCTGATCGAGTGATCCGCCTATTCTTCCGATGTCAAGATGAATGAACTTCATGGACTGATAAGAGTATATTGGTATATCGCATGGGTATAAATGGGAGACAACAGAGTTAATGGCCAGACATATACGATCCTTCACGTGGGTGTTCTTAGTGGCCGGTTTCCTTGCCGGCCGGACAAAAGCAAATGAAACAACAATCCCCCTGGTGATTAATGAAATCATGGCGTCTAACAGCAGGTGCATCCGGGATCCCCAGAACCAATATGACGACTGGATTGAAATCCATAACTTCGGCAATGATATCATCGACGTGGGAGGCATGTACCTGACGGACGATATGACGATCCCCACGAAATGGCGGATTCCCGATAATAAACCGTCCTTAACGAGAATCCAATCAGGCGGCTATTTGTTGATCTGGGCCGACAATGACACTACGGATACCGGCTTGCATACCAATTTCAAGCTCAATACCGACGGTGAAGAGATTGGCCTATTTGACAGCGATGGTATCACCCTGATTGACCGCATAATTTACCCAACACAAACGACAGATATCTCTTACGGTCGCTTTCCGGATGCCGGGGATGATTTCCGTTTCTTCGCGTCTCCAAGCCCGGCGGCCCGAAATGACGGCGCCTATGCAGGCTATGTTGCGGACCTCCAGTTCAGCCATCGACGGGGCTTTTACGATTCGCCGTTTTCCGTCACCGTCGCAACGGAAACGGAAAACGCGACCATTTTTTACACCCTGGACGGATCGAGACCTGATGACGTTGATGACCGAGGCGCCGTGAATGGTATGGTCTATACGCACGCCATTCCAATCACGACCACGACCACCCTGCGGGCCATCGCCGTCAAGGCGGGCTTCAAATCCACCAACGTGGAAGCACACAGTTATATCTTTCTCGATCATGTCATCCGCCAGACGGGAGCGGGACTGCCTAACACCTGGGGACATGCCGGGGCCGATTACGCGATGGATCCGGATGTCGTGAACCATTCGGCTTACCGTCATACCATCAAGGGCGATCTCAAGGCCGTCCCGACCGTCTCTTTGGCCATGCCCATGAGCGATTGGTTCGACAGAAACTCGAATCCTGAAATCGGTGGCATCTACGCCAATCCATCGTGGGAAGACACCGCCGGAGACATGGCGGAGCGAGCCGTCTCCGTCGAATACTTCGATCCCGCCACCTCCGAGGAGTTCCATGTCGATGCAGCCGTACGATTGGCCGGCGGCTCCAGCACCAATCCGTGGAAGATGGACAAATTGTCCATGCGTTTGAAATTCGTCAGCCAGTTTGGCCCAACGAAACTCAAGTTTCCCATTTTCGGCGATGGCGCGGCCGACGAGTTCGATACGCTCGTCCTGGACGCCCGCATGAACAACAGTTGGGCCTACGGCGGCGGCGTCGGAGTAAGCCGGCCGGGCATGGGCCAGCGGGACCTCGCACAATACACGCGGGACCAGTTCGTCTCGGATATCCAAAATGCGATGGGCGGCTATGGACCCAAGGGCAGGCACATTCACTTGTATCTCAACGGTATTTACTGGGGACTCTACTGGCTTCACGAACGGCCCGACGAACATTTTGCCGCGGCCTACCTCGGCGGCGAAGACGACGAGTATGACGTCCTCAAACACAACGCAGGCAACGTCATCAACGGTTCGGCTTCTGAGTACAATAGAATGATCAATGCCGCGAATGCCGGCTTGCGGTCCAACGAGCCGTATGAGTCATTACAGGAGGTTCTGGACGTACCGAATCTGATCGACTACATGATTACAAACTTTTATGTCGGCAACACGGACTGGGCCCACCAAAACTGGTACGCCACATTTAATCGCGTCGATCCCGACGGCCGATGGCGATATCATAGCTGGGACGCCGAGCACGTGATGGAAGGGCTGAACGACAACGTCACCGGCAAAAACAACAGCGGCGGACCGACGGCCCTTCATCGCCGGCTGACCGACAATGCCGAATATCGTATGCTCTTCGCCGACCACGTCCATCGGCACTTTTTCAACGGCGGCGTCCTTACCCCCACGGGCGCTACCGATCTGTACCGGATTCGACTCGACGACGTGGACCGCGCGGTTGTCGGTGAATCGGCTCGCTGGGGCGACAATCATCGTTCCACGCCCTATACACGCAACGTCGAGTGGATTCGCGAGCGCGACTGGCTCCTTTCCGAATACTTCCAGAAGCGAACGGCCCTTGTCCTGAACCAGCTCAAATCGCGTGGCTGGTATCCGAACGTGGACACCCCCACATTCTATATCAATGGTTCCTACAAGCATGGAGGACGGATTTCAAAACACGACACGCTCTCCATGAGGGCTTCGACGGGGACGATTTGGTACACGCTCGACGGCGCCGATCCACGCCAGGCCGCGACGACGTCGGAGGACGATACCCGCACGACGTTAGTTGCTGAGAATGCCGACAAGCGAGTGCTCGTCCCGACGGGGTATATCAGCATAAACTGGAAATCCGGAGGCTATTACAACGACTCATCCTGGATGGCATGCGCCGGCACGCCCGGCGGCGTCGGATACGAACGCAGATCCGGCTACGAGGATTTCATCCGTCTCGACCTCGAAGAATGGATGTATGCCCGGACGACGTCTTGCTATATTCGCATTCCGTTCACCTTCAATGGCAGCCCGGATGACTTCAATTTCATGACGTTAAACGTCAGGTACGACGATGGTTTTGTTGCCTATCTCAACGGCACGGAAGTAGCGCGTCGAAATTTCAACGGCACGCCGGCCTGGAATTCTCGGGCCAGTTCCACTCACTCGGATTCTCAAGCCGTCGATTTCGAGGTGATCAACATTTCCGAGCATCTGAGCCGTTTGAAGAGGGGCAGCAATCTACTCGCCATCCAGGGCATGAATTCCTCCACGACGAGTTCCGATCTTCTCATCTCCGCGGAACTTATCGCCGGGCAAGGGGCCTCCGCCGGCGACGGCGGCATTTCCTCCGGCGCGATCCGATATACGAGCCCTGTTGCTCTCACTCAGAGCGCCGCGGTAAAAGCGAGAGTCCTAAACGGCAATACCTGGAGCGCGCTCAATGAAACGATCTTCGCTCTCGGTCCCGTCGCTGAGAATCTTCGCATCAGCGAGATCATGTATCATCCTCAAGCCCTGACCGACGCCGGCGAGCCGAATGAAGAATTCATCGAGCTGACCAACATCGGCACAGAAACGATCAACTTAAACCTGGTTCGCTTCGCAAACGGAATCGATTTTACTTTCCCCAGCCTCGATCTGGCGCCCGGCGAATATGCCGTTGTTGTTCAAGACCGCGAAGCCTTTGAAGCCCGATACGGAACGGAAATCCTTATCGCAGGTCAATACGCCGGAAGGCTCAATAATGCCGGCGAAAGAATCGTGCTGCAAGACGCCCTCGGCCAGACCATTCTGGGCTTTGACTATAGCGACGGCTGGCGCTCCCTGACGGACGGCTTTGGATTTTCTTTGACGATCATCGATCCGGCCAATCCCGACCTCGGCGGCTGGGACGAAAAAGATTCCTGGCGCGCCAGCGCCTACCTCGGCGGTTCGCCGGGATGGGACGATAGCGGAATCCTCCCCCATCCGGGCGACGTGGTTATCAACGAGCTATTGGCTAATTCATCCGGCGGCGAGCCCGACTGGATCGAACTCTACAACACCACGGGAGCTTCGATTGATCTGGGCGGCTGGTTCCTCAGCGACAGCGACGAGAACCTTTTCAAATATGAGATTGCATCGGGTACAACCATTGCCCCGAACGGGTACATGGTGTTCTTCGAAGACGTTCATTTCGGCAATGCGAATGATGCCGGTTGCCACGAGCCGTTCGCCTTAAGTAGTAGCGGCGAACGCATCATCCTTAGCTCGGCGCAGGATGATAGTCTGACAGGCTGCCGCGAAGCCGAGGACTTCGGCGCTTCATCGCCCGGCGTTGCCTTCGGTCGTTATTATAAATCCAGCACGAACAATACCAACTTCGTCGCGATGGAATCCCCAACGCCCGGCTCGCAAAACACCTACCCGCTCGTCGGGCCGATTGTCATCAGCGAGATCATGCACAATCCCGACTGGCCGGACGGCGGCTCTTATACGAACGATCAGTACGAATACATCGAGCTTCACAACATCAGCGGCGAGCCGGTGACATTGTACGACGCCGACAAGGATGCGCCGTGGGCGTTCACCCGCGGTATCGATTTCACCCTCCCGACGGACGTACCCGTCACGATCCCCGCGAGAGGATATCTGTTAGTCGTCAAGCATCCGGACGCATTCATGTGGCGATATCCGAGCGTCCCCAGCGATAAGATTGTCGGCCCGTATGACGGCAGATTGAGCAACGCCGGCGAAAGTCTTGAATTGCGCGGGCCGGGTGACGATGCCTATATTCGCACCGACCGGGTGAATTATAGTGACGGGTCACACGCGGAAGATTGCCCCGGTTCCGTGGACCTCTGGCCGACCGAACCGGACGGCGCCGGATTATCGCTCACACGACGAATCGCCGCCGACTACGGGAACGATCCGCAGAACTGGATCGCCGATGTCCCATCACCCGGCGAGTAAGGACGGGCGCGCACGAGCGGGACGCCGGCGCGACTTGACGTAAAGGCCCCTTTTATGTTAGAATAAGGTTAGAATTTGCTTATCATCCTGTCATTGAGGAAGGAGATTTAGGGTGCTCCCATCAACATTCAACAAACAGATGACACATCGGAAATTTCGGCTCTCTGTCTTCTGTTTTCTGCCCTATGTCCTCAGTCTTTTCACGTGTGTATGCACGGGCAATGTTGTTATCAATGAGATTCACTACGACCCGGATGTAAAAACCGAAGCCGTCGAGTTTATCGAGCTTTACAACACAGAGACCACCCACATCGATCTGTCCGGATGGCATTTCAGCAATGGCATCTCTTATGTGTTTCCCGCCGGGGCGATCATATCGGCCAGAGGTTATGTCGTCGTAGCGTTCAGCCCGACAGAGCTTTTTGCCAAATGGGGCGGCACCCGGACCGGCGTGTCTCCCGACCGGGTCTTCGGTCCGTGCCAGGGCCGGCTTGCGAATGATGGAGAGACTATCGAGCTGCGCAATCCCGAAGGAGATCTCATCGACCGGGTCCAATACCAGCTCGGCTTTCCCTGGCCCATCGTCGGCGATCGGGCGTCTGAATATCAACCCGGAACCGGATACTCCATCCAGTTAGTGAATCCGTTCATAGACAACGACCTGGCCGGAAGCTGGCGTTCGGGAGAACCCACTCCCGCCGCACGCAACGAGCGCGTTTATATGGACAATTCTCCGCCGCATATCCGCCAGGTCAGACATACCCCCAAGCAGCCGCAATCCGATGAGCCTGTCCTTATCACGGCTAAAATCACCGACGCCGACGGCATAGCGCGCGTTACCCTGAGCTATCAGATCGTCCAACCGGGTCACTACATCAACAGGCTCGATTCGCAATACCATTTTAACTGGGCCGACCTTGCGATGAACGATGACGGCATCGACGGGGACGTCACTGCAAATGATGACATTTACACCGCGCAGTTTCCCGGCTCCATGCAAATTCACCGCCGGTTAATTCGATACCGCATCACCGTTGAAGACAGCGCCGGATTCGGCCTGCTCGTGCCCTATGCAGACGATCCACAGCCGAATTTCGCCTATTTCGTTTACGACGGCGTGCCCGCCTGGTCCGGCTCCATTCAGCCCGGCGTCACTGGCGTCGTCCGGTACGGCACGGACGTCATGAGAAGCCTTCCCGTTTATCACTTAATCAGCAAGAAATCAGACGTCGAGGATTGCATCTGGTTCGAGCACTACGCCGGCAGCGATTACAAATGGTTCGGCACGCTGGTTTACGACGGCGAGGTTTACGATCACATCCGGTATCGCCCCCGCGGCGGCGTCTGGCGATTCGCCATGGGCAAAAACATGTGGAAGTTCAACTTCAATCGCGGGCACCGTTTCCAGGCGCGCGACAACTACGGCAGAAAATACGCCACGAAATGGGACAAGCTCAACTTCTCTGCGTGCATTCAACAGGGCAGTTTCGGCCAGCGCGGCGAGCACGGCATGTTCGAGGCCCTGTCAAATAAACTCTTTAACATGGCCGGCGTGCCCACGTCGAAAACGAACTGGGTGCATTTTCGAATCATCGATGAACCGTACGAAGATGGAACCTTGAACGCCGCCCATCGGCCTCTCACCAGCCGTGGAACGCAGTACGACGGTGACTTTTGGGGAGTCTATATGACCCTCGAACAAATGGACGGCCGTTTCCTGGATGAACACGGCCTGCCGGACGGCAACCTCTACAAAATGGACGGGGCCTATGCGGACGGCTGCAAGAAAAATAACCAGGGCCCATTAGGCGTAGCGGATAAGTCCGATGTCCTTACCTTCAGAGGAAATTATAGTTCGGGTCCTTCAGCCAACACATGGGGCTCTCTGGTTAACCTCGATGCTTATTACGGTCTCTACGCGATTTACAACGCCGTCCATCACGGCGATATCACCAGCAAGAATCATTACCTCTATCAGAATCCCGAGCCGACCACGAACGAATGGGGCACTCACAACCTGTGGTGGCAGTTCGTGTGGGATGTCGATCTGACCTGGACCTGCTATTACGGCGGCATGTCGGATCCGTTCAGCCGGAGCGGAGTGCTCAACCATTCTGAGATCAATGTCGCCTGCAGGAACCGCGTTCGGGAGATCGTCGATCTGCTGTTTAATTCCGATCAAACCGACTCGTTGATCGACGAATTCGCCGCCGTCATCAACGATCCTGATGGCGGGCCTTCTATTGTTGACGCCGATCGAGCGATGTGGGACTACCATTGGGTCATGGGCAACGCGGCCTATCCCCAGTACCTGAACCGCGACGCCTCGTTCAAGGCCGGCAAGGGCCGCTTCTACGAGGAGGCTGCGCAACGCGGGTATGGCAGGAGTTTCGAGGGCATGGTTCAGGTGATGAAGGACTTCGTGGCCGAGCGGCAGAGCCGTATGGATTCGATCTCCAGAGATTCCGCCATTCCCCGTACACCCACGATCACCGCCACCGGCCCTTCTACGTATCCGATCAATGCGCTGACGTTTGAGACCGGCGCCTTCAGCGATCCGCAGGGGAGCCATACATTCGCTGCGATGCAATGGCGTATTGCCGAGGTCAATCCCGGCTCCCAAGTCGTGTCCCCGGATGAAGGCCTCGTCCTGATACCGGACGGCGCCGAGTGGAAATATATCAAAGGAACGGACCAGCCGTCGCCGCGAGATCGTACCGGCTGGCGGGCATTTGGCTTCGACGACCGGCTCTGGCAACAGGGACCGACGCCCATCGGCTGGGGAGAGCCCAGTTCGTTCCTCGCTACGACGCTTACGGGAATGCAATACCAACATACCTCTTTCTATGTCCGCAAAAAGTTCACGGTGGGCGATCTTTCACAAATCGATTCGCTTCGGCTCGAAGCTGTGTACGACGATGGATTCAACGTGTGGATCAACGGCACATTCGTCTTACAGGAAAACATGCCGGCCGAGTATGTCCCCTACGACGGCTACGCCAACGGCGCTCACTCCTCAGAGAAAAGCTGGTTTACCTTTACACTCCCGGAGCCGACCTATCTGGTCGAAGGTGAAAACATCATCGCCATCCAGGTACAGAATATGTCGCGAACGAGCAGTTCCGATTGTTTCCTCAACGTTCGCCTGAGCGGCAAGCTCGATGAACCCGACGCCGTGCCGAAAAATTACCGCGCCACAGAAGGTAAATATGAAATCGACGCCGCCTGGGAAAGCGGCCCGATAAGTCACTTTGACCGTGAGATCACCATACCCGCCAGCCGGGTGGAAGTCGGACGCACCTATCGCGTTCGCTGTCGGATGAAGGACAACACGGGTCGATGGAGCCATTGGTCGGCGCCGATTCAGTTTGAAACGGCCGAGCCGATGGCGGCCCACATCCTGAGCAATCTGCGCGTTACCGAAGTTATGTATAATCCCCCCGCCTCGCCGAACGGCGATTCGGCGGATAACGATGAATTTGAGTTCATCGAACTAAAGAATACCGGGGATGAAGCCATCGATCTGCTCTCCCTTGCCTTCATTGATGGAATAACCTTCGATTTTCTCGGTAGCCGGGTGTCGGTCCTGGCGCCGGGTGATTTCGTCTTAGTGGTCGGTAATGAAGCGGCGCTCTTATCGCGCTACGGCACGGAATTATCTTCAAAAATCGCCGGCGAATATACAGGCCGATTATCAAACAACGGTGAACGCATTCGCCTTGTCGATTTCTGGAATGGAACCGTTGCTGACTTTACCTACGGGGACGGCCGGGGCTGGCCCTTAGAGGCGGATGCAGGCGGCCATTCCTTAGTGCCTCTGATTTCAGCATTATCCGAACAGGCGAACGGTTCGCTCAACTATCCAGGCAACTGGCGCGCCGGCACCTATATCGGCGGCTCGCCCGGCATGGACGATCCCGAACCGATAGCCGGCATCGTTCTCAATGAAATCGCGGCCAACACCGGCTCGCTATCCAACGATTGGATCGAACTGTATAATCCGACAGCGGTAAGTATCCATCTACAGGATTGGTATCTTAGTGACGATAGTGCGGAACTCAGTAAATGGGCCATCCCGGCGGTTGAAATAGCCGGGCGGTCCACTATCAGCTTCGACGAAATAACGGGCTTCCACAATCCCGCCGATACCGGATTCGGCCTGAACAAATCAGGCGAGCAAGTGATTCTTTCGTACCTGCCCGGCACATTCGATGATCGCATTGTTGACTCAGTCCGCTTCAAGGCACAGCAAGAGAATATCTCCCTGGGCCATTACCCGGATGGCGGGACATACTGGCTCCGGATGGAACCGTCGCGCGACTCGGCTAACGTGAATCCTTTGCTCGATGTTGTGATCGATGAAATCATGTATCACCCTCCAATAGAAACGGATGATGAGTATATCGAATTGTACAATCCCACAACAAGCCGGGCGTTTTTAGCTATGTCCGATAGTCCCTGGAGGCTGGACGGAGCGGTCGAATACACATTCGACAACAATGTCTCAATCCCCTCCGGCGGCAGATTGATCGTCGTGGGTTTCGATCCGCGAACCGAGCCGGCCCGGCTATCCACCTTCGTCGAAACGTATAACACAGGCACATTGACCGCCGGAGTGGATATCGTGGGGCCCTGGGCGGGGAACGTGTCGAACGCCGGCGAACGGCTTGCCCTGGAAGGATCGCTCGCGCCGGAGAAGCCGGACGATCCGCTTTCCTGGGTCATCGTGGATGAGGTCATTTATTCGGACGTTTCGCCCTGGCCCGACTCCGCAGACGGCATGGGTGACGTTTTGCAGAGGATACTTGCAGACGAATATCATTCCGGCAACGACCCGGACAACTGGACGGCCGGCATTCCTTCACCCGGGAGATGAATCACCAAAACACAATTCATAGCATAATATCTTTCGACAAACACTGGTAACTCACCGGGACTTCTGGTATAAATCAGTC
>Ga0180432_10004088_pt1 | contig 20265 bp, 14 predicted proteins | sample SS_ome_10_FD_132414 | JGI IMG/M metagenome (GOLD analysis project Ga0180432, IMG submission 132414) | Hypersaline lake sediment archaeal communities from the Salton Sea, California, USA - SS_1_MS_2 metaG | ecosystem: Environmental > Aquatic > Non-marine Saline and Alkaline > Hypersaline >...
CGACCTCGGTGCCGTTGCCGAGGTGGTACCGCGTGTTGTCCTGCTCGAGGGGGATCAGTTCCGGCTCGCACGTATCCAGCCAGAAGTGCTTCACGCCGTGGCGGGTGTAGCCTTCGCGGATTTTGGCCCAGAGGAACGCCCTGGCGTCGGGGTTCATGGGGTCGTAGAACTGCTGGAGCCGGCTGCCCCGGTTGTCGTCGGCGGCGTTCTGCACGGGCATGCCGCGCTCGTTCCGCACCAGCAGGCCGTGCGCCTCCATGGGCGCGAAGTTCTCGCTGGTGCGGTTGACGGTGGGCCAGACCGAGACCATCACCTCGATGCCCATCTCGGCCAGTTCCCTGACCATGGCGGCCGGGTCAGGCCAGAACTCCGGGTCGAACCGCCAGTCGCCCATCTGGGGCCAGTGGAAGAAGTCGATGACGATGACGGAGATCGGCAGCCCGCGGTCCGTGTACTCGCGGGCGATGGACAGGACCTCGTCCTGGCTCTTGTAGCGCAGCTTGCACTGCCAGAACCCCGACGCCCACTGGGGGAACTCGGTGGGGAATCCGGTGGCCTCGGCGTAGCGGGTGAGGATTTCTGCGGTGGAGTCGGCGGCGATGACGGTGTAGTCGATCTGCTGGGCCGACTCGGCCACCCAGCGCGTCTCGTTCCGGCCCAGCTCGACGCGGCCGGTGCCGGGATGGTTCCACAGGAACCCGTAGCCCAGGTTCGAGACGACGAACGGGATGGCCACCTCCATGTTGCGGTGCAGCAGGTCGATCACGCAGCCCTTCTGGTCGAGGTAGCCGTTCTGGTGCTGGCCGAGCCCGAAGAGCTTCTCCCGGTCATTGCCGTGGAACCGCTGCTCGATTTTCCACGCGCCCCGCCCGGAGTAGAACGTGTGGCCGAGGTATTCGGACGTGTTCTTGACGCACTCCTTCAGCAGGACGTGGCGATCGGCGGTGCGGAGGAACGTCACGTTGCCCTTGGGGGAGAGTTCGACCGTGATGCGCCCGTTGGTCATCGTCGCGGCCTGCTCGCCGATCTCGACGTGCACGGGGTCGGCGGACTCGGGCGGCTCGCCGAGCGCCTGGGGCAGGTCGAGGAACCGGGCCTGCTGCGTGATGCGCACCCGCAGGCCGTCGCGTCCCCAGGGCACGATCCGGATCCGCTCGTGGCTTCGGGACCAGAGCAGGGCATCGCCGTCGCGGGCGGCAAACTCTTCCATCGGTACAGGTCTCCGTGCAGCCGGGGTCTCGTCGAGTTACGGGCGGCTCGTCAGGGCGCCGGCGGGATAGGCCAGGGAGAATCGGCTCTTGCGGCCCTTGTTCTCGCGGTTGTGGGCGGTGGTGAAGGTGCGGACCTGGATCGTGTTCTCGGCCGGGAGGAACTTCAGCAGGCGCAGCCAGCCGTCCCCCCCGTTGACGTGCGTCTGGTAGTCGGCCAGGAGCTGGTGGACCGAGTTGCCGTGCGCGCCGGCCTCGGTGTTGGCGGCCTCCCGGGCGATGTGCCCGCAGAGGACCATGAGGATGTTCTTGTGCCTGGAGACGAGTTTCTGCCAGATCTGCTCGCCGCTGTTTCCGGGGATCGCGCCCCTTCGCTTGTCGCGTTTGCCGCCGGCGTGAAGGTACCAGTGGGTGGTGACGATCACGCGATGGTCGGCGTGCCCGGCGACGACGTCGTTGGCCCAGGCGAGCACCTCGTCTCGCGGGGTGAACTCCAGGGCCAGCACCAGGAACTTCACCCCGCCCCCGGTGAAACGGCACCAGTGGTTGTCATTGACCCGCCCGAAGTGCCCGCCGTACCAGGGCTGCTTCTCGAATCGGCTGACGGGGAAGTAGTCGTTGAACCGCGTGCTGCGGGTGGTGGCGCACTTCTTCGTCTTCGGATTGAACCCCATGTCGTGATTGCCCAGGGCCAGCGCGTAGGGCACCTTGCCGTCCAGCATCGTCAGGGCCTTGTTGGCGATTTCCCACTCCTCGGCCGCGTCCGCCTGCACGATGTCGCCCTCGTGGCAGAGGAAGACGATGTTCTCCTTGGCGGCGTTCTCGGCCACCCACCGGGTCTGCCCGTAGAAGTACTCCCGCAGGTCGGACCAGCCCTTCCTGGCGTAGTACTTGACGATCGTGTCGGCGTAGTTCTGCGTGTCGGGCATGGCCACGACGGTAAAGGGCCGGGCGGCCTCGGTGCCCCGGGCGACCTTGCCGAAGACCCAGGTCGGCAGCAGGACGGTCCCGGTGGCCGAGGCGGTCAGTTGAATCACGCGACGTCGGCTGAGTTCGGCGGTCATGATCGGCACTCCTGTGACGGGTGAACGTCTGTCATGGATAACGGTCGCCTCATGTTACCAGAAGCCGAGGGGCTTCCGCCATGATTCTGCCGGTCGCACGCCTCGGACAGCCCTGATTCACCTGCCGGCAGGCGGCTGATGGATGGGCTCTTGACGGTGTCGCCCCCGCCTGGGCACGCTTCACGCGGCCGGGGGAAGGCACGGACCGACGTCCGCGGTCGACGCGATACGAGCGGGAAGGTGATGTTACAGACTGTTTACGTGCGAGGGGCCCACAGGGGGGTACAATAGGGACGATGACCGGTTTTCCCTTGACGCGAAAGGAGATTGCGATGAGACGCCTCTGGCTGTTGTGTGTCGTGCTCGCCGGTGCCCTGACGGCCTCGGCGGGCGAGTTCTCGCCGAAGATCACGGACCTGACGGTTTTCAAGGATGGGCATTGCCTGGTGATGGCTCGCGGCGAGGCGGAACTGAAGGCCGGATGGTGCCGCACGCGCGACGTGCCGGTGCCCGTTTTGGGGACCTTCTGGTCCTTCGTGGAGAAGCCCGGCGCGCAGGTGGATTTCATGAAGGCAGGCATGGTCGAGGCGACCGAGAGCCGCCCGTGCCTGACCTTCGAGGAGATCATCAAGGCCAACGTCGGCAAACCGGTGACCATCACGGAGCAGGCGAAGGACGGCAAGCCGATCGTCCACACCGGCAAGCTCCGGGGCATCCTCGAGCACAAGTCGCCCCGAGAGGCCGCCGTCACCCACACCACGCCCCAACGCTACGACCGCTACACGGGCCGCTACATCCACGCCGTCACCACCCGCGAGACCCGCACGGACAACGTGACGCACATGGCCTCCTTCGTGATGGTCGAGACGGACAAGGGCGTCGAGCTGATCCAGCGGGCGAACTTCCGCGGCATCACGCTGGCGGACAAGCACCCCGCCACGACCCACACCGAGACGAAGAGGGTCCGCGAGATCGCCGTCCACGTCACCCGCAAAGGCAAGTCGCTCAGCGGCAAGGCCACGGTGGGCATGGTCTATCTCCAGAAGGGCGTGCGCTGGATCCCGAGCTACCGCGTGGAGCTGCTCGACGGCGGCAAGGCCCGCATCTCGCTTCGCGGCACGATCGTCAACGACATGGCCGACTTCGAGAACGCCCACCTGCGCCTGGTGGTCGGGGTGCCCAACTTCATCATGACCGGCACCCTGTCGCCGGTGGCCCTTCGGGACACGGCGCTGCACCTGAGCAGCTACTTCCGGCCGCCGTCGCGCAGCGGCTCGGGCTCACAGTTCGACTTCCTGAGCAACGCCATGATGAGCCAGCGCGCCGCCCCCGTGGTCGAGCGCGGCCCGCAGCCGCCCGGCGGTCCGAATATCCCGGCCGAGGGGCAGATGGAGGACCTGTTCCTCTACGACAAGGCGGGCATCTCGCTCAAGAAGGGCGAGCGGGCGGTGGTGCACCTGTTTGACGTGACGGTGCCGTACGAGGACGTCTACGTGTGGGAGGTACCCGCGGCGCCGCCGCAGGAGCTGTGGCGGCACGTGAACAGCTCGCAGCAGCGCGAGCTGGCGCGGCGGCTCACCGGCGCCAAGGCCATGCACAAGATCCGCCTGACCAACACCGGCACGACCCCCTGGACCACCGGCCCCGCCACGGTCTTCCGGGGCCACGCCCCCCTTGGCCAGCAGCTCATGACGTTCACCAGCATCAACAACAAGGTCGACCTGCCCATCACTATCGCCGTCGACCTGAACACGAAGAAGCAGGAGACCGAGGTCAGCCGTCAGCGGAAAGCCCTTCGTCTGAACGGGCACGACTACACGAAGGTGACCGTGAGCGGGAAGCTGACGCTGACGAACTTCAAGGCCAAGCCGGTCCACCTGTCCGTCAAGCGCCAGCTCGTCGGCGCCGTGACGAAGGCCTCCGGCGACGGGAGGATTCTGCGCTCGAACACGGCTGACGGCGCGGGCGTCAACTTCGAGGGCTACTACTGGTGGCGCTGGGGATGGCCCTGGTGGTGGATCCGCCTGAACCCCCTCACCGAGATCAACTGGGAGGCCACCGTGCCCGCCGGCAAGGCGGCAACCTTCGAGTACACCTATTTCTACTACCACTACAACTGACCGTCGCCCGGAAGGGCAGGCCGCTCGCCCCCGCGCCCCCGCGCGGGGACGAGCTCGGCCGAGGCCTCGGCGAAGAGCACGCCTGTCCTCCCCTTGGCCGACGTCGTGAAACGCGACGGGCCCCACACGGGCCGCGCCAAGCCGATCCACCTGACAGGCCTCCGGGCCGTTACCCGCACGGCGCACCCGAAGGCGCCCCGTCCCCTGTTGGGGTCGTTGTTGACGTCGTCAAGAAGGTCGTCCTTGAAGCCATCCGGGAATCCCCTAACATGTGGCTGTCGGCCTGGACATCGTGCTTGTCCGTACTGTCGGCGTCGCCCACCGCTTCGTGCAGGACCATGGCACCCGGCAGGGCACAGGTTTGAACCGACTCGGTTAAGCCGGTGACGCCATCGAGAACGTGCCGTGACGCCGTGTTGCCGCTCAGGCACAGCGTGCGAAACCAACCAAGAGGACCTTATGTTTCCATCGATCTTCAGCGATGAACTGGGGTGGGATATAGCCAAGGGACTGCCGATCATCACATCGTGGGGGCTGGAGTACGTCGACCTTCGGGGGCGCGTTTTCGGCCGGTCTGCCGAGGGGCTGCCGGCGGAGAAGCTTGCGGACCTGAAGAAGCTCTTCGATGACCACGGCATGAAGCTCGGGTGTATCCAGTCGTCCCTGGCGAAGGTCCACCTGCCCGACGCCGAACGGCAGAAGGCCGAGGCCGAGAAGCTCGAAGGCATCATCCGTCTGGCCGACGCGTTGGACTGTCGGCTCGTGCGGAGTTTCCACTACTGGCAGCCGGCGGAGGAAGACCGAGGGCAACTCGCCGTCCGCCCCGACGAGCTGCAGAAGGTGCTTGACCTGTTCGCCCCCCTGGCCGAGCGGGCGCAGGACGCCGGGCTGATCCTCACGTTCGAAAACTGCGGTGTGACGCCCGATGAGGTCTTCACCGTCCTGGACGCCCTGGACGTGCCGCAATGGGGCATGGCGTGGGACGTGGCGAATACCTGGGCCTGCGAGGAATGCCTCGAAGACGAAGACGCCTACATCCTGCGAATGGTCAGGCGAGCCAGGTTGCTGCACGTGAAGGCCAACGGCTCGGCGATCCCGCGCGAGGGCAGGTACATCCCGTACGACAAGATCCTGGAAGCCTGCCACAATGCCGGCATGCCCGGCCCGGTCAGCGTCGAGACCCACAACCCCGACCGCTCGGTCTCCAACGAGGAGATGTCACGCCGCGTGGTGCAGGTTGTCCGCAAGGCCTGGCCGACAGCCGCACCCGGAGGGCTCAGCAAGCCCGAGATCGTCCGCACGGTTTCCCGGCCCTGGGACGACGAACCCGTAGGCTTCGTCGTGGTCGGCCTGGGCATGGGGCAGGTTCGCAGCAAGGACATCACACAAACGTCCGGGACGAAGCTGGTTGGCGTCTGCGACCTGGTCGAGGACCGCGCCAAGCGCGTCGGCGAGGAGTTCGACGTCCCGTGGACCACCGACCTGGCCCCCTGGCTGAGCAACGACGAGGTCGAGGTGGTCTTCGTCGTCACTGAAACCGGCAACCACGCCAAGGTCGCCTGCCAGGCCCTCGAAGCCGGCAAGCACGTCATCACCACCAAGCCGATGGATGCCAACGTCGCCAACTGCGACAGGATGATCCGCCTGGCCGAGGAAAAGGGCCTGCTGCTGGGCGTGGACCTCGGGCGCCGATACCAGCGCGAGACACAACAACTGCGCGCTGCGGTCGCCGCCGGCACGTTCGGCCGGTTGCTCAGCGGCAACTGCTCGCTGAAGATCCTTCGGGACAGGAAGTACTTCGACCACAACGGCCGCTGGCGCGGCACGTGGGCACTTGACGGCGGCGGGGTGATGTCCAACCAGGCGATCCACCACATCGACGAGGTCGTTTACGCCGTCGGGATGCCGGAAAAGGTCCGCTGCAACGCCTGGACAATGACGCACGACATCGAGGCTGAAGACACCGCCTCGGCCGTCTGGCTCTACGAAAGCGGGTTCGTGCTGACTTTCACCGCCACCACCTGCTACCCGCAGCCGACCTGGTACTACCTCCTGGAGTTGACCGGGCAGGACGGCGCCTACATCCAGACCGCCGGCGGGCCGTTCGAGGACCCGCTCATTCGCTACTACGTCGACGGCGCCTGGTCCGACAAGGCCCCGGCCGCTGCCGACTTCCCGTGGGTCAACTCGGCCGATAACTTCGCCGCCGCGGTTCGCACCGGGGCGCCTCTGGTGGCCACGGGCCGGGACGGCAAACGCAGCCGGGTGGTGCTCGACGCGATGTACGAATCAGCCTACCGGAACGGCGGCGATTGGGTCGACGTGGTCGGTCATCCGGCGACGCCGTAAGCTCGGAACTTGCCCTCGACAACGTATGGCCTGTGTCACACATTTCAACAGATGACCCGCCCTTGGGCCGCGCAGATGAGGTTGTGAAAGCTCCAAGGACCATGCCTTTGGGGCGTTCCATGTCGATGACGTGACTGTCCCTTGCTCATTCTTTCTGCAGAACGTCGTGGATCAGGCGCGGCTACTTGACGTGGCCTGTATCCGGCTTGTTGGAAGCCGTGTCTTTCTTCTCTTTGGCTTCGGGACCGAACTGCAACACCGCGAGGATTGGTCTGTGGTCAGAGGCGACCGCTTCCTTCAACACCTGGGTCTTAAGGACTGTGCAGAGTCTGAGGTGACGGTACAAAATGTAGTCAATCTGTACGGACGGATTACCTGCAGGGTAAGTGAAAAGGCCCTTCCGGGCCGTTGCGTTAAGCCATGTCTTGCCGAACTGCCGCATGGTCGGGCTGTTTGGGGAGGCGTTGAGGTCCCCCGCAAGAACAGCCGGTGTTGTGGGTCTGGACTCAAACACCTTTTCAATCAGGGGCACAGAACTGCGACGCGGCTTATGCTTGGTGTCAAGGTGTGTGGCCATGAAGAGAATCTCCCCGGTAGAAGGCCCCTTGTGCGGCACTTTGAGGGTCACACATAAGGCTGAGCGTGGTTCGCCCGGTAGAGGAATCACCTTTGATTCCTTGACGGTAAGGGTTGTCAGCACAGCGTTGCCGTACTTGCCGCCTTGGAACGTCATTGATGCCCCATATACACACTTCATGTTCGTGAGGCGGGCGAGTTCCTTCGCTTGATCGACCCCCTTGCTGCGTTTGGTCTTCTTGTCGACTTCCTGCAGGGACACGATATCCGGTGAAGCGGACCTGATAACCCCCGCAATCCTCGCCAGGTCGAGCTTTCCGTCTGTCCCGGCTCCGTGGTGGATGTTGTAACTCAGGATACGTATGGTATGGGGCTTTTCACCGTCAGTGCTCTCGGCGCAGCCGATATCCGCATAGCCCAGGAAAGGTACAGCACAGATCATTAGCAGTGTTGCGTGACGGATCAACTTGGTCATGATTCTCCACCCAACGTGATCTTCACGGGCGGGGCTTTGGCCCGTCCCGTGCAAGATGTGGTTCGGCAAGTCTCTTGGCGACCTATCCGATGTCAAACACCGCCAGACGGCGAATCTTCACAGGCGCCGCTGATTCGGTGGCCTTGAAACGCACTTTGGCAACTTCAGTACGATCGAATTTCTGAATCCTCTTGTGTCCGACCGAGACGCCGTCGCACAGTTTCCGCCAGGTGTTCCCGGGGACGAGCCCCTCGACCTCATAAGCTCGCACGCGTTCGCCGTGCTTGATATCTTCCATGATGATGACGTGATCGATTCTTGCGGGCTTCTTCAGCGCGAGCTCGACCATGTCGCCGTCGCCCTTCGTCTCCGCCACGGACGTGCCGAAGCGGCGCCGAATCTCCTTCCCGAAATTCACGTAGTGCGGCACGATGCCTTCCGGAATCAGGCCCGTCTTACCGGGTGTTGCGTTCAGCAGCAGGTTGGCGTTGTGTCCCACCGAGCGATAGTACTTGTCCATGAGTTTGCTGAGCACGGCCTGCTGCGTCTGGTCGCTCGGCTTTTCGAAGGTCTGATTGGGCCCCAGGAACCACTTGACGCCGGGTAATTTGCCATCGCATTCGGCGGGGCACCACTTGTTTCCGGTTGGCCGGCCCTGGCGGTCTCCCGCATGCTTCACGGTGCTCCAGCAAGGATAGCCTACATGTCCGCCTTCATTGCCGCTCCACCGGATTCGATGCGTGCCCGGTCCGCCAAACACAACGGCATCGGGCTGGTGCTTCTGCATGATGGGGATCAGGTCCGGGCCGCCCCTCTTTGGCGACAGGGTACCGCCGTCAAACCAGATCTCCGTCAGCGGCCCGTAGTTGCCCCACAGTTCCGTCAGCATGACCTCACAGGCCCTGGCATAGTCTTCCTGTTTCTTGTCGCCCCACTTGATCCGCCCCGGATTGTCGACACCCCACCAGGCATTGCTCGTCGTGCTGGCATAGAGTCCAGGCTTGATATCGTATTTCTTGCACGAGGCGATAAAATCTTTGACCACGTCTCCCTTGCCGTCGCGCCATTTGGTCTGCCTGACGCCGTACGGATACGCATTGCTCTGCCAGGACATGAACCCGGTGCAGTGCTTCGCGACGAACACGGCATACCTGGCGCCCATGGCTTTGGCCGTCTCGAGCCACTGATCGGTATCCAGTTTAACCGGATTGTAGATATTCACGTCGGCGGGCGTTCGGGGCTTCATCTTGCCGGTGTACGTGACCATGTCGAAATGGATGAACATCCCTATCTCGAAATCCTGCCACGCAAGCTGTTGAGGTGTGGGCCTGGCCAAGCTGCTGCCGTCATCCTTACCAGGCGTTTCTTTGCCGAACGAATGAGCAGAACAGGCAACTCCCGCGGCGCCGATCGCCAGCGATCTGCACAAATCTCTTCGTGATATTCTCATTATCCTCTGCTCTACTGGTAGCCGAACGCCGCAAATCATGATTTGGCGCGGCTACGCGACAATATCATGCATTTGTCTTGTTCGGCGAAGCCAATCCCTCTTGTTTCGGGAGATTCCTGATTTGCTTCGCCTTGCCGACAGCCACCAATCCAAAGACGCTGGCGCAACCGACATTGGCAAAGGCCAGTGTCATGTACAAGGTGGTCTGGTTCCCGAGCGCTGCGGCCACGAAGAAGCAGACAGCTCCGATTCCACAGCACGCCGCGACAAACCCAAAGGCTTTGATTCTCTGTCCCTCATTCATTTCTTCATCGCCTCGCCGAACGTCGCGGATAACCTGCCAGCAAAATGCGCAGCATCTTACGGGTCAGCGTTCATCCGCTTGTTCGGAGCTTCGCTCCTTCACCAACCGCTGATTCAACTCCCAAAGGGCATTTCGATTGCTGTCCCACTTGAGCAGGCTACAAGCCTGCTCATACGAGACCCATTGAAGCTCAGTATGCTCTGATGACAAGTGAATTTCCACGTTGCCAACAGAAACGGCAAAACAGTGCTCGGGAATAACATAGACATCCTCACCCCATGAGTCGGCGGCAAAGCAGTCCTTTGGAACAGTCGCCAGCGAATCGATCTGTGTGACATCGCCGACGATCCCGACTTCTTCCTTGGTTTCGCGTTGGGCGGCCTCAATAGGAGTTTCGCTATCCTCGCCGCCACCGGCTACGAATTGCCAATAGTCGGCATCGCTTCGCTTCAGCACTGCAAACTCTGGCGCCGACGCCTTCCAGCGAAAAGGAATGACTAGAACCTGGAACGGTGCTCTCATTCATCCATGCTCCGAACTTGTTATTCTAGACAAAATCTCCTTCTTCCGGAGATCGGGGCTGAATCAACCATTTAGGATACCCCTCGGCCCCGGGGGCGTCAAGCACGACCACGGCCGATTTTCGGCCAGCGGCACTCCTTTGAAGACCAGATCGGCCTGGACACCTTTCTGGTGTAAACTCTTCTCGGGGACGAAGGTATCGCATGTAACCTGCCGGTCTGCCGAACGGCGGGGTTGACAGACTGCGGCCCTTTTCAGGCTCGAAGACGCCAGGCAGAGGGATTCCTTTTTCCGAGCGGCTAAAAGTACCATTAATATCATCTATGGTAGGCACTTACATATTCTCTGAATCACAGAGCGCGTAGCAATCAGGTGGGATATTCACCAACTGGATGTAGCCGACGTGGAGACTCTGGGCGATATTCCGCACGGCTGAGTCTTGGGACCATACGGGCATCAAACTCGCTGGTCCGCTTCAGTACACCCGGTCAACATCGAACACTTCCCTGACGAAGGTCGCTGGACCACGACAGTGAGAAGTTTAGCTCGCGCTGGGTGTGGTCTCGGCGGGCAGGTCGCCGATGGCGAACTGGACGCCCGCGAGTAGGTACCGAAGGAAAAGGGGGTTGAGGTACGTCCTCCAGTCCACCCCGAGGGAGCAGTAGAACACCCGTCCCCGGCCGTGCTGCCGGACCCAGCTTACCGCGTAGTCCCGCTGTCTTCCCGTATACGCTTCCTGCCGCTTGACGTGCGCCTTCAGCCAGGCCTGCTTGGGGTTCGTGGTGGGCTCCGGTGTCTGCGTGAGGTCCAGGCTCAGCAGGACGCGGACCTTTCGTCGCGAGTACGGGGGGCCCGGCAGGTACGACTGGTCGTCCAGCCGGAGATTCTTGCCCCCCAGACACGCGGCCACCGGATGATCCGGCTCCTCCACCTTGTAGACGTGCTTGCCCCTGTAGTGCCCGTTGTAGAAGGCCCCCATCATATCCCCGAACTCCTTCCAGTCGCCCAGCGCCGCGATGGAACCCTCGATACCGGCGATCCCCTTGCCGTCCTTCATCACAAAGTCCAGGATGCTCTGCTTGACGGCCGAGTCCAGCTTCCTGGCCGTGGCCAGTTGCTCCGGCGGCAGCTTCTTCCAGTTCAGTGGCAGGAAGGGCTGGCGGTCGTGCAGGCCATTGAGGAACAGGGCGTCGAAGGTCTTGAGGCTCTCCGGCAGCAGCAGCGTCGGGTCGTCGCCGGTGACGACCTCAAACGCCTTGGTCTTCCGCCCCAGGATCTTGACGGTCTCTTCCGTGAAGGCGTTGCCCATATGGGTCCAGAGGCGTCCCCAGCATAGGACTCTCCTGGGCTTGGCCGGCCGTGCGGGGGGCTTGTTCGGCGCGGCCGCCTCGATCTGCTTGAGCTCCCGCTGCGTAGGCCGGCGGGCGAAGCGCTTCTTCATCAGGGCTTCCCGGATCTTGGGCGGCGTCGGGCCCGGCCAGGGCCAGGTATCGAGCGGCTTCTTCGCCGCCTCCCGGCCCCATGCCCCTGTCGCCCCCATTGCCATCGCGACCCACAAGAGACTCCGGGTCATGCGCATCGCGGGGCTCTCCTTTCAGGTCCCTACAGGGACCAGCCCTTGCGGTATTCGCTTCGCAGGGCCTTGTCGGCCGCGGGGTTGTTGACGATCTTGCAGGCCTGCGGGTCGAAGTCGAGCTTGCCCTCGAACTGCGTGGCCACGTTGCCGAGCATGAGGAACTCGTTCAACGCATCTGCGTAGTCGAAGTTCGACCAGGCCGGCTTGCCGCCTTTGCAGGCAAGCAGCCAGTCGCGCTCGTGCCCTCGGGATCGATCGACCGTCTTCGGGCCACTGCGGTCAACGTCTCTGAACTCCTTCTCAGGCAACAGGCGAAACGTGGCGTTGTGGCCGGTCGAATGGATCGTACCCTTGGCGCCTACGATGATCGCACCGGCGAAATCGCGGCTCCACTTCGTGTCACCCTTGGCATGGATGAGCCCTTCCAGCCGCTGGCGCGAGCCGGGGGCTGCGCCGTTGTGCCAGGTGATCGTGATCGGCGGGAACTCCGCTCGCGAGGGGATCTCCCATCGCACGACCTCCCAGCGGGGGAAGGACAGCGTGTTGATCCCCGCGCACTTCGCCTCGACGCGAACCAGCCGCTTGGCATCCTTGGGCGGCGCGTCCAGCCAGAGCGAGTGCACCTTCAGCGCCATGAACGCCAGGTTGGCCGTGTGCGAGGCCCAGTTGCCGAGCTGGCACGTGCCGAAGTCGCGCCACGCATTGCGGCGCATCCACTGGCGATGGAAGGGCCTCTCAGCCGCCGGGCCGAGCCAGAGGTCCCAGTTCAGGCCACGCGGGACCGCTTCGGTCCCCTTCGGCGGCGCCTTCTTGTCTGCCCCGCCGCCGGTGTTCCAGACGTGCACCTCCTTGACCTCGCCGATCGTGCCGTCGCGAATGAGCTCAAGCGCCCGGCGGAACTGCCCGCTTGCCGTGCCCTGGTTGCCCATGGCCGTGGCGACCTTGTGTTTCCTCGCCAGTTCCCGCAAAGCGCGCGACTCATGCACGGTTCGGGTCAGCGGCTTCTCGCAGAAAACGTGCTTGCCGGCCTTGATGGCGGCCGCGGAGGCGACGGCGTGCGTGTGGTCCGGAATGGACACCACCACCGCGTCGATCTCCTTGCCCGTCTCGTCGAGCATCTTGCGGAAGTCGGCGTGCGTCTTCGGCTTGTTCGCAAGGAGGCGCGCGTACTCCTTTGCCGCGCTTTTCTCCCAGGGACGCTCGGACGTGGCAAACTTCGCGGCCTGGGCCTTCCAGCGCCCCAATGCCTCCGTGATCTTTCTCTCGTTGACATCGCACAGCGCGACGACGTTCGACATTTTCGGCATCGTCTCGACGAACCACCGTCCGCGCCCGCCGACGCCCACCAACGCGACGTTGAGCCGTTCGTTTGCCTGGTAGCCCCGCGCCGACGCGCCGCCCCGCAGGATGACCAGCCCCGCACCACCGATTGCCGCGCCGTGAAGGAACCTGCGCCGATTTATCTGAGTGTCCATGGCCCTTAGTCGCCTTTGCTTTCAGCCGGGATCTCCCGGATAGATGCCAGTCCATCCCGGTCCCGACATGTCAGGAGGGCTCGCGTCCTCACGGGCGATTCTATCCGAGTTCGAGTGCTCGGCAAGCACGTTCTGGCTCAGCCGAGGGTTTCCCACGCGGCGCGGGCGGGTCCGCTACACCTTCGGAACCCACCTCTCCGCATCCGGCGTCCACCTCCGCACTGCCATGGCTGCCCTGCGCCACAGCCGCGTCGGACTGACCACGGACTACTACACCGACCCCGTCCTGCTCGACGCGGCCGGAGCGATGAACTTGCTGCCGGACCTCTCATCTGGCCAAGGCGACACCAATGGCAGGACTGCCAAGGGTGCGTAAACTGATAGGAAACCTGATTCCGCGTGCCGGTGCGTAGGTAGTCCGGGGGTGAGGGGTCTATCTCCTGTCAGTCAGCGTTTCGAACGACTGATCTTGCAGGCGATGTCGCGGGAGAACGCCGGCACGCGCAGGCGCAGCGTGCCCTTAGCCGCCGAAAGTCTCTCCTCCTTGACGGCCTTGCCCCGGCGGGTGTCCCACCACGTGATGCGGTAGCTGCCGGGGGCCAGGCCGGGGACTTCGAGCGTGGCGCCGCGGACCTCGGGCGGGGTTTTCTTTTCGACGACGATGTTCCACCAGGTCGCCCGGGGATCAAAGAGCCACAGGCAGGCGGAGTCCTTGCCCTGGAGGCCCAGCACGCGCAGTGGGTCGCCGGCCGTGGCGCCGGTGTTCTTCAGCCCGCCCGTGGTGAAGGGGACGTCGCGCAGGAACCCGGCCAGCGGTCGGTAGTGACCGTAGGCGTCCATGGACTCGAGCACCTCCCACCACCAGAACATGGCCGTGCCGCAGGCCCCGGACATGGCCGAGGCCCAGAGCGCATTGTGGAAGTGGACGAGATCCTTGTCCTGTTTCATGTACCGGCTTCGCTGCCAGTTGTTCTCGGCCAGGCCAAACTCGCCCAGCAGGACCGGCCGGCGCGGGGCGTGCTTTCTCACCAGGGCGGTCCGCTCGAGCACGGCGGCCACGGCGTCGCGGCCGCGGGCCTTATCGGCGGGGCGGAGGTAGTGGTGCAGTTGGGGCACGTCCAGGCGGGGGTGGCGCCAGTCCTTGGGCGCCGGGCCCCACGCGCTGGTCGCCCGCAGATGGCCGTAAACGTCCGTTTCTTCCAGGTGCTTGCCCAGCGCGTCGTAGAACGGGTCGGTGGGCAGGCGGGGGTTGTTCTCGTTGAAGTATTCCCAGGCCGCGACGCTGGTCGAATAGCCCCATCGGGCCACGGCGTAGCGCAACAACTTCCCGGCGTCGCGGATCGCGCGGGCGTACTCGTCGCTCTTCGGGTCCTTGAGCGACTTCATGTAGAGGTCGCGGGTGATCAGGCAAAGCTGGAGGTAGATGCCCCGGCGGCGGGCGGCCTCGACCAGTTCGTCAAGGATGAAGCAGTCGGTGGGGTTGTAGAATCCGCGCACCGGGCGGTTGACCGACGCTTCCCAGAGCAGCTCGGGTCCGCCGCGGGCCTCCCGGAGCGACAGGGCGTCGAGCCACGCCGCGCCGGGGCCGTCCTGGCGGAAGGTGATCTGCTCGATCCAGAGTTGGCCGGCTGCGGTGGTGAACTCCCGCTTGAACGACGTCCACTGCTTTTGCGCTCGGGAGCGGACGGGCTCGCCGAGCCGCGCGGAGCCGGCGGAGATCCGCACGCCGGCTTTGCCCTCGGTGCGGATGCGCCCGGTCAACACGTAGCGCATACCGGGCCGCACGGCCAGCGGGTTGGGCGTGGAGGCCGTCACGGATGCGCCGTCACGGTCGCCGACTTTCACGCACTTCGGCGAGGCGGGGTCGTTCTCCCGCCCGGGCATGGGCACCAGCGGCGGCCTCCACGCCCAGGAGCGGCCCCAGGCGCTCTTGCGGGCCTCGATGGCCATCGCCCAGTCCTTGCAGCAGGTCCACACCCGCAGGAAGTTGGCCCCGTTAGTCGAAAGCTTGCCGAAGATCTCCTCGGCCTTGGCGAGCTTCACGGGCTGTGTTGGGCCGATGAAGGCCAGGTTCTGCCCGATGGGGAAGAACGGCTGCCCGCCTTCGAACTCCAGGAACCGCGGGTCGCGGCGGCTGACTCGGACGAAGCCCTTGCTGTCGGATGCCGCGGCTTGAAACCGCACGGGGGCCGATCGGGCCGTGCGCTTGCGGTCCTTCAACCGGGCAACGGCCGTGTGCGCGCCGATTGCCATGGGGGCGAACCGGGCCTTCCAGCCTGGCGGGCCGGCCGGGTAGAGCCAGTCCGTCTTTCGCCCGCGACGGTCGATGACTCGCCGCTGGTACGGCTGGCACCAGAACGCCGGCAGCACGAGCCGCTTGCCGCCCGGCGCGGTGATCTCCAGCGATACGTCCACCTCGTCGGGATTGAAGGGGTTGGCGTACCGGCCGCCGACCCCGATCGTGAACTCGATCTTCTCGTATCGTCCCACTTTGGCCGCGGCGACCTTCAGCGTAATCGACTCGGCCGCGCGCGACTGCGCTATCGGCAGCCAGGCCGCCAGGAGCCCGGCAAGCCACGCTACGCGTGGAATGGGCTTGGAGACTCCGCAGTGACCGCACTGGTGCCGTCGCCCCCTGCGCTTGGGTCGCGCTGTCGGGCAGGGGGCCCGACGAATCCGGTCACTACGAACGCTTCTCAAACAGGGGCCCAGCACGGCTGGACGCATGAGAGGCTCCTCTGGCAAAGACCATCGTCGGCCTCGACGGCTACATCCTCAGACTCCTGCGGGCTACGGCGTAGCCGGGCGCTTTGCGGTGGCGGGGGGGCGCGCTGGTGCACGGGAAACCCTGAACTTCATACAGAACAGGTCTTCCTTACCCGCGAAGTTCCTGTCGTGCGCGCCGGGCGTTGTCGGAAACTCGCGCGAGAGCGTTCGGCCCACGATGACGGGATTGCCCTTGGCATCCACGGTGACGAAGCGGCCGCCGTCGTCGGCTTTCCCGCCTGCAAACGTGGAGTAGAGCAACTGGCCGGTCGGGCTGTAGATCCTCAGGAACATATCGCGGCCGCCGCCGTAGGTTGAATCGTGCGCGTTGGGCGTCACTTCAAAGTCCGCGGAAGTCGTGAAGCCGGTGACGAAGACGCGGCCGGCGCCATCCATCGCCTGTCCGTTGGGCAGTTCGGCGCCCGAACCTCCGATGTAGGTGATGAATACCGGCCGTCCGTCAGGCGTGAACTTCGCGAGATAGCCGTCCCCAGTGCCGCCGCCCGCCTTGCGCTGATGGGCCCGGCGCGTCGTGGGGAAGTCCGTGGAATTGGTCCACCCGACGAGGCTCGAGGTACCGTTTCTGTCGACGGCGATCCTGTGCTCCGCGATTTCGTTGCCGCTGCCGCCGAGGAACGTCGAGTAGAGGCACGTCTGCATGTCGTTGGAGAAGATGTGGAACGCCCCGTCGTGCTTTCCGCCTCGGAACTTCGGGAACGCCGCGTTGCCAGACACATGCATCCTGGGGTTGTTCACCCAGTCATTGGCGTAGATCCGCCCCCGCGCGTCCAACGCAATGCGGCCGAGGTGCATCCCGAGAACTCCCAGGAAACGGCAATACTCGACCCGCTTGCCGTCCGGGGAGACCTTCACAATCGCGTGGTCGAACCTGCCGGTCGAACGTTTCGACTTGTTCGGATCGTCGCGGCTCGTCGTGTCGGCCAGCAACTTGGTTCCGTCGTGCTTGAGCTTCACGACGATGATGTCGGACGTGCCACCGAGCGGGCCATACTTGTGCACCGTGGTGGTGCCAAACCCGTTCGGCTTGTAAACGCCGCGTCCCACTGCGAGGATGTTTCCGGCTGAGTCAACCGTTGCTTCTCGAAGCGTCGCGTAGGAGCAGCCGGTACTGCCCACAAACGTCGAGAACTCCAATGTCACTGTGGGCTGTGCCCCGAAGCCCTGCTTCGCTCCCAGGCCCGGGCCCGCGATGACAGCGGCCAACAGCAGGCCTGGCACCCACCTTGTTCGCACTATCCGTGCCGGAGTGGGTTCGTGCTTCATCGTCCTGCATCCCAGGTGGCCGAGATACACTCTTGTCTGCGACCGTTACGAGGCGTCTGCAGTGATTGTATCCGATGCAGCGCGTTGGGCAAACCGAATGACCCGGCCACGAGTTGCCAGTTGGTTTGTTCGGCGAACATCCGGGGATGAGAGTTGCTGGTCCATTACAGCGGCCTGGGTTTTTCTGGCACCCTTTCGCCCGGCCCATGCCATATATACATGGATCGAATCGACGCGGAGACCGTATGGGTATGAATCGCGAGACCCTGGAAACGCTGGTGAAGGTTCATCAGGCGGAGATCTACCGCTACATGCGGTATCTCGGCGCGGGGGCCGCCCTGGCGGAGGACCTCGTGCAGGAGACGTTCCTGGCCGCGTTTCGCGGTGCCAAACAGCCGGACATGGCGGACGTCCGCGGGCGCGCAGCATGGCTCCGCGCGATCGCGCGGAACCTGTTCTTCAACGCCTGCAGGCGTCGCAAGGGCCTGCCCGTCCCGGTCGACAGCCAGTGGCTCCAGCAGGCCGAGGCCGTCTGGCACTCGCAACTGCTTCGCGGGGGCGACGGGTTCGAGACAGTCGAGGCCCTGCGAGCGTGCGTCGAGGCGCTGCCGCCCAGGCAGCGAGAGGTCCTGGACCTGCGGTATCGCCAGGGCAAGTCCCGCGCCGAGATGGCCCGCCGATGCCGTATGACCGCTGACGGGATCAAGTCTCTGCTGCGGCGGATCCGCACGGCCTTGGCCGAGTGCATCCAACGTCGCCTGGTAAAGGAGGCCCGGTCGTGAACGTCGCCGACGCCACGGACAGGCTGATCCACGTGCTGCTGCGAGAGATTCTCGGCGGGAAGACGCCGCCGGACCTCAGCGGCCGGATCCTGGCACGTGCGTATGGGCACGGTCGGCGCCGGGTACTGGCGCTGGCAGCGGCGGCGGCCGTTGTCCTGGCGACCGTCGGCGCGATGAGTTGGCACGCACTCGGCGATCGCTACGCCGAGCCGACCGTCTCGGGCGACTACGAGATCGAAGGCGACCGGCCCTTCGCACGCGGATGCGTGGTCCTTACCGGCAGCGGCGCCGCTGCCGTCGCACGCAAGGGCCACTATCGCGTTGAACTCGACCGAAATAGTGCCGTTGGCATCGAAGGCGGGGAACATGCCGAACAGGTGTTCCTCAGACAAGGCGGCGTGACGTGCCAGGTGGACCGCTCGGCGGGACACTTTGCCGTGCGAACCGAGGTGGGCACCGCCTCGGTTACCGGCACGCGCTTCGCCGTTCGAATCGTCAGAAAGGAAGGTGGAAACATGCGAATGTTCGCGAAAGTACTGGTCGGGACTGTCCTGTTGAGCGGCTCGTGGGGCCAGATCGAACTGGCCGCAGGCGAGGAAGCGACCGTTCCCGGGCCCAAGGCCGAAGCGTTGGGCAGGATCGAGGCGGGCAAACCCAGGACCGTGCCCAGATCGGGCGAGGCGTGGCGCACCCGCGGGCGCGTCGTCGGGCGCCTGCGAAATGCCCCGGCCTGCGAGATTGACCTGCTCGATGCGAACGGGAAGATCGTCAAGTCGGCGCGGGTGCCCAAGGGCGGTAAGGCGTATGAACTGGAATGGCTCGCCGCCGGGCTCTACGCGCTGCGTATCGCCGCCAACGGATACCAGACGCTGACGGTCGAGAAGCTGGAGGTCCGGTCGCGCAATGACCTGTTCGTGGACATCGAGTTCACACCAGCGGGAACGCCTGCGCCGAGCCCGGGAAAGATCGAAGCCGGCAATCCCACATACAAGCCCAGGCCCGGCGAGGCCTGGCGCAACCGCGGGCGCATCGTCGGGCACCTCCGCAGCGCTCCGGCCTGCGAGATCGACGTGCTCGACGCGGACGGCCAAGTCGTCAAGTCGACGAGGGTTCCGAAAGGCGCTAAGGCGTACGAACTTCAGTGGCTGGAGGCGGGGTCGTACGCGCTGCGCGTGACCGCCAGCGGATTCCAGACGCTGACGATCGAGAAGCTGCAGGTCAAGACGCGAAACGACCTGTTTGTGGACATCGAGTTCACGCCCTCGACCGGACCGGCGAAGATCGAAGCCGGCAGGCCGACCTACAAGCCCAGGACCGGCGACGCGTGGCGCACCCGCGGGCGCGTCGTGGGACGCCTTCGCAATGCACCGGCTTGCGAGATCGACCTGCTCGACGCCAACGGCCAAGTCGTCAAGTCCGCGCGGGTTCCCAAGGGCGGCAAAGCATATGAACTCGAATGGCTCGAAGGAGGGCTCTACGCGCTGCGTATCGCGGCCGACGGCTACCCGACGCTGACGATAGAGAAGCTGGAGGTCCGACCGCGACACGATCTGTTCGTGAACATCGAGTTCACACCGAACGCCTCGCGAGATTAGCGCGCAGCGTGCAAGCAGTGGCGGGGCGTGTGACCTGCTTGCATGTGCTGGTTGCCTACTCGATTGCAGGGGGACGTCAGGAGATCGAGGCCGAATGTTCAGGGCCAAGCACTTTGCGGGCCCTGGTTTGACGATGGGTCTGAGCGATTCTCGCGGAAGCGAGAGCTTACCAGCCGAGACGAAACAGTCAACAATCCGCACGTGTTCGGCAAATGTGCGGGCAGCAAACTCGCTGATCCGCCACACTGTGCCGGCCCACGGACTTTGCGAGCGTGATTCGGCGCGGAATGACGACTGTTTCGAGTCAAGCTGAGGCGATACTCGCGGTGCTTCGGTCGCGAGGGAATAGTCTCATTTAACAAGCGATGCATGAGTGCCACGCAGATCCGGCTTCCAGCGCAAAATGATACCGTGGACAGGCGAGCTCAGGTCTGTGCGACTACGCGACCCGCCTGAGTTGCACGATGGGCAGATGCTTGCGCCCGGCGTGGTAGCGGACCACGAGCATGACCTTCTGGCCGGGCTCACCATCGACGGCGGCTTCGGGCCCTGCACACGACGCGCCGGGTGGCCACTGTGGCCTGACCTCGATACGAGGCATTTCGCTTTCGGCAGGGCGATCGTGGTACATCTTGTTTGGCGTTCTGCCGACGAGGAACTCATGCGGTCGGTGCTCGTTGTACCAGTCGAGATAGCAGATCAGCTCTCGCCGCATGTCA